>Ga0193713_1000062_pt1 | contig 29493 bp, 32 predicted proteins | sample H3a2metaG_FD_143054 | JGI IMG/M metagenome (GOLD analysis project Ga0193713, IMG submission 143054) | Soil microbial communities from a riparian zone of the East river system, Colorado, United States - H3a2 | ecosystem: Environmental > Terrestrial > Soil > Riparian zone | place: USA: East River... | reverse complement strand
CGCGGCGCCGGCGGCGCATGCCGCCTGGACGTTGAATATGACGCCCGGCATAACCGCGATTTCACGGCGCGTCTATGAACTGCACATGCTGATGTACTGGTGGTGCGTTGCGATCGCGGTCTTCGTATTCGGCTGGATGATTCTGTCGATCGTGCGCTTCCGCAAGTCGCAGGGCGCGGTGGCCGATGCCAAGCTGGTGCACAACACGACCGCCGAGATCATCTGGACGGTTCTGCCGGTACTGATCCTGATCATCATGGCCGTGCCCGCCGCACGCACGCTGATCCAGACGGAAGATGCCACGAACACCGAGCTCACGATCCGCGTCACCGGCTACCAGTGGAAGTGGGGCTACGAATACGTGGACTCGGGCGTCACCGTACTCTCGACACTCGATCGGGCGAGCAATGCGACTCGTCAGCTCGGCTCCGGCCTTGATCCGTACAAGGTCCCGAATTACCTGCTCAACGTGGATCACCCGCTGGTGGTGCCGGCGGGCGTGAAGGTGCGCCTGCTGGTGACCGCACAGGATGTGATCCATTCCTGGTGGGTGCCGGCGCTGGCGATCAAGAAAGATGCCATTCCCGGTTTCCTCAACGAGGCCTGGTTCAAGATCGATGCCGGCATGACTGGCCTGTTTCGCGGGCAGTGCGCCGAACTGTGCGGGCGCGATCACGGCTTCATGCCCATCGTGATTGACGTGCGCAGCAAGGCCGATTTTGCGGCCTGGCTCCAAACCCAGAAGGCCCTGCAGCAACCGGCCGAGCCCACCGCAGCGGCGGCCGCGGCCGCCGCCGCGGCCAGTGCAGCCGCCGCGCCAGTTCCGGCGCACACCAGCTGAAGCGCGAGCGGTCCCACTCCCCCATTCATCAGAGCCTTTTCGCGAGTACCTCAACATGGCCTACACCGCACACGCCGACGCCCACGACAGCCACGATCACCCGCCGTCCGGGATGTGGCGCTGGCTGTCGACGACCAATCACAAGGACATCGGCACGCTGTACCTGGTCTTCGCCGGCATCATGTTCTTCGTGGGCGGCGCGATGGCGATGGCGATCCGCCTGGAGCTGTTCAAGCCGGGCCTGCAGTTCTTCGATCCTGCCTTTTTCAATTCCCTGACTACGATGCACGCGCTCGCGATGATTTTCGGCGCAATCATGCCGGCCTGGGTGGGGCTGGCCAACTGGATGATTCCGCTGCAGGTCGGCGCACCCGACATGGCGCTGCCGCGCATGAACAATTTCAGCTTCTGGCTGCTGCCCTTCGCCTTCACGCTGCTGCTGCTTGGCTTCTTTGTACCCGGTGGCGCGCCGGCCGGCGGCTGGACGCTGTATCCGCCCCTGGTGTTGCAGGGCGGCGATTCCTTCCCGCTGGCGATCTTCGCGATCCACCTGATGGGCGCTTCCTCGATCATGGGCGCGATCAACGTGATCGTCACGATCATGAACATGCGTGCCCCGGGCATGACGCTGCTGCGCATGCCCCTGTTCGTCTGGACCTGGCTGATCACGGCCTACCTGCTGATCGCGGTCATGCCGGTGCTCGCCGGCTCGGTCACCATGCTGCTGACGGATCATTTCTTTGGCACCAGCTTCTTCAGCGCTTCAGGCGGTGGGGATCCGGTGATGTTCCAGCACATCTTCTGGTTCTTCGGTCACCCGGAGGTCTACATCCTCATCCTCCCGGCCTTCGGCGTGGTCTCGGAGATCATCCCGACCTTCTCGCGCAAGCCGCTGTTCGGCTACGAAGCGATGGTGTATGCCACCGCCTCGATCGCCTTCCTGTCCTTCATCGTCTGGGCGCACCACATGTTCACGGTCGGCATGCCGCTCGCAGGCGAGCTGTTCTTCATGCTCTCGACCATGCTGATCGCGATTCCCACCGGTGTGAAAGTGTTCAACTGGAGCGCGACGATGTGGCGCGGGTCGCTGAGCTTCGAACCGCCGATGCTGTTTGCGCTGGCGTTCCTGTTCCTGTTCACGATCGGCGGCTTCTCCGGACTGATGCTGGCGATCGCGCCGGCGGACTTCCAGTACCAGGACACCTACTTCGTCGTCGCGCACTTCCACTACGTGCTGGTGCCGGGCGCGATCTTCGGAATCATGGGTGGCATTTACTACTGGCTGCCGAAGTGGACCGGCCACATGTACAACCAGAAGCTCGGGACCTGGCATTTCTGGCTCTCCGCGATCTTCGTCAACGTGCTGTTCTTCCCGCAGCATTTCCTCGGGCTCGCCGGCATGCCCCGCCGGGTTCCCGACTACGCCACGCAGTTCACCGACTGGAACATGGTGTCCTCGATTGGCGGCTTTGCCTTCGGAGTGTCGCAGCTGCTGTTCCCGTACATCGTGTGGCAGTGCGTGCGCGGCGGTGAGAAGGCGGCGGATCGGGTCTGGGAAGGCGCGCACGGCCTGGAGTGGGAATTGCCCTCACCGCCGGCGTATCACTCCTGGCAGGAAGCGCCCACCATAGGTGTGATCGAGCACGGCGCCGAGCACTGGGCGGAGCACGAGGGCTGGCATTGAGCACCACCGAACTGCAGCGGCAGCGGAGAAGCGCGCGGCGCACCGCCTTCACGTTGCTGTTCCTCGTGCTCGCCATTTACATCGGCTTCATCATCATTTCGGTGAGCCGGAGTCACGGATGAGCGGGAACGGCCAGCGGCAGCGCGAGAATCGCCGGCTGACGTGGAAACTGCTGGTGTTCGTGGCCGGCAGCTTTGCCTTCGGGTTTGCACTCGTCCCGCTGTATCGCGTGCTCTGCCAGGTCACCGGATTTGGCGACCAGAAACTGCTGGTGGAAGCGGCGCGAGCGCCGCAGGCAGGCAGCGCCGACGCCTCGCGTACCGTGACCGTGGAATTCGTCGCCACCCTGCCGACGGTCGGCAACTGGGAATTCCGCCCCTCGCAGGGCACGCTGCTCGTGCATCCCGGGGAGCTGTACGCAACGAGTTTCGTCGCGCGCAACTTGACTGGCCATGACACGGTGGCGCAGGCGGTACCGAACATCGCGCCGGGCGAGGCCGCCGCCTGGTTCCACAAGACCGAATGCTTCTGCTTCCGTCCCCAGCCCTTCCGGCGCGACGAGGAACGTGTGCTGCCGGTACGGTTCTTCCTCGACCGCGCGCTGCCGATCAATGTCGATCGCGTGACGCTCAGCTACACTTTTTACGATACGTCCAATCGCGTCGCCGCCCGCTGAGGGCGTACTTTTCAGGATACCCCCATGTCGCAGCCACACGCCCCGGCCGATTCCAGCAAATACTACATTCCGCACGGCACGCCGTGGCCGATCATCGGGTCGGTGGCGCTGTTCACGACCATGCTCGGTGTAGCCGCCTGGCTGAACGAATGGTTTGGGCCGCTGGTGTTCGCGCTCGGCCTGGGGCTGCTGGCCGTGATGTTCATCGGCTGGTTCCGCACGGTGATCGGCGAGAACCAGCAGGGCATCTTCAACCTCGACGTCGACCGCTCCTTCCGCATGGGGATGATCTGGTTCATCTTCTCCGAGGTGATGTTCTTCGCGGCCTTCTTCGGCGCGCTGTTCTATGCGCGCACGCTATCGGTGCCCTGGCTCGGGGGCGAAGGCGTCAAGATCTTCAACAAGATTTTCCTCTGGCAGAACTACGACGCCGGCTGGCCGACCAATGGCCCGGCAAAGCTCGGACCACGCGCGGACGGCACCTTCGAAGTGATTCCGGCCTTCGGCGTGCCGGCTCTGAATACGCTGATCCTGCTGAGCTCGGGTGTCACGGTCACGATCGCGCACCATGCCCTGAAGTCGGGCAGGCGCGGCGTACTCAAGGTGTTCCTCGCGCTCACCTTTATGCTCGGATTCCTGTTCGTCTCGCTCCAGGCGCGCGAATACGGCGAAGCCTACATGCACAAGGGCCTGCAGCTCGCCACCGGCATCTACGGCTCGACCTTCTTCATTCTCACGGGCTTCCACGGCCTGCACGTGACGATCGGCGCCATCATGCTCACCATCATCTGGCTGCGCACGCTCCGAGGTCACTTCACCCCGACGCGCCATTTCGCTTTCGAGGCCGTATCCTGGTACTGGCACTTCGTCGACGTGGTGTGGCTGGGCCTGTTCGTATTCGTGTACTGGATCTGAGGGCGGTCAGCAGCCGATTCAAAGCCCTTGAACCGGGGGATCAAGTGCGTCCACGCCTTCACGGCGTCCTGCGCGTTACTGTTCCCCCTGCCGATAGCGGCTGCTGACACACCCGCTGCAGGCCAGACGCTGCGTGAGGTCGTGTTTACTGACTACGGAGCACCATCGAGCAATCCGGAGCTGGTGCGACGCCTGGTGAGTCCGTTGGCCGCGGCGCGGCTGGAACAGGAGCTGCTGCACTCGGGGAAGCGATGGGCCGACCAACCGGTCAAGGTGTCGGCGGAGAGATTCCTGGTCCAGGTGCCGTCGCACCATCCCGCTGCAGGCTACGGACTGCTGGTCTTCGTGCCGCCGTGGCAGGACGCGCGCATACCTCAGGGTTGGGCGGAGGTCCTCAATGACTTCGGCATGATCTATGTCAGCGCCGCGCGATCGGGTAACGACGAAAGCGTGCTCGGCCGGCGGGAACCACTGGCGCTGCTCGCCGCCTACAACATTATGCGACGGTATACCGTGGATCCGGAGCGCGTGTATGTCGCCGGCTTTTCGGGAGGTTCCCGCGTGGCTTTGCGCCTCGTGCTGGGCTATCCAGACCTGTTTCGCGGCGCCATCCTCAACGCGGGCAGTGATCCGATCGGCAATGCGGACATTCCCTTGCCGCCGAGGGATCTGCTGCTCAGATTTCAGAGTTCCGTACACCTGGTCTACGTCACCGGCGAGCGGGACGAGCCGCATGTCAGCGATGACCTGTTGAGCGTGCGCTCCATGCGGCACTGGTGCATGTACAACGTAACGAGTTTCCTGCAACCGCGTACCGATCATGAGGTGGCCGCGCCAGCGGCACTGTCGCGCGCGCTCAGCAGCCTGGCCAGGAGCGCACCAACAGACCCGGCCGCGCTGGCCGCCTGCCAGTCAGTGCTCGACACCGAAATGGAGACGGAGCTGCACGCCGTGGAATCGTTGATCGCCAGGGGCCAGAAGGCCCGTGCGCAGAAGCGGCTGAAAAGCGTGGACGAACGCTTCGGTGGCCTGGCAGCGGCGCGTACCGTCGAACTGGCCTCCCGATTCTGACGGGGCACGTGGTGTTCAGGGCCCCGTCGGGCTATCGTCCATCCGCGGGGCAAGCGCCTCGCCAGGAGAGCAGGCAGTCGTGCGGCTTCAGCAACACAGGAAGTAGCCATGTCGAATGAAAATGCAATCCGACGCGAGATCGGAACCGTGGCACTGATGTTCACTGGCCTGGGGTCCATCATCGGATCAGGTTGGCTGTTCGGCGCCTGGCGGGCCGCGCAACTGGCCGGTCCGGGCGCAATCTATTCCTGGATCATTGGCGCCGGGATCATCCTGTGCGTCGCCATCACCTATGCCGAGCTCGGCGCGATGTTTCCGGAGTCCGGCGGAGCCGTGCGCTACGGACACTACTCCCATGGCTCGCTGGTCGGATTCGTGTCGGGATGGGCCGCCTGGATTGCCATCGTCTCGGTGATACCGGTCGAGGCCGAGGCATCCGTGCAATACATGAGTTCCTGGCCGTGGGCCTGGGCGCAGGAGCTGTACCTGCACGCCGCCAACGGCCAGGGTGAGTTGACCGTGCCGGGCCTGATGATCGCCGCAGCGCTGGTGGTGGTGTATTTCCTGGTCAATTTCTGGAGCGTCAAGGTGTTCGCGACCACCAACAGCGCCATCACTTTTTTCAAGCTGGTGGTGCCGGCCGCGACGGCGATCGCGCTGATGTGCACCGGGTTCCATTGGCGCAATTTCCAGATCGGCATTCATGGCGGGCCGCACGCCGGGAATATCGCCTCGATCCTCACGGCGGTCGCAACCAGTGGCATCGTGTTCAGCTACAACGGCTTTCAGAGCCCTGTCAATCTCGCCGGCGAGGCCCGCAAGCCCGGTCGCAGCGTGCCTATCGCCATCTTTGGAGCGATTGGCCTGAGCGCGGTGGTGTACATCCTGCTGCAGGTGGCCTTTCTGGGTGCCGTGGCGCCGGAGCACCTGCAGGAGGGCTGGGCCGGGCTGGAATACAGTTCGCCGTTCGCGCAACTGGCCCTGGCCCTGAACCTCAACTGGCTCGCCCTCCTGCTCTACGCGGACGCCTTCGTCAGTCCCAGCGGCACGGGCAGCGCCTACACCGCGACCACGGCACGCATGATCTACGCCATGGAGCGCAGCCGCACGGTGCCGGAAGCTTTCGGCCGCGTGCACCCGCGACTGGGGATCCCGCGTCCGGCGATGTGGTTCAATCTGTTGGTGTCCTTCGTATTCCTGTTTTTCTTCCGCGGCTGGGGCAAGCTGGCCGCGGTGATCTCCGTGGCCACGATCATTACCTTTCTGGTCGTACCGGTCAGCGTCATGGTCCTGCGTCACACCGCACCCCAGCTGCACCGGCCGCTGCGCGTCCCGGGCTTGCGCTTCCTGGCCCCGCTTGCCTTCGTGCTCGCAACGCTCATGCTGTTCTGGGCGCGCTGGCCCTATACGGGCCAGATCATGCTGGTGCTGATCCTGCCGCTGCCGGTCTATCTGTATTATCAGAACCGCATCGGCTGGCCGGCGTTCCACCGGCACTTGAGGGCCGCGTGGTGGCTGATTGCCTACCTGATTGTCATCACCTGCCTGTCCTGGGCCGGCAGCCGGGAATTTGGTGGCCACGACTATCTCCGCTACGGCTGGGACCAGCTCGGCACTGCGGCCACGGCGCTGGTGTTTTATTTCTGGGGGCTGCGCAGCGGCTGGCGCACCACGGAACTTGAGGCGCTGAAAAACGGCTGATGCGGACATTCTGGCGGCAAGGAGTGACCTATGGGACTTAAGGATCTGATGACAACTGCATCCGGCAGTGGCAAAGGGATGCTTGACCTCGCAGGCGACAAGGTCATGCAGTTTCTTACCGACTACAAGAATGCGACCAGGCAACTGGAGGCGCTCGGTTTCAAGGTGGGCACCATGACGGTCGGCATGGGATTGCTGCCCGAAGTGCACACCTCGCTGGTCGGCGACATCAATAGCATTGACGTTCCGCGCCTGACCGCCATGATGAACGACAAGAGTGACGACAAGCTCCTGGCGTCATTGCTGAAGGCGCTGATCATGGCCAAGAACGTGCATGCGCACGTCGAATCGACGCTCAAGTCGGTGACCTTGCAGATCAAATTGGGCGTGCCGCCCAGCGTCTCGGTCGAGTTGAGTTAGCCGGTCCCCCCAGGACCGCTGCGATCGCGCGGGCGGCGGGAGCCTCTCAGACCAATCGACACCCCCCAAACCCCGCGGGCCAGCACTCCTGATAGGGCATGCACGCGCTCCACCGCGCCTGCAGCGTCTTCGAGTACGCATCATTCTTCAGGGGCACGCGCGGCTGCGGGTCGATGGTGAACGGCGGTGTCTCCCAGGGCCGGTGAAAGTCCTGCGTGTAGTGCGTCAGATCCGGCGTGTACGCCAGCGGCGTAGCGAAGCGCACGCCCAATCCCGCCAGTTTGGCCATCATCCAGTCGAGCGCCAGATCCGACAGGCCACTCTCGTTGGCCGGGTACCCGCCGCCCACGTCGGAATGGCACCCGGCAAACCACACCTGCTCGATGCCGTCTCGCTCATTCCACCGCGTCACTGGAAAATCCCGGCGGCGCTCATCGAGCGCCATCGCATGAAAGCCCCGCGCAACCCGGGGGCTGAGCTTCGTATCCACAAAGCTGAAGGCATCGCGCCGCTGATCCTGGATGTAGAGCGGCAGGCCCATCGATCCCACCGTGTCCCACACCGCCACCGCCTGCACGGGGATGTTCGATATGAAGTCGCCGCGCCTGAACAAGAACCTGGAGGCGAACAACTCGGCGCTGTGCAGCAGGCCCGTAAGCCAGCGTGCGATCCGGTTCCCGCCGCCAATCACCACACCGCGGGCCTTGAGCCAGGCGCCATAGCCACGGACATAGGCGGAAAACTTGTCCGTAGGATCGTAGCGCGTCGTGTCCAGCAGCCCCACGGCGCAGATCATTCCGGCGAGCGCTCGCGCCGTGTACGCGCCACGCGAAAACCCCACGATGTGGATCGCATCCCCGGGCGCATACTGGCGCGAGAGGTAGGTGTAGCCGCGCACCACGCGCGCAATCACGCCATACCCGAACGCCCCGCCCAGGGCCTTGATGACAGGATTGGGCGAGTCTCCCACCCCGTGCATGTACTTTGTGACTTGCGCCAGACCCCCGGCGCCATCAGGCAATTCCTTCTCCTGCTCATTGGGCAACGCCGCCGTCGCTGGCGTCACGGATCCAGCCAGGTTGCTGAACATCTTCACCACGTTGGTGACCGGGCCGAGGTCCGCTTCGCGGCTTACGCTCCCGTCAATGTCTGACGCATCAGCCTTGGCCCCCATCTCTCCCGGCCCGTTCCAGGTGCCATCAGCGCAATAGAGGATGTGTTTCACGGTTGCCTGGCGACGCTCAGTTGGCGACATCACTGATGTCAGATTGGGACTTTGCAAAGTCGCAGCCGGGAGAGAAATCCTTGGCCTTCGCTTCGCTGGGCAGGATGCTGCAGCGATCGGCAATCAACCCTCGGCGGATGTTTACCAAAGCAATAGGACGCCACGGGAATCCCTCCCTGTTCAGTGCAACTGTACTCCTGTCCCTTTCCAATAGTCCTCCAGCCGCTCATTCGCCAAAGTGGCCCATCGATCCCCGGAGTTGCTTAAGAGTGGCGTTCCACGTACGCTGCTTTCCGCTTGATTGCAGATGGGGTCGCTTCCGTTAGTCTGCGCACTCCGTCGATGACCTCGACGCTCAGAACACGAGGCATGCTCATTGAGCGATTCAGGGCGGACCGCTGATGTGGCGATCCGCCCTGCCTCTCCTTAAAGCCATTGCAACGGCGCGGCCCATGCAATTCGACAAATGAGGACGATCATGACCGAAGAGAAGCAGCAGAAATTCACCGCGAAGGTTCGCCGGGGCCTCGGCTGGGTCCACGCCCAGGCGAACGCGGAGCTCGATCGCCTGAAGGCCGCCGCAGCGGGCGGCAGGATCCCCGGCTTTAGCGCGGGTGACTTGTCCGATGTGGAGGCGGCGCTGGTCTGGATTGAGCAAAATAAGGAGACCAAGACGGCCTAGTCGCTGAGCAGCCTTCGCTCCTCTCACCGACAGACAAGCCACTGTTGAATGGCGTAGTGGAGTGCGCCGCCGCCCGGGCCTCAGAAGTCCCCGGCCGCGACCTGCGCACACAGCACACCTCGCCTGCGCCACATATCCACGACCTGCTGCCGATCATCAAAGACCACGTCCGGCAGCCTCCCGTGCTCGATGAGATATTCATCGAGCCACTCCGATTTCACCGCGACATCGTGCCGGCTGTCGCGCGCGGGCCGCATCCGGAGTCGTCGGTACGGGAGGGCATGGCGCTTCAGCCACGCTTCCGTCAGGGCCTTCACCTTATCGCTTCTGCCACTCCAGATTTCCACGTGGTGGTCCGCGCTTGCGGCAAAGACCCGCAGCGTCTCGCACACTGGGACGTTCGGCAGATCCTCTCCGCACGCCCGATAGAACTCCGGCCAGTTCACGTTCGGCCCCCGGATCAAATGCACCCGGTGCTCAAGATTCGCCAGCGTACCGTCCAGATCGAAAATCACATGCATGGTCCAATTCTCGCAGGTTCGAGGCGTCCACCCTCGCCCAGTTCTTCACGGCCACAGGGCCTCCAGCAATTGCGCCAACCGCGCGCCTCCTTTCACCAGCTGGGTTTTCTGCAGCGTCGCCCGCTGCGCCGCGTAATCACTGGGTTCCGTCACCGGCCAGTGCGCCTTCCTTTTTCCCGGATCAATTTCCGCCCCAAAGGTCAAGCCCTGGAAAGCCGTGTCACTGGCCATCACCGTGTCGCTCGCCCACCTTGCCGCCCAGGTGTCCACGGACCCAGAGGTCGCCGGCACCAATCTCGCCGCCGTGACGCCCTCCGACAGGAACGAGGCCACTTGCAGACTCTTTGGAATCTCGTCCCACTCGTGGTGCAATGCGCTGGTGCCATCCTTGATCACATTCCCACCCCGAGTCTTCGTCGCCCGATCGAAAATCCCTGAATCCGGATCCACTTCCTGGCCTGCTGCGCTGAGGTAAATCGCTCCCACATGGAGCGGCTGGTGCACGTCACCCACGTAGTGAGCCAATACCCGAAGCGCCTCCTTCCTGCTGGCGAAATCAATTGGCGCCGGCGCCCTGCCACCCTTGAGCACCGCGATGGCCGCCTTGATCGCGCTCACCACATCGTGATTGCTCGTCCCCGTCTCGGTTCTGGCATAGCCATTCCGCTCAATCGCCACATCGGCGTAGTGATATTGCTTGTGGCAAATCTCCTCGTCCGTCGCCGGTTGGCAGGCGTCCCAGTTGCGCTTCACAAAGCTCACCATCGCCTTCTGTCCGGCCGCTGACTCGAACGGTGCGCAGACCTTGAACCTTGAGCTGACGACGTAATGAAACACCCCGGTTTTCTTATTTCTCACGACGCCCTTGGCGCAGTCTGCCCATAGCGCCGCAAGCTGCAGGGTTCCGTCACCCCTGAGAATCTTCTTGACCTCCTTGCCCGCGTGCGTTCCGACCAGGAGCGCATCGGCAATGGCCCCCACGGTCTGATGGCCTTCCGCGTTCCAGGCCAGCGCCCCTGTCCCGCCCAGCGCGAACACGCCCACCACCATCCCATGAAAGAGCGCTTTCAATGGTCACTTTTTGCTGGCGGCTTGCCCAACACCTGGACACCTTGCACCCACACGGGAGTCAGGCGCGCCACGTCGAGTTCGAATCCCATCCCCTCGTTTTCAAGGACCCCAAAGGGCAGGTACCGGACCGGATACTTCATCCTGGCGAGCGCTGAGTCCGCGACAATCCATCGGCCTGCCGTCAGCAGTTCGGCCCAGGCATGCCCATAGGCCATATAACTGGAGTCGCGGCGAACCAGCGCAAGCCCCAGCACCACCCTGGCCGGAATGCCAGCGCCTCGCGCCAACGCCGCCGTGAGCACGGCATATTCGGTGCAATCTCCTTCCCGGCGAACCGCCACTTCAGAGGCAATGTCAAAGCCACGCTCCTGGGATCCCTGCATCGTCGCCGAAACAAACGCCACGATCGCCGCAGGTGAAAGCGTCGCCGGCGGCGACGTGCCCTGAGACTTCGTCAACTCGGCGCTGACTTTCTTCACGCTCGGCTCGCGAAAATCGATGACAAAGGTCGATTCAAGCCAGCTGCGCGATGCAGGTCCTTGAATGACGGGGTAGCCGTTCATCACATAGGGCAGCAGGTTGTTTCCCGCCGGTGGCGCCTCGACGCCCAGCACGTGAGCCAGGGCCGCCGGGTCGCGGACCTGAAGGGCGATGGCCAGAGGCTGATCATCGGCGATTGTCACTGCGACCGATGAGGTCGTCGGGATCTCAAACAGGCTCTGCGCGCCGCAGTCAGACGCAAGCAGAACCCCGCCGACTATCAACGCCGCTACGAGGGCCGCACGACACGGCCACGGACCCGTCGCGACAGGCTTACGGCGATCCCTGTACAAAGATGCGATCCACCTTGAGGGTTTCAGGGCCCAGTTGCATGGTGCCCTGCTTGGCCTGACCCGTGGCCCGATCGACCATCAGGTCCACAACCTCGCTGCCTGCGCTCTGGCGCACGCTAAAGGTGTCTGCGCTGACCGCGGCCATGACCTTGACGGTTTCTTTCGTAAACTGCCCGGGGTCAGAAGCGAGCCAGCTCGTCGCCGAGGCTTCGGAGCCCACCGGCTCTGCCTTGGCCAGGAGCGCGCGCATCATGTTCGTCTGCGACAGCCAGGTGCTCGGCGAACCGCCGGGGATGGTCTCCTTCACGTCCTTGCCCTTGAAACGGCCCTCCACGAGCCAGCTCTCGCCTTCGCCTCGCTTGAGCGCCAGATCCATCTCAACTTCCCCGTTACTGCCGATCACATGTTTGCTGTTGATCAGGGTTCCATCGGGCCTGATCCAATCCACGTTGATCGCGTCCTGTGCTCTCATCGTGTCGGGCGTGAGCGCGATCAGCAGCACGTTCGTCTCTACGGCTTTTGTATCGCCATCCTTGTCGCGACGCAGCTCGAGCGAGTCATATCCGATCCGCCGGTCGCTCATCGACGCCACACTGACCTCACTGTAGTACGGCGCCTCTTCATCGCTCTGGGTCCTGAGGGACTGGATGAGGGACTGCGCGATCTTGTCAAAAGTCTTGGTGTAGCCCAGGTCGTTGAGCGCGCAGTAGACATTGTGGCCCGATTGGCTCGCGGCATACTGACGAAGCGCACCGAGCCTGGCCCCCTTCCCGTCATTCACGCGATACAGCCAGGAGGCACTCAGAAACGGCGTCGCACCGGCGACCCCTGCATCAATGTTTTCTACCCCCCGATACTCGATCTTTCCCTGGCTCGGCTCGATGACGTTCGAAAAAGTCACGCGTGCGGTTTCCCGGATCATGGCAGCGACATCAAAGGCGTCTTTCAGAATTTCGCAGCTGGCACCCGCCTGGGGCCCCAGTGTGAAGTTGGCGGTATACGCCTTCTCGTCCGCCTCCAGTTTCCCCGACAGCAATGGGCACCTCAAAGCTGATCTGCTTGTCGTCGCTGGTCACGACCTGCGGCGCGATCAACGTTCCCTCTTTGGCGCGCGCGTCGAGGAGCCATTTCGGCTCTTCCGCCATGACCTGCGAAAGGCCCAGGCACAACAGGCTACCGATACCGGCGATCCTCACGTCACGTCTCCTGGAAATGCCTCTGCGCGCGGCGCCATCCTACCAGCCCTTCCGAGCCCCGCCCCACCCGGATGGGCCTGCAGCAGTGGATTACGCCGACGCTGACTGCAATTACCCACCCCGGCATGTGTTAGTGCCAAGCGCCGCTTGGTGGGGTATAACCTCTGGCCAGTAGCGTCACCGGGCGCACAGCAGAACAATACTCACACGCCCCACCGGCTCGACCCACGTCACTCGAGGACTCTTTGTAAGAGGGAGAACAACATGTCGGATAACAACGATCCAGTCGCAACGGCACCGCCTGCAGATGTCACGCCAAACCTGACGCTCGCGGCCGTGGCCGGCCTGGCCGCTGCGATTGTCGGTGCAGTGATTTGGGCCGTCATCACGGTCAGCACCAAGTATCAAATCGGCTTCATGGCGATAGGCGTCGGATTCCTGGTTGGCTGGACCGTGCGCGCTGCCGGTAAGGGCGGCGCGATGAGCTACAGCCTGATCGGCGGCGCCTTCGCGCTGTTCGGCTGCCTGCTCGGAAATCTCCTGTCCGCCTGCGGATTTCTTGCTGCAGAGCAAAGCGTGCCGCTCATGACGGTCGTCGAACGCGCGCTGACCAATCCCGGCCTGGCCGTCGAATTGCTGCAGGCGACTTTCAGCCCGATGGACCTCCTGTTCTACGCCATCGCCGTCTACGAGGGCTTCAAGCTCGCACGACGGCCAACCGTCCAGCCCGCAACGGCGGCAGCAACCTAAGCCCTGTTCGTACATCGCCCGTTAGCGATCACGATGCCTCGTCACGGAAGGAAAACCATGCGAAACCTAATCATTCTGTGCGTTCTGGCGACGGTAATCCTGGCCACTCCGTTGCGTGCGCAAGAAGCGACACCACAGCGTCAACCGACGCCCGAAGAAATGCAGAAAATCATGGACGCCACCATGGGCGCGATGGTGCCGATGATGGGCCGCATGACAGAGGTTATGATTGAGGCTCAGCTGAAGAGCGCAGCGCTTCCCGACACCGCTGAACGGTTAGCCACGTTCAAGAGGAACCTGTACGACGCGCTAATGAGGAGGGGTTTTTCCAAGTCAGAGGCTCTGCAGATAGTGATGGCGACAGGAATACCATCCGCCACCCCGAGCTCCAAGTGACGATTAATGACGCGTTCGAGCGACCGGTGACGCCGAACGCGCGGGCGCGGCGGCCGGCCGCTCAACGCGAGCGTTAGGCGACACATGTGGGCCACATTGCTCTACATCGCCTTAGTTGTTTGCGGAGGCGCGTTACTCACCGGGCTTGCCGCCACGGTTCTCCCCAGACAGCCACAAAGATGGTGGAGAACCGCGCTTGCTACAGCGGTCGTCTCTGGTGTGCTCAACTTTGTGGTGGCTGCTCGCACCCCTAGCGTTCTGTACCGCGACGTAGCCACGGTGGCGTTTATTGCGATGCTCTGTCCCGTCGCCGTGGCGACAATTGTCTGGTATCTGCGGGAGCGCAGTTGGTCGGAGCGAGTCTGGGGAGGAGTCGCGGTCATGATCGCATTTTTTATTGTCGCTCCCTTTGCGCTATTGTTTGCACACTGCACCAGCGGTGACTGCCTTTGAGTGCGTCGCCTGACAACGCGTCCGGCTGCTGTATCCTACGAGCTGGCGGGCGGTCCGATACCATGGAATAATTTCCCAGGGAGGCCTCATGACAGATCCGACTCACGCATCCACTAAGGCCACACCGTGGCATTTATGGCTGGTCGGCGTACTTGCCTTGCTATGGAACGGCGTTGGCGCCTTTGACTATGTCATGACGGAGACTCGCAACGTCTCCTACCTGAGCAAGTTTACCCCTGAACAGGTGGCGTACTTTCAAGGTTATCCAATGTGGGTGGTGGCCTCTTGGGCGCTGAGCGTGTGGGGCGGCGTAATCGGAGCGGCCCTGCTCCTGTTGCGCAAGCGTTTGGCAGTGCCAGTGTTCGGCGTGTCGCTGGCGACCCTGGTGCTGACGTTTCTCTACATCTTCGTGTTCACCAGGGGATTCGAGATCATGGGCGGAGCGGGCGGGCTGATATTCAGCGCCGTGATCTTCGCGATCGCCGTCGCGCTGTTGCTTTACGCGCGACGTCTCGCGCGCGTCGGTGCAGTAGGCTAGTGAGTCCAGTCATCCGGCCCAACCAGGCGTCGCGGGCGAATCCTTCGGGGCGCGTGTAGGCGCCGACCCTAGGCAATCGTCATGAGCGCACCGGGGATCTTCCGCCTGTCGGAGCACTGCTGCCGCAAGGAAAGCCACGGATGAACTCCGGGCGGAGCCGAACGGAGGCCTCTTGGGCTACGCCCGATCCACCCGGGCGGCAAAGCAACCTGGCTTCGCGTTATGCACGTGCAGGTACGCACTCGTGTTCTGACCAAGCATCCGGTTGATCGCAGCGGCCAGTTCCTGGCCTGGCACCACATCGGCGTCGATCATCATTCCGCTGCGGTCAAAGGATCGCACCGACAGCAACCGGATCTGCAGGAGCTGGGGAATCTCGTTGACCGCCAGACGCGCCTCAGTCGCTCCCTGGCGCACGAAGATCGCATGCCTGGAGCGATAGGGGCTCGCGACCGGCAGGTGTTCATAGTTCAGCAGCAACACGGTCTCGCCCGCTTCGGCATCGCGCAGGCTCACGCGACAGGGAAAACCAGGCTGCTTGTCCGCGACCATGCGAATGACGCCACGCGCGGCGAGTTCCTCATTGCCCAGCGCAAACAGGGCCGCGAAGCGGGAGGCCGGCAGTCCGGTGATCTGAAAGCTCATGATTGAATCCTCATCATCAGGCGTGGGGAGATTGTCCAGATCCTCTGCGCCTGGCGCCATCCGAATCTTGCTCTCAAACCCACAGGGCCTCGCTTATGATCCGGGCATTCGCGCGACGGCCCGGCGCGCCTGAAGGAGTTTCGGCAATGCGCACGATGGCACTCCTGATCCTGACGCTCCTCGCGGCGGCCGGGACGCCTGGCCAGTCCGCAGCGCCCCCTCCGGTGGCGGCGCTGGACGCCAGGGTCGCCGCGGGATTTGCCGCGCTGGCGCTCAAATGCCTGCACACCGAGTATCCGAGTCACATCAGTCATTCGATGGCCAGCGATGCGGATGCCCGCCCCCCGCACTTGCTGACGCCCGCCTTCTACGGCTGCTATGACTGGCATTCAGACGTCCATGGCCACTGGCTGCTGGTGCGCCTCCTGCGGCTGTTTCCTGACGCGCCGTTCGCCGCGGCGGCGCGGTCCGAACTGGCGCGCAGCTTTACCGCCGAGAACGTGGCCGGCGAAGTGGCCTATCTCATGCAGGAGGGCCGCACCTCCTTCGAACGTCCGTACGGCCTGGCCTGGCTGCTGCAACTGTCCGCCGAGTTGCGCGAGTGGCCCGATCCGCAGGCGCAAGAGTGGTCCAGCGCCCTGCGACCCCTCGAGGCTGAGGCCGCATCGCGCCTCAGCAGCTGGCTGCCGAAACTCCACTATCCCATCCGGATCGGCGAGCACGACCAGACCGCGTTTTCCTTCGGACTGATCTGGGACTGGGCCGGTGTCGCCGGTGATACGCAGATGCGCTCATTGCTCGCGGACGCCGCGCGTCGCTTCTATCTCCACGACCGCGACTGCCCGCTCGCCTATGAACCTTCCGGCGAGGACTTCCTCTCGCCCTGCCTAGCCGAAGCCGATTTCATGCGCCGGGTGCTCAGGCCGGAGGAATTCAGCCGCTGGCTGTCAAACTTCCTGCCGGGCATTGTCCATCACTCCGGCCAGATGTGGTTACCGCCGGCGGTCGTGACCGATCGCTCCGATCCCAAGCTCGCTCATATCGACGGATTGAACCTGAGTCGCGCCTGGATGCTCGAGGGCATCGCACACGGATTGAAGGCGGGAGACCGCCGCGTGGCGGTGCTCCTGAAGGCGGCCGCTCAGCATGGGCAGGCTGCCTTGCCCGCCGTCACCGGCGAACACTACGAGGGCGGTCACTGGCTGGGGACCTACGCCGTGTACCTGACCAGCCAGGCCGGACTCCGCCAGGTCAATCGACCGTAATGATGACCTTGCCGCGGGCGTGCCCGGACTCAACGTAGCGCATGGCCGCCGGGAGCTCCTTCAGGCTGTACCTCCGGTCGATGACCGGCGTCATCTTCCCGCTCTGGATGAGCTCACCCAGGATCGTCAGGTCCTTCGGATTCAGTTCCGCGAGGAACGGGATGAACTTCTGACCCACGAACTTGGACAGGATGATCGCGTCGAGCGGAGAGATCAGGAAATCGATCCAGTCACCCACGCTGGCACTGCCGACCATGATCAGGCTCCCCGTAGGATTGAGGGCGCGCCGGTAGTCCAATAGCGAGTGTGTCCCGACCGTATCGACGATCACATCGTAGTGCTGGCCGCTCTGGGTGAAATCTTCCTGCGTGTAGTCCACGACGTGATCCGCGCCCAGTGATTGGACCAGCGCAAGATTTTTCGTGCTGCACACGCCGGTCACTTCGGCACCGAAGGCCTTGGCGATCTGCACGGTGAACGTGCCGACGCCTCCCGAAGCACCGTTGACGAGGACCTTCTGCCCCGGCTTGAGATGGCCTTTGTCCCGCAGGGCCTGCAGCGCAGTGATGGCCGCGATGGGAAGTGAAGCGGCCTGTTCAAAGGTGACGTTGGCGGGCTTCAGCACCACGGCGCGGCTCTCGCGGACCGTCACATACTCGGCGAAGGCTCCGGTCCTCCCACCGAACACCTCATCGCCCGGCTTGAAATGCGTGACAGCGCTCCCGACCGCCTCGACCGTCCCCGCAAAATCAACGCCCAGCCGTGGCACATCCGGTGCGCCCATGCCGGCCCCCAGGCGCACGAGGTAGGGCTTGCCCCGCATGTAATGAAAGTCGAGCGGATTGACGGAGGCCGCGTGCACCCGGACCAGCAGCTCGTCCGCCGCCGGAACGGGCTTGGCAATGGCCTCCAGCCTGAGCACCTCCGGCGGGCCATAGCAGCGCGAGACAATGGCTTGCATCGATTGAGCATTTGCGGGGAGCGCCGGCGTCGGGCCGCAGGCAGAGTCGTGGCTCAGTGCCAGCGCCAGGGACACGAGCGCGAGGAGCAGGACCACCCCAATGCCGCCGAGAATCCGGTATCGCAATTTCATGATGGCACCCCCGGGAGCAGGATCATCGCATGTCGCGCTGATGTGCGCCCCGCCCGGCGCGCTAGTGGGAGAGAACGCGCTCCGCCGTCCAGCGCGCATCGCGCGCCCGTTCAGGTCCGTCCTGCTCAACGGCGGCCACCGCCCCGTCGAACAGCACCAGCAGGGCCCCCGCCGCGCGCTTCGGATTCGTTGCGCCGGCCGCCCGGGCCCATTCGGTGAATCGCGCGGTCAGCCACTGGCGCTGCGCGGCGGCCAGCACGCGCGCCGGATGGGCGCGATCGGTAATCTCACCCACCACGTGCTGGATCGGACAGCCGCGAAATCCGGGCTGGGCGGTCCACTCCACCAGATAGTCGAAGAAGCGCAGCGCGCGCTGCTCCAGCGGGAACCCCGCCACGTAGGCCTCGATGTCTGTGCGCGCGGCCTCGGCGCGGCGCTCGACATAGGCGGCGACCAGCTTGTCCTTGCACCCGTAGTGCGCGTAGAGGGAGGCCTTGGCTGCATCGGCTTCGGCGAGCAGGCGATCGACCCCTACCGCACGCACGCCCTCCCGGTAAAACAGGCGATCGGCGGCATCGAGCAGCCGCTCCCGGACGTCCGGCGCCTCCGTTTTTGCGCTGTTTTTGGCCACGCTTGACGGTACAGACAGGTCGGTCTATAGTCAAGCCCAGAATAGACAGACCGTTCTGTTTAAACACCCACGGGAGAATGGATCATGAGCCTTAAAATCGCAGGTACTACAGCCCTGGTGACCGGCGCCAATCGGGGCATCGGCGAAGCCATCGTCGACGCACTCATCGCCCGCGGCGCCGCCAGGGTCTACGCGGCCGCACGCGCCGCGGCGGACCTCGCGCCCCTCCTCGCGCGGCATGGCCGCAAGGTGGTTGCCCTCGAGCTCGACGTCACCGACGCGGCCCAGATCAGCGCCGCGGCGGCCCGCGCGCCTGACGTCCAGCTGCTCGTCAACAACGCCGGAGTCGCCGCGCACGTCGGGGGCTCGTTCACGGATTCGCAATGGGTCAGCGCCGGGCGCCAGGAGATGGAAGTGAACTTCTTCGGCACCTTCGCGGTCATGCAGGCCTTCGCGCCCGTGCTGGCCCGCAACGGCGGCGGCGCTATCGTCAACATCGGGTCGGTCGCCTCACTCGTGAATTTTCCATTGCTGCTGGCCTACAGCGCCTCGAAAGCGGCCACGCATTCGGTCACGCAGGCGGCGCGCGCCATGCTGAAGGCGCAGGGCACGCAGGTCTTCGGCGTGTACCCAGGCCCCATCGACACGCGCATGGCCGCCGGCATCACCTTGCCGAAGACCTCGCCGGCCGATGCCGCACGGGCAATCGTCGCGGGGATCGAGTCGGGCACCGAGGAAATATTCCCGGATCCGATGAGCCAGGGGATGGGCAGTGCATTTCTGGCCAGCCCGAAGGCCCTCGAGCGCGAGGTAGCTGCGATGGCCGCCGCGGCTTAGGAGTCGTCCGCGCGGGAGCCCCCTCGGGCTCCCCGCACCCTACTTCAGCAACTTGAAAGCGTGCGTCCACTCATTCCGCAGGAGCCCGGGAATGCACCAGAGTATGCACAGGGGCTCGATCACCCGTGCGGCCTCGACGCCACCCATGTCCGCCGTCTCCCAGCCAAACTGGCTGAGGATACCGGTCACCGTCTGCTTGGCGGCAGCGTCATTCCCGCAGATGAACATGGTCGGCTTGCCGGCTGCATACTGCGGGTTGACCATTCTGACCGACCCCACTGAATTGAAGGCCTTGACGAAGCGGGCACCAGGGCACTCCTGCTGAAGTTCCTCCATCAGCGAGCGATCCAGGGTCGTAAAGAATCGCAGGAGCCCGTTCTCGGGCGGCAGGTCCGCGATGGGGTTGGTCGCATCGATGACAACCTTCTCATTAAGCGGGGCCGCGCCAATGAACCGCACCACGGTCCAGGCCGCGCTCCCCTTGACCGCGAGCACCACGACCTCCGCAAAGGCCGCCGCCTCTTCCGGACTGCCCAGCTTCGCCTGCGGGTGCGCCGCGGCCCACTCATCCAGCTTGGTCTGATCCCGCGTTCCCATCATGGTCGCGTGGCCGTGCCTGATGAAGCCCGCCGCCAGCGTCTGCGCTACCGTCCCGGATCCGATCACTCCGATATTCATGTGATGCTCCTCTCGGCGCCGTTTCAGGCCAGGAGACGGGACCGGCGCCACACCCAGATGGCCAGCGGCAGAGACAGCACCCAGGTCGTCGGCGCAGCCAGGGCCGTTCCGAACCAGTCGCCGATTATAAGGGAGAGGCTGACCACCCAGGGAGTCACGCACACCAACAGTCCCGCCGCAGCGAGCCACGCCGCGGCGCGCTGCCAGCGCCGTGCACGTCGCAATCGGTTTACTTTCAATTGCACCTGGTTGACGAAAGAGTCCGCGTCCAACGCGGAAGCCTGCTGGGCGAAGCGCCGCGACAGTTCAGCATCGCGATGCTCGGAGTCCGGGATCATTGGTAGTCCTTCAGGATCTGACGCAGTCGGGCAGCCCCGCGCGTCACGTGCGATTTCACGGTGCCGAGCGGAATTGACGTGGTGGCGCTGATTTCACTGTGGCTCAATCCTTCATGATAGGCCAGCACCACGCACAGCCGCGCCGCCGGGGCGAGCTGCATCAGCGCGGCATCGAGGTCCAGCCGCTCACTGAGCCGCGTGGGCGCACCGTGCTCTGCCAACTCCACCTCATCCAGCGATTCCAAGTGCGGTCCCCGCGCTCTTAGATGCTGCAGCCAACAGTTGACGCTGAGCTTTCGCAGCCACCCGGGAAAGGCGCCGGGCGCGCGCAGCTGCCCGATGGACTTCCATGCCTGCACAAAGGCCTGCTGCGCCAAATCGTCCGCCAGCGAGGCGGCCCGGCACAGGCGCCGCAACAGCTGGCGCACAAACCCCTGCCGGCGGCGGACCAGCTCATCAAACGCCGCCGGATCGCCGGCAATAGCCAGGGCCACCACGCTCGCTTCAGCCGCCGCACGCAGCGCGCGCCCGGCCCCGAGGGCCGTCACGCACTGCGATCCGCACTTGAGCCCTTCGCACGACTGCGGCTGGCAACCATGGCGCGAGCGGCCAACAGCAGTCCGGCGCCGACACAGACCGCCACGACCCCGGCGCCCAGGATGGGATACAGCGCTTCGGGTGCGATGTGGCCAATGAATACCGACAGCAGCGCCACGCCGATGCCGGCCGCCATGGTGATAATGCCGCCGATCTGCAGGTGCTCCGGATTCACGGCATCGTCCTTCTGTTCCCGCGCCAGGAGCTTCTCAACCAAGGCGGGATCGAGGTTCTGGCCCCGCTCAATGGCCAGGCGGAGGGGTTCCAGTACGGCTTTGCGCTTCTTGTAGTCCGCGACGATGCCGGCCACGGCCGAGATGGCGACGAAGGTCCAAAAGGCGATGGCAATGGCCGTCGCTCCCATAGATCCCATGACGCGTACTCCTGAATTTAAGTGAGGTGCACCTGAAGAGATGCAGCGCGCGGCCGGTTTGGATGCAGGAACGCGCAATGAATGCGCGGTCCACCTCCCTAGATCTTCATCCTCTTCGGCCGCTCCGGCTTCTTGCGCACGCCGGGCTTCCCCTGAGCCGCCGTCTCCTCCCGCACCAGCCGCTCCCACGCCGCGCGCATCGCCGGGCGCGCAGTTTCTGCGGTGGCCGCCTGCAGGTTCACCAGCGTACTGCCCTGCTCGCCCCACGCCCCTTTTGCCGGCACAAACACGGCGGGCGCCTGCCTTAAGCGCTTGGCCTGCTCCTCGGGCGCCAGCCGCACCATGCCCCACTGGTCATCCGGGTAGCCCAGCGTCGCAAAGATCTTGCCGCGCACGCGAAAGTCCGCGTGGCCCTGGTGAGCAGCCTGGATCACGCCCGGCAGCGCCATGGCGAGGGATCTGAACTCGTCTGCGGTCATGGCGGATATTAAGCCCCTTCCACGGGTGTATTTTCAATGCGGGGCTCGGTTTGCAGCAGAATTCAGGTTGACAGGCGGGGCCGTCGGTAAAGAATGCCCCCCAAGCAGGAGAGCAGCGCATGTCCGAGAGCGATCCGGCCGCACGTCGCGCCCGACCGAGCGGCCGCGAGGCCCGGCAGAAAGCCAGGGCCCAGCGACCGGTGGCGCCGGCCTACATCACCCGCGAGCTGCCGCCCTACGATTTCCTGTCGCCCGAGGGACTCGAGGCCATCGAGCGTCATGCCGATATCCTGCTCGAGGAGATCGGCTTTGAGATCCGCGGCGATGCCGAGGCGATCGCGCTGTGGCGCAAGGCGGGCGCGAAGATTGCCGGCGACTGGCGGATCCACGTGCCGGCCGGTCTCACGCGCGAGCTCGTGCGCCGCTCGGCGCCGCAGGAATTCACCCAGCACGCGCGCAATCCGGCCCACAGCGTGCAGATCGGCGGGAATCACACGGTGTTCGCGCCGGCCTACGGCCCGCCCTTCGTGACCGATCTGGAGGGCGGTCGTCGCTACGGCACGCTCGCGGACTTCCACAATTTCGTCAAGCTCGCTTACCTCTCGCCCTGGCTGCATCACTCGGGCGGCACCGTGTGCGAGCCCGTCGACGTGCCCGTCAACAAGCGGCACTTCGACATGGTCTACGCGCACATGCGCTACTCGGACAAACCCTTCATGGGCTCGGTCACGAGCGCCGCGCGCGCCGCCGACTCGATCGAGCTGTGCCGGATCCTGTTTGGCACGGAGTTCGTCGCAAACCACTGCGTGATCCTTGGCAATGTGAATGTCAATTCCCCGCTGGTACTGGACGGTGAGGCGAGCCGCGTGATCCGCACCTACGCCGCGGCCAACCAGGCGCCGGTGTGCGTGCCTTTCATACTCGGCGGCGCGATGGGACCCGTGACCACCGGGGGCGCGCTCGCCCAGTGCTACGCCGAGGCAATGTTCTGCGTTGCGCTCGCGCAGCTCGAGCGGCCCGGCTCACCCGTGATCCTCGGCAATTTCCTCTCCTCGATGTCGCTGCGAAGCGGTGCACCGACCTTCGGCACTCCGGAGCCCGCACTCGCCTACTTCGCGATCGGCCAGCTCGCGCGCCGGCTCAAGGTGCCGCTGCGCTGCGGCGGGAACCTGTGCGGATCGAAGGTTGCGGACGCGCAGGCGGCCTTTGAGAGCGCAAACTCGATGTGGCCGGCATTCATGGCCGGTGCCAATTTCATCCTGCATGCGGCCGGGTGGCTCGAAGCGGGACTGGCGATGTCCTACGAGAAGTTCGTGATGGACGTCGACCAGCTGGGCGGGTTTCACACGCTCGCGAAGGGGATGAGTCTCGATGCCAACGGGTTCGCGCTCGAGGCGTTCCGGGAAATCGGCCCGGGCAAGCACTACCTGGGCTCGGCGCACACGATGGCGAACTACGAACACGCCTTCCATGACTTCGAGCTCGCCGACAACAATTCCTACGAGCAATGGAGCGCAGAAGGCTCCGTCGACCAGCTCAGGCGCGCCAACCGGCGCTGGAAATCATTGCTGGAATCCTACGAGGCGCCGCCGCTCGAGGCGGCGACTGACGGGGCGCTGCGCGACTACATTGCCCGCCGCAAGGCGGGGATGCCGGATGAGCTCAGTTGAAGCAGGAAAACGATTCGCGGCATATTGCTGTGTCCGGAGGACTTCCCATGAATTCACCAACCCCCATCGCGCTGGTAACCGGCGGCAGTCGTGGCCTCGGCAAGAGCACCGCGCTGAAACTCGCCGAACGTGGCACGGACGTGATACTGACTTACCTGCGCAGTCGCGCTGAAGCAGGCTCGGTTGTAGGTCAAATCACAACCTCGGGGCGCCGCGCCGTTGCACTGCCACTCAATGTGGCGGACAGCAGCACCTTCCCGGCCTTTGCCGATCAGCTGCGCCAAACTCTCAAGACGCACTGGCAGCGAGAGCGAATCAACTTCCTCGTCAACAACGCCGGTACTGGCATTCGTGCCAGTTTCGCGGCGACGACGGAGGCGCAATTTGACGAGCTGGTGAATATTCACTTCAAGGGCGCCTTTTTCCTTACGCAGATATTGCTGCCGCTGATCACAGATGGCGGCCGGATCGTGAACCTCTCCTCGGGGCTCGCGCGCTTTTCACTGCCGGGCTACGCCGCCTATGCCGCCATGAAGGGCGCAATGGAAGTCCTCACCCGCTACATGGCCAAGGAACTGGGACCTCGTGGAATTGCCGCAAATATCGTCGCACCGGGCGCGATCGAGACCGATTTCGGTGGGGGTGAGGTGCGTGACAACGCGCAGCTCAATGCTGGTATTGCCTCACAAACCGCGTTGAGCCGCGTTGGCCTGCCCGACGACATCGGCGGTGTCATCGCCTCCCTCCTGTCGCCTGAAAGCGGCTGGATCAACGGCCAGCGCATCGAGGTCTCAGGTGGGATATTCCTGTAGCCGTCACTCAGGCAGCGCGGACGGTCAGCGGTCGGGATTGATCCGGAATGTCACCCGAAATCCCTTGCAGGCGGGCACGGCCTTCCCGTCCCGCTGGGCCGGAGTGAAGCGCAGCGCTTCCCGCACCCATTTCAGGGCGGCAGCATCCAATCGTCCATACCCGGAACTCGTTTCCAGTGTCGGCGCAGCGGCGAGCGCGCCATTCGCACCGACGCACACCTGCAGGGTGCTCGCCCCCTCTTCGCTGAGGCGAATCGAACCGGGCGGGTAAAAATCATTGATCGGTTTCGTGACCACGTAGGAGAGCGGCACGGTAGGCCCCGCGCCTGCCGGGGAATCGGAGTTGGCACTTGAGGCCGTGGACGATGGGTCCGTGAAACTCCAATTGATGGGTGCAAGCGGAAGATTCGGGACCTGAACAACTTCTCCGGATGTAGGCGTGAATATGGGCGGCTGAGGTACCTCAGTTGGCTTCGGGCGAGCCGTTTCAATAACACCGCCCGATAAGACGGGTGGTGGCGCATGAGCCGGGGGCGGCACGAACACGCTCAGGAATCCGTAGATGACCAGCGCGTGGAGTGCAACAATCAGCAGGAAGGCCGTGCTGCGGCGTGGCGGGTGAGCCCATTCAATGGCGTGGGCAGTCATGACGACCTCCAGACCTCAAACGAGGGTCAACGTCCCGACTGGAGTCCCCGTGGAGCGCTATAGCACCCCAGTCTTCCATTGGATCGTAGATTGGGGCGGCAGTTCCGTCGGGAAGCTGCGATAGCATCCGCCGAGGCGGACGGCAGGCGGGCAAGGGCGCGAAGATGAGCATTCAAGGTGGGTGTCTGTGCAGGGCCGTGCGTTTCGAGAGCACGGCGGATCCGAAGATCACGCGCACCTGCTGGTGTCGCGTCTGCCAATACTTTGCAGCCGGCAACGCCACCGTCAACGTGTTCTTCCCCACGGCGTCCTTCAGCGTGCGCGGTGACACGCAGGCCTACCGGTCCGTCGCCGACAGCGGCAATGTGGTGATCCGGCGCTTCTGTGGAGTGTGTGGTACGCCGCTCTTTACCCAGGCCGAGGTTCGTCCTCACCTGATCGGCGTCCGGGCTGGCGCCCTCGATGATCCTGACCTCGTGCAGCCTGCGATGAGCATCTGGACCGCCTCAGCGCCGCGCTGGGCGTGCATCTCCGAGTCCATTCCGCGCGTTGAGCGCCAGCCACCGCCGCTGGCATAAAGGCTAGGGGGTTGTGGTCGATTTGGCCTTGTCCCGCAGGGACTGGATGTATTCAAGTTCGCGCTTGGCGGCGCCGTCGTCGGCATCCAGGGCAAGACATTTCTTGTAGAGTGCTTCGGATTCGTCGAGCTTGCCCTGCTCTGTCAGCACAAACGCCTTGCCTCGCCAGGCACGTGTCAGCATGGACGTCTTTGCTGCGCCCTCCTCCATGAACTCGGTGCCGTCTTCGGCGTTCTGGTAGGCATCCAGCGCGGCAGGCCAGTCCTTTTCCTGCTGGTAGAGGGCGCCGAGTTCAATCCACGGCGGAGGGTAAACGGGCGAGAGTTCGATGGCGCGCCTGAGCACGGTCTTGGCTTCTTCCGGTCGACGAAGTTCAAACAGCGCGTAGCCTTTCATGACCAGAGCATCGGTCCAGGGACCCTGAATGGCGATCGCGCCGCGCTTGTTCCCGGATTTGTCGTCCGCCACCCCGGACATGCCCATGTACATGAAGCTTTCCGTCATCCCGTGGGTCACATAGATCACGCGGGTCTCTTTCGCGTAACGCCGCTCGAACTCGGCAATGACCGGGTCGATGTCCTGCTTGATGGCCGTATCGGGAATGCCCTGCGCGATGACGCGCCTCCCTTCATCGAGCAGCTGGTCGATCTGCTTATCGCTGAGGGTCTGCGCAGAAAAGAGCGGAAAGCTGCCGAGCAGACCGATCCCGAGTGCTGCAGTGATTCGATGGGCGGGCCGCATGGTGATCTCCTGACGCCGACCCAGGGGCATGCCGGGCAAACGGACGCAACGCTTCAGGCCGGGCGTTCGAGCCGCGTGCTAGAGCAACTCCACCCGCTCCGCGTCCGGCGCGACAAGGTCATGCTGCTCCGTATTGAACGACACCAGCAGGAACGGCCGATCGCCGGTGTTCTTGAACGCGTGCGCCACACCGGGCGGGAACTGGAAACGCCAGATCTCGCCTGCCGGCACCACGGCATCGCAGGTCTGGCCCTCCTCGCAGTACCGAACGAGTGCCGGGCCCACGACCGCCGTCACTTCCGTGCCGCGGAGGTGCTTGTGGTTGCCGCGCACCGCGCCCGGAGCGGAGATCACGGCATGCACATTCTTCCAGCCGCCCAGCCGTGATGGTTCCAGGGGCTCGAACAGCACGCCGCGCGCGTCCAGGTGCGTGGCCAGCTTGGTGATTTCAACCGAGGTCGTCATTCAGTGCAGCAGGCGATCGAGCGTCGCCAGCGGGACGGCGCCTTCGTTGAGGGCCGCCTCATGAAATTTCTTCAGCGAGTAATCCTGCGGGTGGCGCTCGTGAAAGTGGGCGCGCACTTCGTTCCAGCCCTGCGAGCCGGCGTAGTACACGGCGAGCTGGCAGGAAGAGAGCTGCGCGCGCTGCAGCTTGGCGGTCGCTTCTTCACGTTCCTGGTAGGTCTGCTTGATCATCAGATCGAGCGCCTCCTGATCCGTCATTCCCATAGTCTGCAGCCGGATGTCCAGGATCGTGTTGGCCTGGCCACGCAGCATCTGCTTCAGCATCGCGAGCCGCATCTTGGGATCGTTATCCAGATAGCCCTCATCCGTCATCATCTGCTGCGCGTACACCGCCCAGCCCTCGATGTAGGCGTTGTTGCCCCAGATGTTGCGCAGCACGCGGCGCGCCGGCGGTTCGATGCGATTGGCGTATTCGGCCTGCACGTAGTGGCCGGGCATCGCCTCGTGTACCGTAAGCTGATTCAGGGCGTAGTGGTTGTACTCGCGCAGCTTGGAATCGATGCGCGCCTGCGGCCAATCGCCCGGGATCGGCGTCACCCAGTAGTACGCCCCCAGCTGTGGCTCGAGCGCCGGGGCGGCGTTGAAGCCGCCGACGGCGTAGATGCCGCGCATGAACACCGGCGTGTCGATGACGGCGAGGTTGCTGTTGTCCGCGAGCGTGAGCAGGTCATTCTTTCTGACGAATGCGGTGGATTGCGCGAGCGTCTGGCGCACTTCATCCATGTAGGTCGCGGGAGTCGCGTGCTGGCTCGCCACGTCGGCGAGTGCCTCCTCCGGTGTACGCGGCGCAGCCAACCGCGCAATCTCGGCGCGCGTCGCGGCGAGATCATGTTCGGCCACGGCCAGCAGCTCGGCCGGGGTCTTGCCGGTGTGCAGGTAGAACCCGCATTTCTGGCGGTAGTTCTCCGCACCCAGCCGCCAGTCGCTGGTCTTCAGGGACAGCGTCTTGGCCAGGTAGTCGTTGAACTCGCGCAGTGATTTCAGGGCCGGCGTGGCCGCGGCACTGTAAGCGGTCTTTAGCGCGGTGGGAGTGGCCGCGCGCAGCGTCTTGTCGATGAGCTCGATGTTGCCGTCGTTCTCCTCGCGCGCCACACGGTTCCACACCTCGGGCGAATCCATGAGATTGGCCCTGGCCTGGGAGACCAGCACCGGCAGGCGCTGCAGGCGCTTGACGAGGTAGCCGAAGCGCTGCTCCTCAGGGGCGGAGTTGAGGACGTAAAGGTTGTAGAGGCCGTTGCCGATCAGCTCGACATAAAAGGCCGGGTTATGGCGGTAAGCCTGGATGTGATCGAGTTCCAGGAGATTCAGGCCGACGGCATCGCGCACCATATCGAGATCGGCCTGACGCTCGGCATCGATCGCGGCACCCTGGAACGAGTCGAGCCGCTGCCAGAGCCCGAGATTAAAGCGCCGCTCGCGCGCGATGCCGGCCTGGCTGTAATCGTCCCAGAGGCTGTCGAGCCGCACGCCCTTGTGCACGTGGTAGCCAGCGAAGGTGGCCGTGGCCGGGGCCAGCGCGAGACTCTCATAGACGAAATCGTTGACCAGTGCGTCGGCCTTGGCCTCCGGCGCGCCAGCGATTGCCTGGGCGCTGAGCGCCACAGCCAGTATCGATGCCGCCATTACTGCGTGTCGATGCCGCATTTGCCGACCCCTGTCGTTGGATTTGGAAGCGCAATCCTGCGCCCGAAATGGCAGCTTGGCCAGCCGTGGTGCCGAACGTCGCGGGCGACTATCATTTGCCGCCATCCTCCCTACATGAGCCGTCAAAATGCGCGCTGCCGCCTTGATTTCGTTCTGTGCGGGCCTTGTTTTGGCGTTCCCGGCGCGACTGATCGCCGATGGGGCCGGCACTGGCATTGAACAGAACACACCCCTCGATGCCGCAGATCCGTTCCTCTGGCTTGAGGAGGTGGAAGGCGCACGCGCGCTCGAATGGGTGCGCGCGGAAAACGCCAAAACCTCGGGCGTGCTCGATCACGATCCGCACTTCCCCGTGTTCTACCAGGAGGCGCTGGCCCTCTCCCAGGCCGCGGACCGGATCCCCGAACCGGCGTTCCTTGGCGGCCGCATCTACAACCATTGGCAGGATGCGCAGCACGTCCATGGGCTGTGGCGCCGGGCGAGTTTCCGGGATTACCAGCGTTCCGCTCCCGCATGGACCACGGTGCTTGATTTCGATGCGCTCTCCGCGCAGGAGAAAGCGAACTGGTTCTGGAGTGGCGTGGCTTGCCTGCAACCTGCTGAACACCGCTGCATGGTGGCCTTGACCGACGGCGGGGAGGATGCGGTGACGGAGCGCGAGTTTGACCTGGGCACTGCGAAGTTCGTGCCCGGCGGTTTCTCGCTCCCACGCGGGAAGCAGGGCCTTGCGTGGCAGGATCAGGACACGCTGTGGGTCAGCCGGGAATGGTCGCCGGGTGAACTGACCGCCTCCGGTTATCCGTATGTCGTCAAGCGCCTGCGGCGGGGCGAACCGCTCGGCAGCGCGCAGGAACTGTTCCGTGGCGAGCGGAGCGATGTCGGGGTTTTTCCACTCGCGTTGCACGACGCCGGCGGCCGCCAGGCACTGTTCCTGGAGCGCTCGGTCAGCTTCTTCGAAACGGAATA
>Ga0193713_1000060_pt1 | contig 30138 bp, 24 predicted proteins | sample H3a2metaG_FD_143054 | JGI IMG/M metagenome (GOLD analysis project Ga0193713, IMG submission 143054) | Soil microbial communities from a riparian zone of the East river system, Colorado, United States - H3a2 | ecosystem: Environmental > Terrestrial > Soil > Riparian zone | place: USA: East River... | reverse complement strand
TCGATCCAGTTAACGCCAAGGTCGAGCGCGCGATGGATCGCCGCGACGGACGCCTTGTCATCCTGCTCGCCCCAACCAAATTCCCAACCCGATCCGCCGATAGCCCAGGCGCCGAAGCCGATCGGTGTTATGAACAAATCGGTGTTACCGAGGCACTTTGTTTTTATATCAGGCTTAGATTCCGCTTTCATGTCTTCTGTTCTCATAGGTCAAACTTTCCGCAATTTATGGTTTGTCCGATGCTTCTCATTACACGAGCCGTTGTTTCACCATGATCGGATGTTGTTCAACTCGCCGTTCCCTGCGGCAAGTTAAGCGACTGTAGAGTGTCGGGCGACAGACTGCCGGTTACATTTAGCTGCTTGGCGATTTGATATTTCGCCACCGCATCACGCGTCGCCGGTCCGAAAACGCCGTCGATGGAGCCATTGTAATAACCAAGCTGCAGCAACTCCGTCTGAACGGCTTGGACCGTGGCGCTATCAGCCGGGTCAATGTTATACGCGTTGTCATTGTAGGGCAGGCTGTCCGCGTAGTAATCGTATGGGTAGTAATCGTCGGCGTAGTAGGGAAGGTAATCCCACGGGAAAAATCCATCATCCAATCCAAACCAGAAACCGTTGTTAAACACAAAGAAGCGGCCGTGATCAAAATGAGCATGCCGGCGATCCCAGTCGTTGTGCCAATTTGTGTCGTGACGTTCAGCGATGTGGTGGTCGATCTGGCCATTCACTCCGCGTTGCGGAAGTGTTTGCGATGGACGCACTGTTGAAGCCATTGCGGCGCGATTGCTCGTGATGTTGGAGGTAACGGATCGATTAGGCCTTCCATCATAGACAGGCTGTCTGGATGATGGATGACCCATTGAAGAGAACCGCGGTCCTGCGCCAGCAAAGTTCGGGACGCTGCCTGAGAAGCGCGATCCGCCAAAGCCGACTCCACCGCCGCGCATGCCGACTCCGCCTGCAAAACCGCCAGCGCGGAAGCCGCCGCCATGGAAACCACCGCCACCACCAAAACCACCACCATGGAAGCCTCCGCCTCCACCGAAGCCACCGCCGTGGAAACCACCGCCACCACCGAAGCCTCCACCACCGCCGCCGCCGTGTCCGGCAGCCCATGTTATGGGAGCGAGCGTCACGAACGTGATGCCAACTAGTAAGCTAATTAAATTTTTCGTTTTCATGTCTCAAATTTGCTCCCCATGTGCTTTGTAGCCATGGCGCGTTCGCGAGATTTTGTGATGCCACCGGAGATGTATCGATTGCTCCCTCTTCAGAGTGAGTGGCACAGCATGATGAGCGGCCAAAACATGGCGATCGAAAGCGCCACCATCAGAAGCAATGCAAATATTAGATAAACGGGATGCGCACGGCGCGTCGCGGCAAGATCATCTGGTCTTACATGGAGCCTGGAAAGCAAGCGCAAACTATCCGGATGATTATCGAAGATCAGAATGCGTCGTATTGTTTTGCGGCCAACATCGGCTGGTATGGCCGGTGCAACGATAGCGAAAATTTTCTTCTGCCCTGACACCATGGGATAACGCAGAACCGCACTGCTAAGATCACTGACCCGAATCCATTTAGGAAATTCGCGAGCCTTTGGACGCAAAGCTGCGCCTGGCCTGCGGTCAAAACCAAACCGTCGCCTGTTCATGCTTTTACGCTACGACGGCTCGTTAAGTGGTCGCTATCGGACGAGTGCAGGATTTTTTAATCTCCCCTGCGGGATGGCTGTGCCTCCCTCGTTTGGTCGGCGCGACGAGTTCGGGTTGTCCCAAAGTCTGAGGCGACTTTCAGTACTGAAAGCGCGCGTCAACGACAGCTTGGAGCGGCGCCCAAGGGCTGGATTAGTTCAGGACCCGGAAATTCTTGCGTCAGTCATTTGTAAGATAACGAAAGAGAGAATCAGCTAGTCTATCCCTCGAAAGAGGTAGCGCGTGGTCACTCGGAAGTAGCAGTGATAAATCTTTCTGATGCGCGATAGCTGCTGCGCAAGGCCGAGAGCGATTATAAATGCGATTATTATGTGATGCGGGATTGAACGCGTAAGGAGATTTCCATGGCCGAGCAAAGCCAACCAGAAGGAACGCCGCGATTGGGCTCACGGTTTGGAAAATCGACGCGGCGAAGATTTCTCTCTCGTTTGGGAATGGCGAGCTTGCTGGCTTCAGCGGGTCCTGTGCTCGGGGAACGCTCGCGCGATGAAGCGGCTGCGATACCGGAAACGAAGGAAGCAATGGCCGCAGTAGAGGGCGCGATTCCCGTGACCCTGCGCGTGAATGGCAAGAAATATGATCTGCAAATCGATCCGCGCACGACGCTACTCGATTGTCTCCGTGAACATTTGCATCTGACCGGTTCGAAGAAGGGATGCGATCATGGCCAGTGCGGGGCGTGCACTGTGCATGTCAATGGCCGGCGGATGAATTCATGTTTGTGCCTCGCGGCCATGTATCAAGGCGACGAGATCACGACGATTGAAGGTGTTGGGCAACCGGGAAACCTGCATCCGATACAGGAAGCGTTTGTTGCTCACGACGCCTATCAATGTGGTTACTGCACCTGCGGTCAGATCATGTCGGCGGTGGCGTTGCTGACGGAGCCGGTTGGGCCTGAAGACGCCGAAATAAAAGAGTTGATGAGCGGCAACATCTGCCGCTGTGGCGCGTATCAAAACATTGTCGCGGCAATTCAGAGTGTCCGACAAAGCGCAAGGCCGGAGAAAGCGGGATGAAAACTTTCGAACTCACGCGCGCTGACGATCCCGGGCAAGCGATCGCTGTCGCCGCGAAGGCGAACACCGCGCAACAGGGCGCTGATATTCGCTTCATCGCCGGCGGAACGAATCTGGTCGATTACATGAAGCTGAACGTCGAGACGCCGCGGAAACTTGTGGATGTAAATCATCTGCCCTTCGACAAAATAGAAAACCTTCCCGACGGCGGCCTGAAGATCGGCGCAGTGGTCCGCAATTCCGACCTCGCGTACCATCCAATCGTCCGAAAAAATTACGCCGTCCTTTCTGAAGCGCTTCTGAGCGGCGCGTCACCTCAACTTCGCAACATGGCGACGACCGCCGGCAATCTGCTCCAACGAACTCGGTGCATGTATTTCCGTGACACGGCCATGCCGTGTAACAAGCGCGAACCAGGCTCGGGCTGCGCGGCAATCACGGGCGTGAACCGTGGCCTCGCTATTCTCGGCACGAGCGAAGATTGCATCGCCAGTAATCCTTCCGACATGAACGTGGCCATGTCCGCGCTTGAAGCGACCATTCACATTCGGGGACCGAAAGGCGAACGCAGCGTGCCGATCGGCGATTTTCATCTGCTCCCCGGAAACACGCCGAACCGTGAGACGGTTTTGGAACCTGGCGACCTCATTACTCACGTCACCCTTCCGCCGCCCTCGCCCGGTAATCGCTCGCTTTATTTGAAACTGCGCGACCGCGCTTCATTCGAATTCGCGCTCGCGTCTGCTGCAGTCGTCATCACAGCCGATGGCGGAAAGATCACGCGCGCTCGCGTCGCCCTAGGTGGCGTAGGCACGAAGCCATGGCGATCGCCCGAAGCGGAAGCGGAATTAACCGGCCAGTCAGCGACTCCAGCCGTTTTCCAGAAAGCGGCGGTTGCGGCGCTGCGCGACGCGAAACCGCAGAGCCAAAACGGATTTAAAGTGGAGCTGGCGAAACGGTGTCTGGTACACGCTCTGAAACTGGTGACGCAGACTGCCTGACGAATGTTGTAAATGCCAACGATCACCGAAACCGCCACCACATCCCCGATTGGCCGGCAAACGCCGCGCATCGATGGTCCGTTCAAGGTCAGCGGCGCCGCGATGTATGCGTCGGACTTTAATTTTCCCGGCTTGTTGTATGCCGTTCCAGTCGAAGCGACCATCGCCAACGGCAAACTGCAAAAGCTCGATACGAGTGAGGCAGAGAAAATGCCGGGGGTGCGCGCAATCTTTCATCGCGCGAACATTGGGAAGATTTTCCGCTCGGTACTTCAACCGCCCAGCAGCGGCATCGCCGATGAACGACGTCCCCCATTGGCGGACGATGTAATTCGGTACTACGGCCAATACATCGCGGTTGCAGTCGCTGACACATTCGAGATCGCCAAGGCTGCCGCCGATGCCGTGCGCGCGACCTATACGAAGGACAAACCCAACGTCAATCTCGATCTGCAGCCGGAAAACGAGCCCGAAACCGTTGAAACCACGCACGGTCGCCTCAAGCGCTTGCAGAGTGAACGCGGCGATCCCGACAAGGCTTTTGCGAGTGCTCAGGTGAAAGTCGATCAGACATATGTCACGCCGGCTGAAACGCACAACCCCATCGAGTTGCAGGGAACAATCGCAACGTGGGACGGCCAGATGCTGACGATCTATGAAGAATCGCAAGCCGTTTTCAATCTCCGCAGTGTTCTCGCACAGATGTTTGGACTGCCAAAAGAAAACGTGCGCGTGATTACGAAATTCGTCGGCTCAGGATTCGGCAGCAAACTCTGGCCATGGACACATTGTGCACTGGCGTGCGCAGCGGCGCGGCAGCTTGGTAAACCGGTCAAGCTCGTCCTCAGCCGCAGAATGATGTTCCAATCAGTCGGTCATCGCCCTCGCACTCAGCAACGCGTGCGCCTTGGCGCCACGAATGAAGGAAAGCTCGTGTCGCTGATGCAGGACTATCTCAACGACCTGGATATCCTCGGCGGTTATCACGAAAATTGCGGTGAGTCGACGTCGTACTTCTACAGCGTCCCAAATCTTCGAGTCCACTGGGGCCGCACCCGCCGAAACATCGGCTCGCCGACACCGATGCGCGGACCCGGCGCCGTGCCCGGCCTGTTCGCGACCGAGTCGGCGATGAACGAACTGGCGGATCAACTCAAGATCGATCCGGTGCGCTTGCGCGAACTGAATGAACCAAAGATCGACGAGGGGAAAGGCATTCCGTTTTCGTCGCGGCATTATCTGGAATGCCTTCAGCTCGGCGGAGAAAGGTTCGGCTGGGCAAATCGAAATGCCGAGGTCGGCTCGATGAAACGCGACGGGTTGATTCTTGGGTGGGGCCTGTCGGGCGCCGCATGGATCTCGGGACGATTCCCGGCGCAGGCTAGCGTGGAGCTTCGCGATGATGGGAGCGCCCGTGTTGCGTGCGGCACGCAGGACATCGGCACTGGCACGTACACGATCCTCGCCCAGCTTGTCTCCGACAAAACCGGTGTGCCGCTTAACAAAATCGAAGTCGTGCTGGGCGACACATCGCTTCCGCCTGGACCGATCTCAGGCGGATCGTTGGTGACGGGATCGGTGGTTCCCGCTGTCTTCGAGGCGGCTGACAACGCGATCACTTCACTACTGACCGTGGCTACAACGGAACCGGGGTCGGCATTCGGAAACCGCACGCGTGACGACCTCGCTTTCGAATCCGGACGCGTTTTCGCCAAGGCCGACGGTCCGGCGAAGGGCGTACCCTTTTCAGATTTGCTTCACCGCACCAACATGCGCCTTGTCACAGGCAGCGGTAAATCCGAAGGGACACTCGATGACAAGAAGCCAAAGGTTTCAATGCACTCGTACGGTTGTCACTTTGTCGAAGTCACCTGGCAGCCTGCGACGGCTCGCTTGCGTGTGAACCGTGTCGTCACTGTCATTGACGGCGGGCGGATCATCAATCCGCTGGCCGGACGCAACCAGATCGAAGGCGCAGTTGTGATGGGAATTGGCATGGCGCTTCTCGAGCATACAATCTACGACCCGCAAAACGGTGCGCCGATCAATTCGAACCTGGCTGACTATCTCATGTCCGTAAATGCCGACGCGCCACTCATGGAAGTGCATTTCCTCGATTATCCCGACACAGACGTGAACCAGCTGGGCGCTCGCGGAATCGGAGAAATCGGACTGGCGGGTGTGGCGGCTGCGATCGCAGCGGCTACATATCACGCTACAGGCGTGCGCGTGCGCGAACTGCCAATCAGCATCGAAGACCTGCTAACGTCTTCGATTTTGACCTAACGAATGAAAGCGTTGCCGCGGACAACGAAGTGTGTCGCAGAAAAACCTAACGAGTAGGACGAACATGCCGGCCGCACAAGAAATTCCGACGACGTCACCAATCGGTCGCGATACTCCGCGCATCGATGGCCCATTGAAGGTCAGCGGCACCGCGCACTACGCCTCGGACTTCCAGTTTCCCGGATTGTTGTATGCCGTGCCGGTCGAGGCCACGATCGCCAACGGCCGAATTACAAAGCTCGACACGGCCGCGGCAGAAAAGATGCCCGGCGTGCGTGCGATTCTTCATCGCAAAAACATCGGGAAAATTTTCCGTTCGAGCGCCGGGAAGGGAAATGAAGGCATCTGCATAGAACGGCGACCAGCGTTCGAGGACGATGTCGTTCGCTATTATGGCCAATACGTCGCGCTCGCCGTCGCGGACACTTTCGAGAGCGCCAAAGCCGCCGCGGATGCCGTCGTCGTCACGTATTCGAAACAGAAGCCGAACGTCGACTACAAGCTCACAGCCGACAATGATCCGGCGGTCGTCGAAACCAGTTACGGCCCGGAGAAGCGCGTGCAAAGTGAGCGTGGCAATGCGACGGCGGCCTTTGCCAGCGCGCCGGTGAAGCTCGACCAGACCTACGTCACGCCATCCGAGACGCACGTTCCGATCGAGCTGCAGGGAACAACTGCGATTTGGGACGGCGATCACTTGACCGTCTATGAGGAGTCGCAAGCCATCTTCAATCTGCGCAGCGTGCTCGCGCAAATGTTCGGTCTGCCGTATGAGAACGTGCGCGTCATCACTAAGTTCGTTGGCTCGGGTTTCGGCAGCAAGCTTTGGCCATGGACGCATTGTCCGCTCGCTGTGGCGGCGGCGCGACAGTTAGCAAAGCCGGTCAAGCTGGTCCTTGGCCGCAAAATGACGTTCCAGGCGGCGGGTCATCGAGCGCACACACAGCAGCGTATGCGACTGGGCGCCACACCCGAGGGCAAACTCGTCTCCCTCCAGCAGGACTACGTCTATGAAAGGTCGATGCTCGACGACTATCACGAGAATTGCGGTGAGGCGACATCGTTCCATTACAGCGTGCCCAATCTTCGTGTGCATTTCGGACGCGCACGCCGCAACATCGGCACACCATCCGATATGCGCGGCCCGGGTGCTGTGCCCGGACTCTATGCGACTGAGTCGGCCATGAACGAGCTGGCCGATCAGCTCAAGATCGATCCGGTTCAACTCCGCATCCTGAACGAGCCAAAGATTGATGAGGGCGAAGGCATTCCATTTTCATCGCGGCATTATGTCGAGTGCCTCCAGCTTGGTTCGGAAAAGTTCGACTGGTCGAAGCGGAACCCCGAGGTCGGTTCGATGAAACGCGACGGATTAACGCTTGGCTGGGGCGTGGCCGGAGCGGCGTGGATCGCCACGCGAGACGACGCCGCGGCCAATGTCGAGCTGCGCGATGATGGCAGCGCTCGTGTGGCGTGTGGTGTACAGGATATCGGCACCGGCACCTATACAGTTCTCGCCCTGCTCACCGCGGACAAGACCGGCGTGCCAGTCGAGAAAGTGGAAGTGGTGCTCGGCGATACAACGCTGCCGCACGGCCCGGTTTCCGGCGGTTCGTGGGCGACCGCTTCTGTGGTTCCCGCCGTTTTTGCCGCGGCTGACAACGCAATCACAGCGCTCTTGAACGCCGCGACTACTACGCCGGGTTCGCCCTTCGGAAATCGCAGGCCGGACGATTTGGCGTTCAAAGGCGGACGAGTCTTTGTCAAAGCCGATGGACCTGGCGGAGGGGTTCCGTTCGCGGACCTACTCAAACGCGCTGACCTTCGTCTCGTCACGGGCAGCGGCAGATCCGAAGGGATTTTCGGCAGCAAAGCGAAGCCGAAGTTCTCCATGCACTCATACGGTTGTCACTTTGCCGAAGTAACATGGCAGCCTGAGATCGCGCGGCTGCGCGTGAATCGCGTTGTCACGGTGATCGACGGCGGCCGCATCATCAATCCACTCGCCGGCCGCAATCAAATCGAAGGCGCGGTAGTGATGGGAATCGGCATGGCATTGTTAGAGCACACGACCTACGACCCACAAAACGGCGCGCCGATCAACAGCAACCTGGCCGACTACATCGTCGCCGTGAACGCCGACGTGCCACAGCTCGAAGTGCACTTCCTCGATTATCCAGATTTGGAGCTCAACGCCGTAGGCGCGCGCGGCATCGGCGAGATAGGACTAGCCGGTATCGCGGCTGCAATTACTGCGGCGACCTATCATGCTACAGGCGTACGCGTGCGCGAACTGCCGATAAAAATCGAGGACCTGCTGACGTCGTCAATTTTGACCTAACGAATGAAAGCACTGCAGCAGATCATCAAACGCGTCGCAGAAAATCCTTCGCAGCCGTGGGCGCTGGCGACGTTGGTTCAAACGGAAGGTTCTACTTATCGGAAGCCGGGCGCTCGCCTGTTGGTCGAGCGGAATGGCAAAACCTTGGGTGTTCTGAGCGGCGGTTGTTTGGAAGAAGAGATCGGTCGCTACGGGCAAGGCGTCATTGCCAGTGGGTCACCTCTCCTGCTGTCATTTGATACACAACGCCTTTATGGATGCGACGGTCGCTTGAAGATACTCATCGAGCCGCTTCCCGCGGCGGGAGAGACTGGCAATCTAATCACAAAGATTGGTCATTTGCTCGCGCAACGAGACGTATGCCGAATACGCACCTGTTTTGAAGGCGAAGCCCTCGGCTCTGACTTGTTGCCCCCGGACATTCTTGTGACCGAATGCCCCGGCGTTCTTGTCGAGATGCTGCCGCTTCCCGTTCGCTTGTTACTTTTCGGTGTCGGGCCCGAGATCGAACCGCTCATTCAGCTAAGTGTAAATCTCGGATGGGTCGTCGAACATTTCGCGCATCCTTCCACACTCGACGAGCATTTTCGAGCGGATGCGCAGACCGCGGCGCTGGTAATGAATCATAACTTCGGCCGTGATCTTCTCACACTCGATCGGCTTCTCTCCTTGCAACTTCGATATGTCGGATTGCTGGGGCCGAGAAAACGTCATGCGGAATTGCTGGCACGACTCAGCGAGTATCGATCGCTGGATTTTACCGCAAGCGCGAGAACCTTGTTCGCGCCGGCAGGGCTCGATATCGGGAGCGAAGCGCCGGAGGAAATCGCGCTCGCAATTGTCTCCGAGGTGGCGGCGGTATTGTCCAATCGAATGGGCGGTTTCCTTCGTGAACGTAGGAGTGACCCTCACACATTCACAACCACCGTCAGCGGAGAAGCGGCGTAGTGATTTGATGAGCGTGGCCGCTGTCGTCCTTGCTGCTGGAGGTTCGACTCGCTTCGGAAAACCGAAGCAGTTCGCGCTCTTTCAAGGTGAAACGTTCATTAGGCGCATTGTTGCAGTCGCGATCCAGGCCAGCTGCGCGCCAGTCGTGGTCGTGACCGGAGAGCATTCAACGCAAATCGACTTGGAGGTTAGCGGGCTTACTGTTTCGATTGTGGTAAATCCGCATTGGCAAAGCGGGTTGGGATCCTCAATCGGTGTCGGTGTCCGACATGCGATAAATCTTGCTCCCGATGTTGATGCCGCGCTTCTGCTCACGTGCGATCAACCGTTCGTTAATGCGGCCGTGCTCATGCAGCTCATCCAATTGCGCCTAACAACTGGCAAGCCGATCATCGCGTCCGCCTACGCCGAGACACTCGGGATTCCCGCTCTCTTTGATCGATCTTGTTTTCCCGATCTGTTGGAACTCAAAGAAGATAGCGGAGCCAAAAAGATCATTCTCGCGCGGCCATACGATGTGTCGTCTTTTGACTTTCCCGCCGGGCAGATTGACATCGACACTGCTGCGAACTACGAAAAGCTCGATCAACCCCTCGCAGCAGACGGCACGCGGTCGGGCTAGCGGGACGTTCCATTAAAAGGATCAAGAGCTTCCGATCCAGATCCCAACCAAAAAGACCAACACTCCTCCAACAATCACTTGAAATGCTGCGCGGAGAAAAGGCGTATCCATATAGCGCTTCCGGATCCAGCTAATGAGCAAGAGTTCGATCGCCACGATCACAACGGCAATGGCCGTACCAGTTCGAAATTCTGGAATCAAATATGGCAACGTATGACCGATTCCTCCGGCCGTAGTCATTAATCCGCAGACGATTCCACGCAGCAAAGGTTTGCCGCGGCCGGTCAGACTGCCGTCATCAGAAGCAGCCTCAGCGAACGCCATTGAAATTCCTGCTCCAAGGCTGGCGGCGAGACCCACCACAAATGCGGCGTGACTGCTGTGGGTCGCGAACGCTGCCGCAAACACCGGAGCAAGGGTTGAGACCGAACCATCCATTAGTCCAGCCAGCCCGGGCTGCACGATTTGCAAAACGAACAATCGGCGATGGGCTTTCTCTTCCTGAGCCTCAACTTCCGGAGTTAGGTATTTCTGTTGAAGATTCTCGGCTAAAGTCATGTGCTTTCGCTCCGCCTCCGCCAAGTTTCCCAGTAGCTGCCGCGTTGACGCGTCACTGACTTTATTAGCAGCGCGCTCGTAGAAACGCCGGGTCTCCGTCTCCATGATCTCTGCCTGGCGCCGAACCGTTTTGATTCCCAGCGGCCGGATCATCCACACCGGTTTTCGGTGCACGAACCCCTTCACGTCTTCGCGACGGATCAAAGGAATGTGTTCTCCAAAACGGCGACAGTATTCTTCAATCAGTTTACGGCGATGCTCCTCCTCTTCAGCCTCCATTTCCTCAAAGATCTGGGCGGTTGCGGGGTAATCGGCTCGCAATCCCGCTGCGAAATCTGCGTAGATGCGCGCATCGGTTTCCTCCAACGAAATTGCCAGTGCGAGAATTTCCTGCTCAGACAAGTCTTTGAAATTTTTGGCCACGGGACTTCCTCTCGCTATGAACTAAGGATGCGAACTTTATTTCTTCCCGACTGCCGGAGTCGGTGAAGCAGATGGCGTTTCGGGCTCAGAAGCGATGCTGAGTGTTGGAAACCTACGCCTTGTGTACCCGGAAGAAGCATCATCCGCGGCACTCATTGGTTTTCTCCTCTTAGCCTGGGTTGCTCGGTGTGATGATTCTTTTGGAGCTGCCGTTCTTCTCGAGGTAAGCCCGGTAAGAGTTTCTCCAAAACGCCGTAAATGCGTAGGTCTCGCCGGGTTCTGCGTCAACGCGCCGTCGAGTCGGCGGTGTACGCCTATAGCCCTGTGGAGTCGTGGTTACCGACAAGATGTGTGGCCCGGGAGGCAACACCGCCTCGTAACTCTGATCAACCCCTAAATCCGCAACGTGGACACCGTCGACGAACAAGATGAGGTACTGGAAAGTCCCAAAATTGGCTGATCTTGTGACAACCAAACGGGCGTCATCCTCGGAACGGGCCAGGGCAGAGTTCGATCTGGCCACTCGCGCCTGAACGGGTGTGCTTGCAGCAAAGCTGCATGCCATTGCAACCATGATTAGTTTACCTGAAACGTAATTTAATATTTTCATGATTCACCTTTCAGCCGGAACTCCATGGCGGCCAGTGCGCACTCGTGGGATTTTCTTCTGCTGCGGGTGAGGGTACCGGCCTTGCCACTTTTGAGGGGGCTCGGCGAGTAGAACGTCGGGGCGAACAGCCAATCAATCGCACCATAATATCCTCGCCCCAAGGCGTACAGATCTGTGCTGTTGTCGCGTTGCTCGGTCGGTCGAAGATCGATGCGGATATCCTTCCTCCTCGCGGCTGGCAGCCTTAAATTTCTTGCAACGCACCGCCTCCTATTTATGAGATCGGTTCTGCCATACAGCTAGCTTTAGGGAGCGTCATAACGAACACACCAGCTGCCGGCCTTTCGAGGCAGGTCGTTACTCCCCTCCAAGCGACCGCCTGACTCAACTGGTCGTGCAAACGAGGTTGCCATTATCGGGGTTAAGTGCCCAATAGATGCCGCTCTTCTCGTTAAAGCCGGCGAGTCGTCGGCAGCTTAGTGCCACCGACGACTGTCTCCCCCTCAAAACTCGCCTACCTGCGCGACTTGAATTGCCGCGCTCTAGGGTCCAACCGTGATCACTCTAAACAGGCCGTTTGCATAACTGTCCGGGCCCGCTGTAAAGAAGAGTTGGTTGTGCACACCGTTGCTCGGGAAGGCATCATGGCCAAACTGCAGTGCCCAAATATTGTCCACCTGCGGCAGAAGCGCACACATTTGATATGCCGTCTTCCATCGGGGCTAATCGAGCTTCGGGATGCCCGCAGCAAACCAAGCTCCGCTGGGCGTCACACGGATCAGGAGCACTGGATTAGTGCAAGGATTCGGCGGCGCAGGCGAAAGCGTGTCGTCAATGCGAAAATCGCCACTCACGTCAAGCGGGACGCCTGCAGGATTTGAGCTGTGTTGGACATTCCCGTCATTTGCGCAGAACAGTGTCGCAAATACGCTCGCGTTGCCGTTGCTTCCGACGGCATCGCCTGAGCCCAGAAGGAGGCCCCGGCCGTCGAGCCGGATGCTCCCATTCTGCTTCACGTCGGCTGCAAGGTCGCGGATCACCCAGATCTGGCCAGCGGCTGCGACGCCTCGCACCGTGGTATTTGTTGAGCCAGTGGAAATATCGCCGATCCCTCCACTGAACCTCACCAAGTTCTGGTTGTTCAAGTTCTGGGCCAGGACCGATTGACCAATGGCTCCCATGACGAAAACTAGGGCGATTAACATGCCGATCTTTTTCGCGATGACGCTTAATTTCATTGTTTTGGTTTTCATTTGTTGTTATTTGTTGTTATTTGTTTTTATTTGTTTTTATTTGTTGTTGTTTGTTGTTGTTTGTCGTTGTTTGTCGTTGTTTGTCGTTACAGCACTTCATCACCCGTGTCTGGCGTGATCGGCTGCCTGTGCCAGCTGGGTTAGGAGAGCAAAGAACGCCGGCGTTTGTCCGATGAACAGTCCATCAGCGGTCAGGGCGTTGAGCGCGGCCATGGCTGCTCCCGTCGTCTCAGTGGGGCGGATGATAGAGACGATCGGGAACCTGCGGCTAAGGAATATGGTTGGCTCGGGCATGATCAGGTTGGTCTGGAATTGCTCCCCGCCAAAGGGAGGGGCATTGAGGTCGGGAAATACCAACCCGTTGGTGGGGTCCGTCAGCGGAGGCGCATTACCGGCTTTGTCGTGCCACGTCTGAAAATGCATTGCCTCGGTGGGCCCGATGCTGAGCACGATGCGTAACGCCTCGTCATGGGTGACTCGCTGGGCCAGCGAAGGGTACAGGCTTGTTCCGCCTTGCTCGATGAACCCGAAGTGGAAGCCCGCCGTATTGGCGATCGCTTGCAGGTGGTCCGGAGGAGTGAGGTCGGCGTCGGTTCGCGGAATGGCTGGAAACTGTCCTGCGGCTAAACCTGCGATCGCCTGCGGGAAGGTGTCTCCGAAATCGGGATTCTTGTTATCGCTGCGGTAGCGCGTCCACCAACTCGTATCTACTGTAAGCTGCGTCAGATTGGTGAGCCGCCTTCCGATCAAGGCTGGGTTGACTCCCGTCGCGGTGCTGCCCATCAGAGTGCGAAACTGATCCAGATTGACGGGATCGGCCCCCTTCGATTCCAGATAAGCGTTAAGGAACGCGGCGTGGGTGTTCTCATCGTCGGTGTTATCATGGATATACTGGTTCATGTCCCCATCGAGTACTTGCAGGGCGGCGGTATAGGCTGGGCTCCCAGTTCCCCCTGGGACTTCGGGGTCTTGGATGCCGCCGAGTTCGTTGTATTGCAGCCACAAATCGGCTTCGATAAGTTCTGCTGCCGCCAGGAATCGGAGAATGTCCGCGTCTCCCCGGGTTAGACCGCCTCTCGAATTTGCGTCACTCACTTGGGCCGTAAGGGTCTTGGCCAAAAGTCCGGCGCCCATCGTGCCTGCTCCAACAGCAAGTGACTTTCCTAAAAAGGAACGGCGGCTGAGAAAACTTTTTAAAGGTTTAACTCTCTCTTCCAAGTTATCCTCCAGAGTCTCGACCTTATTCATGGCCGGCTCCTTCACATTGGGATTCGATGTCGAACTGGTGAATAATGACGCTGTGGATCTGCTGATCGGTTTCATTTGGACACTAGCGACGCCGGTTGCGTCTGCTCCAATTGCGCATCCGAGGGATTTTGTAGTGCTACTCGTGAGGGGAGGTTCACTCCCTCTTTGGAGGTAGAGAGATACCTGTGTTTTCCGCCGCCTTTCTCGACATCTTTCTGAGCGCGGCGGCCATGTTACTCACAACTGGCTTTGCGTGGCTACGCTGTGTCGCCGCGTGATCCAACCAGATTCGTCATACGAAAGCCATGTTGCGGCCGCTGCATCTTTCCAAACGAGTGCCAACGGGTGTTGCCCTTACTCGGACAGCAGATCCGTCGGCATCCTCTTTCACGAGACTCGTCTGTAAACTTGTTTGTACGTGATGGTTTGAGACAGTCGGGGGCTCGTTTCTGTCACTTGCATAGTCAGCGTCCGCCCATCAGGGCTTAGAGTGTAATCATTAACTCTGCGCCCGTCTGCTGACGTAAATGTCTGCGCCAAACGCCGGCCTGCCAACTGCATGCTAGCGTTCACCTTTCCTCCGTCAGGACCAACCCAAGCGACAGGTGCACCCTTCGCCGGTGTCCGTAACGGCGGCTGGTTATCCACGCTGACGCTGATTTCATTCGGAGAAGAAGTGATGGCTACCTGGCGGTAAGCGGGGTTCAGTTTCTTCAGGCGCCCTCGAGCGATATCTCGCGTCAGGAAGTTCAGCTTCCCGACCGCGTCCTCGATCACCTCATTCATATTGTCGCTGTCGGTTTCGTCTAGGATGTAGGTTCCATCCAGGTCGGACTTCTGTGCTGCAGCTAGTGCGCTTGAGCCGAGAAAGATCGCACTGCACAGCACGACGAGGCAACGTGTCGACATGAAATTAGTCATAGCCATCGAAATTGTGATGGTGCCGCTCAAAGAACGAGCCGGCACCATCGTGATCGAATGTTGTCGTTCAACTAGCCGATGGCTGGGACAATCCAAGCGACTGCAGTGTGTCGGGCGACAGACTTCCCGTTACGTTGAGCTGATTGGCGGTTTGATATTTCGCCACCGCATCACGCGTCGTCGGTCCGAAAACGCCATCGACTGGACCGTTGTAATAGCCCTGCTGGGCAAGCTCCTCCTGAGTAGCTTCGACTGTGGGATCAGCCGCAGGGACACTGTTGTCATAGGAGGCCGTGTTATCGTACGGCTGACTATCCGCATAGTAGTCGTATGGATAGTAGTCGTCGGCGTAATACGGCAGGTAATCCCATGGATAGAATCCCGGATCTAGTCCAAACCAGAACCCGTCGTCAAAGACGAAGAACCGATTATGGAAGAAGTGGGCATGCCGCCGGTCCCAGTCGCGGTGCCAATTTGCGTCGTGACGTTCAGCGATATGGTCCGTCCGCCCGTTCAATCCGCGTTGCGGAAATGTTCGCGACGGACGCGCTGCTGAGGGCATCATGCCACGATTGCGGGCGATGCTCGAAGGAGCAGCGCGATTGACTCCCCGGTTTTGTCCGGAAAAGACGTGCGGTCTTGTTCGCGACATAGCAATCCCGCGCGAGAAGCGCGGGCCTCCGCCGGAAAAGCGTGGAACCCCACCGCCGAAGCGTCCTGCCGGAAGGCCGAAGCCTACGCCGCCACCGCGACCTCCACCTCCGAAGTGGCCCCCGCCGCCTCCGCCTCGTCCACCGCCACCACCACCGAATCCTCCTCCACCTCCACCGTGACCAGCCGCCCACGTGGTCGGGCTGAGTGCAAGCAGAGTGAAGCCAATTATGCTAAGTATTCTTTTTGTTTTCATACTTGTACGCTCGCGCCAGCCGCACTTCGGTGCTATTGCGCGTCCGCGAGACTCTGCGGTGCCTCTTTGGAGTGACTCCTCAGCGCACGATGAGGGGCCAAGACATGGCGATCGAAGGTGCCAACGTCAGAAGCAATCCAAACAGGCCCTACGAACCAAGGATGCGAATATTATTTCTTCGGCGCTTCAGGACTGGGCGAAACTGTAGGAGTGGTCTCAGCGAGGCGGACTGTTGTTCCGGTAGTAAGAGAGTCCGAGGGATTGACGATTACCTTGTCAGATTCAGAGACGCCGCTCAGGATTTCTGATTGAACGCCGAAGTCGCGCCCTACCTTGACGTCACGAAGCTGCACAACACCCTTGGCGTCCACGATGCCAACTTGCACACTTTTGCCGCGAAATATGAGTGTGTTATCAGGCAAAGTAACCAGCTTTCCCAGAGCAACCTCCGGCACACGGACGGTGGCGTAGCTGCCAGGCAGAATCTCGTTCTTCGCGTTTTCCACCTGTAACTCGACAAGCATCGTTCGGGAATCGGGGGAGACAGCTCCCGACGTGGAGATCACTTTCCCGGGATACGTTTTTGCGCTTTCCGCGCCGACCTGAACGTTGAAGGTCTGTCCCACCGCGATGTTCGCCGCGTCCTCCTGGGGAATACGGAAATAAACTCGCAGAGGATCTGTTTGTTGAATGTGAAACATCTCGAAGCTCGTATTGTTCGCGGTAATCAGGTCGCCGACGTTCACGTTACGGACCGTGATGATACCAGCGAAAGGCGCGGTCACACGTTTGAAGGCGACTTCCTGTTCGAGGAAACGAAGATTGGCCGCAAATGCTTCGGTGTTGGCTTGATTCGTGCCCTGCGAAGTGTCGGTGTTCTCGGCATCAAGTTGCGAGACGACACCTTGTTTGTATAACTCCTGCCATTTCGTGTTCGTCTTTTTGGCCTGTTCCAAATTTCTTTTCGCCAGCACAGCCTGCGACTGGGCTTGCGCGAGCTGCTGGTCGAGATCAGGTGTGTCGATCTCGGCGAGCAACTGGTCTTTCTGGACGTGCGCGCCGATATCAACGAGCCAGTCTTTTAGGTATCCGTTGACCCGCGCGAAGATAGATGCTTCCTGCCACGGTTTGACTTCGGCTGGTAAGTTAAGCCCACTGTGAGGCGTGGTAACGGTTGGTGAAACCACCGCTACAGTCGGAATCGCCAACTCCTTGGTATCAGCCGCAGTTGTTTGCCGCTGCCGGAACTGCGGAACAAAGCCACCGACCAATGCGATCAGAAGCAATGCTCCGCCCGACATCAGCATAAAGCGATGTCTTCGGCGAGCTCGGATCGGGTCTGTTTTATCTTCGTCGGAGCCAGGCCCGACGCTGCCGGGATAAGAGGTTGTGCCCATATATAGAGGGATGTGTTTAGGTTGCGGAAACGGCCTCCTTAAGGGCCGTTGATGGAACATTTTCTTCCGGTTTTGCCTTCGCAGGGCCGGCTGCCTGGCGGTGCAACAGGCTGAATACCACAGGCACAAAAAGTAGCGTGGCGACGGTGGCGAGCATGAGACCTCCGATTACCGCGCGGCCGAGCGGTGCGTTCTGCTCGCCGCCTTCACCAAGACCAAGCGCCATTGGTAACATTCCGATGATCATCGCTGTCGCTGTCATGATCACTGGACGTAGGCGGCCCGTGCCGGCTTCCCACGCTGCTTTCACCGAATCCATTCCTTCCTGAAGGTGAGTGCGCGCAAAGGTCACGACCAAAACAGAGTTCGCAGTCGCGACGCCGAGACACATGATCGCGCCCATCATCGCCGGGACGCTCAGCGTCGTGCTCGTAATGTGCAGTCCCCAAATCACGCCCGCGAGTGCACCGGTCAATGCAGTAAGGATGATGAATGGATCAAGCCAGCTCTGAAAATTTACAACGAGCAGTAAATAGATCAGCGCGATCGCCACCAACATTCCGACGCCCAGTCCGAGAAAGCTTGAACTCATCGTCGATGCTTGTCCGCGCAGAACAATGCTGACGCCTTGCGGCGCGGCCTTCTGGGCCTGCGCAACGATCGGCCTAATGTCACTTAGCACTCCGCCGAGATCTCTGCCTCCAACTCCGCCGTAAACATCGACCACCGGGATGACGTTATAGTGCGTGTAGATGGGTTGGCTGCTGATTCGTGTTACGTCAGTTACGTTGTCGAGGACCTGACCATTGCCCGTTCCAGGTTTCGAGGCGCTAAGTGGCATCGACCTTAGCTCAGAAAGCGTAGTCGTCTGACGTTCCGGGACCCTGACATTGACGAGATATTGGACGCCAGTGGTGTAATCAAGCCAGTAGGTCGGCGTCACCTGGCTGCTGCCACTCAACGCGAGCAGCACCGAACCAGCCACATCTCTTTCGCTGAGCCCGAGCTCCATCGCTTTTGTTCTATCGACGTTGAACTCAAATCGCTGCAAATCGTTGGGTTGTTGAACCCTCACATCCACGGCCCCGCGGACTTGGCGGATTTTTTGTGCTATGGCATTGGCCACCTGCTGGTCGATGGTTTCATTTCGACCGACCACTTGAATGTCTAGCGGAGCAGGAAGTCCGAAGTTAAGCGTTTGGCTGACGATGTCGGCCGGCAGGAAGTAAAAGGTTGTCCCGGGAAACTCGCGGTTCAGACTCAGACGCAGGTTGCGAACGTAATTCGCTGTCGGCTTATGATTGGGTTTCAGTGAAACCAGAATGTCGGCATCGGCCGGTCCTGAGATTCCGCTGTCGTTGTAGCTCAAGTTAATGCCAGAAACCGGAAGCCCGATGTTATCGAGTATACCTTCGAGCTCATTCGCGGGAACTTGATGACGAATGGCGGCTTCCACTTCGTCAACCAGCTTGGCCGTTTGCTCGATCCGCGTACCGGTCGGCGCCCGCACGTGCAATCGAAACGTGCCTGCGTCCACCGCGGGAAAGAAATTTTGCCCGAGAAAGGGAACGAGCAGCCAGGTGGCAACGCAAAACGAGAGAAATCCAACAGTGAAGGCCGCTCTGTGTCCCAGCACGGTGCCTAACAAGTTCGCATAAGCTTCCCTAAAACGATCGAACGCTTTTTCAAAACCTTGCTGAAGGCCAACCAGTGGCCGGACCCAAAACGCGACGTGCTTTTCGCCTGTTTGTTTGTGGTGATGGCGCTCGAACCACATGATCATTGTCGGCACCAATGTGCGCGAAAGCACATAGGAAGAGATGACGGCGAACATGACCGCCTCGGCCAAGGGCACGAAAAGATAGCGAGCCACCCCCGCTAGCGAGAACATCGGCACGAAAACAATGCAGATGCAAAAGGTGGAGACCATAGCCGGTAACGCGATTTCACCCGCGCCTTTCAGAATTCCGTCTTCCAATTTTTCGCCTGATGCCAGATGGCGCTCGACGTTTTCGATTGTCACCGTGGCATCGTCCACCAGGATGCCGACTGCGAGAGCCAGACCGCCGAGCGTCATGATGTTGATCGTCTGACCGAGCAGGCTCAGGATTGCCAGAGACGACAACACCGAAAGCGGAATGGAAACCGCAATGATAAGTGTGCTTCTCCATGAACCGAGAAAGAGCAAAATCATCAGCGCGGTCAAAGCCGCTGCGATGACACCTTCCCTAACGACGCCGCTGACCGCCGCCTTCACGAAAACGGATTGATCGGCGAATTGCTTCACCTGGATATCGCTCGTCACGGTCTTGAGAATGTTGGCCATGGCCGCCTTCACGCCTGCCGCAACTGAGAGCGTTGATGCGCTGCCATTCTTAAAGATGCTCAGCAGGGTGCTGCGGACGCCATCCTGCCGAACGATGTTTTCCTGCGGGAAATAGCCATCACGCACCTGTGCCACGTCGCTTATATGAATCACAGTGCCGCCCACCATTTTGATCGGCAGATCGTTCAACAGATCGATCCGTGGCGGATTGACGTTGAGATCAATCGGCACTTCTTTTCCGCCGATCTTGGCCGTGCCGCTTGGATAGGTAAGAGAGCCATTGCTGATGGCAGTGACGACATCGGATTCGACGAGGTTGTTGGCTTCCAACGCCTTGAGGTCGAGATCGACCGAAACCACCCTTTGCTTTCCGCCATATGGGTAGGGAATGCTGACTCCGGGCACACTGATCAGTCCAACGCGAATCTGGTTCAAAGCGATGTCGAAGACCTGCTGTTCGGAAAGTTTGGTGCTGCTAATTCCGAACTGGAGAATAGAAACTGTGGACGCGCTGTATTGGATGATCAGTGGCGGGGTCGTTCCCGGAGGGAGCTGTCTCAAAATGGTTTGGGAAACGGCGGTCAATTGGGCCACCGCGGTTGAAGGGTTCGTGCCCTGTTGAAAGAAGACTTTGATTACGCCAAAGCTGTCATAAGAGGTTGACTCGATGTGCTCGATATTGTCGACCGTGGTCGTGAGCGCGCGTTCCTCACTGTAAACTAGCCGTTGTGCAATCTGGTCGGCCGGCAGTCCGGTGTAACTCCAAATCACACTGACCACCGGGATATTAATAGCAGGAAAAATATCGGTCGGTGTCTTGGTTAAGACAAAAGGCGTCATTAAAACCAGCAGCAGCGCCGCCACGACAAATGTGTAGGGTCGGCGGAGAGCTAGGCGAACGATCCACATAACATTCCTGCGATGTGGCTACGCAGGGGCATCCAATATATCATCGCCGAAGCGAGCGATAAAGTAATTCGTTCGGATTCTCTGAATTTAGGCTCTGCCATAAAGGAATCGCCACTGTGCAGGTGAAGGACTTATTCCTGACTCCTATTGGCACGGGCAGGAGCGGCCCGACTTCGCTGAAACGGCGAGTGATGTGGGCGGCGAACAGCCCCCGAATGTCAAAAAGCCAATCACATCCACTGCACCGGCCGTCGTGCTCAGAAGCGCCGGAAGCAGCCAACTGTCGCAAACCAACCAGACCGTGCAGCTGTCGCCGACGACGGTCTGACCAGCGGCTCACATGGCTTTATGCGCGAAGACCGCTATTTTTTGGCCACTTTCGATGGAGATGGTTTAGGGCTTTGGCCGGGCGCTGCTGATGACGCGACGTGGACTATTGCTCCCGTGGTGAGAGAATCCGACGGATTGTTGATCACTCTGTCGGATGGCGTGACACCTTGAACGATTTGGATCGTTGTGCCGAAGTCGCGGCCCACTTTGATGTCGCGGAGCTCAACGCTGTTATCAGGTTTCACAACTCCAACCTGCAATCCCTGAGCACGGAACAACAAGGTGTTGTTCGGCAAGGTTACAATTTGCCCTAAGGAACCAGAAGTCAGACGCACCTGCGCATAGCTTCCCGGCTGAATCTCATTGTTCGGGTTGTCCATGTGAAGTTCGACCAGCAGTGTTCGGGAATTCGGCGTGATCGATTCCGAAGTGGTCGCAACTTTCGCCTGTAACGTCTTGGCAAGATCTGAAAAGACGACATTGATCGATTGCCCTACACGAATGTCAGTAACGTTCGCTTGCGGGACGCGGAAATAAATACGCAGCGGATTCGTTTGCTGGATATGAAACATTTCCATGCCCGTGTTATTCGCGACGATCAGATCGCCGACGTTCGTATTGCGCGCGGTGATGATGCCAGGGAATGGTGCAGTCACGCGTTTAAATGCGACATCCTGTTCGAGAACCCGAAGATTGGCGGCAAAGGCATCGGCATTAGCCTTCGTGGTGACTTGATTGGTGGCGGTGTTCTTGGCATCGAGCTCGGAGACGACGCCTTCGTGCCATAACTTCTGCCATTTGTCGTTCGTAATTTTGGCTAGTTCGGCGCTCCCTTGCGCCAGCGAGGCTTGGGAGCGGGCCTGATCAAGCTGATGATCAAGATCAGGTGTGTCGATCTCGGCCAGCAACTGGTCTTGTTCGACGTGCGCCCCGATATCCACCAACCAGCTCTTGAGGTACCCGTTAACACGCGAAAAGATACTCGCTTCCTGCCACGGTCTGACCTCAGCTGGGAGCATGAGTCCATCGGGAGGCGCCGCAGTCGTTGGCGAAACTACCGACACGCTTGGTGTGGCCAACTGATTCGTATCGGAAGCCGCTTGTTTGTGCTGTGATAATCGCGGCACGAAACCCACGACGAGCGCACCGAGTAAGATCGCGGCGCCGATTACAGCGATCAGACGAAATTTGCGTTGACTGGTAAAAGAAGATTTGTCAGGTGGAACTGACCTTTCGGTTCCGAGTTTGTTTTCTAAACTAACGTTACCAAGAGTTGTTGTAGTCATAGGATATAATGGTGGCTAAGTCGCACGAGTAGGCGCAGCAAAACCTTGCGACGGGTTTGTTTCTTCGCGTTGTGCATTCGACGGTGTGGGCGAAGAGCGGTGCAGAAGGCTGAATATCACCGGCACAAACAACAGGGTGGCAAAAGTCGCGATCATCAGACCGCCAATGACACCGCGGCCGAGTGGCGCGTTTTGCTCGCCGCCTTCACCGAGACCAAGTGACATCGGCAGCATGCCGATGATCATTGCCAGCGCAGTCATCAAGACCGGACGCAAACGAGTGCTTCCTGCTTCCCACGCGGCACGCAACGGATCCATCCCTTCCGCTACTCGCTGTCGCGCGAAGGTAACGACCAGCACCGAATTTGCGGTCGCGACGCCCATGCACATGATCGCCCCCATCATTGCCGGCACGCTTAGCGTTGTGCTTGTGACGTGAAGTCCCCAAATCACTCCGGCGAGCGCGCCCGTGAGTGCGGTTAGGATAATAAATGGATCGAGCCAGCTTTGGAAGTTCACCACGAGCAGCAGATAGATCAGCGCGATCGACATCACCAGGCCGATCGCCAAACCGAAGAAGCTCGTGCTCATGGTCAATGCCTGGCCTCGTATGACAATCGAAACACCGCGCGGCAAAGTTTTTTGCGCCTCCGCAATGATTGGTTTGATATCGCTCAACACGCCACCCAGATCGCGGTTGGCAACTCCACCGAAGACATCGACAACCGGGATGATGTTGTAATGCGAGTAGATTGGCTGGCTGGTGGTTCGCGAAAATGAGGCCAGGTTGGACAAGATCTGGCCGTTAGCCATGCCCGGCGTCGAAGGAGCACTAATGGGCATTGATTGCAGCTCCGCCAGCGATTCTATCCGGTACTCCGGCGCTCGGATATTAACCAGGTACTGAACGCCGGTGGTCGTATCGAGCCAGTAGCTTGGCTGGACCTGGCTGCTGCCAGCCAGGCTGAGCAGGATCGACCCGGCCACGGCGCTCTCGGTCAGTCCGATTTCGGAAGCTTTTGTGCGATCGACGGCGAATTGGATTCGTTGCAAATCATCCGGCTGCTGAATCCGAACGTCGACCGCGCCGCGAACACGGCTAATCTTCTCAGCCAGGTCAGCCGCCACTTTATGATCGGCCGCCAAGTCGCGGCCTGTAACCTGAATATCGTAAGGCGCAGGAAGCCCGAAGTTGATCGTCTGCGTGGTAATGTCGGCCGGCAGAAAATAGAAGATAACGCCAGGAAACTGCTGGTGAAGGCTAAGTCGCAGCTGCCTTATGTAGCCTGCCGTAGGCTTGTGGTTTTCTTGCAAGGCGACCGTGATGTCTGCATCGGCTGGCCCGCTGACGCCGCTATCGCTGTAAGAGAGATTTATGCCCGAGACCGGAAGACCAATGCTATCGACAATTCCCTGGAGTTCTTTTGCTGGGATTTGCCGTCTTATCGTGGCTTCCACCTGATCGACAACGTTGGCCGTTTCCTCAACACGCGTGCCCGTAGCCGCGCGCACGTGCAATCGAAACGTGCCCGCGTCCACTGACGGAAAGAAGTCCTGGCCGAGAAATGGTACAAGAACCCAGGAGCCGGCGCAGAAGGCGAGAAAGGCCACGGCGAAAACCCCACGGTGGTTGAGGATTGTGCCTAACAAGCCTCGATAGGAGGAGCGGAATCGATCAAAACCGCGTTCAAAAGCGTGCTGGAAGGCAACGAACGGCCGCACCCAGAAAGTAACATGTCCATCTTTCTCCGACTTCTGGTTATGGCGCTCGAACCACATGACCAATGTGGGAACCAGGGTGCGGGACAGGATGTAGGAAGCCATGACAGCAAACACGACAGCCTCGGCGAAAGGCACAAACAGGTAACGCGAGACTCCGGAAAGAAAGAACATCGGGATAAAAACGATGCAGATACAAAAAGTGGAGACCAAAGCCGGTAACGCGATTTCGCCGGCGCCCTTGAGAATCGCATCCTCCAACTTTTCTCCCAGGCTCATGTGGCGCTCGATGTTCTCGATCGTGACCGTGGCGTCATCGACCAGAATGCCGACGGCCAGCGCAAGCCCGCCAAGTGTCATCAGATTAATTGTCTCTCCCAGCGCGCTCAGCACGGCGATGGAGGCAAGAACCGAAAGGGGAATCGAAATCGCTACGACGATGGTGCTTCTCCACGAACCGAGAAACAGAAGAATCATTAGAGCGGTCAGCGCTCCGGCGATTACTCCTTCTCTGACGACGCCGCTGATCGCGGCGCGGACAAAGACTGATTGATCAGAAAATTCTTTCACGCGAACAGCGCTGTTGACCGTCTTCAGAACGTTAGCCATGGCCTGCTTCGCCCCTTGCACCACGCTAAGCGTGGAGGCGCTGCCGTTTTTCAGAAGGACCATCAGCACGCTGCGAACGCCATCCTGCCTGACGATATTCGTTTGAGGATCGTAGCCGTCACGCACCTGGGCCACGTCTCTGACGCGAATAGTTGTGCCATCAACGGTTTTGATTGGCAGATCGTTGAGTGTATCGATCCGCAGCGGAAAGGTGTTAACGTCGATCGGATATTGCGTCGGGCCGAGTTTGGCTGTGCCGCTGGGAAAGACCAGTGCCTGCGCGTTGACCGCGTTCGTTACGTCGGTCTGCGTCAGATTCTTTTCCTGAAGCTTTCTAAGATCGAGATCAATCGAGACGAGCCGTTGTTTGCCGCCGTAAGGATAAGGAATCGCGATCCCCGGGACGGTAATCAATCCGACACGCAACTGATTGAGCGCAATGTCGGCTGCTTGTTGTTCGGAAATGCCGTCGCCGCCGACGCCATACTGAAGAACAGGGACGTCGGATGCGCTGTACTGAATGATCAAAGGCGGCGTCGTCCCGGGTGGCAGTTGTCGCAAGATCGTCTGCGAAACAGCAGTGATTTGGGCGACGGCTGTTGAAATCGTAACACCCGGCTGAAAAAACACTTTGATAATGCCGATGCCGTCATAGGAGTTCGATTCGATGTGCTGGATATCGTTGACCGTGGTCGTGAGCACGCGCTCTTCGGTGTAAACCATTCGCTGTTCGATGTCATGGGCGCTCAGGCCATTGAAGTTCCAGATGATGCTGACCACGGGAATATTAATCGAGGGCAAGACGTCGGTCGGTGTCCGAAGCAGGACAAAAGGCGTGACTAAGAGTAGTAGCAACGCGGCTACTACAAACGTATAGGGCCGACTAAGAGCTAAACGAATGATCCACATAACGTGTCTCCTGTCTGGCTGGGGACTGAGCAGCTCGCTTTCATGTCCGAAAGTTTCGTTCCGCGATTCACAAGCCACCATTGCCCGTCGGTGGGATTTTTCCCTCACCAATATGAACTGATTTCGGCTCCCTCTTTGGAGAGAATGATCTCTTGAAGCGGAAGAGAGATTCTCTTCCCTTTCGGAACTTTCACGCGAACTCGATTCTCGGTGGGGCCGTTTGCGCTAGCGCTTTCCGTCGCGGCGCGATTCCGAAAAGCTACCCCCGGTGATCACGACGAAGAGAAAACGGCGGTTGCTCTCACCTCATTCGCATTCAGCAGCTCTCTTTATTTGAGAGCGAGGATCACGGCACCCATCAGCACAAGTCCGCCTCCAAGCCAATGATGCCACGTTAGCGTTTCGCCAAGAACAATGGCCGCAAAGAGAATTGCAAAAAGGACACTTAGTTTGTCCATCGGCGCAACGCGTGATGCTTCTCCCAATTGCAAGGCTCGGAAATAGCAGAGCCATGAAAGACCGGTCGCCAAACCGGACAATATCAGAAAGAGCCATGTCCGGAATGAGATGTTTCCGAAGGACCAATGCGCCCGGCTAAAGGAAGCGATCAACCAGGTAAAAAGGAGAATCACAGTCGTGCGAATTGCCGTGGCAAAATTCGAATCGACACCGGTGACTCCGATCTTCGCCAGAACAGCAGTGGCCCCTGCGAAAACTGCTGAGAGCAGCGACCACGCGAGCCAATTATTCATTTACGCGGCTTGCCTTGACTTCTACCCCTGCTTCTTTTTCGAGGGCCTTAATCAAGGCGGAAGCGTTTTCATTTCCGAAGCCGAGTGCAACCGCCGATGCGAGATTTTTTTCCGCAACGCGCAGCGCGGGAATGGGTGAGTGCAGACTTTCAGCAAATTTTTCAATAAGGTCCGCGTCCTTGAGCATGAGCCTGAGTGCGAAACTCGTTGAAAAATCGCGTTTCAAAATATTCTGACCATTGCTCACGAGAAGAGGTGAACGGAAATCGGCGACCTTTACGACTTCCATTACGATGTTCAGATCAAGCCCCGCTTTTTGCGCGAGAACGAGGCCTTCCGCGAGCGCTTCCATTTCCAACGCCACAATGAGGTTTCCCACAAGCTTCATAGCCGCGGCGTTTCCATTCTTGCCAAAGTAGTGAACGGTTTGGCACAAGTGTTCCAAGACCGGTTTCACCTTTTCAAAGACGGCCTTGTTGCCCGCGGCCATAATCCAAAGCTTGGCGTTGGCGGATTCAGTTTTGCTGCCAAAGACGGGCGCATCGAGAAAATCGACACCGCGCTTTGCGTAAGCTTCCTGTTCTCGCAAACTCATCGCTGGAAGAACCGTGCTCATGTCGATCGCGATCTGGCCTTCCTTGATTCCACTTAGAATTCCTTCCGGGCCAAACACAACTTCCTCGACGGCCTGGTCGTTACTCAAACTGTACATGACAAGATCGGCGTCGCGGACGGCGTCCGCCGGAGTATCGGCGACGCGTGCTCCCTTTCTGGCAAACGGTTTACATTTTGGAGCGCTACGATTCCAGACGGTAAGTTGGTAGCCGGCTTTGAGAAGGTTGGACGCCATGCCGCTGCCCATGGTTCCGAGACCGAGATAAGAGATTGTTTTTATCATATCTGAATACCTCGAAGATTCTTCATAGGAGTAAGACCAGGTGTGTCATGTGTGTCGCGTAGTCAGTGTACAGTGCATCTTATTTCGCTTCCTTGTTCGTCGGGCTGGGATCAATCAAAGTTAAATCCGTGTCCGGATCAAAACGTTTCTGCATTGTTACCGGGTCGACGGTGACCATTACTTCCAGCGTCGGGGATACGTATGCAGCGAGAACGTGACCTCCCTGCGTTGTTCCGTCTGAATTCCCCACCAACATGTGCGTATGGACTACGGGCTTTTCTTGATAGAGCGCGATGTCACCGCTCATCCCAATCACTTCGTGTTGACCGTTGATGGGAATCTTCTTGTACATTTTGCGCTGAGGATCAAACCACCCCAGCGTTGCTCCATTCACCGCTCCAATGGCGGTGAAATGGGCGCTGGTAATGTGGTACTTCTGCGCAAACTCCAGCAGTCCGGAAAACGCCTCGTCTCCCTGGTAGAAGATAACGGCGTATTGTTTCGTCGGTTCTCCAGGGTTCAGCAGTTGAATCTTCATTCTGGGAGCTTTGCCTTTCGGACCCGCATCCGGTGGCGCTACATATTCAGTTGCGCTGTCCTGCGAATACGCTGCTGTGATGGCGATCCCACCCAATAACAGTGCATAACTGAGTTGCTTTACTTTGATCATAGAAGGTTCTTTTCCGTTGTTCTCTGGTGTTTTATCTTGTGATGTTAAGAGCTAAACGAATGATCCGCATGACGCGTTAGTCTTTGCCGAGCGAGGTGAAGCCGGATCCGTGCTGTGAACCAATTACCGGCTTCAGCCGGGAAAGAATTGCTTCTTTGCTAGTCGTCCCAAAAATTCCAACGCGTTCTTCGCCATCGACGAAGTACAAAATCGTCGGAATACATCGAATGCCGTACCACAACCCGAGGCTGGGACTGCGATCAAGCTTGACCCGGGCTACCTTCAAATAATTGAGGGATTCACTGGCGATTTCCTCCAGGACTCCGTCCAACGTCATCGACGGAAGGGTCCATCCAGGGGCAAATTCAACCAGCACCGGTTGACTGGACTTCAAAACTTCGGCCTCAAAGTTTGTTTCAGTTACTTCGACAGTCGATTTCATTCGCCACGCTAAAGTTTAAAGTCACACTCCTGCCACGGCCCGTGTGGAAGGGCGCAAAACTGTTTTGGTTGTGCCCGTGTCGCGAGTCCGCGGCGGCCGCACCAGGACCGGCAGTAGAGTTGAAACCGCCATGACACCGGCGATGAGATGCAGCGCGCCGCGATACGACCCAGCTGTTTCGCGCATGTGGGCGATGAGGAGGGGACCAAACACGCTGGCAAATCCCCACGCCGTCAACATCAGACCGTAAATCGGCCCGACATTCTTCGGCCCAAAGTAATCAGCTGCAAATGCCGGCATCGTGCCGAATCCTCCGCCGTAACACATCAACACCACAAAGGTAACGATCGTTTCCAACGAGGCTGTTACGATGTTTGGGAAGAACCAGAACAGCAGAGCCTGGCCAACAAACATCACGAAGAATGTAACTCGTCTGGTGATCAAATCGGAAATCCACGCCCAGAAAACTCGCCCGACTGCGTTGCCGATACTCGCCAATCCGACCATGCCTGCGGCAACTACCGCACTTACTTTGGTTTCTTCCTGAAACAGCGGCGCCTCCTGCGAAATGATTGAGATGCCAGCGCAAGTATTAAGAAACAAAAGCAGCCAAAGCGCCCACCACTGCCAGGTCTTGAGCGCCTCGCTCAACGTGAAATCACGGTCTGCGCGATGCGACGTTTGGTTCGGTGTCGGCGTCCAGCCCACAGGCTTCCAACCATTGGGCGGATTCTGCATAAACAATCCAGTTATAACTGTCACGATTAGATATGCGATCCCGAGATAAGCGAAGGTGCTCAAGACGCCAACGCTCTGAATGAGTCGCGTAGCCACGGGCGCTGTGATGAGTGCGCCCGCTCCGAACCCGCCGACCGCAATGCCGGTAATCAGTCCCCTGCGATCCGGGAACCATTTCACCAGCACGGCGACTGGAACAATGTAGGCAAGACCGAGACCGATTCCGCCGATTACGCCGTAACTGAAATATAGCCACCACAGGCCACGTGAGAAGCTGGCCAGAAAAACACCCAGTCCGTAGAGCGCGCCGCCGGTCAAGGCAACCACGCGCGGTCCTTTGCGGTTCAGCCACAAGCCGCCGAAAAATGCAGCAAAACCCAGGACAAAGATGCTGATAGTAAATGTCAGCGTTACTTCCGAAATGCTCCAGCCAAATTGCTTTGCCAACGGAACGCGGAAAACACTCCACGCGTACACCGCACCCAAAGCGATCTGCAAAAACACTCCGGCGATTGCAATCGCCCACCGACTATTAGTTCGCATAAATTCCTCCTATCACAGGGGCATTACAACGCCGCCATTTTTGGGAATTGCATCGAAAGTCGCTTTGTCGATGTTCAGGTGCGCCATCACCGCTTCCGGCGGTGTATGAGCCAGCCACACCGAGAAGGAAAGGTCCTGAAAACGATTGACCTTGCCGAACATCTCCAGAAACACCAGATCTGTGTCGCCTGTGTTCTCGACGTAATGGAGCAAAGTCTTCTGGACGTATCCGACATCGCCCTCTTGAAAGTCCATCGTGCGAGCCTTGTTGCCTGTGTCTACCACGGTCATTCGCCCCTTGCCGTTAATGTAGTACTGCCACTCATCCGCATTTGGATGCCAGTGCAATTCCCTCAGCCCACCCGGATGAACGGTGACAAGTGCCATCGCGGTGGTCGAGACTTTGAAATTGCTTGTATCAACAATCCGCACCTCGCCACTTTTCGTTTTCAACGTCGGCGGCATTTGCATCGTGCGAAATGCAAAGTTCTGCGGCGACCTTCCACGTGTACCGGCTGCTGCCTTCTGATCGGCATCCACTGAGCCCGGAACATCCGCTTGGAAAATGAACAACTCTTGTTTCGGCACATTCTCGAACGCCTGTTGGTCGACAGCGAAATTCTTCGCCAACACGTCAGGGGGCAGGTGTCCTATCGCGTCGCTCAACAGGACCGTTTCTGACTCTGAAAAATTGCCGTCGTCGAAAACGAGCATGAACTCGCATCCATCGGGATTCAGGCCTTGAATGGAGTG
>Ga0193713_1000059_pt1 | contig 30299 bp, 20 predicted proteins | sample H3a2metaG_FD_143054 | JGI IMG/M metagenome (GOLD analysis project Ga0193713, IMG submission 143054) | Soil microbial communities from a riparian zone of the East river system, Colorado, United States - H3a2 | ecosystem: Environmental > Terrestrial > Soil > Riparian zone | place: USA: East River... | reverse complement strand
GACGTTTTCGTCGGCGAAGTCGCCACCGCGCCGTCGGAGATTGTACAGGTGCTCGTCGATCGCTCTCTCGACCCAAAAAAGAGCGCGATGTACCAGCAGTACTCAAGGCTAATCGGTTGGGCCGACGGGTGGCGGCGGCTCGATGTACGCACGAATGCGGACACGCCCGAGCAAGTGAGGAACGCGGTCGCGTTCGGCGCTCAAGGGATCGGACTCTGCCGAACAGAGCATATGTTTTTCGAGGGCGACAGGATCGACGCCATGCGTGAGATGATTCTCGCCGGTACGAAGGACGAGCGGGCACGCGCGCTGGCCAAGCTACTTCCCTACCAGCGTGCTGATTTCATTGGCATCTTCACGGCGTTAAAAGGTTTGCCCGCCACCATTCGTTTTCTCGATCCACCGCTCCACGAATTCTTGCCCAACGATCACGCCCAGCAAAACGAACTTGCGAACAAGCTCGGCGTGGCTGTCGAACAAATCGCTCGCCGCGTGCATGAGCTGCACGAATTTAATCCGATGCTTGGTCATCGGGGCTGCCGGCTCGGCATTGTCTATCCGGAGATCTCCGAAATGCAGGGACGCGCGATCTTTGAAGCTGCGGCCGAAGTGCAAGCCAAAGGCATCAAGGTCCGCCCTGAAATCATGATTCCGCTGGTCGGATTTCCGCGCGAGCTAAAGCTTCAAATCGAAATCGTTCGCCGCGTGGCTGGGGATGTCGCGAAGAAAACGAACACGAAATTCAATTACCTTGTGGGGACGATGATCGAAATCCCGCGCGCTGCGTTGGTCGCAGATCAGATTGCGCACGATGCCGAGTTCTTCAGTTTCGGCACAAACGATCTTACCCAAACAACACTGGGAATGAGCCGGGACGATTCGGGAAGCTTTCTTCCCGCTTACGCCGAGCTGGATATCGTCGATTCAAATCCGTTCGCGTCGATCGATCAAAAAGGCGTGGGCCGGTTAATGGAAATGACGCGCGACTTCGGACGCAAGACCCGGCCCAACATCAAACTGGGAATTTGCGGCGAACACGGGGGGGAACCGGCGAGTGTCAAATTCTGTCACCGGCTGGGCTTGGATTACGTCAGTTGCAGCCCGTTCCGGATTCCGATTGCCCGATTAGCAGCTGCGCAGGCAGCGCTCGAGAGTTAAAAGCTTGGTCACATTTCAGGACATCGAAGCAGCGCGCAAACGAATTGCGGACGCGGTTTATTATTCACCTTGTCCGCCCTCCATTCCGCTGAGCGACATCACCGGCATGAAAATTTTCTGCAAGCTCGACAACTTGCAGCGTACGGGAAGCTTCAAGGAACGGGGCGCGCGCAATGCGCTGGCACAAATGTCGCGTGACCAGCAGAAGCGTGGAGTCATTGCCGCTTCTGCAGGCAACCATGCTCAAGCACTCGCTTACCAGGGCCGATTACTCGGCATACCGGCAACAGTGGTAATGCCCAGATTCGCGCCCCTCATAAAGGTGAGCACTTGCCAGCAACTCGGTGCAACTGTTGTTTTGCAGGGGACGGATTTCGGCGAAGCGAGAGCGCACGCACACAAAATCGCAGCGGAGAAAGGCCTTGCGTATATCAACGGCTACGATGATCCCGCGATCATTGCCGGCCAGGGGACGATGGGCCTGGAAATCGTTGAGCAAATTCCCGATCTCGAGGCCGTAGTTGTTCCCGTGGGCGGAGCCGGTTTGCTTGCTGGCGTTTCCTTGGCCGTGAAAACCTTGCGACCGCACGCGAAAGTTGTCGCTGTTGAAGCGGAGAACGTAGCGAGCTTTTCAGCCGCGCTTGAAGCGGACAAACCGATCAAGATCGCGATGCTCCCGACGCTCGCAGATGGGCTTGCCATTCCGCAGGTCGGCACAAATGCGTTCCAAATTGCGAGACCACTCGTCGATCTGACTGTCACTGTAAGCGAAGAACAAATCGCTCTGTCAATTCTCCGTCTGGTTGAGCTGGAAAAAAGCGTCGTTGAAGGAGCCGCTGCTACGCCACTGGCCGCGTGCGTGTCCGGCAAGTTAGAAGAACTCACCGGCAGACGAGTGGTTCTGTTGCTTTGCGGTGGGAACATTGATCCCAACGTTCTCAGTCGTGTAATTGAACGCGGCTTAGTCGCGGATGGCAGACTTGGTCGATTCACCGCTGTCATCAGCGATCGACCCGGTGGACTGGCCGACCTGGCGGCGCAGATTGCTTCGACAGGAGCAAGTGTTAAGCAAGTCGTACACGACCGCGCCTTCGCCAGCCCGGATGTCTCGGCCGTGAACGTTCTTTGCACAGTCGAAACTCGCGACCATCAACACCTGGCAGAGCTACGCGCGCTATTGAAAAGCCGCGGCGTGGAAATTCGCGACGCGACGTAAATGGTAGGGGCGGTTCACCGAACCGTCCGGGCGATTGAGAGCAATCGCCCCTAGCTTCGCCCGACTTGAAGCGCGATTCGCTTTCCGTAGTCTGCTCCCATGCAACGGCGTGATAAAATAATCGATCCGAATTCCTTCGCACGCCGCCACATTGGCCCGAACGAAGACGAAGTGCGCGCCATGCTCCGCGAGGTCGGCTTCGAAAGTCTCGATTCCCTTGTGGAAGCCGCCGTTCCGAAGAATATCCGGCTGGATCGAGAACTGAACCTGCCGGAACCGAAATCGGAGATCGAAGCACTGGCTGAGCTCCGGGCAATTTCCAGAAAAAACAAGATCGCGCACTCGTTCATCGGGTGTGGCTATTCCGATTGCATTACGCCGCCCGTTATTCAGCGAAACATTCTCGAGAACCCGGGTTGGTACACCGCTTACACACCCTATCAGGCTGAACTCGCGCAGGGCCGGCTTGAAGCCCTCCTCAACTTTCAAACCATGATAACCGACTTAACGGCGCTCGAGATTGCCAATGCCTCGCTGCTTGATGAAGCCACTGCAGCCGCTGAAGCAATGGCGCTTTGTCATGCGGCCGTTCCGAACCGCAAAACGTTCTTTGTCGCCGACAATTGTCACCCGCAAACGACCGCCGTTGTGCAAACACGGGCGAAACCGCTTGGGATTACAATTAAGACCGGTGATTATTCGCGTTTCAAATTCGACGACACCGTTTTCGGTGCGCTAGTCCAATATCCGGCCACTGATGGCGCGATTTACGACTACACGGATTTCATTAAGCAGGCGCATGACGCCGGCGCGCTGGCGGTGGTCGCAGCCGATATCCTGGCGCTGACAGTACTGAAACCGCCAGGAGAATTTGGCGCCGATGTTGCGGTTGGTAATACGCAACGATTTGGCGTTCCGCTCGGATTCGGCGGTCCACACGCGGCATACTTCGCCACGCGCGACCAATACAAACGCCACATGCCCGGCCGGCTTGTGGGCGTTTCACACGATGCGGAAGGTCGCCCCGCCTATCGACTCGCTCTACAAACACGCGAGCAACACATCCGCCGCGACAAGGCGACGAGTAACATCTGCACGGCGCAGGTGCTTCTGGCTGTTATCGCTTCGATGTATGCCGTGTATCACGGCCCAAGAGGTCTGCGGGCAATCGCCGAACGGGTTCATCGCCTAACGAGTCAACTTGCGGATGGCCTGCGGAGGCTCGGCTTGAAAATCACGCGCGAAAATTTCTTCGACACTATCCGCGTCGAAGTCGAATCAAGCGCTCTCACCCTGGAACACGCGCAAAAAGCAGATTGCGACTTGCGCGCGCTTGGTCCGCACGCAGTCGGCATTTCCTTCGACGAAACCACGACCCCTCGGGACCTCAAGCTGTTAATGTCGATCTTTCGCGGCACAACCGTGCGCGATTTTGCCGATAACGATCTGGGAGAGCCGCCAATCCGCATTCCGCATTCCGCAATCCGCACTTCCGAATTTCTTACTCACCCTGTCTTCAACACTCACGAGACCGAGACCGAAATGCTGCGTTATCTCAAGAAGCTCGAATCGCGTGATCTTTCGCTGACTACCTCGATGATCCCGCTTGGTTCGTGCACGATGAAATTGAACGCAACCGCGGAAATGTTTCCCATATCGTGGCCGGAAATTTCCAAGCTGCATCCGTTCGCCCCCACGGAACAAACCATCGGTTATGCAGAGATTTGCGAACTGCTCGAAAACTGGCTTGCCGAAATCACCGGATTCGATGCGATTTCATTGCAACCCAATGCTGGATCGCAGGGCGAATTCGCGGGTCTACTGGCGATCCGCGAGTATCACGCTTCGCGTAACGAAGGGAATCGAAATGTTTGTCTCATCCCGACCTCTGCCCACGGCACTAACCCAGCCAGCGCGACCATGGCTGGTTTCAAGGTTGTCTCTATCGCCTGTTTAAAAGATGGAGATATCGATCTTGCCGATCTGCGCGCAAAGGCAGATGAACACGCTCGCGACCTCGCGGCGTTGATGGTCACGTATCCTTCTACGCATGGCGTTTTTGAGCCTACGATTCGCGAAATTTGCGACATCGTGCACGCGCATGGCGGCCAGGTTTACATGGACGGCGCAAACCTCAACGCACAAGTCGGCCTTTGCCGCCCGGGTGATTACGGCGCAGACGTTTGTCATTTAAATTTGCATAAAACATTTTGCATTCCCCACGGTGGCGGCGGCCCGGGCGTGGGCCCTATTGGTGTGGCGAAGCATCTCGCGCCATATCTTCCGCGAGAATTCATTCTCGACCCTGAGACCGGTGGGATCCTGTTCGGCGAGGGTGGACATGGCAAGCGCCTGCCAAGCAGGGACGACTCCGATTACCGTCACGGCGGAGGAAAAGGCGGTAATGTGGCTGCCGCGCCCTACGGCAGTGCCAGCATTCTAACAATTACGTGGATGTACATCCGCATGATGGGCGCGAACGGATTGAAACGAGCAAGCGAGGTCGCGATCCTAAATGCGAATTACATGGCGAAGCGACTCGATCCCTATTTTCCCGTACTTTTCAAAGGCAAGCGCGGACTCGTTGCGCACGAGTGCATCGTGGATCTTCGCCAATGGAAAAGCGCAGGAATCGAGGTGGAAGATGTAGCAAAACGCTTGATGGACTACGGTTATCACGCGCCGACGGTTTCATGGCCCGTCGCCGGGACGATGATGATCGAGCCAACCGAGAGCGAACCAAAACACGAGCTCGACCGTTTTTGCGACGCAATGATCTCAATCCATGACGAAATCGAAGCGGTTGCAAAGGGGAAAATGGATCGGGTTAACAATACGTTGAAGAACGCCCCCCACACCGCGCGACAAATCGCATCCGGAAATTGGGACCGCCCTTACACGCGCGAACAAGCAGCTTTCCCCGCGCCGTGGACGCACGAACACAAATTCTGGCCGACCGTCGCCAGGATCGACAACGTCTATGGTGATCGGAACCTCTTCTGCTCCTGCCCGCCAGTCGAGGAATTCGAATCCTGAGTCAGTCGTTATCCTTCTGGTGCAAGTTCAGGAGCGGCGACCACGCGTGTGGGAACCAGCCGTAAACCCGGGCCGCTTGTTTCTGGAGCCGTCGCAGGGCCAGCTTCGTGATACTCGGCGTCGCTGTTGACCTGCCAGAGATCGTAAAGTTTTGCGTCGGCGAGAATATTTTCGACACACAACATCGCAGTCATCATGGCGTGGTCCTGATTGTTGTACTTGTGCATGCCGTTGCGACCGACGAGGTGAAGATTCGGATATTGGGTCTCAAGTTCCTGACGGATCGTCGCCACATGCCGCGCGTAATCGTCGTCATAAACAGGGTACGCCTTTTTCTGGCGCACGACGCAGCCGTCTATGAAGTCCCCTTCCTTCGATAGCCCAATCTCAACAAGTTCGCGCTTCGCGAGTTCAATTAGATCGCGATCGCTCGAATCCCAGAGGCCATCGTGCTCAAAGCAGAAATATTCGAGACCGTAACAGACCTTATCCGGCTCGGGCACCATCTCCGGCGACCAGGAGCGGAAGTTTTGGACGCGACCAACTTTGACACTTGGATCGTGAATGTAGATCCAGTTGTCATCAAACATGCGTCGATCTTTCAAGATCAGCATCACGGTGAGGAAATCGCGGTATTTGAGGCTTTCGGCAGCGTGCTTTGTCCGCTCACTCACGCTGGGTGACAAACCACACATGAGCTCCCGCATCGGCGCGGACGAAATGACGTGTTCTGCTTCGATTGCTTGCAGATCCCCTTGTCGATCTTTGTATGCGACCGTCCAATTGCCAGAGGTTTCATCATAAGAACAGCGAGTTACCCTGCAGCCCATCTCCAGCATGCCACCCAATGCCGTCATCTTTTCCGCGCATGCCTCCCACATCATGCCAGGACCTCTCCGCGGATAGCGAAACGAATTGATCAGTGTCTTAATTACTTTTGTGCGGTCTCCGTTATAACGCTGCGGAATCAGAGCATTCTTAATGGCACTGCCGAGCGAAAGTCCTTTGATGCGCTGCGCCGCCCAGTCTGCGGAAATTTCCTTGCAACTCATCCCCCAAACTTTTTCAGTGTAACTCTTGAAGAATGTGTTGAAGAGCCGTTTTCCGAATTGATTGCTTACCCAGTCTTCGAAATTGCGCGGATCGCGCACGGGAAACAGGCGCGCTTTCATCCACGAAAGAACACAGAGCGCAGACCTGAAGATGCCCAGCTTGAGTAACGCTTCGAACGGTTTCAACGGATAAGAGAAAAATTTGCCGTCGTAAAAAATGCGCGAAGAACGCGGTCGGACGAGCATGTCGTTAGGCAGAATCTCGGCCCAGAGGTCTTCGACTGCCTTGGATTTGGAAAAGAAACGGTGTCCACCGATGTCGAAGTGAAAACCCTTGTAGGTCACCGTCCTGGAAATTCCGCCGACGTAAACGGGATCGGCTTCCAGGACAACCAGATCGACTTCCTCCTTTGACAGAAGATACCCGGCCGTTAACCCTGCCGGGCCTCCACCGATAATGACGACTCTTGTTTTCATCTTCTTCTAGGCAACCCAGTTGCCTCGCGTGAAATTCCACACGTACCAGCCCTGTACGCACAACCCAGCGGCGCTAAGCAGCGCCACTGCCGCGATGCCGAACGCCCTAACGAGCACTGGCGTCGTTTGAAACTGACGCAGAAAATTCAAAAGCGCCAGCACGATCAGTGCGTGCACGGAAAATTCGTAGCGGAGCATGCTTTCCATATCCACGCAGGCCACTCCGCTGACGGAGAGATAATAGATCACAAAGGCGCAGAAATAGATGCCAGCACGAATCGGCAAACCGGCCCACCCACGAATCGACAGTTCGCAAAGGACGATACCAATAAAAAGCACAGCGCCCAATGTCATCGACATTTGGCTCGCCTCCGTCGGATCGTTCAGCGCCGGGACGAACCAGCGATAGCTAGACGGCCTAAACACCGCCAAATAATCGGGAGCAATTCCCCACCCGGCTGCCTGCGTGAGCATATAAATATCCCAGTGACCCCAGCGCAGTTGAGCATAAGTGAAAAATCCTATGGCGCCCAAGCTTGCCACCAGGGTCATAGCGATCGCCGGCTTTTCCTTGCGAAACCACGGCCTCGGCTCAACTAAACGGCGCCATCGAGTTTGAAAAACCGAGCGTACCAGCGGAAATGCCGCACATACAATTCCGACAATCCGCGTTGCCGACATGACGATACCGTGTATGGCCGCCCAGAATTTCGCGTATCGCCCTTCCGCAGTGCTCCAATAAATAAAACCAAGCAGCGCCATTAAAAACAGCGACTCTGAGTAGGCGGCAATCAGAAAGAATGCTGCAGGATGGGCGGCGATTAATAATACGCCGCAAATTTGTAGCCCAGGCGAAATATTCCACCGCTTGCAGAAAAGAAAGAAATAACTCCAAAAACCCCAGGCAGCGAGTTGAGCAGTGATCAACAGGGCTGTGCCCGTGTCGATGTTAAGTCCATAGCGAAACGCGGCCGCAATGGCAGGATAAGCTGGAAAAAACGCGACATTTGATACTTCCATCACCTTGTGATCGATGGGAGGCACAATGGTCTGGTAACCGCGATCCACGATGTTCATGAACCAATAGCTATCGTGCTGGACTAGCGCGGCGTAGCGCTCCGAAAGGGGCCTTTCTGGCGCAAGGAGGCCAATCGCCATCGCAAGCTGCAGCAATGTAATGATCAGTCCCGCGAGCAAAGGCTTAAGCAGCCGAGCCAAGCGGGTCATTACATCATAATCGCTGCGCGCTGCCACTTTGTTCGTGAAAGTCTGCCAGTGGGATGGACCCGTCCTGTGGCGAGCTTTAGCAGCAGGCAAAGCGCCACCGTTGGGAAGCGCCATAGAAACGGGGAGCATAGAAAGACTGCACGAGCGTGCGGAATTTTCGATAGAAGCAATCTCGGGTCGCATCGTTTTCAAAGTGGGCACGCTGATTTGAGCAGCAGGGTTTGACGGCGGATGCGTCACGTTTATTCGCAATAGCGGCGCTGCCCTTCTGCTCTCTGCCGCGCTTGGCGACTGTCGCCGCTCTATTCTACAACGGTCAGTGCAACCATCACGGCGCGGAAATCACGAGTACGATCTCGCCTTTCGCCGGGTGAGCCTGGAAATGCGCAAAAACTTCATGGGCGGTACCGCGCCGAAATTCCTCGAACTTTTTTGTCAGCTCTCGCGCTATGCAAAGTTGCCGATCCGGCATGACATAAATGCAAGCGGCGAGTGTCTTGGTTAATCGATAAGGCGACTCGAAAAAGATTACTGTTTCACCCGATTCAGCAGCGGCTCGCAACTCGCGCTCCCGTCGTCCTGCTTTAACCGGCAGAAATCCGCGGAAAGAAAATTTCTCAGTCGAAAATCCGGACCCGACGAGAGCGGTCAGGATCGATGATGGCCCTGGGATGATCGTAAACGAAAGCTCCCGCTGAACGCATTCACGGACAAGACGCAATCCCGGATCGGACAGTCCAGGCGTTCCCGCGTCCGTGATTAGGGCGACGTTTTCGCCCGCCGCGAGACGTTCAACGAGCTCAGCCGTGCGTTTTGCTTCGTTATGTTCGTGATAACTGATGAATGGTTTTTTGATTCCGAAATGTTTCATCAATAGCCCGGAATGCCGTGTGTCTTCGGCTGCGACCAGATCGACTGATTTCAGTACCTCCAGCGCGCGCAATGTGATGTCGCCCAAATTGCCGATCGGCGTAGCGACCACGTAAAGCATCGCATATCATCGAATCAAAATTGGTCTTACGCTATCGAACGCAGGCAGAAGCTTTGATTTTCGACAAAGCCACCTGTTTGGCACAAAGCGAATCTGTAGGGGGAGGCGTAAGATGAAGAGAAGCCCTTACCTGCTAATATTGGTACCGCTAGCACTGGTCGGCTGCGCGGAAGAACCAACGACGGTAACGACGACTACGACCACGCAGGAAGTGACAACGGGGCCAGGTCGCGAGGTACTGGTGACGAGACCTCCGCCACTGGTTCGCGTTGAAACCCAGACAGTGGCACCCGGACCGGGATATGTGTGGACAACCGGCTATTGGCGGTGGACTGGAACCGACTACGTCTGGGTGCCGGGCAGTTGGGTAGTCCGGCCCAGAGCAGCCGCGGTTTGGGTGGGAGGTCACTGGGTACGTCGTCCTGGTGGTTGGGTCTGGATTGCAGGCCACTGGCAGTAAAAGCAAGCTAATCGATAACTAGTAACCGGGCGCTGCGCCCAGCGTCACCAGCCCAGAACCTTGGCGAAAATTAGCGGCGCGACAATCGTCGCGTCGGATTCGATGATGAATTTCGGTGTATCGATATTCAGTTTGCCCCAGGTGATTTTCTCATTGGGCACTGCGCCGGAGTACGATCCGAAGCTGGTCGTTGAATCGCTAATCTGACAAAAATAGCCCCATTCAGGCACAAGTGTGCTTACAATGTCTTGATTGAGCATGGGCACAACGCAAATGGGGAAATCGCCCGCAATGCCGCCGCCGATCTGAAAGAAGCCAATGGAAGAATTCGCCGACATTCGGCGATACCACTCCGCGAGCGCGATCATGTATTCGATGCCGGAGCGAACGGTATGCACATCGCTGATCGAACCTGTTAGGCAGCGCGCGGCATAAATATTTCCCAACGTTGAATCCTCCCAACCGGGTACAAAAATCGGAAGGTCCTTGTGCGCCGCGGCGATCATCCAACTATCGGCCGGGTCGATCTCATAAAATTTCTTCAACCGACATTCTCTTAGTATCTTAAAAAGAAATTCGTGCGGGAAAGCGCACTCTTTTCTCTTAGCGGCGGCGATCCAGTCGTCTATTACGACCCTCTCGATTCGACGAATGGCTTCCTCTTCCGGGATGCACGTATCGGTCACTCGATTCAAATGGCGCCGCAAAAGCTCTTCCTCGTGTTGCGCAGTCAATTCGCGATAATGAGGAATCCGTTCGTACTGGCTGCGTGCAACGAGGTTGAAAAGGTCCTCCTCGAGGTTTGCTCCCGTGCAGGTAATTGCGTGCACTTTGTCCTGCCGAATCATTTCCGCGAGAGAAAGGCCCAGTTCAGCAGTGCTCATCGCCCCGGCGAGCGTAATCATCATTTTTCCGCCGGATCCAGATGCGCGATGTACGCATCGGCTGCGTCTTTCAAAGCTGCCGCATTGAAGTGACGGAAATGCCGCTCAATGAACTGGCTGATGCTGCCCATCTTCACTTCATCAACTCTTCCGGTCTGTGCTTCTCGATTGATGCAAAACTTATACCGCGATAGTCAAGCGTTAATCACACTTTTTTCCTGAAACCTCTCAGGGCATAGCCGCAAGAATTCGTGACGCCAGGATATCTGGCATTATACCGAAAAAGAGAATTGCCGCAGCGAGTACGGTCACCGTGATTTGTTGCAGCAAATCGGACGAAACGTGATCGAGCGCCGGGGCCATACGTGAGGGCTGGTCAACGAAAATCGCTTTCAGCACGACCAGGTAATAATAGAGCGAGACAAAGCTGCCAAAGAGCGCCAGCGCAACCAACCAGAGCAGGTCATGATTTCCACCGGAACGCAGCGCGGCGCTGAACAGGTAAAACTTCCCGAAAAATCCGGCCAATGGCGGTATGCCTGCCAGAGAAAACATGAAAATAGCCATGCACCCGGCTAACAGCGGCGACCGCGCGGCCAGTCCGGAAAAATTTTCAAGATCGTCGCCACCACTTTCGCTGCGCACGACTGCAACGACTCCGAACGCACCGACGAGTGTGATCGCGTAAATAACCGCGTAGAAAAGCGTCGCCGAAAATCCGTCCCGGCCTCCGGCGACAAGTCCCAGTAGCGTATAGCCAGCATGGGCGACAGCGGAGTACGCGAGGAGCCGCCGAACATTGGTCTGTGCCAGCGCGACGAGGTTGCCAATCAAAATCGACAAAGCAGCAAGCACGGCGAGAATCGGCGACCAACCTGCAGCCATCGCGTGCCATGCCGAACTCCCATGCATCGGGCCAAAGCCCACCAGCACGATCTTTCCAAGCACGACGAAGGAGGCAACCTTTGAACCCGAGGCAATAAACGCTGCGCTCGGAATGGGTGCTCCCTGATACGCATCAGGCGCCCACAAGTGAAACGGTGCAGCAGCGATTTTGAACGCAAAGCCGATGAGCGTCATAATGATGCCGGTCGCAAGCAAAGGTTGCGCCGGCACCCCCGCCAGTTTTTCCGAGATAACAGCGAGACCGGTGCTTCCCGACATGCCGTAAATCAAACTGATTCCGAAAAGCGTAAACGCGCTGGAGGTACTGCCGAAGAGAAAGTATTTCAGACCTGCTTCCGCAGATCGCACATCGGTCTTGTCGAACGCAGCCATCACGTAAAGGGAAAGGCCCAGCAGTTCGAGCCCAATGAAAATCATGAGCAACTCTTCACTGCCGACGAGCAGCATCAGACCGACCGTTGCTAAAAGAATAATCGCCAGGTATTCGCCCGGATGACGCAGCGATTTTTCAGATCGCGCCAGACACACCGTGAAAAAAGCGAGCACGAGGCAAATGATTTTGAAAAGGGACGTGAGGGGTGTGATTACAAGCATCCCGCCGAAACGGCTAACATCGCGCGGTAACATGAGCACTGCGGCGATTGCGATGACGACCCCGAGAGCGCCAGCCAACGAGCACCAACCGGTAGTGGCAGCCGTGCTAGGCGCTCTGGTTGGCGGTTTTGCAGACGACACGCCTGCCACGGCAGTGCCCTGCCTGCTTGTAAGCCCAATCACGAGCACGACGAGGGCGCTAATCACGACAACGGCTTCAGGGGACGCAAGCTTGAGCAGTTCCAGATACGACATCGTTGAAGCCAGGGATCTCATTTTAGAAATCTCATCGCTTCCACTGCCGGCATGATGCGATCGAGTAGAACTTTGGGATAAAGTCCGACCGCAAGCGTGGCGAACATGAGCAAACAAGCGCCGCACTTTTCAGCGACCGTGATCGATTCTTCCTTCCAATCGACGTCTATGGGAACAGGGCCTGTCTGCACGCGCACCTCACCGAAAAATGATTTCACGAGCGCGCGCAGGGTGAAAGCCGCTACCAGGACCATGCCAACGCCGGTAATCCAAACCGCGATCGGGTAGGTTTTCCATGCGCCAATCAGAATCGTAATTTCCGCTGCGAATCCGCTGAAACCTGGGATCCCCATCGATGCGGCGGAAGCGATTACGAACGTGAACGCAGCGAAGGGCAGAGCGCGACTGAGATTCATTCCAGATAAGGCATCAAGCTCGCGGGTATGAGTGCGTCGATAGAGCATTCGTCCCGCAACGGCGAAGAGCAGCGCCGCGATGACTCCGTGGGAAAACATTTGCAGTACTGCTCCAGAGACACCGAGCGCGTTTGCCGTAGCCAGACCAAGCAACACGAAACCCATGTGACTCACGCTCGAATAACCAATAACGAATTTCAGATCACGTTGGCGCAAAGCCACCGCCGCCGCGTAAACAATTCCGATCACCGCCAGAGCGGCGATCCATTTGCTCCATATCTGGAATCCTTCTGGAAAGATATTCATCGCGACGCGCAGTCCCGCATAGGAGCCCAGTTTCATCACGATGCCGGCAAGCAACATCGACCCTGCGGTGGGCGCCGCGACATGGCCTGTCGGAGCCCAGGTATGCAATGGCCAGATGCCGGCAAGCACCGCGAAGCCCAGGAACAGCACAGGAAAGGCCCATGATTGCAGCTGAGGATTGAAGTGGAATTGCGCCAGTTGATTCAGATCCAGGGAGCCGGCTGTCACGTAGGCGACAAGGATCCCGGCGAAAACGAGCATTCCCCCGAAGAACGAGTAGAGTGTCAGCTTCATCGCGCCGTACTCCTTGTTAGTCGATCCGAAGATGGCGATGAGAAAATACTTCGGCACGATGACCAGTTCGTAGAATGCGAAGAACAAGAACAGATCGGCGCTGAGGAAAACGCCGTAGCAACCACCCACAACGAGCAGCAACCAAAAGAAAAATTCGCGCTGTCGATGATCGACATCCCATGAAAACAACACGGTGCTTACGGCGGAGGTGCCCGTAACAAGAACCATCGTGAGGCTCACGCCATCAATGGCGAGATGGTAATTCATCCCAAGCGGTGGCACCCAGGGCACGCTGACGATTGTTGTGAAGTGCGCGAGATCCGCAATTGGCATCCGGAAAAATGCAACCATTCCCAAGACCAAACCGGCGAGGGTTGTAAGCAGCGCAATCCAGCGCGCAAAAACACTCGGTAGAAGCAACAGCACGACTCCGCCTGTGAACGTGAGATAAATCGTCCAGGCGATCATGCGCGTTTATGCGTTCGATAACGCGCCGCCTCTTCTCGAACATGAAATCCAATTTCGCGCCGCGGTTTTGCAGGCGGCGCCATCAACTGCCGGATCGCCTCGAGAATCGCGGCAATTTCCGAATCATGCTTATCGATGCGCCGTTCGAGTTCCGAAAACTTGCGAGCAAGTTCGCGATTTGCCTCCAGCGCCCGGCGCAGCTGCACAAAAGCCCGCATGATGGCGATGTTCATTTTCACTGCGGACTCGCTGTTCAGGACGCTTGAGAGCATTGCGACACCTTGCTCAGTGAACGCATATGGGCGATAACGTTTTCCTCGATACTTGCCTGAACTCATCACAATTTGTGATGAGTTTGAGACATCATGTCCCGCTACGGAGGGCGTCACAACCTGTGATAGCTTCTCCGCTTCGTCACTAGTGAGCTGAAACATGAAATCCGCTGGAAAGCGATCCGCATTGCGTCGCACGGCTTGATTAAGTATCCGAGTTTCTACGTCGTAGAGAGCGGCGAGATCAAAATCGAGCAACACCTTTTCGCCGCGAAAATGCCGAATCCGTAACGCGATCTGCTCAGCAGCAATGATCTCTTTGCTCATTCGTGGCGAACCTTAACCAAGCAGACGCGCCATTTGAACGACGGTCGTGTTGAAAATGTTGAACATGAATTGCGGCGCGACGCCGATAGCAAACATGAGCAGTGTCATAGGAATGATCGCAATCTTTTCCCTCGGCAAAAGATCCGGAAAGGCGCTGCAGCTTTCTGCCAGCGGCCCACTGAAAAGCGCTTGCATCGCGCGCATGAAAACGATCGCTGTAACAAGCAGGCCAATCACTGCAATCGCCGTGAAGGACGCGGCGATGGCAAACGAACCTTTGAAGATCAAAAACTCGCCAATGAAACCGTTTAGCCCCGGCAAGCCTAGTGACGAAAACATGGCGACGCTCATCCAGCCGCAGAGGAGAGGGGTCCGCTGCATCAATCCTCCGAAGTCACCAATGCCACGCAATCCGCGACGCTGCTCAAGCAGACCGACCAGGTAAAACAATGCGGCCGCAGTGATCCCGTGATTGAAGATCTGCATGAACACACCGCTCAACGCCGCTTGCGTGTCGATCGCAGCACCAACGGGCGAGGCAGCGACTGCGAACAAACCGAGCATGCAGTAACCGAGATGGTTGACCGACAAGTACGCTACCATTCGTTTCAAATCGGACTGGGCCCATGCTGCCAGTGGAGCGAATACAATCGAGCAGATCGCGAGCGCCAGCAGCCAGGGTCCGAGGATTCTGATTTCGTTTGGAAAAAGCGGAAGCAACAGGCGTACGAAACCGTAAACGCCCATTTTCGAAAGCACGCCGGTTAACACCATCGCGACTCCTGTCGGCGCGCTTTCATACGCGTCGGGCAGCCAGGTGTGAAATGGGAACAGCGGCACTTTGACCGCGAGTCCAAGGAAGATTCCGGCAAAAGCAAGCCAGGCGAGGTTACCCCTAAGCAATCCGTTTTTGCCCAGGCCAGCAAGCGTGGCAAAATCGAAGGAGCCCCGGGCCAGGTAAATTCCGAGGAATCCCAGCAGCATTGCCACGCTTCCAAGAAACGTATAGAGGAAAAACTTCGTTGCCGCGCGGTCGCGATTTTCTCCTCCCCAGATTTTGATAAGCAGGAACGCGGGAATCAGGCTCATTTCGTAAAAGAGAAACCAGAGGATAAAGTTCTGCGCCGTGAACGTGCCGTAGAGCGCGGATTGCATGATCAACATCAGCGCGCAAAAGCCGCGATCCATCCTCTGCGCGAGAAATGCGAAGGGAATGATGAGCGAGGTAAGTAACACAAGGAGCAGGCTCAAACCGTCGATCCCGAGCAAGTATTCGGCTCCAATTGCGGGAATCCATGTGTGCCGTTCGACCAATTGAAGGCCGGCAGCCCGAATATCGAAGTGCCGCCACAACACCAATGCGTCAAGCGCTGCCAGTGCGTTAAACAACAATGCGATCGGACGCGCATTTCGCGCGGGGGCTGTAAAGAGCGCAAGCGCGCCCACCAGCGGAACCATGATGAGCGCGCTGATTAAGCCAACCATGCGTAGAAAAGCAATAGCGCCAGCGCACCGATGGCGATGACGCTTAGGTATGTTTGGATTTGTCCCGAGTGCGCTACGGACATCAGGCGACCCAGAGCGCGGGTGCCAACAGCGGTCTCATCGACTCCAGCATTGATGCCGCGCTCATCAACACTGGTCGTGAAAATTCCGAGTAGTTGACCGATCGCGCCGAATCCGCGCACCAGGCGATCCCAGAAATGACGATCCATCCAGTCGGACAAACGCGCGCTCATCCAGCTGAACGCGATGATCGTGCGAGCATAAAGTTCGTCGATCCACATTTTATTTTCGAGGAATCGAAACAATTGGGGTTGCGCGAATTCGAGCGGATCAGTGTCGGCGGGGCGCTGTCGATCTTGCACGCCGGCTTTGCGATACATCCAGATGCCCAGAGCGAAGCCCGCGCCCACAAGAACTAGCGAAAGAAAAAGCGTCGGCTGAATCAGGCGCACAAGCTCAACGCGTGCGGCGGTGCCTGTTAGATAGTCATGCAGCCAGGGCCATGCTGGCGTTAGCACGATACAGAACAAGATCGCGCAAATCGCGAGTGCGATGAGCGGCATCGTCATGACTCGCGGGCTTTCATGGGCGTGCTGAGCGGCAGCACGCCGATCACCAAAGAAGACGTAGATGATTTGCCGCGTCATGTAGAGCGCGGTGAGGACGACGCCGATCAGCAGAAAATAATAAGGCCAGTGAGAAGCCGGCCAATGTGCGGTCACATGCAGTATTTCCTCCTTCGTCCAACCACCGGAAAAGAAGAGCGGCACACCGCTCAGAGCCATCATACCGATGGCATAAGTTAAAAACGTGATTGGCATGAGCCGGCGCAGTCCGCCCATTTTCCGAATGTCCTGTTCGCCGTGGCAACCGTGAATGACCGAGCCCGCGCCCAGAAACAGCAGCGCCTTGAAAAAACCGTGCGCCAGCAGATGCATTATCCCGGCGGCGACGCCGCCCACGCCGAGCGAAACCATCATCAAACCGAGTTGAGAAACAGTCGAATACGCAAGGATGCGTTTGATGTCGGCCTGCGCTATCGCCATAAGAGCGGCCATTAATGCCGTAGTGACTCCAATCCACACGACGACTGTTAGCGACGATGTTATCCCGTTGATCGCGCCTAACGAGAAGACCGGATACACGCGAGCGACCAGAAACACGCCTGCAGCAACCATCGTTGCGGCATGGATCAGTGCGCTGACTGGAGTCGGCCCTTCCATCGCATCCGGCAACCAGACGTGCAGCGGGAATTGCCCCGACTTGCCCACCGCGCCGCAGAAAATAAGCAGCGCAATAAACGTGGCGCTCGCGCCGAGCATGGCAAGACCAGCGTTCTCGAGACAACCGTTCCCACCGTCGTAAAAGAGAACCGTGCCGCTGCCGCCGTAAAGCCAGAGCAATCCAAGGAAAAATCCCAGGTCACCGATGCGAGTAGTAAGGAACGCTTTTTTTGCCGCCGCGGCGGCGCTTGGTCGCTCAATCCAAAATCCAATGAGCAAATAGGACGCCAGGCCAACCAACTCCCAGCAGATAAACAGAAGAAGCAAGCTGTTCGAAATAACGAGCCCCAGCATTGCACCGGAGAAAAACGAAAGATAAGCGAAAAAGCGGACGAAATTTTTGTCGCCGGCCATGTAACCAGTGCTGAAGACGAAGATGCAAAGCCCGACCAGCGTGATCATCATCAGCATGACGACCGCGAGCGGATCGAGAAGCCATCCCAGACGCAGCGCATGGTCGCCAAATGTGAACCACGTGAAATTCTGAACGGCGCGGAATCCGGGTATTTGCAGCGTCGGGAGGAACGCGAGGAATGACATTACGAGCGCGGCGATCTGTCCAGCGACCGCGAGTACAGCTGCGCTTTTGTGCCGCCCATTCGGCAGGCTCAAAATTACTAACGAAGCCGCGAACGGCACGGCAGGGATCAACCAGAGATGATCGATGATCCAGCGACTCATCCTTTGAGCTGGTTCAGGTGATCGACGTTTGTTGTGCGGTAGTGCCGATAGACAGCAATTACGAGCGCAAGACCGACCGCGGCTTCAGCAGCGGCAATGGCGATTGAGAAAATCGCGATCATAACACCGGTCGGTGTCTGCGATTGCGGGCTGAAGCGCCAGAACGCAATGAAATTGAGGTTCGCTGCGGCAAGCATCATCTCGATCCCAATTAGAATAAAGATGGCGTGACGACGGCTCAGGACCGCAAGGAGACCAATACTAAAAAGGGCCGCGGAGATAACAAGAAACAGCTGAAGTGTTGGGGTCATAGCTAAGCGTTACAAAAGTTAAAAGAGTTACATTGTTAAAAAGGAAACTTGCGAGTTTGCAGACATAACGTTGCAACCTTTGTAACTCTTCTGACCTTCTTTATCGCTTCTCCTCCATTACGAGAACGAGTGCGCCGATCAATGCAGCGGTGAGAAGCAGCCCCACGCATTGCAATGGCCAGACATAATTGGTCATCAACGCTTCACCGATTCGTTTAACAGTCACTGCTCGGATATGTGGGGCAACAACAGCAACTGATTGCGTCTTAAGAATTGCCCACGTCAAACCGCCGAAGACAGCAACCGCCAGGAATGCGCCGCCCCAATTAGCAGCGCGGTCTTTTCCAACGTCACGCCGTGTCAGAAGAATCGTAAAAACAATAAGTACCGCAACCGCACCGATGTAGACGAATACCAGCACCAGGCCGACAAATTCCGCGCCCAGCAGAAAGAAGAATGCGGCCACGCCGACAACCGCGACAGCAAAACTAAGCGTAGCGTGCATGAGCTTTTGCAGCGTGGCAGCGGCCAGCGCAGCTGGCAATGTCAGGATAGCGATAATGACGACCGCGGCGCTGCTCATTCGGCGAAACGGTAAACGCGTGGCGCAAATTTTCTTTGCGTGTCGAGCAACATCGACAGGGCGGTGTAAACGATCGCGATCACCAGAAGCGACCAAAGCCATCCGCGCAAGCCGCGACCTGCATAATGCCAGACAGCCGCTGCGATGACGCAGGTAAAAGACATCGGCAACATGAATTTCCAGGCAAAATTCATGATCTGATCAACTCGCGTGCGCGGCAACGTCCCACGAAGCCAGATGTAAACGAAGAGTAGCGCACTCAGCTTCGCGAAGAACCAGATGTAGGACGGAATAAATTCCAGGACAGATACGGGCGAATGCCAGCCACCGAGAAACAACGTCGCGGCGAGCCCGGTGATGGCGAACATCCCGATGTATTCCGCCATGAAGAACGTTGCATATTTGAAACCGGAATATTCGGTCATGTGGCCGGCGACAATTTCCGATTCACCTTCCGGCACATCGAATGGAGTGCGATTCGATTCCACAAGACCGGATACAAAAAACAGAATGAACGCAGTTGCACCCCACGGCGTGAAGACAAACCAGCGCGGCACGAAGCCAAATGTGTATCCAGCCTGCGCAGCAACAATCCTGTCGGGTGTAAGCGAGCCCACCACCATCACCACCGGGAGCACAGTAATAATGAGAGGCAGTTCGTAGCTGATCATTTGAGCGATGGCGCGCATTGCGCCGAGCATCGAGAATTTGTTATTGCTTCCCCATCCGGCCATGAAGACCGCAAGCTCCGTTGTCGATCCAACCGCAAAGAAAAACAAGATTCCGCCATCGATCGTAAACGGAGTCATGTTCCGGCCATAAGGAATCACTCCAAGGGCAAGAATCGCCGCGGCAGCAATGAGAATTGGCGCCAGGAAGTGCAGAAGCTTGTCCGCGCGCGCGGGCACGATGTCTTCCTTTATCAACATTTTGATGCCATCGGCCACTGGCTGCAAAAGCCCGAACGGCCCAACACGATTAGGGCCATAGCGATTTTGTATCCGGCCGAGAATCTTCCGCTCCAGCACCGACATCAGCGCGAACAGCGTCAGAAATACTCCGAGGAGCGCGAAAATATTAATCAAACTCGACGCGATCTGGATAACCCAGCCAGGGGCGGCGGTCAGCCATGTCAGCAACCAGAGCTTGGCATAAACGAAGATTTGGTCGACAGACTTGCTCACGTTGGGATGAAGAAAACCGTCAATTGATTGGTTAATCAAGACAGAACGCGCGAATGATTTCGCTTTGAAACCGCCTCATGCTCATCATTTGCCCTGATTGCGCAGAGCGCTTTTAGCTTTGCAGCGAGCTTCTACCGCGGTACGTTCGGCATGCGCCATGCGAACGCTGGTCTTGTTTATCGCCACTCTTGTGGCGAGTGCCCGTTTGATCCAGGGAGAGATCAAGACTCCGGAGAATGCCCCGATTGAAATCACGTCTACAGGGGAAACGACATATGAAAACGGACTGGCCACGGCACGCGATAACGTAGCGATTCACATTGGTAACACAGACATTTACGCCGATTACGCGCAATACAATCCCGCTACGCACGACGTGGAATTGAGAGGCCACGTTCGAATCTATCGAGATGTGAGCCTGTACATCACCGAGAGTGGCGTTTACAATACTGAGACTAAAAAGCTCAGGGCGACCACTGGGCGAACCGAGTCACAACCTTATTTCCTAACTGGCGCCCATGTGACGTCAATTTCTGACGACGGTTATCTGATACAGGATGGAACTTTTACCACGCACGATTCGCCGAAGGCAGACTTCCGTCTCCACGCCCGAAAGATTCGTGTTTACGAAGGCGATCGCGTGATTTTTATGAACGTGACCGCATACGTTGGAAAGGTGCCGATCTTTTGGTGGCCTTACTTGTATCAATCGCTGGACCGAGAGTTTAGTTTTACTGTTTCACCAGCGTACTACAGTACCTGGGGGCCATCGCTTTTGACTCAGGTGACCTTCCCGATTACCGACAACATCGAGGCGCGCCTCAGGCTGAATTACTATGGTCGTCGTGGCCCGGCGATCGGCTTTGAGCCGGTTATTAATTATGGGAAAGACGAAAGCAGTACGGCGAAGATAAAAACCTTTTACATTCAGGATCAAAACCCGAATCTCAATCAAACGGCTGTGCCGCGACAGGACGTTCCTACCGGGCGATACCGGGTTAGCCTGGAAGACCGGACGAACTTTACTGATGACATCTATGGCATCGCCAATATCACCAAGCTTAGCGATCAGTACGTCATGCAGGACTTCTTCCAGGGTGAGTTTCGCATCGATCCGGTTCCGGATAACGTGATCGCGCTGGCAAAGACAGATTCTTTTTATACCCTGACGGGCATTGAGCGTTTTCAGGCGAATCAGTTTTTCACTACAACAGAACGTTCGCCGGAAGTTGTATTGGACATCAAACGCCATGGGCTTTTTGGCGGACCCATTTTTTATGAAGGCGAAACCGGCTTTGCCAATTTACGGCTACAATTCCCGGAGGGTTCAGGTTTCCAGAATTATGGCACAGATCGTTTCGATACCTTCCATCAACTAACTTTTCCAAACACTTACTTTGGGTGGCTTTCCATCGTGCCCCGGGTTGGCTATCGCGGCACTTATTATGGCAAGACATTTGACCTGGGATCGACAACCTTCATACCACCATCAAACCCGCTCATACCTGACTTTATTCTCCCACCCCCAACACTAGCTAACCCAGTAAAGTTCGACGGGGACACATTTCGCTCTGTTTTCGACACAGGTGCAGAAGCTTCATTCAAGATCTCACGTACATGGGAGAATGTGCAAAGCCGCGCGTTTGGGTTGGACGGACTGATGCACGTTATTCAACCGTTCACGGACTTTTCTTATGTGAAAGAGGATGGGCCTAACCCGACGTCAATTTTGGGGTTCGATCGGTTTCAGCCTTCGACCCAGCCGCGGGCGCTTGACTTTCCGCAGTTCACGACCATCGACTCGATCGCTGATTGGACCGTGTGGCGGGTCGGGGTTCGCAATCGCTTGAAAACGCGGCGAGACGATCAAACAATCACCTGGTTCGAACTCGATACCTTCGTTGACGTGAACTTCGAGAACCCCTACCAACCCACAGATTACTCAAATCTCGTTAACAACATCCGCTTTACACCACTGCCCTGGATGTCCCTCTCAGTTAACTCTCAAGTGCCGGCTTTTGCCAAAGGGTTTACGGAAGTTGACACGATCGCGACTGTCCAGCCGCTGGCCAATCTGCAATTTAATGTTGCCCATCGCTATTTGAACGGGAATCCTTTTTTCCAGGATAGCAGTTTGTTCGTTGTTGGTGGTTATTGGCGCCTCAGCGATAATTGGGGCGTTGGAGTTCAGGAACAATATGAAGCCATGACCGGCCTGCTCGAGGAACAGCGGTATTCTGTTTACCGTGATCTCACCTCCTGGGTGGCCTCGTTTGGGGGAGTCATTCGCGATAACTCTGGCGTAAAAGAATACGGCCTCCTCTTTACCGTAACGCTCAAGGCTTTTCCGAAATTTGGATTCGATCTGAACTTCGACCCGACTTCCCAGGGAGAATGAACGAAAGCGCGGGAACAATACCGGACAGCTTGGATTTGTTCGGGCACTTGTGCTGCGGCTAATTCGCCCGCACCATTCCGTCAATCATGGATCTTGCAATCATTGGTTCCGGTTATGTTGGCCTGGTGACCGGTGCCTGTTTCGCCGATGTCGGGCATAACGTCATATGCGTCGATAACGACGCGCAGAAAATCAAGCAACTGCAAGCCGGCGAGGTGCCAATTTATGAACCCGGGCTTGAAGAAATCATTCATCGCAATGTGTCGGCGCACCGGTTGCGTTTTACCGGGAGCATAGAAGACGGCGTAGAGAATTCGCAGATCGTCTTTATCGCCGTTCCTACTCCACAGCAACCGGATGGCGATGTCGACCTTAGCTTTCTGGAGAAAGTCGCTCGTGAAATTGCGGGCGTCTTAAACGATTACCGCGTGATTGTCGACAAGAGCACAGTGCCTGTGAAAACTGGCGAAAAAGTGGCCGAATCAATCAAAAGGTATAACCGCCACGGTGCAAACTTCGACGTGGTCAGTAATCCTGAATTTCTGCGCGAAGGCTGTGCGGTAGCCGATCTAATGCATCCCGACCGCGTCGTGATAGGGGCCCAAAGCGAACACGCGATCGACCTTATGAAGAAAGTTTATGAGCCATTTATGGCGCCGATTCTCGTCACCGATATTAACAGCGCCGAGCTCATCAAGCATTGCGCGAATTCATTTCTGGCGCTGAAAATTTCGTATATCAACGCGGTCTCGACGATTTGCGAGGCGAGCGGCGCCGATGTTGAAAAAGTCGCCGATGGAATCGGGATGGATCACCGAATCGGCCGCGATTTTCTTAACGCGGGAATTGGATATGGCGGTTCTTGTTTTCCCAAAGATATTGCTGCCTTCATCACCATCAGCGAGCGGCTTGGTGTTCCGTTTAATTTGCTGAAGGAAGTAGAGCGCATTAACAATGGCCAGAAAGAGCGTTTTCTAAAGGCGATTCGGGAAACGCTGTGGGTGTTGCGAGAAAAGCGAATTGCAGTGTGGGGTCTTACATTTAAACCCGATACGGACGATCTCCGTTCGTCTGTCGCAATAGAACTGGTGGCAGATTTGCTTCGCGAAGGAGCACACGTCGTCGCCTACGACCCGAAAGGAATGCAAAAAGCCCGCGCCATCAAAGCGATCGCCGATGCCGAATTTGCTTCATCGGCCCTTGAAGCAGTGACTGATGCCGAAGCGCTAGTCATCGCCACGGAATGGAACGAATTCGCCAATGTGGACCTCGCGGTGCTAAAAGGAAAAATGAGAACGCCGATTGTCTTCGACGGGCGAAATCTGTTGGACCCTGGAACGATGGGCCGACTGGGCTTTCATTATCATTCGATTGGACGCGCCAGCGTGAAGCCGCAATAACGGTCTTTCCAGGATATGGCGCGGCTTTCTGCTCGCCGAATTGCGCTGAACGCGCTCCGCACGTGGCGAAAAGAAAAGCGATTTGCCGACTCGATTGTCTCAGAGTCTCTCGCGAAGGCGGAGCTCACTGAATCCGATCGTGCGTTTGCTTTTGAACTTTTTTACGGTGTTCTGCGCAATTTAACTTTGCTAGATTTTTGGGCCGGTTGCCTACGCGCCTCAAGGGTTGAGGCCGATCTTCGGGATGTTCTGCGCCTGGGGTTGTATCAGCTTTTCCTCATCAAGACCGCTCCACATGCGGCGGTCCATGAGACCGTCGGGCTCGTCCCACAGAGACAGCGGCCGATCGTAAATGGCATGCTTCGCGCCGCGATCCGGCGGCAGAGCGAGTTGCTTGCGCGTGGAGATGGAGAACCTCTGTTTGTTCGAGCCTCGCATCCACAATTTCTCGTTCAGCGCTGGCAGCAGCATTTTGGCGCTCAACACGCGGAAGAGCTCTGCAAATGGAACAATCTTCCCGCGCCGATCTACGGACGAATCAATCAACTAAGAATCGACCGCGAAGAGTTCCTCCGGCTTTATCCGGACTCCCGACCGCTGACGCGTAATCCCGAGTTCGTTAAATTTGATGTGTTGCCGAAGGACGCCGTCAGGCAAGGCCACTGCTACATTCAAGATCCAAGCACCGCGATTGCCTGTCAGATTCTGAGTCCCCGGGCGGGAGAAAAGATTCTCGACGCATGCGCCGCTCCAGGGGGAAAAACCGGTTACATCGCACAACTAATGGAAAACCGGGGAACAATCGTCGCATGCGATCGCAACCCGGAACGACTGCAGATCTTGAAAGAGAACATGACGCGCCTGGGCGTTGGGATCGTCCACACCTTTGATCACGATTGGACACGGGGTCACGTCCCTATGGAGATTGCTTCAATGGCGCCCTTTCACCGTATCCTGCTTGATGCGCCTTGCAGCAATACCGGAGTAATGCGACGACGCGTGGATGCCAGGTGGCGATTACAACCAAGCGATTTCCCCCGCATGCAACAGCGACAGCTCGAAATAATTTGCGCACTCGTCCCGCTATTAAAACCGAAGGGCACACTTGTTTACAGCACCTGCAGTTTTGAGCCGGAAGAGAACGAGCACGTGGTGTGGCAAGCTCTCACCAGCGCGGCGGTCCTACGCCTCGAAGAGCAAAAGCATTCGCTTCCCTTTCGAGACAGTCTCGATGGCGCTTTCGCAGCGAAATTTATCCGAAGCGCATAGCATCAGCCGGTTGCGTCCGGCGATGCTGGTGGAATGATAAGAGCCTATGCACGACGCCCGGTTTGATAAACTCGCGAAACTTCTGGTGGAATATTCTATCCGTCTCAAGCGTAATGAAACGGTCCTCATAGAGGCATTCGATATTCCTGACGAAATGACGATCGCGCTGGTACGCGCGACGCGGAAAGCGGGCGGGGTACCATTTGCCCAGACCTATCATGTCCGGGTAAACCGCGCGCTCGCGCTGGAGGCCTCTGACAGACAGCTCAATCTCATAGCAAGCCACGAACTGGCGCGAATGAAAAAAATGGATGCGTATATCGCAGTGCGAGGCAGCAACAACATCACAGAACTGTCCGATGTGCCGCCGGAGACAATGAAATTAATAGCCAGGAAAATGCGGTCGGTACAGGATCAGCGAGTCAAAAAGACCAAGTGGGTAGTCCTGCGCTGGCCCACACCGTCCATGGCGCAGCTTGCAGGAATGAGCACCGAGGCGTTTGAAGATTTCTATTTCGAAGTCTGCACGCTGGATTATCGGAAGCTTCTGCCGGGCATGAAGGCCCTCCATCGTTTGCTGGAAAAAACGGACCGAGTCGAAATCAAAGGTGCCGGCACTGATCTCCGTTTCAGTATGAAGGGGATTCCGGCCGTGATCTGCGGTGGCGATCGCAATATTCCCGACGGTGAAGTGTTCAGCTCTCCCGTGAGAGATTCAGTCGAAGGCCATGTGACATTTAACGCGCCAAGCATTTATCAGGGAATCGCCTTTGATGGGATTCGTCTCGAATTCAAAAACGGAAGAATAGTTGACGCGACAAGCAACGAGACGAAAAAACTGAACAAGATTCTCGATTCAGATCCGGGCGCACGCTACATCGGCGAATTTTCACTCGGATTTAATCCGCGCATTTTACATCCGATGCGGGACATTTTGTTTGATGAAAAAATCGCCGGCTCGTTTCATTTTACTCCGGGGCAAGCTTACGAAGAAGCAGACAATGGAAACCGAAGCCAGGTGCACTGGGATATGGTAAGCATTCAGCGCCCAGAATACGGCGGAGGAGAAATCTATTTCGACGGTAAGCTGATTCGAAAGAACGGAGTGTTTCTTCCGAAACAACTGCGTTCGCTAAACTGGCGCTGAGCTGCGAAAGCTGTCTTCTTCCGACAAAGAACCTTCGTCTGGTCAGGCTCGCTTTGGCGCGTTAACCGGGTTCAGATGCATCATGCCGATCTCGCCGCCTTCGCCTAGCTCCAGGTTTGCTATCTCAAACATTGGCGCGCCTTCAGCTGGGGTCGGCCCGGCGCCCGGCAATTGAACAGCCACCTGCTTGGAATTCGAGTTCAGGATAACAGATGCAATTTCGAGCGAGGGCGCAAACTCCAGCGTGGTAATCTGGAATGGCACCGTGACGAGGACAGATGCCCGTCCCTGCCGCGACGGTGTTAGTTGGACTGGTGCAGTCTCCGAATTCGGCATCACCTGTAGTCCCGCGACTGCAAACGAGGGCAAACCACCAGGCGTGGGCCTCTGCTGTTGCGACGGGACCATTCGGATCGTGCCGAGCGCTCCTGAGGTGGGCTGAATCTTTGCCACTTCGAAGCTGACCTGCAAATTCAGAGCCGACTGAGGCTGAGGAGAGGGCAACCGCATCGTGACCAGCTTCGATATGGGACGCACCTTGAGCGCGCCCATTTTGAAACTGGGTGTCAACTGCATGGCTGCGATCTCGAACGAGAAAGTGAGCTGCACGGATGTTTGCATCGCGGCAGGTGGTTGTTGCGGTTTGGCCATCGGCGGGGCCGGGGCTTTGTTTACGGGAGCGGTTGGGGTTTGAGTTGTTTCAGGCATGATTGCGGGTGTTGTTGTTTGCGGAAGTATAGGCTCCGCGGAAGCGGCCCTTGGTGGTGAATCAGAGGGGAACGTAGCAGCCCTTGCGAGCACTGGGGTGGGAATCACAGTCGAAACTGTTTGATCGGGCACTGTTGGCTCCAAGTTGATCGATTCAACGGGAAGCTCTGTCAACGTTGTCGCCGCAGGCAATGCGACTTCTACATCTAGTGGGACCTCAGCAGGCTCCTCAGGAAACGATGCGGTTTCCTTCGCGCCATCGAACACGTCGCTCGCCTCATGTGTAGGCCATGTGATTTCCTTAACGCTTTCTGGAATCTCCGCCGTCGCTTGCGGCGCTGTCGCAGTGACCTCGGTCAATTCGTTGATCGCTGAAACCCCAGCCATCTCAGCCGTCTGCGGAGTATCCCTATGCAAGCTTTCTCCGTTCTCTGCCGCTTGTTCGACAACTGGCCCGACGAATGCTTCAGCCTCTGATCCCATCGCTGAGCCAATAATCGATACCTCGGGACTTGGCTCTTCCATCTGAGCGGCCGAGTCTCGTGACGGCTTCGCTCTCACGCCTTTCGTCAGATCAAAACCACCACTCAGGTCGCGCGAAGGAACAGCGCCATGTCGCAACGCTGGTTTCGATGCCTTCAATTGTAGCGAAATCTGACGGGGCCCTCCGACAAAGCCGTTGCCCTGCAAAGTCTTCTTTTGCGGCGATGCCGACGCCGCTTTGGGCTTAAACAGAACAGGCGCGGCAGCAGAGGTGGCCCCCGAGTAACTTGGCACATCAAAGGCATAACGACGGCGAAGGGTAGGCATGATCACCCAGGTGAGTATGAGCAGCGCCGCTAAAAGTAGTCCGCCGACAAGCCACATTCTGCCTCTCGCCAGAACGCTGGACGACGCAGCTTTGACAGGCATGACTTCCGCGGCGGGACTCGGGGAAACGCTCGTTTGGGCCACAGCCGCTTGATCAATTTGTTCCTTGGAAGCAGGCGATGTCTGCGGTGACTCAGCGGGTGCCGCCGCAACCGTGGATTCGCTGCCACCTGAGGATAATGCCGACGCCGGCTGCTCAGGCTGCGCACCTGTTCCCGATGCCGGCTCATTCGATGTAGAGATGGAAGTCTGCGCAGCTGTTCCAGTACCGGCAATATCCAGTCCAGCACCTGCCGCGTTCGCTGTTGAGCCCAAAGCCAGCCCTTCACTCTTGGAGGTGTCACTTTGGCTATTTGCAGCGAAAACCTTGTCCGGAATAGGACTCGGCTCCACCGCTGGACCCCCCTCGGCCTGGGCTGTGTCGAACGCGGGTGTCGGCATGGTCGCTGCTGCCGGCCTTTGCATCCAACCAACATCGTAAAAAGCGTCCGCAAAAACGCTGTTCAGCGCCGACGAATAAATCTTATTCGCCGAAGCAGTCCAATCCGCGGCCTTCTCTTGATTGTTATGTTGAAATTCCCAAGCCGCCTGGGCGTAATACAGTGCGGGCGTGTCCCCGGTAAATTGAAACTCATCCATCATCGCGTGTGCGCGGCTCTCTTTGCCTTCGAGCAAAAGCGTCATGTAGATCTTGAATTTGATGAGTTCTGCCGCCTGATTTTTATCGCCTCCAGGCGTGCGCTTGTACAACGTCTCGAAACGGTCCCGCGCTTTTGCATATTCCTTCTTCTTAAAGGGAATTTGCGCCAGATTGTATTGTGCCTCGCGAAGTTTCGGATCCAGCTTGGCTGCCTTCTTAAATGCCGCTTCGGCCTGGTCGAACTGGTCCTGCTGCATCAGAATCTCGCCGCGTAAATTAATCGTCGACGCCTGATTCGGATCTGCCTGATCCGCTTCATCGGCCAGTTTAAGGGCTGTCGCCAAATCGCGCTGCCGCAGCGCCTGCTGTGCCTGCTCGAATTTTGTGCGGGCAATTGCCTTCGTCTTCTCCGAGCGCTCAGCGGCCGTCATTAGCGGCAACGAAGGCCGCGCTTCGCCGGCTGGCTTTTCCAGCCATCCAACTTCGTAAAGTGATTCGGCGAAAAGCTTGTTTAGTTGCGGTGAAAAGTTCTTTTCCGCGACGCCGATCCAATCTTTCGCTTCTTTTTGATTCTTCTGTTTAAGCGCAACGGCCGCCTTCACATAATCAACGGCCGGCGTATCAGGCGAAAGCTCCAATTTGGCCTGAATAGAATCCACCATGTTGTCTTTCCCCTCGAGAAGGTACGTGAGCAGAATTTTGTATTGAATCAGCTGCGAAGCTTCTTTCGCCAGATCGGATTCACCGCTGGAAAGGAGTTGTTCGAAGCGATTCCGCGCTTCCGGCCAATCTTTTCTAAGAAACGGGATTTCCGCCAGATTGAAGCGCGCGTTCCAGAACTTGGGATCGATTCGGGCTGCGTCCTGTAGTGCCGCTTCCGCCTGATCGTAGTTACCCTGGCGCATCTGGATCACGCCGCGCAGGTTCTTTGACGCGGCAAGATCAGGTTGGCGGGCATCGATGGCATCGAGTTGTTTTAGCGCTTCCGCGAATTTGCCAGAATCGAACGCGCGGAACGCGGCGTTGTACATTTCCTCCAGCTCCGCTTTCGTCGGGGCGACATTTTCCGCTCCAAACGAATCTGCGGCGAATAACCTAAGCACCAGCGCGGCGATCGCCGCCATCCCCCACACTCTCATGAAGTAGCGATTGAAACCCTATTCAGCGCGTCTGACAAGTGGAAAGTTGCTTCAGTGATTCGATTTTTCAGCTCCCTTCGGAAAAATCAAACGCAGGAATGGTAAGGCGCGACTGCCCTACACGGCCGTGAATCAGCCATTGAGGTTCGCCACAATTCGCAATCCTTCCAGAGTAAGGTTCGGATGAACCACATCTATCTCCGGCAATCGTCGCGCGATCAATCGCGCGTAGCCACCGGTCGCGACGACGTGGACCTTCTTATGCGAAAACTGCTCTGCTCTAACTTGTGCCACGATTTCGCGAACCAATCCGCGATAGCCGAACACGGCTCCGGACAACATCGCCTGGATTGTCGATTTACCGACCGCGCGTCGCGGCTCTTTCAATGAAAGCTTTGGCAGGAGTGCCGTTCGCCGATAAAGAAAATTAGTCATTGCTTCAAGCCCTGGCGCAATCACGCCGCCGATATAAGCCCGGTGCTGGGAGACGATATCAAAAGTCACCGCCGTGCCGAAATCCACCACGACTGCGGGAAACCCGTAAAGCGCTGTCACCGCCGCAGCGTTCGCCAACCGATCCGCGCCAATCGATTGCGGTTTCGGATAGTCAATATCGACACCCAGCTTCAGCTTCCAATCCAGCCAAAGTACATTCACTTCTCCTGCGGCCTTTAGAATTGCCGAGTTCTTCGCGGGCACCACCGAAGAGACCACTATCTTTCCCACACTTCGTTTCCCGAGAAATCGTGCGATCACGCCGCTTGAAAGCTCGCTAGTAGGCATCCGCGTAGGAGCTAAAACTCGCCCTGTCGATGCAAAGGCAAATTTTGCATATGAATTG
>Ga0193713_1000058_pt1 | contig 30367 bp, 16 predicted proteins | sample H3a2metaG_FD_143054 | JGI IMG/M metagenome (GOLD analysis project Ga0193713, IMG submission 143054) | Soil microbial communities from a riparian zone of the East river system, Colorado, United States - H3a2 | ecosystem: Environmental > Terrestrial > Soil > Riparian zone | place: USA: East River... | reverse complement strand
AGCTATTAATTTATAATTTATTTATAATAAATAAAAAGATATAATAATCCAAGCATAATTCTTTGCAAATAAAAATGAATAATTTATTTATTTTTTCTCCATTAAGTCAATTTGAAGTAACTAATTTAATAGGAATAAATGCACCCATATTAGGTAATTTACATTTAAATTTAACTAATTTAAGTTTATATTCTATATTTGTAGTTTTAACTATAATAGGTTTACATATATATGCAAATAATGATAATAAAATTATACCTAATAATTGGTCTATATCTTTAGAATCTTCTTTTCAAAGTTTAAACTCTATGGTTAGAGATCAAATAGGAGCTAACATGGAAATATATTTCCCATTTATATATTCAATATTTTTTTATATTTTAATTTGTAATTTAATTTCAAATATACCTTATTCTTTTGCAGTTACAGCAAGTGGAGTAGTTTCTTTAGGATTAAGTTTAACTATTTTTATTGGTGTTACTATTTTAGCTTTATCTATACATGGTATTAAATTTTTTTCTTTCTTTATACCTTCTGGTACTCCTTTAGCTCTAGTACCTTTATTAGTTTTAATTGAATTAATATCTTATTTAGCTAGAGCAGTTTCTTTAGGGGTAAGACTTTTTGCTAATATTACAGCAGGACATACACTATTAAAAATATTAAGTACTTATTTATTCAAATTATTCACAGGTAATTTGTTAGTTCAAATATTAACATTAATACCTTTTGCTATTTTCTTAGCATTAGTTGGTTTAGAAATAGCTGTATCTTTAATTCAAGCTTTTGTGTTTACATTATTAGTATGTTCATATTTAAGAGATGCTATAGAATTACACTAATTTAAATGAATAAAAAATAATTTATACATTTTTATTAGCTCCCCCCTTATTAAATATATTTTATATTTTAAACATTTATTATAATTAATTTCTACTTACTAAAAATAAGCAAATAGATTTAATTTTATCTTTGGAAGCTTGCTTAATTATAATTTATTTAATAAATTCTTAAGCCTCGGTTGCTTAGTGGTCAAAGCGCTATTCTGAAGATATAGATATGGGAGTTCAATTCTCTCCCGGGGCAATTAAATTTAATAAAAATAGCTACACCTGCCTCCCTACAAAGCTATTTCCTTTAGTTTGGATCCTTTCCCCCTAACTCCCTATCTTAAGGTAGGGAGTAAGGGGAGGATATCGCTAGGGATATGCTTTGTAGGGAGGGACAGAGCCAGAATAAAAACTTGCTGGAAGCAGCAACCTAGTTTTCATATAAATATTTTATATTTTTTAATTTTACTTATAATTGTAAAACTTGCGATAGTTGCAACGCAAACAATTAATTATTTATTTAATTACCCTCTCTAATAATCCCCCCCCCCCCATTAGTGCCAGGTTGCTTAAGCAAAGGAGATATTTCTTGCGATTCAAGGGCTGGTATTTTTGTTTTTTTTTAGCCCCTGTCTCTCATTTTAGGTTGCGAAGCTAGCTATCTAATTTCCTGCCAAAAGCAGTCCCTTATCTGCAAAGCAGAGGGAGGACAGCTGCTTTTTTTTTAATATTGCTTTAAAAAAAATTAAGGAAGCAGAACTCGAGAGGTTGAGTGTCCCCCTTTTAAGGGGAAAGTTTTGGTTCAACTCCAAATGCTTTCAAAGATCTACTAATCAATCCCATTCTATATCTCAACCTATACCTGAAGAAATATATAGAAATTTTAGATTTAATATAGAAGAACATAGAAATATAGAAGATTTTTTTGATAATTTCTCTAAATTTCCTGCCAAAAGCAGTCCCTTATCTGCAAAGCAGGGGGAGGGAGACAAATTTATTTACTAGCTTCGCATTGACAAAAGATTTGCTATATATATTGCTTCTAACTAAGCAAGGTAGACAATTATAAAATTGTAATTTTTTTTTATAAAAATTATTTTAATTTGAATGCAAAGCAAAGGCCTTTAGGTTTCTATAATAAAGCCAATTTATTTCCTGTTCTTTTGTTATAACCTTTTTATTTTCTATCTTTTTCATCTATCTCTTTCCATTCATTTAGGGAGCTAAATTCAAATCATCTAAAAAACACAAAATTTTCTTCCTTCAAACCTTTCTATTTTCGCTAGTAGTTAGATTATTTTATAATATAAATATTGTAAATCAATCCATCTTTATATTTGTTCTAGTTTAGATTTTAGACTATTTCCCTCAATCATTATATTTGGCAGATAGAAATAGAAGCAAATCTCTAACAATAGCTTATCATATTAGTTTGATTGCTTCGCAACCCTTGCTTCCAAAGAAGGACCTGCCTTTAGTTAATACTACACAGTTCCTCCCTTCCCTCCCCTTACCCCCTACCTTGCTTAGGCAAAGGTAGGGAGTTAGGGGAAAGGAGAGAGTCTAAGGTAGGGAGGGTGCCAGTGCTGGCGCTATTTCTTTAAATTCTTTAATTTTGATAAGATCTACCAAGAAATAAAAAAATAAGGATGGGTAAAAGATCAGATAATTAAATGTATAACACTAGAACAAATAAAGATATTAATTTAAAAATTAAAAAAAAATAAAATGGAAAAATTAATCATTCTAAATATATTTATATATATAACAGTTTTATTATTATCATTATTAATTATTTTAATCTCAAAGAGAGGTTATTTAACCCTAAGATTTAAAAATTATTGTTTAACTAATACCTTAGAAGAATTTATTGTTTTATTATTTATTATTAGTGGTATAATAATGTTTATATTATATTTATTTTTATATATTCTTACACCAGCTTTGTATGGACTAATAAATGATAATTCAGGATTTATATATATGGTTAATGACACTAACAGTAACACACAAGACCCAGTTAGATGGTGGCCATCTGGTACACCTCAAAGTTGGGGTATATTGGGAACTGCTTTAGGTATATATAGATTAGTGCCAGGAAATTCTAGGGTTAAAGCTATGGCAGCTTTAGGTAGTTTAGGTATAACAATACCAAGTACTGTATATTTTCATGCAGTAGAAAATCCCAATGGTTTTAATAGGCTAATGTATTCATGGATGAAATATAAACAAAATGGAAGTTGGCCTTCAAATATATCTAATCAAATACAAGATGATGAACTTAAAGATATTATACCCAATGTAATATCCGAGGGTGAAAATAAATACGATTTGGTTAAAAATTCCACATCATCAATTTTGCCTAAAGATTTAAATAATTTTTTTGATAATATTATTCCAGATAATATATTCTCATTTATTTTAGATTTTTTTAGACCTGTTCCAGTAGTAGGTTATTTAGATGATTTAATTGGACAACAACTATTCATTCATTTATTATTATTTATAATTGTATTATCATTAATAGTTTTGTTAAATATATATTTTTTTATACAAATAATGCTTAATAATAAAGAATTTATAATAAAAAAATTTAATAATAAAATAATTCTTTTTATTATTAAATATCAATTATTTATAGCTAAAATTACTTCAATTGTATTACCCTTATTAATAATGTTCGGTCTAATTGAACTTCTTGTTGGTTTATATTTTATTTTAACTCACCCTATTCCTTATGATAAATTAGATATTGATTTACATACCTTTTTAAAATAAAAAAATAATAGATTTAAATTCCCCCCTTACTTTTTCAGATTATTATTATTTTATAATTAAAAATACATAATTTTATTACAATAATGAGTGTCCAAGAAATAAAAAATTTTATAAGATCTAAAAATAGACAACTTTTTACAAAACAACAATTTATTTTTCTTTTAAATAGTTTGAATCATTGATTTTGGTGTCCTACTCTACTACTAGATTATTATCAACAAATTATCTTATTCAAAACTACCAAAGGTTCCTGCGGTAAGCTATAAATAAGGGGGGAAATTTTCTTTTTTTTCTTCTCCCTTGCCTTTCCCCTAATCTGCAAAGCAGGGGGAGGATGCGAAGCTACCCTAAGGATAAAGACTAGCCAACCTAGCTTTGCTAGGTAGGCTGGCAAAGCCAAGGAGTAGCTAATATTAAAGCAAGGGGATTAATAATAATAATAATTTATTCTTTATTAGTTAATTTAATAATATAGCTTCTTATAACTTGGTTAAATAGATTGATTGGTAAAATATATTTAGATAATAAAAATATAACCAAAAATAATAAAACAAAAGTAACAAAAATTTGACTAACAAAATAAAAAGGAATGATTTGAGGCATTATAAACTGGATTAGTAAGAATATCTTTTTTTTAATTTAAAAAATTTAGCTACTTCCCTCCCTACCTTGCTTAGGCAAAGGTAGGGGGGGGAAGAGGCAAAAATATTTTATAATTAATATATAATTTTAAAATATTTTTTTTGCTTAGGTAAAAGCAAGCTAGTAATCAAATTTTACCACCTTTGCCTCCCTAGTTTTTAAGCAAGCTAGAAAGACCTTACCTAAAGTACTGTTAATATTTCTAAATTTTATATTGCTTAGTTTAGCAAAGCTTCTTCCATTCCCCCTGCTTTGCAGATAAGGGGAGGGGAGCAGCAGCATAATTATAATTTTTATTAATAAAAAGAAAAAAAAAAATCTCTGCTTTTTTAATTTTTATATTATATTAAATACCAGCCCTCCATAAGTTAAATAGTTCCCTAATAGTCCCTTGTTTATTTATAAATAGGAAAAATTGGTTGCTTTTGATTGAAGATGAGTTAGTAATTTCTTAAAAATAATATTTAGATTAATTTAAGCTTTTATTATAAAAATTTTTATCCTTTAGGATAGCTTGCTATGCAAGCAATCAATTAAAAATAGGTTAATTTTTTATAATAATAAAAATGAGATTATAAAAAGAATAATTTTTATAATTAAATTTTTCTTTTATTAGATAGACCTGCTGCTTATAAGAAGCAATCTAGCCTAGGGAAAGAATGAAGGTTAAATAACCTCCCTAGTATATATGCTAGTCCTTCTTGCGAAGCAAGGGGCAGATCCATTTAGTTTTTTTTAAAGAAATAAATAGTTATTAAAATTTAATACGAATAATCAGAATCGAACTGATAATTTCTACTTGGAAGGTAGAAGTTATACCATTTAACTATACTCGTTGATATTAAAAAATATTTTTTTGTGAGAATAGGTGGGATTAAGAATATATAGGGAATAAATTACACCTGCCTTGCGAAGCTACTAACTAAAGCTTTCCTTCTTTCTTGTTTTGTTTAAGAACTAGGGGCTGCTAAAGCAAATTAATCCCCTACCTTAAGGTAGGGAGCAAGGGTGAGGCTAATTTTTTTTTATAATAAAAAAAAGCGAGATAAGAATTCGAATCTTAAATAACAGCTCATGAGACTGCTGTGTTACCAATTACACCATCTCGCTTTTATAAAAATATAATAAATATACCAATTAATAAATTATATTGAATTAGAGTAATTTGCAATTTTTATGGTAAATCATATCATTCTGGTTATTTAGTGCTCCTGCCTTTGGTAGGTTGCAAGGTGGGGATAGGAAATAGGATAGGGATAGGAAAATAAATAGAAATAGGAAAATAAATAGAAATAGGTAAGTAAGAAAATAGTAAGAGATAAATTAGTTAGAGAGAGGGATAGAGTGAGAGAGGATGAAGGAATGAGATAAGGATGAGAATGAATAAGGAATTAAGGAAGGAGTCTGCTTTGCAGAGGAAGAGAAGGGAGAAATAGGATTGAATATATTGGTATTAGATTAATTAGAGAGATAATAGGATATATTGATTAATGGTGGTATGATTAACAGGGTGAAGCGGTGAAGCACGAAGCAAACCAAATATTAATTATTAGCAAATAGATTATTATTATATTAATTAATAGCAAATGGATTACTAATATTCTTACCTTATATTCTACCTTCAAATCAAATAAAAAAATCTTATTCTTAGATTTATACAATTCACCTGCCTGCTTTAGGCAGGCTAAGCAGAACCTGGATCTTACTATCTTCTAGCGAAGCAGGAACAAGAAGCAAGGGAGGATGAAAATAAATATAATTACTATAATTTATTACAAATTAGTTGAAGCACAACAATTACTCCCCTACCTTAAGGTAGGAGCTCCTTTTAATAAAATTTTTAAGCTTTTAATAAAATTTTTAAGAAAAGTTAAAAAAAAATAATAAAGGATAAACCCAATTGCCTTTCCCCTTACTCCCCACCTTGCCTTAGCAAGGGTGGGAGTAAGGGGAGGATGCGAAATTATCCTAAGAAAAAGAAATATAAATTGAAGCATTCATTACTAAAATATAATTAGAAGATAGAAAATAAATATATAATAAGATGAGCAGTAAAGGAATCGAACCTCTAGCGGCTATTAACCAATTCTTTTACAGAGAACCACCATTACCAATCGGATCACCTGCCCTTAATATTATTTTATATTGAAAATTTTAATTTTCACCTTTCTTATTGTTTTTGATTTCCTCCAATAGTAGGTATGAAAGGGAGGAGAGGTTAGGTTAGTATTTTTCAAAATCAGATAAATAATTTATTTTTATTAATAACTATTCTTTTATTGTTTCATTCCTTAATTAAATAGCTTGCTCTAGCTCTAGCTCTAACTCTTAAGGTGGGGAGGGGGTAAATTCCTAAATCAAATCTTTTTTTTTTGTCTGCAAAGCAGTCCCTCCCCCTGCTTTGCAGATAAGGGGCTAAGGCAGGGGGGGTAGACAATAAGTATTTAGTTTTATAATTAACTAAAAGAAATTTTGTCCAGAAGTTATTTTTATAGTATAAGCTCCTTTTCTGTTTTTTTTAGTTATTCTAGCTATATCTAAATAATTAACTTTTCCAGTTGCAGATGCTCCTTTTCCAAATACTTTAGTTGTAATTCTAGGTATAATAGGTTCACCCATTAATCTTCCAGCTATTTTAATATTTAAACCAGATAAAAAAGCTGGAATGAATTTAACTGAATTTAAATTAGGATCATTTAAATTTTTAACAGGTTTCTTATTATAAATTTTTTGAACAGCTACTCTAGCTTTTTTTCTTTTATTTTTAAAATTTAAAGATAAAAGGTTAACTAAAATATTACTATCGTGGTAAGGATGATGTAATCTAATTAATTGCAATTCTACAGGTTTATTAAATTTTTTACTTAAAATATTACAAATTAATTTAAATTTGCTTTGGTAAACTTTAGTTAAATTAAATTTTCTTAATTTAAATAATAAAATTTGTATTGCCCCTCCTCCCTGCTTTGCAGACAAAGGGACTCCCTGCCTATGCAAAGGAGGATTTAGCTTTAATAATCCTGGTCTTAAGCTAGGGAATAGTAAATTTTTATTTTTAAATCTAGATATAGCTTTTCTTAATTTCCATCTAATATATAATTTAGGTAATCGTGAAACTAGGTTTGCTTGGCTACCAAATCTATTTAATAATTTTGTTCTTTTTTTTGCATTTGCCTCGGCCTGCTTTCGCAACAACCATTTTTTTTTAATAGAATTAATATATAAAATAGAAAAAAATCTAAAAATTTTTTTTTTAGGAATATTTAAATAATAAAATAATTGTATTGTTATTTTATCATTAGTATATTTTAAGACTGGTTTACTTATTAAACAATACATACTTTTAAAAAAATAGAATAATAATTTATAAATATCTGTTATTCTTTCGGTTTCGGAATTGTAGTTTGTAGTCCTTGAAATACTAATTATTTCTTTTTCTTTTTCTGAAATATTAGAAGAATAGAAAGTAGAATTAAATTTATATCCTATAATTTTATTATAATGGATAAAAGTACCAAATTTTCTACAATATTTATTTAAATTTAATTTTGTTTTTGCAAATATAAAATTCTTTAAATATTGGAAAAGAATATAATTTTTAATAGGTTTATCTTCTAATACTTCACTAATTGTTCTTATTCTTTTTTTAAGAAGATTAGTTAAAGTAGATTTTAAAAAATTATAATTCCTATTTCTTAATAATATATTATTATTTATAATATTATTATAAGTAATTATTTTAATATTTTGTTTTAAAGAAAAAAATTTTGTTTGTAATTCTGCTTCCTGTTTCTTAATCTGTTCTAATTTTAGTTTTTTAGCTAATTTCTTCTTAGTTCTAAACAAATTAATTGTTTTACCTCCTTGCCTCTCCAAATTGTACAGGCTTGCCTCTCCCTGACTTAGTAGGGTAGGCGCCTCTGCCTCTGGCATGTTGGGAATCTGGGTATTGTTAGCATTTAAATAAGTTTCCTTTAATTCGGTAATTATTGAGCCAATAGAGGTAGAAATAATATCTTTATCCACTCCATTTACACCAGTTATACCATTTACACTATTTACACCATTTACACTCTTTATATTATTTACCTTATTTATATTATTTACACCAATATCTGCCTTGCCCTCTGCCCAGGCTGCGGTAGAAATAAATTTATTATTATTTATTTTTTTTCTTTCCATTATATTAATTAATCTAAATATTTTCAATTCATCTCTAGATAAACAAATCGTTCTAATAGCCCTTAATATTGAACTAAATTTAGGATTATTTATATTTTTATTATCTTCTCCCTTGCAAAGCAAGCCTCCTTTTAGGGTGGCAACCAAAGGCAGGGAAAGAGGCTGCAGTCCCTTATCTGCAAAGCAGGGGGAGGGAACTGAATTAAAACTAGATTCAAAAGACGAGTTTTTTAATATTTTTTTATTTGCTTGATCTTTATTTATAGCACAGTTATTAAAAATTTTAAATAAATTGTTTTTATTCATTATTTCAAACAAGCTACTATTTGTAAGTAGTATTTACGTATATTTTTTATATAAAATTTTAAATTTATATTATTTAATTTACTATTTTTTATATAAAATTTTAAATTTATATTATTTAATTTACTATTATTTATATTTCCTTCTTGTTTTTACAAGACTCTTTCTAATCCTCAAACTCTGTATTAGCAAATAAATCCTAATTTGTTTTAAGCTAGATCCTTATTTCAATATTATGGGATGATAATTTATATTTATCCTATTTTTAATAAATATCAAAATTTTTAATAAATATCAAAATTTTAAATTAATCATAATCCTTATCGAAGCAATCTAGCCTTTGGTTTGTAGGCAGGGGAGAAGCAACCTATTATGCAAAAAATACGCCGTTATTCCTATTAAATTTTTGGTAATTCCGACTGCTTATAGAGTTATTAATTCAAATTCTATTTTAGAACCTCCCTCCTAATAGTATAGGAGCCCCTACCTTAAGGTACTTAAGGTAGGGGAGTAAATTGCTTCCGGTAAAAAAATAAATCATATAAGCTAGTCAGGTTAAAGTTATGTAATATTGCTTTTGCACTAAATTATTAATTAAAAAGATAAATTTATGTCTTTTTCAAGATAGCTAAATAGATAGTTAATTTTAAATTCTTTATTTTAATAAAAATAAATTTTGTTTAAATTTAAAATTTCGTATAAAATTTATACAATTTGAAATTAGCTTCTCTTTTATAATTAATCACCGTTCCGCAAGGATTCCACCAGCCATCCCTAGCAAAGCTAGGGAGGCAGCCAAAGGTAACAAAAGATAGAGATAGGAGCAGCCTAGACAGATAGTTTTTTTCAACAATCCGAAGGACTGGTAATTTTGCTACAGGAAGGAAATTGCTATTGCTACGCTTGTAGAGAGTAAATTAAAACTATAAATAGAAAAAATTTTATAAGAATAGAGCTTAAATTTTAAATATTTAAAATATAAATTTTTTAAATTTAATAATAAAAGAAGAATATTTATTAGCTTGCAATATTTGTTTGCTACGCTCCTCCCTTCTCAGAAATTATTAATTTAAGCTAGATATTATTTAAAAGAAGACTATTCTGGTCTGGTAAAATTATTTTCATAATAAAATTAAATCATAATGTTTAGTTATATTTTAATATGATCATGGATTATCTATATCTTAAGATTAAAATATTGGAGATTCGTGATCAATTGCTTAAATTAAGGTTAAGGAAATGGAATAAGAGGCTAGTTAATTATTAATTATAATTTTATAAATAAATTAGTCCCTTCCCTCCCTACCTTTGCCTAAGCAAGGGTGGGGACAAGGAGTAGAGAGTATAGTCCCATCAAAAAAGAATTATTCACTATCTATATTAATTTCATTTTATAAAAATATAAAAAGCTTCATTTTCAGAAAATTTTGGAAAGACAAAAAATTTAGTCCCATTTTTTCTTTTTTTAAGTTAATTTATTTTCATAATTTTAAAAAGATAAAATAGTATTTTATTTTGCAGTATAAAATTAATATATCCCCACATCTTGCTTAAGCAACCCACAGCTTTTACTATATTTTTAATATCAATAATTTTAATATCAATACCTCCCTTTTCCCTTATCTGCAAAGCAGGGGGTCCCTTTGTCTGCAAAGCAGGGGGAGAAGCAAACTAGCTATTAAATTCTAAAATTTACCTGCTTTGCAGACAAAAGAGAAAAGAGTTATCCTTTCCTAACCTAGGCAACTAATACAATGGAGGGAGAAAAGAAACTATCTAGATTTAAATTAAAATATGTCTCTAGCTTTACAATAAGATCTTTGCTTTTACTATTTTAGTTATCCTGCTTGGCGACGCAACTATAGGGAGGGGTAAACCAGCTCAGCTACTATTAAAAAAGTAAATATAAAAATACGAATATGTTGAAATTGGTAAACAATCTTCTCTTAAGAAGAAGTGGGTGTAAACCCTTAAGAGTTCAAGTCTCTTTGTTCGTAATTAAGTTTCAAATTTAGTGTAAAATAATTGAAGAGTGTAGTATTAATAGGCTAATATGTTGATCTCCAAAATCGAGGATAGGTGTTCGAATCATCTCACTCTTGTAAAAAAAAATGACAAATAGATTTTATAGTGTTGATAACAAATTAATAACAAATAAATTGATTAAAGAATATTTTAATAGTTTTTGGTTTGAAATAAGCAGAGATTTTAAAGAAGATAGTTATTTATCAGTAATTTTAAAGATTCAATTTACCTGCTTTGCAGACAAAATGAAAATATTAATTCTTTATCTGATTTAGTTAAAGTTAATAAAGATAGTAAAAAAGAATTATTAGATTATTTTCTAAATAGATTAGGTTTAGCAAATGATGCTTATAAATCAACTCCAATAATTGGAATAATTTTTGCTTATAGTATCAGAAAAGGTAAAATTAAAACAACTATTTCTAAAATATCTTCTAATAGTTATTTCCATCTATTAGATAATAAAAATAGACATAGATTACCTATATCTACTAAAATAGAAAATTATGGTAAAATTATAGTTGAATTAAATTTACCAGATAACAAGAAATTCTATAATATTGCAATAGGTAGAAGTGTTTATTTAAATATAGAGGTTGAAGGTAATATTCATAAAGTTAAATATTTAAAAAAGGATACTGTAATATATGAATGGACTGATACTATAATTTCAGATACTGAAATAATTAGAAATATAAAAAATAAAACTCTACATATAAGAAATGGTGAGGTTATTTTATGAGCAGCAATTAAAATATTTAAAAATATTATAAGAATAACTAGAAAAAAGAATCAAAAATTAAGAAATAATTTTATAACTGCAGATATCGAAACTATTTTAGATTCAAATAATAAAATGGTTCCTTATTTAGTATCCTTTTATGATGGAAATAGTCCAAAAAATTTATTTAATTCTATGAATCCAGAAAAGCTAGTTAAAGAATTTATAGATAATTTATTTGTTAAAAAATATAATAATAAAATCATTTATCTTCATAATTTTGCTGGATTCGATGTATTTTTCTTGATTAAATATTTAGTTAAATATGCAGAAGTTAACCCAATAATTAATAATGGTGATTTTATTAGTATTGAAGTTAAATACAATAATATTAAAATTACTTTTAGAGATAGTTATAAACATTTACTAGCTTCATTAGAAAAATTAGCTAAAAATTTTGGAGTAGAAAATAAAGGAATTTTTCCATATTATTTAAATATTTTAAATTATCAAGGTTCTTTTCCAGACTATAAATATTTCGATCAGAAAAAACTAACTTTAGAAAAATATTTAGAAGTAAAGAAAGATTTTGAAAATAAAGAATGGAATTTTAAAGATGAAAGTATAAAATATTGTGAACAAGATTGTAGATCTTTACATCCAGTTATTTCTAAATATAATGAATTATTTTTTAAAAAATTTGGATTTAATATTCATAATAATCCCACTTTACCTTCTCTAGCCTTTGCTAATTATAGAACTAATTATATGCCATCTGATAAATTAATTCCAATTCCACAAATTAATGGTAAAGTGTATCAGGATATTAAATTAGGATATACAGGTGGTGCTACAGAAATTTATATACCGAAACCACCAGAAAATGATAATTTAATTTATGCTTATGATGTTAATGCTCTTTATCCATTTGTAATGAGTGAATTTATGATGCCTATTGGAAATCCTACTTATTTCGAAGGAAATATATTAAAAATAGATCATAATGCATTCGGTTTCTTCTATTGTAAAATTATTGCTCCTAAAGATTTAAAACATCCAATATTACAGATTCATTATAAGACGAAAGGTGGTATTAGAACTATCTCTCCATTAGGTAAATTTGAAGGTATGTTCTTTAGTGAAGAACTATATAACGCAGAAAAATTTGGATATAAATTTGAAATTCTTTGGGGTTATACATTCAAAAAAGCTAATATTTTTAAAGATTATGTTAGGGATTTATATCAATTAAGATTACAATTCCCAAAATCTGATCCAATGAATTTTCTAGCTAAATTACACTTGAATAGTTTATACGGGAGATTCGGAATGAAAGATATATTCGAAGATATAGTTATTTTTGAAAAAGAGGATAATACATTATATGAAAATAATAATATTATTTTAGATTTAATCGATATAGGAACACACATGATTGCTAAATTAAAGAAACCTATTGTGGATATACTTAATAAAGAAGATTATAATAATGTTAATATTGCAATAGCTGCAGCAGTCACATCTTATGCTAGAATACATATGTCTCAATTTAAAAATAATCCTAATTTACCTAATCTATATTATACAGATACGGATTCTACATATTTTGATGGACCTTTACCTGATCATTTAGTTAGCTCTACTGACTTAGGTAAAATGAAATTGGAAGGTATATTTGATAAAGCTTTATTTTTGGCTCCTAAACTATATGCTTTAGAAAATACTAAAAATGGTGAATCTATTATTAAGATTAAAGGATTAACTAAAGAATCTATCCAAAAAAATAATATTACTATTGATTTATTAGAAAATTTATTAGAAAAAGATTATAAATTAACTTTTAAACAAAATAAATGGTTTAAATCATTATATAAAGCTAATATACAAATATTAGATCAAATTTATACTATTCAAACTACTGATTCTAAAAGAGAATTAATATATTCTAATGGTAAATTTATTAATACAAAAGCTATTGTTTTAGACAATACAACTAGATAAATAACCACAAATATCCCTCTTTAAAAATTGAGTAAATTTATTACAATAATTAACTATATTTTATAAACACAAAATTTTAATTTTCGATTAATAAATATCTTAATATTTACATAATTTTTAATTTTATAGAAAATATTATTTTTGTAATTTTCGATTAATAATTAGGTATGAAATTTTATGATTCTATTAACAATTAAAAAAAAATACACATTTGATCGTAAAAAAACTCACCAATAAATTATTTTTTAATACAAATTTTGTTTACTATTAATCATTAATGATTGTTAAATAACAAAAAGGCGACATTTTTACCCAATTAGCATATTTTTATACTTGTATAACCTATAATAAAAAGAAGATCTATACTATCTACCTACTCTCAATAAAATAGTTATAGTTTTAAATTGACCTATTTCTAATTTTACTCTAAAGATAAATAATAGAGATTCATCATTTTTAAGATTAATATCAACAATTTCTTTAAAGAATTTATTAACATAGTTTTTAATTAAAGATTTAGTTATAGTTTGACTGCTTCTCCTAACCCCATAAGGGGTTAGGGGAGGGAAGGGAGGGCAGGGGGAGTAAGAGTCAAGGGGGAATTTATCTGCAAAGCAACCTTTCTTGGTTTTAGAATAAAAATATCAATTATAATTTTAATTAGAAAACAAATATTTATTATAAAATAATTAAACAAATAATTATAATAATAAAACAAATTATTAATGAAATAAGATGTATTAATATATAAAATATATATTGTTTATTGAAGAAATCTTTATCTTCTGCTTTTTCATTTTCTCTAAATGAAATAATATCCTTTTTTATATATTTTGGTAGTTTTAAATAAAAACTATTTTCTAGTAATTTTATGGAGTCTTTATATTGAACAAAATAATAAATAATTATTAATTCAAATAAAGTATATATGATATAGAACATAACAAAAATAGATAAATAACCAATGGTTTTATAATTAAAATAAAAATATATATATTCTAGTATATCAGGAAAATAATTAGTTAAAATATAAAAAATAATATATATTAGTATACTAATTGTAATACTAGTGAAATAATTAGCAATCTTAGCTTTTGCATTTGCGGAGCTACAGCTACTATAAATTTTGGTTAATTTGTTAAATTTATTAATTATAAACATTGGTAATATTGATTTAACAATATTAGAATTAGAGCTAGAATCCTTATTTGTTTCCAATATTGGATTTATTGAATCTGAAGATGAATCTATTTGTGCTAAAATAGGTAAATTTGTATTACTCTTTATAGCATGGCCAAAACCTAATGTAATTAAACCAGTGCAAAATAAAGATAATATATGTATTAATGCTAGAGATCTAAAATTTTTATTTTTAAATCTTAATATTTCTTGAGGTGATTTATTTGTTAGATTTCTATTTAAATGTTTATGAAATATATTCATAAAACTTCTATGTGCTAACATCCAACCAGTAAAAGGTATAAATTTACCGCTAAAATCAACAGTATCCAAATTTAAATGTTTAAGCACAGATATTGTATTATTATAGATATCCTTACTCTTTTCTAAATCCACCTCAATATTTAATTTATTATTTTCTTTCCATTTAAATATCATAAATCCAGTATTGTTATTATTATTAATAACAGTATTCAATATTTCATTTGATTTACTAATTTCATCTATTCTTTTGTTTATATCTTCTCCCCACTCAAAGACAGGGGGAGAGCTAATATTATTATCTAATGATTCTGAATTAAATCTTTCTTTAAATAATTCTAGGATTTTTTTATTACCTAATATTTTATTAACACTATTAACTTGGTTTAAAATATTTTCTAATTCATCTTTCTCCTTATTATAATTAGGAAAACTTTCATCAAATGATGAACTTTCTTTTGAAGTAGAATGATAGATAAAACCTAGATCATCTATATCCCAATCATTTAATTCTCTAGCTTCTTGATTGTTATTCAAATCATCAAAATCTTTCTCTCTTATTTTTTTAATCTCTTCCTTAAATTTAAGTAAATCATCTAATGACGGGACTCTAGTGTTCTCAATATTGATATCATCATTTTTTATTATATTCGAATTATTATTATTGGAGTCCTCTCCCTCCAATAAGTCAGGGACTATATTATTATTACAATTATCAGTACTATATTCTCTCACACCTCCCACCACTAAAAGGTTAGGATGTAGGCAGGTATAAAAAGAAATATGATTATTATTAAAGTTTAAGTTCTTAGAATAATGTGTGTTTAAAACAGGTAGCGCCGTAGCAACTATTAAATTTATTAAATTATTTTTTTTCATCACTCTTTTAAAATAATTTAAATTTTGAACCGCTTTAATTAAAATTTTCGGATTATTGCAGCGCAAACCAGAACCATTAAAAGATGGAAAATTACTAAATCTAATTTTAAATATTTAGCAAATTTAATATATTTTATATCTAATAAATATTTTCTATTGATTCTATTAAATTAGTACTGCCTGCCTTCCCTCCATTAGGTCCATTAGGTCCATTATGTCCATTATGTCAATTAGGTCTATTAGGTCTATTAGGTGAGAGGCAGCAGGAACTTGTTTATTAAAAAGAAAATAAGTTTGAACAATCAAATTTTTAATTCAAAGGCCTTTAGGTTTCTATAATAAAGCCAATTTGTTTCCTGTTCTTTTGTTATAACCTTAAAATTTACACTATTTATGTTCATCTATCTCTCCTGCCTATGACTCCTGTTCCAAGGGTAGCTTCGGTTCCCTAAGAGAGGGGAGAGTACTAGGTTGGTAAAATCTTTCCTGCTTACAAAACTTAGGACTAAAGAAGAGAGCACTGTTAGATCACTAGCTCCAGTAAATAGGGTTCTATTAATTATATTTAGGTGTTTCTACCTTCCTTTTTTTTAAATTAAAGAAAAAAAATAAAATAATTTTGTTTTAAATTATCTTATCTGTATAATAAGCAATTCTCATACTAACTCCGAAATCTTTAGTGCTAAAAGCTACAGCAGATCTATCGGTTAATAGTTGCTATTTGCTTCGCCTCCCTAACTTAAGATAAGAGATGAGTATCTTTAAAATATGAATTTTAGTGGATAACATTAGAACAAATAAATAAACAATAAAAATTCAAAGAAAAAATAAAGATGATAAAAAATTTCTCCAGATTTATTAATAATACTAGAGATATAATAATTCATTCAAGAATATATAAAATATATACTATATATAAAAATAGTATTAAAATACTTTCTATTATAAATATTTTATTATTATTATATTACAATTTTATCCAATTAAATTTTGATTATTTAGCAATCATTGCTATTATTACTTCTATCTTAGATAAATTAACTTACTTTATTGGTAAAGAATTTATTAATCAATTTAAGAAAATGTTTTTTATTTTTACTGATAGTATGGATTCTCATAATGACTTTCAAATATCTAATCATAAGGTTGAAGATTCGCATGCTTCACTACAACAAGATAATTATGAAGATAAAATTGAACCCGTTAAAGACGAATCTTATAATAAAGTTAAATTTATTTGTATTACTATAATAGGTTTAAGTATTTGTGCTTATATTTCTTGGGATTTATATACTCACGGTGTAATATACACCACAATATATTCTATATATAATAGTATAACTTCTTCTAATCCTAAAGATGATGGAGATGATATATCACCAAATTTTGATGATTCAACTTCTATTGCCTCATCTAATGATAGTACTTCAACATTAGTTGCCCACACAAATGTTTTAGAACAAGGTATTATAGTTGAAAATCTTGTTAATGTGAATTTTTGGGGTGCTCATATTGAAATACCTGCAGGTTCTAAAATTATAGTAGCTATGGCTAACACTTTAATGTATAGAACACCTGATAATTATGTGTTTAGTTATACTATAACATCACAAGGTATCTTAACAAGTGTTATTGAAGAATAGAATGAGATTCGATAGTTTATTATTAATAGAGAATCTGAAGAACTGACAAACAACACCACCCTCCCCCCTACCGAAGCTACCCCTAATAAATCGTTAATATAAAATAAAATGGGTTGTAGTTATAAAATATATGCATCCAATATTAGTAAAATTTCTATCAATATTAATAATTCTCAATCATCTTATAGAACACCTAATTCTCAAAAAAATAAAAAAAACCTCACCTGTTGACCAATATATAACAATGAGGAAACCTTGGGATAATGAAGATATACCAGATACTAATATAGAAGAATTGGAAAAATTACTTAAAGATATCTTTGAGTAATCAAACAACACAAACAAACCCCATTATGGTTATAATTAAAATTGGTATAATACATCTAATATAATTAAAAAAGCTTAATCCAGCTTTAATAAATAGATGATTTGTCAGTTCAAATCTGACTAACCAAATAAAATTGTTGTATTACCTACTATTTAACATTATACTTATTATTTTCTAATCAAATATTATTTACCAAAACACATACTATTTAACAAACAAATTCAAATTACAATAATTACAATACATCTAAACACTAAATACACCACTATTTACCAAACAAATTACATTTTATATTCAATATTTACATACTAAATACCCACTATTTACCAGTTACCAACCATTTATAATATTATATTTTATACACAACTAATACCCTAACACCCATCTACTAACCATATATATACTTCTACTTATTCATCCTCTAATACCATATTTACGACACATACTCCCCTTAACCCACTTAACTCCCCATATATATCCTAATTATTATTTTAAAATCTCTAAATTAAAGAGGAGATTAAAGATGATATCTTACTATCTACAATTGAAAGCATTTGGAGTTGAACAAAAATTTTCCCCTTTTCTTTGTTTTGTTTTAGTTTTGATTAGAAAAACAAAAATTTTAGCTCATAAGGTAGGCTAATAAATTATTTCGTAATCTTTAATTAAATTATAATTTAGGACAGCAGCTATTTCTATGGAAACAAATGAATAATTTTAAAAATTTGATATTTAATAAAACATGATAAATATAGATTATCAATTTTTATTAGAAAATAAATATCTTGCTTGTATAGCAATACAATCTATAATTTATTTGTTAAATTTATTTAGAAGATTATTTAGAATAGCTGCTTCCAAATAAAAACCAAGAAGGAAAAATAAATAATAGTAAATTAAATAATATAAATTTAATAATACCCTGATATGGCATTTCCAAGATTGAACAATATCTCTTTCTGGATGAGCTCTTTAATTGAAATGGAGCAGTGGAATATATTCTGCTTATATTACTATTAGAAATGACTATAAAAACAATGAATTAGGAGAAATAAAAAAGGAATTGGAAGAAAAGGGTATTGAATTAGAAAAAATTAATGAAAATCTTAATAAAATACAATCAGAAATATCTGAAGCTGAATATAAAAAATATTTGGTTAATATTTTAAATATAAAGGTGGGAAATCAAATTCAAGAATTGCAAAATAGTAGTAATAAATTACTAGGTAAAACTATTGAAGTAGTAGAAAAAATTAATAATCCAAAATTAAGTGTAGAAGAAAAAATTAAAGCTATAAGAGATTTAGAAAATCCTATTTTTAGCTTTAATAGAGATTTTGGAGAGTTTAAAAAATTTGCTGAAAATTTAAATAAACACAATTTGAAGTAAATATTAGTAATAATATAGAACCTTCTTTAGAAAAATTTATTACTGATTTTGATATTAAAAAAACAATTGTAATAGATTGTGATTGGTTTGAAAAATTGGACGGTTTGCATAAATTAGCGGTTTCTTTATTATTTTTAAAATCTGTTTTATTTACTGCATTTGTAAATATTATTTTTGTCTATTACGGTGATATCTTATTTAATAAATATAATATAGGTGAAAAATATCCTAATATTGGTAAAATAATCAAATTGAGACAGAAATATACAAAATATTATTTTATTTTAAATTGTTTATTAATATTTGGTGTAATATTAGTTGAGGTTGTATTTAGTATATGCATTCCATCCATATTTTATATTTAAAGATTTAGTTAAAATAATAAAATAACACGAAAAAATAAAAAATAAAAGTATCGATGATGATATGGTAATAATATTATAAACAATAAAAATAAACAGTAATTTAAAGGGGTTATTAAGGAACAAAAAAGCAAATTTATAAAAAAGGAGGTAAATACCAAAAGCTTTATTCTGAAATTAGGAATTGGTTAGTGTAATTAATATTAATTTCTAAAAAATATATTTTAGGTTTAAAATTAATTAGCAAGCTTAGAAAAAAGCGATCCTAAGGTAAATCTTATTTATTTATAACTTCCTGAAGTAAAACATTTTATGTAAGGAAAGGAAAGGAAATCAACCGAGACTCCGAAAGTAATGGCGAGTGAAATCGGATTAGCCTTAAATTTATTGTAAAATGGGTATGAAAATATCTAAATATTAATTTGAAATTTATCTTTTTATTTACTAGCTTAAGAAAAGAGAAAATAAATTTAATTAGATTTATATTTGATTGAAAATATAAAATTTTAGAAAATTTTATTTTTGATTTTATTTAGTTAGAGTTTGTTAAAAAGACAAAAATTATAGTAATTTAATTTCATGTAGTTTTTGTACAAAATAAGGTTATACCAGTCCTGTAGAGTTAATGACAAATAAATGGTCTAGACTTAAAAAATTTTTTAATTTTTTTTAACTAGAGAAAGTACAATGAGAGATAACTTGTTGGAATATAGGGGAACCATCCTCTAAGGCTAAGTATTATAAATTTAGCGATAGCGAATAGTACTGTGAAGGAAAATTTTGAAAAGTTAGTAGTATACTAGGTGAAATAGAATGTGAATTAGTAACTCTATAAGCAGTCGGAATTACCAAAAATTTAATAGGAATAACGGCGTACCTTTTGCATAATGGGTGAATTGCTTGCCCATCTTAATTGAGAAATTAAGAAAAATACTGACTCATGACCTTTATGGTCGGTATTATATTTATATTTATATATATTTATAATGCTAACGGTGAACCCTAAGGATAAATCTATGGGAATACCGTGGGAAGCTGTAAATCGTAGGAATAACTTAATAATTTATTAAGTAAATAAGTGAATTTTTTATATTTATATATTTAAAATTATTTATTCTTTTTATTAGCCCTGTAACGACTGATTCGAAAGAAGAGATTGAAAATTAATCTAATTATTTAGAAAAAATCGATAATATGTCAGCACTCAAATATTCCAGTTTATTATGGTAAAAAAAATAAAAAATTTAATAAAAATATTCCAAGCATTAGTCATATAAGAAGGTGAAAAATAAAATAATATATAATTTTGTTAGATTTTATAGAAAATCTTCTAAATTTGATTTAAGTTTATCTACAGATTTAGAAGAAATCATAATTGGACTTATGTTAGGTGATTTATTTGCAGAAAAAATTAAACCTACAAGTAATACTAGATTACAATTTAAACAATCTATTAAAAATGAAGTTTATATTGATCATTTGTATTCTTTGTTTAATAATTATTGCAGTTCTTCACCTAAAGTTACAACTTCTGTTGATAAAAGACCAGGAAAAAGAGAATTTAATGTATCAAAAAAATTTTGGACTTTAAGTTTACCTTGTTTTAATAAGTTTAGAGAACTATTTTATGATAGTAAGGGTGTAAAATTTATACCTAATAACTTAGAAGATTTTATTACAGCTAGAAGTTTAGCTTATTGGATTATGGATGATGGTTATAAAACTATATCTGGTTTTTATTTATGTACAGAGTCTTATACTTTAGAAGATAATCAAAAGTTAAGTAAGATATTGAAAAATAAATTTAATTTAGATAATGGTATTCATAAACATACAAATGGCCATAGATTATATATTTTTAGTAATTCTAAAGATAGATTATTAGAATTAATAAAACCTTATTTAATCCAACATTTTTATTATAAATTTGAATTAGATAAATAATCCCCCCTCTAGCCTTAAAGCTTTGACCCTCCCCCCTGCTAAAGCAGGGATAGGGTGGGAGTAAAAATAAAAGGGATATTTTCATTTACCTAAAATTTATTTTGAGTTGAAGGTATAGTCTAATCCAGTATGAAAATATTGGAATATATTGCAGCAAGTTAATAGGAGTAGCAAGGATAAAACCTTAGCGAAAGCGACTGGACTATTAAATTAGTGATGGGTTAGTTATTTCTATTAGACCCGAAGCCAGGTGATCTTACCAAGACCAGATTATAATAGATCGAACGGGTGAATGTTGCATAATTCTCCGAAGAGTTTTGGTAAGCGGTGAAATGCTAATCTGACCTGGTGCTAGCTGGTTTTCTACCGAAACATATTTAAGTATGATGTCTATCTAATAAATTTATGAAGGTACAGCAAGGCGATTCCCAACAAGTTTGAAATTAAAAAAAATTAAATTTAAATGCGTTTAGGTTGCGGGGATCTAGTAAATCTTACCTTTGGAAGCGAATCTCGGAATTACATAAATTGATGATAGATATTCAGACTGTTCATGCTAAGTTGGACAGTCAAGACGGAAACAGCCGAGAACATTGATCAAGGTCCCAAATGATTGTTAAGTGAAATTAAGGACGTAGCAATATCTAATACAGCTGTGAAGTGAGCTTGGTAGTCGCTACTTTTAATGAACGTATGTAACAACGCATCAGCAGTATTATTATTTCTATGGAATAATAAATGATAGTCGCGCCGAAAATTTAACGGGTCTAAAACAATCAACCGATATCATGTTGGTTACTAAAAAAATAAATTATTTTTTTTTAGTTATCTAGGTAGTAGAACATTCAGTTTAACTGTTTATAAAATAGTGTTTCATTATTTTTTAGGAAACTGAAGAGAGAATGCTGACATGAGTAACGTAAAAAATTTCTATAATGAAATTCGCCGAATACGAAAGGGTTGCAAATAAGAAAGGTTAAACCGTTTTGTTTTAAAGCGGCCTCTAAGGACTATAGCGAAAGCTGTGGCTGATGAGTATAAAATAGAAAGTCCATATATTAAAAAATGGACCAGGAAAATAATATTTATATTTTATTAAATAAATTAATTTAGATATTTAATAGATACTACCGTACCCTAAACCGACACAGGTTCGTAGGTAGAGTATACTAAGGCGTAGAGCTAAAAGTTGTTAAGGAACTCGGCAAATTCACCTCATAAGTTTGACGATAAGAGGTACCTTAATAAAAATAAGGTGGCACAGAATCGGAGGCCCCGACTGTTTACTAAAAACACAACACAGTGCAATCATAAATATGGTAGTATACTGTGTGAAATTTGCCCGATGCCATTAATATAAGAAAAGTTATGGTTTTGTTTAATAAAACAATACTGTGATCTATCGAAAATCTGGTTAATAGCGGTCTTAACTATGAGGATCCTAAGGTAGCAAAATCAATTGGCCATTAAATGTGGTCCGGTATCAATAATGTAACGATGGTCTCACTGTCTCTACAACTTGCTCAGTGAAATTGAATTACGCGTGCAGATGCGCGTTGCCTCCAGGGGGACGGGAAGACCCTATGCAGCTTTACTGTAGTTAGTTATCATATGAATCTAGAACAATCTTATTTAATAGTGAATAGGTAAGTCGAAAGACTATAAGTGGAAACCTTATAAACTAGATTGGGTTCGTGTTTACCTTAAATTTAAAAAAAAAAGGGATAGTTGACTAATTGGCAGTTTGACTGGGGCGGTCGTCTTTAATAGAGTAGCAAAGTACATCCAAATATATCAATTATTAAAAAATCTAATTTTTAATTTTATTTTAAAACTAGGTGATACAAAAAAAAAGAAATAAAAACAAATTTTTTTAATTAACAATTTAATTATAAGGTATAGCTAGAAATTGAATGGAGATCAATCGACCAGTGAAGGGTTGTGCAGGGCTCAATGGCGGTAAGCATGCTTAACTGAAAGACTCAAAAGTCGCACAGATACGTAAGTAGGGCATAGTGACCCCTCGCTATAGTATGGGATAGACGGGGATCAATTAATAAAAGTTACGCTAGGGATAACAGGCTGATAGCCGACGAGAGTACACATTGTCTCGGCTGTTTGGCACCTTAAATTAATTTAATCTAAATAACACAATAATTTTAAAAGAGTATTCATTATTGGATATAAAAAAATTATATTATTTCATTTTTAATTTTATTATTTCTATTTTTATCTTTAAAAATAAAGATAGTATAATAAAATAAGTCTAATTATAGACAGAAATATTTCTTTCTTTAATATCGAGAAAACATTAAATATTAATAATTAGTATGAATTTAAATAAACATATTAAAGATTTTTTAATAGGAACTTTATTAGGTGATGCTCATATAGGCAGAACTGGTTTAGATAAAGCATTTATTTCTTTTGAGCAATCTTCTAAAAAAATAGATTATTTAAATTATTTATTTAATATAACAAAAGAAGGAGGAATACCTTTAATGGAAGATGCTATTAAAGAATATGTTAGAGAAGATTCAAGATATAAAACTACAAATAAATCATTATATTTTAGAACTCAATCACTGGAGTCATTAAAACCTATAGCTGATTTATTTTTAGATACAGAAGGAAAAAAAATCATACCTAATAGTATTGCAGATCATTTAACACCCAGAAGTTTAGCTTTTTGGATTCAGGATGATGGTCAACAAGTAAAAAGAGGAGGTTTAACCTTATGTACTGATAGTTATAATTCTAACGAAATTAATATTCTTAGAGAAGCTCTTAAAACAAATTTTAATTTAGAAACTTCTATTCATAATAAAAAAGGGAATGATGAAATTTTTTATGAAAGAATCTATATTAAAAAAGACGGCTTTGAAAATATTAAACCTTCTTTAATTCAACATATACATGATTCTATGTTATATAAAATAAATGAGAATGTTTCAAAACAAGATTCTTCTGATATTGAAAATGATGGAACTGATATTATGGATATTTATGACATCGGGGGATCTTAATAGCAATATTAATTTAGAAGTTGGCTATTTGCTGGAACATCCTTAGAGCTTTCAATATTAATAAAACTCCCCCTTGCTTCGCAACAATTAAAACTCAAATATTGGTAGTAATCCTTCGGATTACTAGCTAGGGTAAATATTTATTAGTAAAAATTTGAAAGATTGGACAATCAGCAGGGAAGTTACAAATTTTAGGTGTAAGCAACTGTAAAAATTTTAACCCCTCAACGACTACACGCCAATATCCAGATGCTTTGTAATTTGTATTCTTACACTGGATAAAGATATAGTCTAACCTTAACTGAAAGGTTAAGAATTTTTATTTTAATTTAAATATAAATAAAAATACATGCGATGTCGACTCATCCTATCCTCCGGGGGAAGAAGCTTGGAAGGGTTCGGCTGTTCGCCGATTAAAAGGGTACGTGAGTTGGGTTTAAACTCACAATAATTATAATAAATTACAAGCATTAGTCATTATATAAAAATATGAAAACAAGCTTAGTAAATTTAAATAGTAAAAATATTCCTAATTTAGGAATTCTTAATTCTATATTAATTGGGATTATGTTAGGAGATGGAAGTTTGTATAGATCTTCTCCAACAGCTAATGTTAGATTTGAAATGAGTTTAGGTCAAAAATATGAAGAGTTTGCATTAGAGATAGGAGAACTATTTAAAGAGTATATGAATAATCCTGTTAAAGCCATAGAAATTAAAGGTAAAATAAAAAATTATACTAATTATAGACTAAAAACAAAAAGTTTACCAGTATTTGTAGAATATTATAACATGTTTTATGAATTTAATGAAAAATTAAATAAATGTGTTAAAATTGTACCTAAAAATATTGATGATTTAATGAATCCTGTTGTTTTAGCTTATTTAATTATGACTGATGGTAATTTCGATAAAGGTAGAAATAGGGTTAGAATTTACACTAATAGTTATTCTAAAGAAGAAGTTGAAAATTTAGCTAGAGCTATAAATAGTAATTTAAATATTTATACTGGAGTTTTACATGATAGAAATAATCAATGGATTCTAACTATTGGTGCTAAATATTTAGATTTATTAAGAAATACAGTTTCTAATCATTTCCATAAATCTATATTATATAGAATTGGACTATAGTTTAATTATTTTATAAAAGCCCCTTATTTTCTTTATCTGGTTTCACACTTACGTAGCAACCCCCTAATGGTTTAGTAGGAAGGATCAAAGGTTAAAGAAAATTAGAAAACCGGATTAATTGCAAGAAGTACTTTAATTTATTAAAGTTAATTTGCAGCCAAGCACAATAAAGTGATAACTATAAATTAGTAGGCTAGCAAAGCAAGCCAAATATTGTGAAGGTTCAACGACTATTAGGTGAGTTTCACTAACAATAAACCTAACACGAATATCCGGCAGTTATTTTACTTATTAAGTTTAATAATTGATGACATAGTCTAAACTTATTTGTGAAAATAAGATACTTAGAATAAAGAGTCTAAGTGATAATATATTTGTTAATACGACGTGAGTCAGTATGGTCCCTATCTTCTGGAGGGATAATTAGTAGAAAGAGGCAGACCTTCCAGTACGAAAGGATCAATAGGCTGTGTTTCTCTAGTGTACCAATTGTTTGTAATTATTGTCATTTATCTTTTATGTTTTTGTTGGAAAAAATAAAAAGGTAAATAGTTTCTTCTTTAAAAAATTTTTAAAGTTGAAATATTTAAAATTATATTACTACAAATATACCTGCAGCTTCAAATGCAGTAAATTTAGAGTTTTATTAGTTTAAAGATAACAATATATGAATGCATAGTTGGGTAGCCACAAACATAATAGATAAGTGCTGAATGTCTATAAAGCAAGAATCTAACCCCTAGATACTAATAGTTTATTTAAGGAAATAAAGCATTTTTATATTTTTTTTTAATAAACATAATTAAGTTGTAGATTACAACTAGATAGGCTATAAATATACAATTTGTAAAAATTTTTAGTTTAATAGTACTAATTTATAAAAAAACTTTTTATTAACAGTCATTTTCATTTTGATTCTATTCCTCCCACCTCTGCCTTGGCTGCGGGGTTGTAAATAGCTGCAGTCTTTAAAAAATAATTGTATGCTAAATTTTTTATTTTTATTTAGTCCGTTTTGAGTATTTTGTTTACAAATTAAATATTCTCTATTTATAGACCTTTTTTTTATTTATTTTAAAAGAGTAACCTTCTAAGCCATCATAAGTTTATTTCTTTAAGTAAACAATTATAATATTTTATTAATTTAATAATATATAAGTGCACCATCCTTTCTTTAATAATCTCTCTTCCACTGGCTTTAGTTTGCTTTATTCTATGGTTAGTTGCTTCGCTAGAACTGAGGTTGTTACGCAATAAAATATTTTTATGATATTAAAAATAAATTGCTATTTTTAAAGCAATAAAATTTAAAAGTTGATTCAAAATAAAACGATTAATAAATACCAATTTTTTCCTTTTCATTTAGTAGATCCTTCACCTTGGCCTATTTTATTAAGTTTTTCTTTATTAAATTTAACTATAGGAGCTGTAGCTTATATGCATGGTTTTTCTTATGGTGGATATATTTTAATATTAGGATTTATACTAACAACTTATGGTATGATTTTATGGTTTAGAGATGTAATAATAGAAGGTAGAGCGTGAAGCTTATTTACATCCCAAAACATACTGTCTAATCATATTTATTTTATTTCAAAAACTATCTCTCCAGAAGAAATAGAACAAACTCTTATTAATTTTACCACAGAAAATAAAGGATATTTAAATAAAGATCAATTCAGTTATTATTTAGCTGGTTTATTAGAAGGAGATGGACATCTTGCTTTACCAGCTTTAGGTAATACTACTTTGAACAGAATACTAAATCCTAGAATAATATTTACTTCACATATAAATAATTTGGGATTATATGCTTATATTCAATCTGAACTAGGTGGGATAGGACGGTTTCAAATTACAGGTAAAAATCAGAGTGCTCTTCGATATATAATTGGAGATATCAAAGGTATACTTTTGTTCATAAATTTGATTCATGGTAAACTTCGAACACCTAAAAATATTAGATTTAATGAATTAATTAAATTTCTTAATATTAAATATTCTTTAGAAATACCTGAAAGTTTACTAGATATTTCAGACTTTAAAAACAATAGTTGGTTTACAGGTTTTACTGAAGCTGACGGTCATTTTGGTATAAAATTTATTGAAAGTAAACCTAAATCAGAAACACGAAAAAGATCTGTTAGTGAAAATATTAGTCTGAAATTTAGATTAGATCAACGATCATATGATAAACCTAATTCTTCTTCTATGTATCCTATTATGGAAAGTATAGCCTCATTTTTATCACGTAAACTTAATATCTATACGATAGATCCGCACTCAAATCCTAGAGAAATATTGTCTCTTAGTGTAACTGGTATAAATAATTTAGAGTTTATTGTAAATTATTTTAATAAATACCCTTTAATAGGTGAAAAGGGTAAAGATTTTAAACACTGGGAAGTAGTTTATCACATGATAGTTTCTAAAGAACATCTTACTGAGGCGGGTAGATTAAAAATTAGAGCGATAGCATATGAAATGAAAAAGAATAAATATATTTAATTCTCCCTTCTGGGCCCGGTCATTTGGCCTAAAATAAATTGGGTTTCAGCAACTATAAATAGCCGTTGTTGTTTTTCTTATGACGCTGCAAACAGCAGCAACTCAATTTCTTACAACAGTCTGTAAAACCTAAAGTGCCTTCTATAAATTTGACTATATGCTGGAAACTCCTAAAGCTTTAATTACTCAACGTTATATTACCGCTCCCTACTATTCCCTGACCTGGATCTTTTACCTTTGGTTATCTTTGGTTATTTTTGGTTAGGGAGTGGGAGTACAAATTTTAAAGATAATACAATGGACAATCAGCAGGAAACCAAAAGACTTATAATTATCTTAGTAGGATCCTCAGAGACTATACGTCAAAAATCAATACGTTATAAATAGTAGTAGTGGTCGAGCTACTACAACCTATTGATTAAGATATAGTCCAGCCATTACTGAAAGGTAATAGGTATTTGACATATTTAGGTCATCATACTAAAGAAGTTAAAAATGGTATAATGATGGGTGTTTTATTATTTATTGTTAGTGAAATTTTTGCTTTCTTATCTGTATTTTGGGCTTTCTTCCATTCAAGTTTATCACCAACTATTGAAATAGGAGGTATTTGGCCTCCTTTAGGAATAACTCCTTTAGATCCTTTTGCTATTCCGTTACTTAATACTTTTTTATTATTATCTAGTGGTGCTTTTATTACATATGGACATCATGCTTTAATAGCTGGAAATAGAAAAGGAGCAATTGATGGAGTAATTTTTACTATTATTTTAGCTATTATTTTTACAGCATTACAATATTTCGAATATTCTGAAGCAGGATTTACTATGTCAGATGGAGTTTACGGTTCTGCTTTTTATGCTTCTACTGGTTTACATGGATTACATGTTATTGTAGGTACTATTTTTATTACAGTTTCCCTAGTAAGATTGATTAATTATCAATTAACTAATAAACATCATAATGGTTTTGAATCTAGTATTTTATATTGGCATTTTGTAGATGTAGTTTGGTTATTCTTATTTGTAGCTGTTTATTTCTGGGGTAATACATAATACCTTAAACTACCAAAATTAAATATTCTAATTATTATTATCCTTTTTAATTATATATAAAATGATTCTATTTTATACAATTTTTTTTTATATAATCTAATCTCCCCCTCCTCTATTTAGCACAGAATTGCACCCTGCCTGCTTAAGGCAGGCAGGGTCTAGATATATGGTTAGTAATTAAAATAATTTAGCAAATTTAAATACTATTTTAGAGAAGCAGCCATTCAAATACATAATAAATTAAAATTTTTCAATTAAAAATACAATTATTAATTTGCCAATACAAGAAAACAGTTTAATAAAAATATTTTTAAAACAAAAAATTTATGCATATTTATTTTTTTTGTTTTGTATTAAGATTAAAATTATAAATATTTTTTAGAGCCTTTAATTTAATGGTAGAATGGTTTCTTGATGAGGAATTTGTAGGAGTTCAAATCTCCTAGGGCTTATTAATTTTAAAAATTTTTTGTTTCCAATATATAGGCAGCTTCACTACCAGCAGCCAAGGCAGGGTGTTTTGTATAGTAGCTTAAAACTGGACCTAGCTTCGCAAGGATATTAGGCATATGGCAAATAAATAGGGAAATTAGGCAATAGAAAGTGGTAGGATATATGGAGGGAATAATATAAATTTACCTATCTTTACTAAAGCTAATCCTAGCTTCCAAAGAAGGACTAATTTGGTAAAACAAGACTAGCATTAAATTAAATTAATTTAAAATTGCTAGACCCTTAGGGTCAACAAATAAAAATGGAATAAAAAAAGGTCCCTATTTTAAGGTAGGAGAGTTTTTATAATTATAAAATTGTAATTTTTTTTTATAAAAATTATTTTAATTTGAATGCAAAGCAAAGGCCTTTAGGTTTCTATAATAAAGCCAATTTATTTCCTGTTCTTTTGTTATACCCTTTTTATTTTCTCTGCTAATATTAATTAATAAAGTATTGTAAAAAAAAAAGTTAAATTTAATCTCTATTTAAAAAATATTATTTGTTTTAATTACTTATTGTTTTAATATTTATTTTTTGTTCTCCCTTCCCTCCCCCTGCTTTGCAGATGCTTTGCAGATGCTTTGCAGATGCTTTGCAGATAAGGGGACAAAGAGAGGGAGGAAGCTAGGTAGGGAGAGAACAGAAATAACAAAAAGAAGGAAGCTAATAAATAGTATAAAA
>Ga0193713_1000057_pt1 | contig 30589 bp, 24 predicted proteins | sample H3a2metaG_FD_143054 | JGI IMG/M metagenome (GOLD analysis project Ga0193713, IMG submission 143054) | Soil microbial communities from a riparian zone of the East river system, Colorado, United States - H3a2 | ecosystem: Environmental > Terrestrial > Soil > Riparian zone | place: USA: East River... | reverse complement strand
AGAACAAAGGCCATCAGCCATCAGCCTTCAGCCATCAGCCACCAGCCATCAGCCTTCAGCATGGAACGCACGTGGGTCGGACAGATTTACGCTGTGATGGATTGGGCTGACGGCTTCCGGCGGACTGCTTCTGACGCTGATTGCCGACCGCTGTCGGCTGAGGACTTTACTGGGGAACTCCCAAGTATTCGAGGAAGATCTTTTCGATCATCACTTTGACCCCGTATTCCTGCGCGAGCTTCCAGTTGGGGTCGTCCTCGTAGCCGTCGCCGACGATGAGGTAGTTCGTCCGCTCGGTGACCTTCTCCTGGTAGACGTCGCCGAACTCCTTGATCTTCCGGATGGCGTCCTCGTTGGAGAGTTTCCCGCTCAGGCGGCCCGCCATGGCGATGTTGCGCGCCTTGCCCCGCTCGTACGTCTCGTTGTAGATCCGGTCGCCCGCCTTGATGGGATCTTCCGCCCGCGCGTTGTAGATCGCCACCCGGCTCGCGTGCTCCTTCGCCACCTCGAGGATCTCGACCTCGCCCTTGTCCCGCTTCTCGCCGCCCTTCTCGAGCGAGTAGACCTTGAAGCGCCCGCCGCGGAAGACCCGGTCCTGCTGGAGCAGGTCGATGAAGCCGATGCCCATCGCGGAGTCGACGGAGAGGATCTCGCCGTCCGGATCCTTCCGCTCCTTGGCCTCCTCCTGGCGGTAGATGAGCCAGTTGATGCGGTTCTGGAGCTCCCGCTTCTGCTGTTCGAGCTGGCCCTTGAGGTTGAGGTTGTAGTTGCGCAGCTCCGTCAGCTCGGCCTGGAGCCCGTAGACCTGGCCGGCGAGGCCGCCGTTGGCCGGGGTCCCGTCGCCGTCGAGCTCGAGCTGGTACTTCTGCTCGTTGTTCCGGAGCTGGGTCAGCGACTGCTTGTACGTGTCCTTGAGGCCCGTGCCCGCCTGGTCGATCTGCTTCAACTGCTCGTCATCCATCTGGACCGTTACCTTGGCGGTATCCATCCCCGCCTTGCGGTCGCGATCGCGGTCCGCTTGCAGCGCCCCCGTCTTCGAAACCAAGTCCGCCTCTTTCTTGGCGAGCTCGTCGAACAGCTTGGCCAGGGTCAGCCGTTCGCCGGGTCCCTCGGGTTCCCGGGGGACATATCCCTTGATGTCGAGGCGGGGGAACATGTCGGTCACCCACCAGTCCAGGAATCTTCCCAGCGCTTTGGGGGAAAGGCCGGCGGCCTGGTCGGGCCGGGCGAAACCCGCGTCCGCGGCCCGGGCCACGGTGCTGTAGGCGACGTGGCGCCAGCCGATGAATCTCGAGTAGTCGCGGTAATTGTCGCGAAGCTGGCGGTTCGCGGCGGCCTTCTCCGCGATCTCCCGCCGGAGCCGCGCGACGGTGCCGGGCTGGTCCGCCTTGTCCTGGTCGAGGATCCCCTTGAACGAGATCAGACCGATCACGAGCGCGGGGACGCTGATGATTCCGCAGCCGACGACGATCCACAGCCGCCGCTGGGCCTCCTGGCGCGTCACGAACTCGGCCATCTCATCCTCCCTGGGGTTCGGGCCCGGCGCTTAACCGCCGAGGAACTCGTAATACTCCGCCGCGTCCGCGATGGGGATCTCCAGCAGGACCGCCTTGCGGTAGTCGGGCCACGAGTCCCGGGTCGTGTTCTCGGTCGAGATCTCCGTGAAGAGGACGAAGTCGGCGTCGAGCGTCACGCTCGTCCGCGCCTCGCTCCCCATCTCCTTGATCCGGTTGGCCGCCTCGCGGGCGGAGAAGCGGAGGGGCTTGGGGTTGTTCTCCGCCGACCGGATGTTGAAGGCCCGGTCGCCCACGTGTCCCGCGAAGGCCACGATGACCGGCCGGTTCGGGTTGTAGAACGGGTTGACGATCAGGTCCCCCTCGATCACGGGACCCGCGCCTTCCTTGGCGCTGACGATGGCGACCTCGCTCGTGTCGAGCCATACCTTCTTCACTTCGAGGACCGCCTTGAACTCGAACTTGCCCTGGAACCCGATCCGGGCCGCCATGAAGCGCAGGCCCGGGACGACGCGCTCGCGGCTCCCGCGATCGATGAAGGCGCTCTTCTGGGGGATGTCCGGGCGCAGGACCTTGCCGTGGGCGATGGCGACCCGGTGCTTGATGAATTCCTTCTGCTTCATCTGCTCGAGGTCGTTGCGCATTTTCTTGATGCGGCCCGTCTCGCGCCGCTCGTGTTCCCGGAACTGGGCCTGCTCCTGCTCGATCTCGCCCTTGAGCTTGTCCGCCTGGGCCGAGAGGCCCGCCTTGCGCTCGTTGTACGCCTTGTCCACCGCGGCGATCCTGTCGTTCACTTCCTTGATCATGGCCTGGAGGCGCGCCTTGAACTGCTCCTTGTCCTTCAGGACCTCGGGGCGCGCCGCCGTCTTCTTCTCGGCGTAGGCCCGGGCGAGGTCCGCCTCGAGCTTCGCCCGCTCGTACCGCAGCTGGAGGAGGGCGATCCGGTCGGCCATCTCGATGAGCAGGCTCTCGAGGGTGCCGTACCGGTCCTCGAGGTAGGCGGGAATTTTTTCGTCCGCGTAGGGGGGCTTGAAGATCGCGTTCCGGCGGTTCGTGACTTCCTCGGCCGCCTTCGACCCCATCAGGTTGGCGGCGATCCAGTCGGGGTCCGGCTCGCCCGCGGGAGCCAGGCCGGTGGGCTGGATGCCCTCCCGGATCTGCTTCATGAGCGTCTCGGTCAGGGCCTCCTCAGCCAGCTTCGCCTTCTCGAGGCGGGACTTCTCGGCGAGGATCTCCTTCTGGCGGGCGCACGAGGCGACGGCGCTGAAGGAGAGGACCATCGTGACCAGCACGAGGAGGATCACGACGCCCAGGGAAACGCCGCGGTCGCCGCGGATCCGCCGTTCGCTCTTGTTCATCCGGTGTCCCTCTTGCGCGCGGAAAGCGCCCGATCTGCGGGCCATTGTAGGGGCCGCCCCCCGGCCGTCAAGGAAATGGCGCCCCCGGCCGTCATGATCTAGGACGGACGTCGGCGACTTAATCCTTCCCGATCTTTTCGAAATTTCGGACGCGGCCGGGTTCGATTTCGGTTGACACTGCCCAGGGGGGGTGATAACGTGAATGAGGGTTTAAGGCATTTCACGCGGGCCGTAAAGCAACTTCCCCGGAATAACCACAGGCAGATGCGTTCGATTCCGCACCCCTCCCCGGCCGACGGACCGTGACGGTTCCGAAGCTGCGGATCCTCGGCCTCCTCGGAGGCATCGGGAGCGGGAAGAGCGCGGTGGCGGCGGATTTTGAGTCCCTGGGAGCGACGTACATCGACGCGGACCGCATCGCCCACCGGATCATCGACGCGCCCCCCGTCCGCCGGACGCTGTCGCGCTGGTGGGGTCCGGGGGTCCTGCGCGGAGGACGCGTGAATCGGGCCGAGGTGGCCCGGCGCGCCTTTGCCTCGCGCGGGGCGGCGTCGCGGCTGAACGCGCTGCTGCATCCCCGGATCGAACGGGAGCTGAAGAAGGAAATCGCGCGCGCCCGGCGGCGGGGCGGCGTAGCAGTTCTGGAAGCCGCGCTCCTCCTGGAGACGGGCGCCGACCGCTGGTGCGACGCGCTCGTCTTCGTGGACGCTCCCCGCGCCGCGCGGATCCGGCGGGCGGCCCGCCGGGGCTGGACGGCCGCGGAATGGAGCCGTCGGGAGAAATTGCAGCGGCCCCCGGCCCGGAAACGGGCGCGGGCCGATTACGTGATCGACAACGGCGGCACGCGCGCCGCCACGAGAAGACAGGTCGAGACCATCCTGCAGGAGATCGCAAGCCTATGACAGCACCAACCAAGGGAGGTTCCATGGCCCCACGCACGCCCCCGCGCGTTGAGGGCGCTCCGGTCGGCGACGAGGAGCCGAAGGACGACAAGAAGATCGAGGCGGAAGAGGGGAAGGTCGAGGCCTCCCGCGCCCCGGTTCCCGCGACCGCGAAGCCCGACGCCAACGAGAAATACGAGCGCGTCAAGCGCGAGGAGATCTACCTCAGCAAGCTCCAGGAAAACACGATGGCGGAGCTGCTGAAGTACTCCAAGCAGGAGAACATCAAGGACGTCGCCGGGCTCAAGAAGCAGGAGCTCATCTACCGGATCATCCAGGAGAAGGCGAAGCAGAACGGCCTGCTCTTCGGCGAGGGCGTCCTCGAGATCCTCCCCGAGGGGTTCGGCTTCCTCCGCTCGCCCAAGTACAACTACCTCCCCTGCCCCGACGACATCTACATCTCGCCCTCGCAGATCCGGCGGTTCGGGATGAGGACCGGAAGCATCATCTCCGGCCAGATCCGCCCGCCCAAGGACGGCGAGAAGTACTTCGCCCTGCTCAAGGTCGAGGCGATCAACCACGAGAACCCCGAGGAGGCCCAGACCCGAATCGCCTTCGAGAACCTGACCCCGCTCCATCCGAACGAGCGCCTCATGCTCGAGACGGAGCCGCAGGAGCTCTCGATGCGCGTCATGGACCTCATCGCGCCCATCGGCAAGGGCCAGCGCGGCCTCATCGTCGCCGCGCCCCGGACCGGCAAGACGGTCCTGCTCCAGAAGATCGCCAACAGCGTCCTCAAGAACCACAAGGAGGTCGACCTCATCGTGCTCCTCATCGACGAGCGCCCCGAGGAGGTGACCGACTTCCGCCGGAACCTCAAGGGGAACGCCGAGGTCATCGCCTCCTGCTTCGACGAACCGCCTTCGCGCCACATCCAGGTCACCGAGATGGTGCTCGAGAAGGCGAAGCGGATGGTGGAGTCCAAGCGGGACGTCCTGGTCCTCCTCGACTCGATCACCCGCATGACGCGCGCCTACAACACGGAGGCGCCCCACAGCGGGCGCATCCTGTCGGGCGGCATCGACTCGACGGCGTTCCAGGGCCCGAAGAAATTCTTCGGGGCCGCGCGCAAGGTCGAGGAGGGCGGATCGCTCACGATCATCGGGAGCTGCCTCGTCGACACGGGCAGCCGGATGGACGAGGTGATCTTCGAGGAGTTCAAGGGGACCGGCAACAGCGAGCTCCACCTGGTGCGCGAGCTGGCCGACCGCCGCATCTTCCCCTCGTTCGACCTCACGCGCTCCGGGACCCGCAAAGAGGAGCTCCTCCTGCACGCGGACGAGCTGAAGTTCGTCTGGCGCCTGCGCAAGGTGCTGGCCGAGATGAAGGTCATCGAGGCGATGGAGACGCTCCTCGAGCGGATGCGCAAGACGAAGTCGAACGCCGAATTCCTGATGAGCCTCAACAAGGCCGATTTCTAGGGCTCGAAGTTGGAAACGTCGGGAACGAGGATCGGGATACGGGGAACGGGGAGCTGTTGAGATTGCCCGATTATCGCCCTGGTTTTCCTGTCTTCGGATCCACCGGGACTCCAATCCGTCGCCCCTCGTCGTTCACCTCGAAGAGATTCGTCGCGCGGTTGAAGAAAACGTAGGGCGAATACTCCCGCCACCAGGCCTTGAGCGTCTCCACCGCCCGCCGGTTGGATTCCGCCACCGTCGCGGGCTCGACGTCCGGATCGAAATTGTCTCTCGGCGACGCATACCCGAACGATTTTCCCAGGAGCCGCTCGATCAGCCAGAATTCGGGCTCCGCGTCCTCCGTCTCCGGAACGCGGGAAATCAGATCGTCGATGTGGTCGCGGTCGGTGGGGTCGAACGGCTGTCCATTGACCGGCGGGAACGATTCGAGGATCCACGCGCGGCGGTCGCTCGTCGCGTGATCCAGCCACCATCCGCTCCAGCTCTTCGGCTTGATCCGTCCCGCGACCAGGCCCAGCTCCCTCCCGGCCTTCTCCATGATGTCGGCGTTCCCCGCCTGGGTGCAGGCCAGGAGGAACTTAACCGCGTCGGGCCAGCCCCGGCGGGCCGCGCGCCCGATGTAGCGGAGGGCGACATCGCGCCCGGGGACCGGGCCGTCGGAGCGGTTGCGGACGACGACCCGCTTCATGGCTTCCAGCGATTCGACGTCGGTCATCGCCCCGGCCGAGGCGACCATCTCGGGCGTCACGGTCCCCATTTCATTCAGGGCCGCGTGGACCAGGGCGAGAATCCTTCCCTCGGGATCGTGGAATCGGTGCGCCTGCGCGAGCAGCCCCCGCGCGTGGACGGCGGTGGCTTTCTGCACGGCCACGATGTAGGCCTGGATCGCCCCCTCGCTGCCGGTCCGCTGTTGCAGGAGTCCGAGGGCGCGGGCCGCGCGCTCGCGAAGCGGGCTCTTCCCGGGATCCCGCACCGCGACCGCGAGGGCCGGCAGGGCCTCGTCCCCCAGCTCGGCCAGGCGCGCCTCGGGGAGCTTGTCCATCGGCGTTCCCGACGGAACGGGTCCGTCGAGATCCCGGATCAGTCTCCGCACTTCCTCGGGCCCCTCGTACCGGGCGTCGCCGGACGTGGTGCCGCAGGCCGCCAGGGCGAGGAGGACGGGCAGGGCCGGTATCAGGCGCATGGGTATTCCGCGACAACAGTATAGACGGCCCCTTCGGGCGATCTCTCGCTGCGGAACAGAACGACGCGCCGGACGGGCCACGGCCCGAAGACGCGGTCCTTCCAGGGGACCATGCGCTCGCGAAGGCGCTTGAGGTTCCGGGGAGAACGGATCCGCCCGATCGTGACGTGGCCGGCGAAGGGCCGTTGCTCGCGTGGCACGCCGATCCGCTCGCCCGCCTCCTCGGATTTCGCGGCCAGCGCCCGGAGCGCGCCGTCGGCGCCGCGGCACCCGGCCCAGACCACGCGGCCCCCGAATTCGCCGATCCCGGCCAGCTCGAGATCGAAAGGCGGACCCGGGCGGAATTCGAGACGGGTCGCGTCCGGAATTTCCCCCAGGAACTTGAGCGTCAGGTGGAGCGACTCGGGCCGGATCCACGACACGGCGCCGCCCGCGGCGCGGAGAGCCTCCTGCACCGAGGCCACCCCCGGACGCAGCGCGTCGTCGAGAGGGATCGCGATGAACGCCCGCATCCCGCGATGATACCGGCTTCGCTATAATCCCGACGCGATGAAAGCGGTGGCCCTGCTCTCGGGCGGACTCGACTCGACGGTCGCGTTCGCGATCCGTGCGCGCGACACGATCCTGGCGCTGACCGTCGATTACGGCCAGCGCGCGTCCCGGCGGGAGATCGCCTCCGCACGGAAGACCGCGGCCCGGTACCGCGTCCCCCACCGGGTGCTGCGCATCCCCTGGCTCGGCGGGGGCGCCCTCGTGGACCGCTCGAAGCGGCTCCCCAGGCCCGACCTCGAGCGCCCGGCCCAGACGCGCGCGTCGGCCGCCGCCGTGTGGGTGCCCAACCGGAACGGCGTTTTCATCGCGGCCGCGGCGGCCCTCGCGGAGCGGATGGGGGCGTCGCGTGTCGTCGTCGGATTCAATCGCGAGGAGGCGGCGACCTTCCCGGATAATTCGGCGGCATTTCTCGCGGCGGCGAACCGCGCGCTCGAATACTCGACGCAACGTCGGGTCCGGGTGGAGAGCCCCACGCTTCGATGGGACAAAGCGCGCATCGTCCGGGAGGCGCGAAGGCGTCGAATCCCCCTCGGGGGTCTTTGGCCATGTTACGAGGGGGGACGTACCTGGTGCCGCCGGTGCGAGTCGTGCCTGCGCAGTCTCCGCGCGGGAGTGATGCCGTGAGCGAAGGTCATCTTCTGGAAATGTTCAGTTCGTTCCAGGGTGAAGGTCCGCTCGCGGGCGTCCGCCAGATCTTCGTCCGGTTTTCGGGATGCCACCTCCGCTGCGTCTACTGCGACACGCCCCAATCGTGGGAGCGGAGCGCGGGATGGCGGCTCGAGACCGCGCCTGGCGCCCGCGCGTTCGAAGAGCGCGCCAATCCCGTCGCGAGCGTGGAGGTGCTGGCGATCCTCGCAGACTGGAACGGCCGGGTCCGACACCACTCCGTTGCTTTCACGGGGGGCGAGCCGCTGCTCCAGCCGGAATTCTTGAGAACGCTCGCGCAGGGCGCGAAAAATCTCGGCCTCCCGACCTACCTCGACACGAGCGGGACGCTGGGCGATCGGCTCGAATCGGTCGCGGACGTCGTCGACATCTTCGCCCTCGATCTCAAGCTCCCCTCCTGTCCCGGGGTGCGCCTCGATTGGGAGGACGCGCGTCGCTGTCTCGCGGCGGTCCGGGGCCGCGAGGCGTTCGTCAAGATCGTCGTGCTGGAGGATTCCGATCCCGCGGAGGTTGCCCGGGCGGCGCGCCTCGTGCGGGAGACGGACCCCGCGATCCGGGTCGTGCTCCAGCCGGTGACGCCGGTGTCCGCGTCGACGGTGGAGCCCACAGGGCGCACTCTCGCGATGTTGCGTGCGCGTTGCCTCGAAGAGGGCGTGGAACCGTTGGTGATCCCTCAACTCCACAAGCTCGCCGGCTGGCTCTGAGTACCACTGGCTCTGGGGAAAACCAACCACCAAGGCACGAAGACACCAAGGACTGGCCGCAGAAGGGGACGATCGGGAGGGCCGCGGGAGAAGCCGGCTTCTTCCACGGCCCTCCCCGCCGTCCCTCCGGCCCGGCAGGGCCGGTGCGTGGCCTGAAGGGCCACGCCCTTCTGCGGCCTTCACCAAGGCTCGGCTTGGTGGCTTCGTGTCTTGGTGGTTCGTCCGGGGTTTCAACGAAGCCAGTACGACTCGTGACTTCCTCAAGGTCGTCGCGCGTCGGACCGATATCTCTGGCAGCAGGGGTAGTGTCGTGCGGAAAGGCTGGGCTGGGGTGATCGACGGGACTCCTGTCGCCGCATGGCTGATCGAGGCGGCGCCCTCCCTGGGCGTCGCCCTCGCTTTCGCGGCCGTCTACGCGGTCTACCTGGCGCGGGTCCATGTCGACGCGCGCCGGCGCGTCTCCCGCTTTCTTCGCCGCCGCCGGGCTCTCGAGCGGGTCGAATCGTGGTACCCCGAGGGCCGGCTTCTTCCCTCGAGCCTGATCGCGGCCCGCGCGCGGCTCGCCGCCGAGCGCCGCGCCCTCGAACGCGCCGGAATCTTCAGGCCGGCGGCGCCTGGCCGCAATCGAGCTTCGTGATCTTGTCCACCCGCCCCGCGTGGCGGCCCCCCTCGAAATGCGCCGCGAGGAAAATCCGGGACAGCTCCTCGATCTTCTCGGGCGGAAGGACGCGCGCGCCGAGGCAGATGACGTTCGCGTCGTTGTGGTGACGGCTCATCTCGGCGGTGTACTCGTTGGTGACCACCGCGGCCCGCACCCCGGGGATCTTGTTCGCCGCCATGCCCATCCCCATTCCCGTGCCGCAGATCAGGATCCCCCGCTCCGCTTCCTGCGAGGCGACCGCCCGCCCCACCTGCGCCGCGAAGTCGGGATAGTCGCAGGGTTCCGGGCCGTCGGTCCCGAGGTCCATCACCGAGTGCCCCATCTTCTTCAGCGCCGGGACGAGCGCCTGCTTGGCGGCGAATCCCGCGTGGTCCGATCCGATGGCGACTTTCATGTCATCTCCTTCACGCGCTCCTCGACCGCCTCCGCGATCCGCCGGGCGCAGGCCCGGTAGACGGCGATCTCCGAGCCGAACGGATCGTCGATGTCCCGGCCCCGCGGGTCGAGCAGGCGGATGTGCTCCCCGCATTCCGGAAGCCACTCGAGGACGAGATCCCGGTGGCGCGCCGTCATCGTGTAGACCACGTCCGCGTCCTGGACGAGGGCCATCGAGAGCGGCCGCGACCGGTGGCTCGACAGGTCGAGGTCCATTTCACGAAGGACCTGGATCGCGGGCGGAGTCGCGCCCGCACCGGGCACGGCCCCGGTCCCCGCGGAGCCCACGCGGTACCCCCGCTCTTCGAGCGCAGACTCCTCGACCCTCAGGCGGGCCGCGAGCGCGCGGCGGAAGAGCCGGTCGGCCATCGGGCTGCGGCACGTGTTACCGGTGCAGACGAAGAGCACGGAAAAGTAATCAAGGCCCTCGATGACTGATCGGGGAATCGCGCCCTCCCGCATGACTTCGAGTCGCGTGCCGACCGCCCGCACCACTGTCGAGGACAGCTTGTGACGCGCGGGCCCGGCGTCGACGAGGACGTCGATCTTTCCGCCAAAGCGCTCCAGGACCTCGGCACCCGTGGTCGCGGGCGGCTGGCCCGACCGATTCGCGCTCGGGACTCCCGCGCGGACCCGGGCCTGGCGCAGGACCTCGGCGGCCGCGCGGTGGGCCGGGAACCGGACGCCGACCTCCTCGCCGTTCCGGCCGGGAAAGACGACCGTGAGGGGCCCGGGCCACAGTTTCGAGACGAGCCGGCGGCCCCGTCCGCAGGGGGGGATGAGCGCGACCCGCTCCGCGTCCTCCTGCGAACCGACGTGGATCGTGATGAGTTTTTCGGGCGGGCTTTCCCTCATCTCGAGAAGTCGGCGAACGGAGTCCGGTTTGTCGAGGTCGACCGCCAGGCCGTATACCGTCTCCGTCGGGATCGCGACGATGCCGCCCTTCTGGAGGGATTCGGCGGCCGGCTTGAGCTTTTCCGGATCCGGATGGTCGGGATCGACGGTGATGACGCGTGTCTGCACCGGGACGATTAGAGCAGGGCTCCGCATGCGGCGCAATCTGATTGCGGGACAGTTGTCGGACTTCAGACCTCAGACTTCAGAAGGACTTGGACAGCGGAGAGCGGACAGCTGACAGCGGAAAGCGGCCAGTTGTCAGTTCGCAATTCGCAGTGAGCGGGTCGGGCAAGTAGAATCGGCTCCCCATGGTATCGACCGTACTCGTGCATGCGGCCATCGTGATTCTCGCCCTCGCGAGCGGGTTCGGATTCCTCGCGGTGCGCCGCGATTCGACCGCGCCGCTCCAGTGGGCACGCTTTCTCGCCGGTCTCGCGGGACTGCTCATACTCGCGGTCCTCGTGCGGCGCGGAATCCAGATCGAGAAGGCTCCCCTCGTTTCGCGGTTCGACACGCACCTCCTCGCGGCGCTCCTCCTCGTCGCGGTGGCCCTCGGGATCGACCTGCTCCGATCGATGCCGATCCTGACGATCGGCGCCCTGCCCCCCGCGCTGGTGTCGCTCATCCTCGCGGCGGCCACGGGCGAGCCGCCGCGCGACCCGTCGGTCCCCTTCGCTTCGACGCCGGTCGCCGGAGTCCACGCCGTCCTGACCCTCCTGGCCTTCGTCGCCTTCGCGGTGGCCTTCGTCACCGCGCTCCTTTTCCTGATCGAACAGCGCCAGCTCAAGTCGCACGGCGCCCCGCCGGCCCTCGGGATGATGCCGTCGCTCGAGGCCTCGTACCGGATGACGCTTCAGGGCGTGATCGGGGGCGTCGTCCTCCTGACCGGCGGGATCCTGGCCGGCTACCTGTACGGGCGGCAGGTGCTCGTGCCTCACTCCGGCTGGCAGATGGACGCCAAGATCCTGATCACTTCCGCGATCTGGGTCGCCTACCTCATCGTCGCCGTCCTGAGCTTCGTGCCCTCCCTCAAGGGACGCCGGACGGCGCTGGCCTCCGCGCTCTGCTTCGTGGTTTCGATGGCCGCCTCCTGGGTCGCCTCCTTCTGGAGCGGGTTTCACCGGCACATGTGATGGAATTTTCGATCGTCGGACTGAACCACCGGGTCGCGCCCGTCGAGGTGCGCGAGCGGATCGCGTTCGATGACGCGCGACTGGCCGAGGCCCTCGGCAATGTCTGTCGGGAGACCGGCGCGACCGAGGCGGTGATCCTCTCGACGTGCAACCGCGTCGAGATCTATGCCGCACGCCCCGAGGCCGCGGAGAACGAGCTTTCCCTCGCCGCGCGCTGGCTCGCCTCCCACCACGGCGTGCCGGAGCCGCTCGTCGCGCAGGCCCTCTACCGCCACGCGGGGTACGACGCCGTCCGACACCTCTACCGCGTGACGGCGGGCCTCGACGCGATGATCCTGGGCGAGACCCAGATCATCGCGCAGGTGAAGCGGGCGTACCAGGCGGCCAAGGAGGCGGGCCACACGGGCCGCGCCTTCAATTTGCTCTTCCAGCGCGCCTTCTCGGTGGCCAAGGAAATACACGCCACGACCGGGATCGGTCGCGGCAACGTCAGCGTGCCCGGAGTGGCAAGCCGGCTCGCGGAGAAGGTCTTCCAGGACCTCGCCCGCAAGCGCGTCGCGATCGTCGGGGCGGGCGAGACGGGCGAGCTGACCCTCGAGGCCTTCCGCCGGCGGAGCGGCGTCCCGCCGGTCATCGTGAACCGGACCGCCGAGCACGCGGAACGGCTCGCGGCGCGCCACGGCGGGCGCGTCGTCCCCCTCGCGGGCCTCGAACACGCCCTCGCCGAGGCGGACATCGTCATCACGTGCCTGGCGTCGACGGAGTTCCATCTCGGCGCCGACCTCGTGCGGGCGGCGATGAAGGCCCGCCGGAACGAGCCGATGGTGATCATCGATCTCGGCGTCCCCCGCAACGTCCATCCGGAAGTCGACGGGCTGGAAAATGTTTATCTCTTCAACATCGACGACCTCGAATCGATCGCGGCGAGGAACCTGGTCGACCGGGAGCGCGACCTCGCCATCTGCCTGCCGATCATCGACGCGGAGGCGCAACAGACGCTCCTCGACCTCGGCGAGGGGGAGCTGGGCGGGCTCGTCGGGCGGCTGCGGGCGGCGATGCACGCCGTGGGGGACGAGGAGCTGAAGAAGACCCTGGAGAGGATCGGATCGCTCGCCCCGGAACAGCGCGAGGAGATTGAATTCCTGGTGCGGCGGATTCTCAACAAGGTTCTCCACACGCCGACGCTGGCGATCAAGGACGCGGCCCGGGAAGGCGCGGAAGCCACGGCGTTTCTGGAAGCGGTGGTTCGCCTCTTCAAGCTACGTTAACTATTTGCACTCCAGATAGTTACATAACCCATCCACCCATTTTTCCTTGACCTCGCGCCCGGTTTTGGATATTTTGTAACTTACGCAACATCTCTCGGAGACGGAGTGAGTCGAATCACCCTCAAGATCGGCACCCGCGGAAGCGATCTTGCCCTCGCCCAGACCCGACTCGTCATCGCGAAGCTCCAGGAGGCGCACCCCGGTCTTACCGCCACGATCGTCGTGATCGCGACCTCCGGCGACCGGATCCGCGACACGGCCTCGCTGCGCACCGCGGGCAAGGGCGTCTTCGTCAAGGAACTCGAGCGCGCGCTGCTCGCGCGGAAGATCGACGCGGCCGTCCACAGCCTGAAGGACATGCCCTCGTCGCTGCCGGAAATGCTGGCGATCGGCGCGATCCTCGAGCGCGAGGAGGCGGCCGACGCCTTCGTCGGGCGCGCCTCGCTCCCCATCGAGCAGCTTCCCCGCGGCTCGGTCGTCGGGACGTCGAGCCTTCGCCGTCAAGCGCTCCTGCAGGCCGCGTATCCCCACCTGCGCGTCGCGGACCTCCGGGGGAATCTCGATACGCGCCTGGAAAAACTCCGGCACCCCAAGTCGCCCTTCGCGGGAATCGTCGTCGCGGCGGCGGGCCTGCGGCGTCTGCGCGGCGTCAACGGGGTCCCCCACCAGCTCCTTCCGAAGGATCGCGTCGTGCCCGCGGCGGGACAGGGAGCCCTCGCGGTCGAGATCCGGTCCAAGGACGACCGGATGAAGGCGCTCCTCGCGCCGATCCATCACGAGAGGTCGGCGGCGGAGGCGGAGGCCGAACGCGAGCTCCTCCGGCGCCTCGAAGGCGGATGCCAGGTCCCGCTCGGGATCTGGGCGCAGGCGAGCGACGACGGGCTGCTGCGGCTCATGGCCGCGATGGCGCGTCCGGACGGGTCGGAGCTCATCCGGGCGGAAGCGACGGGACTTTCAGAGACGCCCGGGGAGATTGCGGCGGCGCTCGAGACGATCCTCCGCAGCCGGGGCGCCGAGGAGATCCTGGCGGACTTGGAGCCGAGACGGGTCAGGTCCGGATCAAACGGTCACAAGACTCGCAAAAAGAGCAAGCCCAAGCGGAAAGCCAAAGCTAAGCGCTAGCTTCCCGATTTCCGATTCCCGTTCCCCGTTTCAGACGCTTCCAGCTCGCCGCTCGAAGCTTGAAGCCCAGCGGGAAACGGGGATCGTGAAACGGGAAGCTTCACATCACTTCCCCCTCTTTTGCCTTGCCGCATCCAGCAGTTCCTCCGCCCGTCGGCGTTCCCGCGCGTCCCAGGCCGTCCCCCCGACGTTCAAGGCCTGGACGTAATCCGCGATCGCCCCGTCGAGATCGCCTTCCTGCTCCCGCGTCTGGCCCCGGATATACCAGGCGCTCGGATTGTCCGGCTTGAGGCGGATCGTCTCGGAGAAGTCGGCTTTCGCGCCCGCGAGATCGCGCCGCTGGAGCCGGGCCAGGCCCCGGTTGAGATACGCCTGGTGATGGCGCGAGTTGAGCCGGATCGCGGCGTCGAAGTCGGCCATCCCGCCCTCGACGTCGTTCCGTTTGAGCCGCACCACCCCGCGATTCGCGTAAGCCTCCGCCGACTTGGGATTGAGCGCGAGCGCGGCGTCGAAATCGGCCCGGGCGCCGTCGTAATCGGGATGAGGCCCCGCGAAGCGCGCGATGCCGCGGTTGATGAAGGCCGAAGCGTTCTTCGCGTTGAGCCGGATCGCCTCGTCGAGATCGGCCAGCGCGCCCTCGGTGTCGCCGAGATCCAGCTTCGCTTGCCCGCGGTTGTACCAGGCCAGCGCGTTCTCGGGATCGCAGGCGAGCGCCCTGTTCCACAGGGAGACGGAATCCCTCCAGACCCTCGCGTACCCCCACGACTGTGCTCCGAACAGGAGGAGCACCATCCCGGCGGCGACGCACGGAAGCCGGCGCCCGGTCCCGGGTCGGGCCATCCACGCGGCGAGTCCGGCGGCGGCAAGAACCGCGAAGGGCAGGCAGGAGAGGTACGAATACCGGTCGGCCACGACCTGCGGACCCGCCTGGGTCAGGCCAAGGACCGGGCCGACGATCACGGCGTACGCCACCCACGCGGCGAGAAGCTCGGGTCGGCGCTTCCTGATGGCCACCAGGAAGATCGTGACCGCGATCGCGGCCGCGGCGCCCGCGAGATAGCGCGGCTCGAACGGATTGAACGTCGACCGCAGGAGATGGAGCGGATTCTGGGAAAACGGGAGAAGCGTCTGCGTGAAGTAAAACCCGAGCCCGTACCCCGACTGGACCACGCGCTTGATTCCCGTGTGTCCTTCCACGATGTCCATCGCGCCGACCTGCTTCTGGGCGTTGAAGGCGAGGATCGCGGCTACGACGGCGAGCGCGAGGAAGGGCAGTTTCTCCAGGAGAACGGAGCCCCGGCGGCCCGCGACAAATCGGCGGAGCGGATAGAAGTCCATCACGAGCAGGACGACGGGGAGCGTCATGCCCCACGCCTTCGACAGGAGCGACAGCGCGAACGCGACCAGCGCGATGGCATACCATCGCCCGCGCCCTTCCCCCTCGGCCGTCCATTTGAGCCACGCCATCACGGAAATGAGGATGAAGAATCCCGAGAGGACGTCCCGCCGTTCCGTCACCCACGCCACGGACTCGACCCGAAGCGGGTGCACCGCGAAGAAGAGCGCGCCCGCCGCGGCGGCGAGGCGGGTGGAGAGATCCGACGGCGCGAATCGCCCTCCACGGTCCAGGAGCCCCAGGATCACCCGGTAGATCAGCACCGCGTTCGCGGCGTGAAGGAGCAGGTTGACGAGGTGATAACCGACCGGATTCATCCCCCACAGCGTGAAGTCGAGGCCGAACGTCAGCCACGTCAGCGGATGGTAATGGCCCGCGTGGAAGGTCGTGAACATCCACGAAATCTGGCCCCAGCCGAGCCCCCGCCACGCGTCGTGGTTGAGGAGCGTCAGGTTGTCGTCCCAGTTGAGGAAACCGCCGCCGAGCGCCGGGAGAAAGGCGAGAAACGAGGCGAGGAAAATACCGGCGGGAATTCCGAGGGGGATGGGACGCGGGAGCGGATCCTCCGGGCGGACGTCCGACGTCGTTGGAGAATCCATGGCGTCCGCGGCCATGATACCGCCAGCAGTGCGTATTCCAAGGCCGTATAATCGGGGCATGCGCGGCGCGCTTTTCGCCTTGGTGTCGGTTCTCCTCCTGCCCCAGGATGGAATCCGCACCGGCGTTTCCAAGTCGGGCCGTCTCGTCGGCCGCACGGAGGCGTTGAGCCGGTACGAGATTCCTCCCGGCCCGTTCGAATGGAAGCTCACGCCCCGCACCGACCCCCCGGAGGAGCGCGCCTTCGACCTGACCTTCCCCTCAGCGGTCAAGGGGGATATCGAGGAAAACAACACGGTCTGGTGCCGGGTCTGGATGCCGAAGGAGACCGCCCCGACGCCGCGTCCCGCGGTCGTGATGCTCCACTACCTCAAGGGCACCTTCAAGCCCATGGAGGCCGCGGGGCTCTTCTTCGCGGCCAAGGGCTTCGTCGCGGTTCTCGTCTACATGCCCCATTACGGTCGCCGGCGCGCCGCCGATCCCGAGAAGCGGTCGTTCATGATCAGCGAAGATCTCGATTCGACTCTGGCCAATTTTCGCCAGGCGGTTCTCGACATCCGCCGGACGGGGGACTGGCTCCGCTCGCAGAAAGGAATCGATCCCACGCGGATCGGCCTCTTCGGCGTCTCCCTGGGGGGTGTCGTGGGCGCTCTCGTGGCGGGAGTCGAACCCCGATTCACACGAACGGTGCTCGTCGTGGGCGGCGGCGACCTGCCGGCGATGGTGCTTCACGAATCGCGCGAGACCCGCGAGATGCGCCAGCGCCTCCTCGACGGCGGCTGGACGGCCGAGAAGCTGAAACCCATCCTGGAGCCCATCGAGCCGCTGACCTTTGCCGGCCGAGTCGATCCCGGGAGCGTCCTCCTCATCAACGCGGAGAACGACGATGTGATACCCAAGGAGTGCACCGAGCGGCTTTGGATCGCGATGGGAGGACCGCGCATCAACTGGATCAAGGCCAACCACTACTCGATCGCGTTCGCCCTGCCCCAGATTCTCAACCAGTCGGCGGAGCACCTGGCCGCGCGACCAACCTGGTGATCAGGGCTCCGGCGGGCTCGAGATTTTCCACTTCTTCTCATCTTCTTTGAAGACCCAGGTAAGTGTTTTCTCAAGCTCCTTGTAGGCGTACGTGTTGTTCACGGTGAAGGTGCGTCTGCATTTGAAAGTGACTCGCGCCTCCCGCTTGCTGACCCAATCAAACTTGGCGGTGTCCAACTTCGCATCGTAGGTGACAAGGAAGGTATCTCCGAGACTCCCGAACGCCTTCCTGAGGACGCCCAGGTCACAATCATGGAAAGGGGCGATCTTGTTGTCGATGTCGTTCGTGTTGAAGGCCTTGATGTACTCCTTCATCCGATCGAGGATCTCCTCGCGCTCCGTTTCATTCTCGACGGGCGCCGGCTTGGGAGGCGCGGGTGGCGGCGGCTTGGGAGGCGGCGCCGTCGGCGGCGGAGCGACCGCCTCGCCGGCGCCCGGGGGCTTCTTCAGGAGGATGACCCCGATCGCGATCATGATTCCGAGCGTGGCGACCAGGCTGACGATCAGCACGACCCGCCGCCCCTTCCCGGAAGGGTGGACGAGCCGCCGGTGGACCGTGGTGTGGCGCCCGCCGCTCGACCGCGAGGAGGAGCCCCGATCGGCCACGGGGACCGTCGGGTCGGAATCGGGATCGCCCCGCCCCGCCTTCGCCCGCGCCTCGCGCGTCAACTCGGTGTCGGTGCGGAGCCGGAGGATGCCCGACTCGGTCCTGGGGATATCGATGATCGCGGCGCACTTGGGGCACTTGGCGCGGCGCCCGCCGTGCTCGAGGGAGACTCGCACGTGGTGTCCGCACGAATCGCACATCGCGATCAGGTAATCGGTCATGCCTTGGGACCATCGTATGCAGGCGGGAATTTCACCGGCAAGCAGAATGTGGCGGCGCGGGTCGCCAGGCGTCACGAGCGGATGAGGAGCCCCATCGCGTAGAGCCGCCGGACGCCCTCGAGGAGTTTCCCGCGGACCTCCTTCGCCTCGGGCGGCCCGGTCGGCGCGAGCTCGTCCACGATCTCCCCGAGCCGGCGCTTTCCGTCGCAGTTTCCGAGCAGGGCCATGCTGCGACCGTCCATCGTGCCTCCGATCTTGAATCCGCGGGCCACGGAAAACCGGATATCCCGAAGCGCCAGTCCCCCCTCCTGGAAGGAGACGACCTGCTCGAAGGCCAGATCCTCGACCGGGCGGAAGGCCGCGGCCGAAAGGTCGGGCTCCCCCGCCAGCCAGGCTCGGGCCTCGAAGATGCGGAGGATCTGGTCGCTCGTGGCGGCGTCGCTGCACAGCGGAAAGTCCTCGGGCGCCGTCCAAGTCGGCCCCGCGGAGCGGCGGCGCATGATGACTCCGCCCGACGCGAGCCCCTCGATGCCCTCGCGCCGGAAATACCCGGTCCACCGGTCGATGGAGGCTTCGTACTCCCGCGGGCGCTTCGGGAGCAACGGCCGGTTCCAATCCCCCGCGTACTCGAGGGGAGTTCTCGTCCGGGAGTGGATGAGCAGGACGTCGCATCCCGAGCCCGCGATCCACTCCCTCACCGGGTCGGACCCGCGCTGGCCCGGCCGCAGGGCCCAGTTGCAGAGCACCGAGGCGAATCCCCCCTCGCGGAGGTGGCGCGGGAGCTCGCGCACCAGGGTCCGGCAGAGCGAGTCGTCCTTCGCGCCGCTGTCCCGGAACTGGAAATCGGAATCGGGCGAGATCACGTAGGGCGGATTGGACATGATCAGGTCGAAGGTCTCGCCCGCCACGGGCTCGAAGAGGCTTCCCGGGCGGATGTCGACGTTGCGGACGTCGTTGAGCGCCGCGTTGAAGGCGGTGAAATTGAGGGCGCGGGGGTTGATGTCGGTTGCGACGACGCGCTCGCAGTGCCGGGACGCGTAGATCGCCGCGACGCCGCATCCGGTGCCGAGGTCGAGCGCCGCGCGCGCCGGCCGGCGGACGGCGAGGGCGACGAGGCCGACGGAGCTCGGATTGACGCCGACGACGTAATCGGCGGGCACGGCGAGGGGGTCGTCGAAATACGGGTCTGAGGCGAGGACGAGCGTGTCGAACGGGTTGAATTTCACGAGGGATTCGAGGCCGCCGGGGCCGGAACGGACGAGGCCCATGGCGGCGAGGCGCTCGGGCGTCAGCGGTTTCAAATCTCGGGCGGCCACTGCCGGGTCGACGCGGACTTCGAGCATGAAGAGCCGGATCAGCGTGGGAAGGAGGCCCTCCGGGGGGAGCCGACGGACGATCAGGGGAACGTCGGAACGGGGGATGCCTTCGGTCGTATCGGCGGCGCAAGCCCGGCGAATTTCCTGCTCCGTGTAATTGGCCGCCCGGAAAAGTTCGCGAAGGGCGGAGATCCCTTCAGGGTCGTCGATGGAAAGCAGGTGGCCGGAGGTCCGGCCGGCGGCGGTCACGGTGGATCCGGTCATGGGCGGCTCCGATGACAGCGAAGAGGGAGGAGGATAGCACGGAGGCGGAACACGCGCACGGAATTCAAAGGCCGAAGGATGACCTGGCTTCCAGTTCCCGGATCCCAGATCCCAGTTTCTGAAGTTCCGAGCTTCGAGCCAGAGGGATGGAGCCGATTAACCCGGGATGCCGTTCAACAGGAGCCAGTAGAGGCCGAGCTGCTTCACCGCCTCCATGAACTTCTCGAACTCCACGGGCTTGGTGATGTAGCTGTTCACGCCGAGGCGGTAGCTCTCCACCATGTCGCGCTCCTCCTTCGAGGAGGTGAGCACGACGACCGGAATCAACTTCGACCGGTCATCCGCCTTGATTTTCCTCAATACCTCGAGGCCGTCCACCTTCGGGAGCTTCAGGTCGAGCAGGACCACCTTGGGCCGGTCCTCGACCCGGCGGGTCGAGTAGGCGCCCGTGGCAAATATGTACTCGAGGGCCTGGGCGCCGTCGGTGACATGTTGGACGCTGTTCGCGAGGTGATATTTCTTGAGGGCCCGGATCGTCATCTCGGCGTCCTGCGGATTGTCCTCCACGAGCAGGATGTCCACCGGGTTCGTCGTCATGATTCGTTCCTCCGCTCCATTTTGGTGCACCAACCCGGCCGGGCCGGCTGTTGTGAATTCTACCAGATGGAGGCCCCGCGCGGGGCCGCGCCCGCATTCGGATTCACAATCGGGTTGACAGGTCCCGGACGCGGGAAATATTATCGCTGGAAGGTGCGCCGGCCCGCGGGAGCCCCGCGAGTGCCGCTGGGGAGGGTTTCATGCCGCCATAGAGATCGCTTATCTTGATTACAGGAAGGACTCTCCTTGCATCCTGACTCGCAGCGCGAACCGACCTCACGCGACGGCGCAGCCTCGGGGGTTTTTGCATACTTTTTTCCGCTCGGTTTGATCTTGTCGACGCTGGTACTTCTCGCCTGGGCCCCACACCCGCTTCACGCGCTCACGCCCGGCCGCCAGGATGCTCCTCCTCCCCCGCGGGACGCGCCGAAGCCCAAGGATCAGCAGCCGGAGGTCACCGACATCGACATTGAAGATCTCATGAAGGTCCAAGTGACGAGCCCCGGCAGGAAAGAGCAGGCGCTGACGAGCGTCCCCGCGGCCGTCTACGTGATCCGCGGCGAGGACATCAAGCGGATGGGCGTGACCAGCCTGCCGGAGGCCCTCCGCGGCGTCCCCGGCATGCAGGTGGCGCGCACCCGGTCCAACACCTGGGCCGTCAGCATCCGCGGATTCACCGACAGCTCCTCGAACAAGATGCTCGTGCTGATCGACGGACGCAGCGTCTATTCGCCACTGCACTCCGGTGTGTTCTGGGACGTGCAGGACACCTTCCTCGAGGACGTCGAGCGGATCGAGGTGATCCGCGGCCCGGGCGGCTCGCTCTGGGGCTCCAACGCCATCAACGGCGTGGTCAACATCATCACGAAGCGCGCCGAGGATACGCAGGGAGGCGTAGCGACCGCGGGCGCCGGGACGGAAGAGCGCGCCTTCGGAGCGGTCCGTTACGGATTCAAGGCCTCAGACGACCTCTTCGTCCGCGTCTACGCGAAATATTTCGACCGCGACAACGCCGTGCAGGGCATCGACACCGAGGAGGACGCCCGCGACGGCTGGTTTATGGCCCGGAGCGGATTCCGCGCCGACTGGAAGGCGACGGAGCACGATCGGGTGACGGTCACCGGGGACGGGTACGGCGGAGAGGTGAAGGAGCACGTCGACACACCCAGCCTGAGCTCCCCCACCGGCAGCGACCCGATCAACGACCGCGTCGACCTGCGCGGAGGCCACCTCCTCGTCCGGTGGGACCACGTGATTGACGCGACCTCCGATTTCTCCGTCCAGCTCTACTACGACCAGACCTTCCGCTCCTCGGCCCTCTTCAAGGACGAGCTGCGCACCGGAGACCTCGACATCCAGCACCGCTTCCGGCTGGGCGCCACCCACGACATCAACTGGGGGCTGGGCTACCGGATTTACCGGAGCGAATTCAGCGGCGACTTCACGATCCAGCTCGATCCCCCGGGACGGACGGACGACCTCATCAGCGCCTTCGTCCAGGACGAAATCACGCTGATGCCGGACCATCTGCGACTCACCATAGGCTCCAAGTTCGAGGACAATGACTACAGCGGATTCGAGGTCCAGCCCAGCGGCCGCCTCGCGTGGACGATCGACGACCGCCACATGGTCTGGGCGTCGGCCTCGCGCGCCGTGCGGACGCCCTCCATCATCGACGTCGCCCTGCGCGTCAACGCGTTCGTGATCCCGGGTCCGACGCCCGTCGTCTCGTCTTTCCTCGGGGACCGGGGCTTCCAATCGGAGGAGCTGATCGCCTTCGAAACCGGCTACCGCGTGCGGCCCGCCGATTTCCTCTCGGCCGACCTCGCGGTCTTCTACAACCGGTACGACAAGCTAAGATCGATCGAGGCCGGGGCCTCCTTCCTCGAACCGAACCCCCCGCCGCAGCACCTGGTCTTCCCCTTCACCCTGGCCAACGGCCTGGACGCGAAATCCTGGGGCGTCGAACTTTCCGCAAACGTGCAGGCCGCGCCCACGTGGCTCATCCAGGTCAGCTACTCCCACCTGCGGCTCAACACGAGCGACGATTCCGGGGAAGGGAGCGATCCGCGCGACTCGGTGTGGATCCGGTCCGCCGTCGATCTCAACGCGGACATGTCCCTGGACGTGGTCGGCCGGTACGTGAGCCGGCTCCCGGCCTTCGATCTCGATTCGTACATCGAGACCGACCTCCGCCTCGCGTGGCGCAATCCGGCGCGCACGCTCGAAGCGGCCGTCGTGGGCCAGAATCTGATCCACGAGTCCCACGCGGAGTTCCAGAGAGAGGCCGCGAGGAGCGAAATCCAGAGAGCCGTTTACCTGAGCCTGACGTGGAATTTCTAATGGCGCGTAAACCAGGATCGAGGATGCCTCGGGGGCTCGCGCCCGCGCTGGCCGCGATTTTCCTCGCGCTGATCGCCGCCGGATCCTCGGTGCGGACCTCCGCCCTCCAGGACCAGTCCAAGAAACTGCCCGAGTATGTCGTGAAGGCCGGCTTCCTCTACAACTTCGCCAAGTACGTCGAATGGCCCGTCGACGCCTTCGAGAAAGCCGAGACCCCGATCTCGATCGGAGTCGTGGGGGCCGATCCCTTCGGCCAGGAGCTGGACAAGACGCTGAAGGACAAGATCGCGCAGGACCGGACCTTCGTCATCCATCGCTTCCGCGACGTCGCCTCCCTCCAGCGCTGCCACATCCTCTTCATCCCCAGGACGGAGAAGGCCCGGGTGGCGGAGATCCTCAAGAAGCTCGAGGAATGGCCCACGCTCACGGTCGGCGAGGAGGAGGGATTCGCGAAGGCCGGAGGCGCCGTCAACATCCTGATCGACAAGGAGCGGCCGCGGCTCGAGGTGAACACCGACGCGGCGGAGAAAGCGAAGCTGACCATCAGCGCGAAGCTCTTGAAGCTGGCGACCATCGTCAAGCCGGAGAAGTAAAGGATGGAACGGCGGCGCTTCCTGCGGAACCTGCCGATCCGGGAGAAGCTCCGGGCGATCATCCTGTTCATCAGCGGGGTCTCGGTCGTCGGGGCGTGCGCCGTCTTCGTCACGTACCAGTGGTTCACCTCGCGAGCGGACCAGGCCCGCAGGCTGGACACCTTGGCGAATATCGTCGGCGACCAGAGCACCGCGGCCCTGGAATTCGAGCAGGAGCCGCAGGCGGTGACCATCCTGGCGTCGCTCAAGGCGGAGCGCCAGATTGTTGCGGCGGCCGTTTACGCGAAGGATGGCCGGATCTTCGCGAGGTTCGTGCGCGAGGGAGCCGAAAACGACAGGGTCGCCGCCAAACCCGGCCCGGACGGACAGACGTTCGACGCCGGCGACATTCTCACCTTCCGGCCGCTCTATTCCGGCAAGGAGCGGATCGGGACCATCTTCCTTCGCGCCGACAGGTCGGCCGCCTGGAATCGCCTGTGGGTCAACCTCGCGACGATGGGACTGGTGCTGCTCGGCGCCGGCGCGGCCATCCTCTTCCTCTCGGCGAGGCTGGGCCGGCTAATCTCGGAACCGATCGCGCGCCTGTCGGCAGTGGTGCAGTCGGTTTCGGCGAAGCGCGATTATTCCATCCGCGTCGAAGGAGGGGGCCGCGACGAGCTGGGCCGCCTCATCGACGGCTTCAACGACATGCTCCTGCAGGTCGAGCAGAGGAACTCGGCGCTCGCGAAGGCGCGCGACGAGCTGGAGCAGCGCGTGCTGGAGCGGACCCGCGAGCTGGAACAGGAGGTCGCCGAGCGCAAGGCGGCCGAGAAACAGCTCCAGGAAAAGGACCTCCGGCTCACCGAGGCGCACGAGATCTCCCAGCTGGGGAGTTGGGAATGGCATCCTGCGACGAACAAGTTGACGTGGTCGGACGAGGTCTACCGGATGACCGGCGTCCTGCCGACCCATTTCAAAAGCAACCTTCCCGAGACGGTGGCGATGGTGAATCACCCCGACGACCGCCAGGCGATCCAAGACGCCATGGAGACTTCGCGGGCCCGGCGGGAACCCTTCTCCACCGACACGCGCATCATCCGGCCCGACGGGTCGATCCGGCATCTGCACGTGCAGGGCAAGCCGGTGCTCGACGACGCGGGCCAGGTCGTTCGCCTCGTGGGGACCGTGCAGGACATCACGGAGCGGAAGCGGGCCGACCAGGCGATCCTGACCCTGAACGCCGAACTGCGCGCCCGCATGGACGAGCTCGCGATGGTGAACAAGGAGCTCGAGAGCTTTTCGTACTCGGTGTCGCACGACCTTCGGGCGCCGCTGCGCGCGATCGACGGCTTCTCCCGCATGCTCATCGAGGATTTCGCGGAGCGCGTCGACGGCGAGGGCCGACGCTACCTGGAGGTCATCATGGAAAACACGCGCAAGATGGGCCAGTTGATCGACGACCTCTTGGAATTCTCCAAGATGGGCCGCAAGGCGCTCCTGACGACGCCCCTGGACATGGAGGGCCTGGTGAACCAGGTCTGCACCGAGACGCGGACCGCCCATCCCGATCGGGCGCTCGAGATGAAGGTGGGTTCATTGCCGCCCTCGCAGGGCGATCCCGCGATGGTCAAGGTGGTCTTCGCGAACCTGGTCTCCAACGCGGTCAAGTACTCGCGCGGGCGGAATCCCGCGGTGATCGAGATCGGCGCGCGCGTCGACGCCCACGAGACGGTCTACTATGTGCGCGACAACGGGGTCGGATTCGAGATGCAGTACGCCCACAAGCTCTTCGGGGTCTTCCAGCGGCTCCACCCGTCGCACGAATTCGAGGGGACGGGCGTGGGGTTGGCGCTCGTCCAGCGGATCGTCCAGCGCCACGGCGGCCGCGCCTGGGCCGAGGGCCAGGTGGGCGTGGGCGCCACCATTTCATTCGCCCTTCCGCGACACTCCGCGGAGGGCGAAGTCCGGGAGAGCAAAGGTTCGGCGGCCGGGCCCTGATCGGGCACGGCCTCGCGGCGGGTATACTTCTAACGCGGATCGACGCTATGGAGAAACATTTGCGCATCCTGTTCGTGGAAGATTCGCCCGAGGACGCGGAGATCGAGGAGCGCGACCTGAGAAAGGGCGGCCTGGAGTTCACCTCCAAGCGCGTCCAGTCGCGCGAGGCGCTCCAGGCGGCGCTCCGGGAGTTCAAGCCGGACCTCGTGATCTCCGACTATTCCTTGCCCGGCCTCGACGGCATGGGCGTCCTCCAGATCGTGCGCGAGATCGACACGTTGGTGCCCTTCATCTTCGTCTCGGGCACGATCGGCGAGGAGCGGGCGATCGACAGCCTGAAGAGCGGCGCGACGGACTACGTGGTCAAGGATCGCCTCGCGGGGCTGGTCTCCAAGGTCCGTCGGGCGCTTCGCGAGGCCGACGACCGGCAGCGGCAGAAGCGGCTGGAGCAGGAGCTGCGCCAGGCGCAGAAGATGGAGGCGGTCGGGCGTCTCGCGGGGGGCGTCGCGCACGACTTCAACAACCTGCTGACGGTCATCTCGGGTTACACGGAGCTGGCGCTCGCGCGCACCGCCGCCAACGACCCGGGGCGGTCGGACCTGGAGCAGGTGCTGCGGGCGTCGGAGGGCGCGGCGGCGCTGACGCGCCAGCTGCTCGCCTTCAGCCGGCGGCAGGTGATGACTCCGATCATCCTGAATCTCAACCAGCGCGTGAACGAGATGGGGAAGATGCTGCGGCGGATCATCGGCGAGGACGTGGAGCTGGTGACGCGGCTCGACCCCGGGCTGGGGAACATCAAGGCCGACCCGAGCCAGATCGAGCAGGTCATCATGAATCTCGCGGTGAACGCGCGGGACGCGATGCCGGGCGGCGGGAAGGTCACGATCGAATCGGCGAACGTGATGCTGGACGAGGCGTACGTGGAGGAGCACCGGGACGCGGCGCCCGGGGCGCACGTCGCGCTCACGGTGACCGACACGGGCCAGGGGATGAGCGCCGAGACGCGGTCGCACTTGTTCGAGCCTTTTTTCACGACGAAGGAGCAGGGCAAGGGGACGGGGCTGGGGCTTTCCACGGTGTACGGGATCGTCCGCCAGTGCGGCGGGTCGATCGAGGTGCTCAGCGAGGCGGGCCAGGGCGCGATGTTCCGGATCTATTTCCCGCGGGTCGAGGGGCGGGTCGAGAGCCCGGGGGGAACCAAGATGATGTCGGCGCCGCCCAAGGGGTCGGAGACGATCCTGCTCGTGGAGGATTCGGAGGCGCTGCGCAATCTCGTGTACTCCCTGCTCAAGAAGCACGGCTACACGGTCCTGATCGCGCGGGACGGCGAGGAGGCGCTGAAGGTCAGCGAGGAACACACGGGGACGATCCACCTGGTGGTGACGGACGTGGTGATGCCGCGGATGGGCGGCACGGAGATGGCGCGCCAGCTGCTGCGGTCGCGTCCTGCGACGCGGGTGCTCTACACGTCGGGCTACATCGACAACGCGACGCTGGACCTGGAGGCGGAGATCCTGAAGGGGGCGTTCCTGCCCAAGCCCTTCACGCCGCAGGATCTGGCCCGGAAGGTGCGCGAAATTCTGGGGACGCCGGCTTGAGCAATCCTTTCCGTTCCGCGCGACCGAGTTCCGGCAGAAAATCCCCGGGTAGTTCCCGACCCCTACTTCTTGGCGAATGCGGCCTTCACTTCGGGTTTGGACAGGACCACCAGCGCCCAGATCCCGACGGGCAGTCCGACCACGCAGCACGGCGACAGGCAGGGAACCAGCGAGATGATCGAAGCCATCAAGGCCATGGTGTGATTCTGGAGATTTTTCATCTGCACGGCGCCGTAGACGATGAACCCCGCGAGCGCGAGGCCGACGAGGTTGATGACGATTCCGAGGCCGCCGGAGAGCATGTTGAGCACCTTCCCGTGGCCTTCATCCGCCATGGCGCTCAGGCCGGCGCCCAGGATATTCAGGAGGAGCATCAGGATGCACCACGCCGCGCCGATCCCGGCCGCGACCATCAGCATCATCGCGGGCAATTTGACCGCCTCGCGGGGATCCACGGGCGTCGGACTCGCGGGCGGCGGTACGGCAGGCGGCTGATCGGCCATGGGGTCTCCCCTCTAGATTGGTGTTCGGGGAGGCAGTATACCGGGTCCGCTCCGGTCGCGAAAAGATTTGCTCGCGGATTCAGGCTCGAAACTCGCAACTTCAGAAGCTGGGACCTGGGATCTGGAATCTGGAAACTAACTCACTCCTGCCAGCCGCCCCCGAGGGCTTTGTAGAGCGCGACCAGGTTGAGCGAGAGCTGGACGTCGCTCTGCGCGAGCTGCTGCTGCGTCCCGTACAGCGACCGCTCCGCCTCCAGCACGTCCAGGAACGCCGTCAGCCCCTTCGTGTACCGGTCGTTCACCAGGCGCACCGCGCGCTCGTTCGACGCCACCGCCTCGGCGCTCGACTTGCGCCGCTCCCATTCCTGGAGATACGCGACCAGCGCGTCCTCCACCTCGCCCAGCGCCGACAGGAACGCCCTCTCGAATCCGATCCGCGCCTGCTCCTGCCGGGCGCTCTGCACCTCGATGTTGGCGCGGATCTTCCCGCCCTCGAAGATCGGGAACGCGACCGAGGGCCCGAGCGACCACGTGCGGCTCGGCCACTTGACCAAGTCACCCGAGGTCACGCTCGCCAAACCGAGGAACGCCCCGATCGAGAACTTCGGATAGAGATCCGCCGTCGCGACACCGACCCTCGCCGTCGCGGCCGCGAGCTCACGCTCCGCGCGCCGCACGTCGGGTCGACGCGCGAGAAGATCGGACGGCATGCCGACCGCGACCACCGGAGGAGGAGCCGGCACCGGGGCGTCCTTCAGCAGGTCCGCCTTCAACGCGTTGGGCTCCTGCCCCAGGAGCAGCCCCAAGCGGTGCGCCGCCTGGCGCAGCTGCGTCTCAAGCGACGGAATCAGCGACGAGGTCGACGCGAGCTGGCCCTCCGCGCGCGCCACGTCGAGATCGGTCCCCAGCCCGCCCCGGAGGCGCGTCCGCGTGAGCTCCAACGTCTCCCCGGCCGACCGGATGTTGGCCCGGATCACCGCGATCTGGCGCTGGCTTCCGCGGACGACGAGATAATTGCGCGCCACTTCGCCGAGCAGCGAGACAAGCACCGCGCGCCGGTCCTCGACCGACGCCTCGATCCCCGCCGACGCGGCCTCGATCGCCCGCCGCTTCCCACCGAAGACGTCGATCTCCCACCCGGCGTCGAAGCCGGCCTGGTAGAGACTGCTGTACAGGGGCGGACTGAAGCCGCCGACGTTCTGCGCCCCGTGCTCGCTCAAGCGCTGGCGCTTCGCCGACGCCGCGGCGTCGACCGAGGGCAGGAAGTCGCCGACCGCCGCGCGGTACTCGGCCCGGGCCTCCCGCACCCGCGATTCCGCGAGGGCGAGATCGAGATTCGCCGCGACCGCCCGGTCGATGAGGGCCGCGAGCCGCTCGTCCTTGAAGACCGTCCACCACTGGACGAGCTGGATCTGCTGGGAGGAGACTCTTTCCGACGACGCTTCTCCCCACTGGCCCGCGGCCTTGGTTTCCAGGGCGGGCTTCTCGTAGTCCGGCCCGACCGCGCAGCCGGCGGTCAGCGCCGCCAGGATCGCGACAACGATGCCTCTATTCATGGCGGACCCCCGAGGGCTGGATCGACAGTTCATGATCATTCCCGTCGCCGTTCACGGGCATCGGCACGGGCGCGGTCACATCGACGACCGGGTGCGCCCGGAAGAAGGGGATGCGGTTGAGCACCCTCTCCTGGAACGACTGCATGTAGAGGTAGATCACCGGCGTGACGTAGAGCGTGAGGAACTGGGAGATGACGAGACCGCCCACGATGACCAGGCCGAGCGGCCGGCGCGAGGCTCCGTCCGCCCCCCACCCGAGCGCGATCGGGACCGAGCCCATGATCGAGGCGAGCGTCGTCATGACGATCGGCCGGAAGCGGTCCATGCTCGCGTCGTGGATGGCGTCGATGGGAAGCTGGCCCCGGTCGACGCGGTGGCGCGCGAAATCGACGATCATGATCCCATTCTTCTTCACGATGCCCATGAGCATGAAGAGGCCCACGAACGCGTAGAGAGACGCCTGCTCGTGGAACACGGCGAGCGCCGCCAGGCCGCCGATCAGCGCGGGAGGCAGCGTCGAGAGCACCGTCAGCGGGTGGACGTAGCTCTCGTACAGGATCGCGAGGATCACGTACATGACGAAGACGGCAAGGAAGAGGAGGATCGTGAAGTCGCTCATCGTCGACCCGAACGTCTCGGCCTCGCCCATGAGGCCCGACCGCAGGGTGGGCGACACCACGTCCGCGGCGGCCTTCGTGATGAACGCCGTCATGTCGCCCAGGGCGACCCCCGGCTTGGGGTTGATGAAGAAGGTCACGCTCGTGAACTGGTTGATGTGGTTGACCGACTGCAGGCCCACCGACGGCTTCCAGTCGACGAGCGCGCCGAGGGGGATGAGGTTCTTCCCGTCGTCGGACCGGATGTAGAGCAGGCCGAGGTCCTCGGGCTTCGAGCGCGCCTTGTCGGCGACCTCCACGATGACCTGGTACTGGTCCTCGGGCTTCTTGATCAGGTAGACGTAGTTCTGGGCGTACGCCGTCTGCAGGAGCGACAGAATCCGCGCCTCGGAGACGCCCTGCGTGCGCGCCTGCTCCCGGCGGATCGAGACGTCCAGGTTGGGCGTGTTGCTGAAGAAGTCCCAGGAGACCGACCCGAAGAGCTTCTCCGCGGGGCTGCCCGGCGCGGGGTAGAGCTTCCCCATCAGTTTTCCGGCTGACTCGTAGACCTCGCCGGGATTCACGCCGGAGATGGAGTACGAGTACTGGCCCTGGTTCTGGTTGACCGCGCCCGTGTTGATCTCCAGGACCGGCCACGGCCGCAGGAAGGCGATGGCGCCCGGGATCTGGGAGAGCTTGCCCATCAGCTGCCCCGCCTTCGCGTCGATCGGGATCCGCTGGTCGGCCGGCTTCAGGAACGTGAACGTCAACCCGGTGTTGGAGGCGAGGCGCGAGTTCACCCCGGTGACGGTGATCGAGGTCATGACGTCGGGATCGCTCGCGAGCACCGCGTAGACTTGGTCCTGCATCGCCCGCATCTGCTCGGGCGAGGATCCCTCGCGGCCGAGGAAGACGCCGAAGACGACGCTGCTGTCGCCCGCCGGCAGGAACGTCCTGGGAATGCTGTTGAACAGCCAGATCGTGCCGGTCAGGGAGGCGGCCCAGACGAACGCCGAAATCCATTTGCGGCGCAGGAACCACCCGAGGGTCGCGCCGTACACCGCGAGCACGCGTTTCTCGAAGGCGCCGAAGATCCGCTCCATCCACGTGCGCTTCGAGCCGTGGCCCCGGTCCTGGAGCATGCGGGCGCTCATGAGCGGGGTCAGCGTCAGCGAGACGATGCCGGACGAAAGGATCGCGATCACGATCGTGACGGCGAACTCACGGAAGATGCGCCCCACCTGGCCCGACATGAAAAGAAGCGGCAGGAAGACCGCGGCCAGGGAAATGGTCATCGAGAGAATGGTGAAACTGATCTCCTTGGCGCTGTTGATGGCCGCCTGCAGGGACTTCTCCCCGCGCTCCATCCGGCGCACCGTGTTCTCGAGGAAGACGATCGCGTCGTCGACGAGGAATCCGACGGCGAGCGTGAGGGCCATGAGCGACAGGTTGTCGACGCTGTAGCCCAGGAGCTTCATCGCGATGAAGGTGAGGAGGAGGGAGAGGGGCATCGCGACCGCGGGGATCAG
>Ga0193713_1000056_pt1 | contig 30773 bp, 36 predicted proteins | sample H3a2metaG_FD_143054 | JGI IMG/M metagenome (GOLD analysis project Ga0193713, IMG submission 143054) | Soil microbial communities from a riparian zone of the East river system, Colorado, United States - H3a2 | ecosystem: Environmental > Terrestrial > Soil > Riparian zone | place: USA: East River... | reverse complement strand
CGACAAACGCGTTGTTTTGCCGCGGGTCGAGCACTTCCAGCAACGCGCTGGCCGGGTCGCCGCGAAAATCCGCGCCGATCTTGTCGATCTCATCAAGCATGAAAACCGGGTTCCGCGTACCTGCGCGCCGCAATTCCTGAATGATTCGACCCGGCATCGAGCCAATATACGTGCGACGATGACCGCGGATTTCCGCCTCATCGCGCATACCGCCAAGACTGATCCGCACAAATTTGCGGCCCAACGCATCGGCAATCGATTGGCCGAGGCTGGTTTTGCCCACACCCGGCGGTCCAAGAAAACAGAGGATCGCGCCGTGCCCTTGCGGATTAAGTTTGCGCACAGCCAGATATTCGATCAGCCGTTTCTTAACTTTTTCCAAATCGTAGTGGTCGCGATCGAGGATTTGTTGGGCTTGATCGAGATCGAGGTTGTCCTTGCTCAGTTTATTCCACGGAAGATCGGCAATGATCTCGATGTAACTGACAATCACCGAGAATTCCGGACTGGCGGATGGAATGAAATCGAGCCGCTTCAATTCGCGCTCGGCCTGTTTCATCACCTCCGGCGGCGGGTTAGCTTCTTCGAGCCGTTTGCGCAATTGCTGCGCCTGTTCTTCGCTGCCAGCCTCCGCCTCGCCTAATTCGCGCTGAATGGCCTTAATCTGCGACCGCAGGTAAGCGCGCCTCTGTGCATCGGAAAATTGCGAGGCCACGTCGCGTTGCAGTCTCTGTTGAATCTCAGCAATCTCCAGCTGCGCTGAGACGTGCTGTTGCACAGCACGAACACGCTTTTCAACATCGAGCTCTTCGAGAATCGCCTGCTTTTCTGCAACTTCGATGTTCAAGTTCGACGCCAGAAAATCAGCGAGCTGCTCAGCGTTATCGATGTTCAGGATCATCAAACGCAACTGCTCTGGCGCATCAGGTGTCAGCTCGAAGAGTTTTGCGGCCGAGTCCCGCAGGTTGCGGAAGGTCGCTTCCCACTCTTTCGTTTTTGGCGGCGAAATCGAGTTCGGCAAATCGATTTCCGCGCGTAGGAACGGAGAAGTCGCGATAACTTTGCGAAGAGAAAAACGGCGCAGTCCCTGCGCGATCACTACCACATGGTCGTCCGACTGCCGGAGAAGTTTGAGCACAAGCGCGGCCGTGCCCACCGAGTGTAGGTCTTGCGGCTCCGGGTCTTCCTTTGTCTCATCGCGCTGCGTCAGCAACCCGATCACCTTTGTTCGCGGCAAGGTTTCATCCAGCAGTTTGAGCGACGCCGCACGCTGAACGTTGAGTGGAACAACCGTGCCCGGAAAAACGACGAACCCGCGCATCGGCAAGATCGATAATTCCTCCGGGATCCGCGGCGTTTGGCTTTGGTCCGTGGTTGCCGCGATCGTGCTCTGCGGTCCCGGTTTGAGTTCGGCGCCTGGTTGCAACGCGCTGATTTCTTCGTCGCTCATGACTTCTTTAACGGCAGCGAGATCCAGAGCAGACCGTTCCGTTGTTCTGCGTGCGCCTCGTCGATTTCTACTTCGGTTGGCAATGGCACCTCCCGGATGAACGGGCCATAGTCAATCTCCATTGCCAGCAATTGCAGGGCGCATCCCTCGTCATCGGTCGGCTCAGGCAGCTCGCGAGTGCCGCGAATCACCACGCGCCGCGGTTCAACGGTGAGATCGATCACGGAACGATCGACTCCAGCCAGATCGACGCAGATGCGGATGGAGTTTTCGCACCGGTACGCGTTGATGGCCGGCTCCCAGGCGTGCGCCGCAAATCTCGAAAACTGCGAACGCGACAGTTCGTAGCTGACATCGTGCAATGCACCATGGAGCCAGCGCAATTTGATGTTTTTGATCGGGTCCATTGAAAACAAATCTTCACGCCGGCGGTTGGTTTTCAACCGAACGCAATGATCTATAAGTATACACCTAGAAGATTGCGGTCACGTGCCTCTTTCGAGAGAGCATACGGATACGCAGTGTTGCCGCATCTGTAGCCGTCGCCCTGTGGGCGACGCGGGATCGGAACAATCATCACCATTGCGCTTCCCACAGGGAAGCGGCTACAACGTCCGCGTGCGCGAATATCCAAAACTCCCGCCGCGCCTGCGCTGGATTTTCGCTGATAACCCCTTGTTTTTCATCACACTTTGTACATACGAGCGGAGGAAAGTGCTAGCGTCCGATGCGGTGCATAAGGCCTTCGTAACGTTCGCAATAATCGCGTATTCAGATCATAACATTGCGGTCGGGCGATATGTGATTATGCCTGATCATCTGCATCTCTTCGTCCGCGGGACCGGACGATTTTCAGTTGGGCCGCTGGATTGGGATGTTGAAGCAAAGTCTAGCGAAAGAAATCGCAACCGGTCCTGTGATCTGGCAGCGCGGCTTTTTTGATCATGTTCTCCGCAACGATGAAAGCTACGGACACAAGTGGAATTACGTTCGAGAGAATCCTGTTCGCGCTGGGTTGGTAACGAAAGCCGATGATTGGCCGTATTCCGGGGAAATCGTGCTCATCAATCGCGCATAAATGTAGCCGTCGCCCTATGGGCGACGTTTTCAACCGCTTCGCTATGCGAAGCGTGGGGTGATTCCAAATAAATACTCGATGCGCCGCCCACAGGGCGGCGGCTACAATAGATTCATCGCTGCGACCCGTGTCAGCTTATGTTTACTTCGTTTTCCCGGGGCCCCACAACGCGCGACCGGGTTTGGCGCCGGTGTGCTCTCCATCTTTAATGACTTGCACGCCATTGACGAAGACTTGCTTCACCCCGACGGCGTATTGGTGCGGTTTCTCGAATGTCGCGCGGTCCGAGATTGTCGCCGGATCAAACACAACCACGTCGGCAAACATTCCCTCCTTGAGAAAACCGCGGTGGTCGAGACCGAGATTGGTAGCTGGTTGCCCACTCAAGCGGTGGATCGCGTCGCTCATCGGCAGAACTTTCTCGTCGCGCACGTATTTCCCGAGCACGCGCGCGAAATTTCCGTAAGCGCGAGGATGCGGATTAGATTTCGTGAAAGGCGGTTCGGGCGCTTGTGACGCTTCATCCGAGCCAAAGGAAATCCATGGCTTCCTCAATTCCTTCTTCACGTTCTCTTCCGACATCAAATAGTAAACCGTGCTGATCCGTGACTCGTCTTCCGCGATTAAATCCATGATCGTGTCGATGGGATCTTTGCCGCGCATTTTCGCGACTTCAGCCAGCGTTTTACCGGTGAGCGGTTTGAGTTTGTCCGACTTAAATCCAACCAACAGAATTTTCTCCGGCGAACCGGCAGCGAGGTACAAATTTTCCCATTTGTCGCTGTCTATCTTCACCTCAGCTTTAATCTTCTCGCGCACAGCTTGATCGCGCAGACGTTTGAACAACGCGGGATACCCGCCGTCTTCCGTCCACGGCGGCAGACAGGCGTCGAGTCCCGTGCCGGCGGCGGTGTACGTGTACATGTTCGCGCGGACGTTCAGTCCTTCTTTCTGCGCGCGTTCGATTCGGGCGAGCAGTTCGTCTTCCTTTGGCCAATTTTTCTCGCCGGCGGCTTTGATGTGGTAAACCTCGGCCGGAATGTTTGCTTCGCGCGCGATCCGCAGCAGTTCATCGAGCGCTTCGAACAATTGATTTCCTTCGCTGCGCATATGCGAGATGTATTTGCCCTGATATTTTGCAGCCACCTTGCAGAGCTCGATCAGCTCTTCCGTCTTGGCATAAAACGCAGGCGGATAGATCAGTGAGGTGCCAATTCCGAGGGCGCCTGCTTCCATTTCTTTGCGCACCAGATCACGCATTTGTTCGAGCTGTTCCGGCGTGGGCGGCTTATCTTCAAATCCGATCACGTATTCACGAGCAGTGGTCGCGCCGAGGAACGAAGCCACGTTGCACGAGATGCCGCGCTTTTCGAGATACTGCAGATACTCGGCGAGCGTGTTCCATTTAATGTCGTATTTGATGTCTGTCTGCGCGCGCAGCATGTGTTCGCGCACGCCATCGTTCACCGGCCCCATAGATTCGCCTTCGCCCATGATCTCTGTCGTCACGCCCTGCCGGATTTCGCTTTGCGATCGGCCATCTTGAATCAGTGACTCCGTTGACCATGAAAGCATGTTGATGAATCCGGGCGTAACGGCCAGGCCCTTTGCGTCGATAACTGTTTTCGCTTTTGCCGCCTTGAAATCCCCAACACCCGCAATGCGATCGCCCCGGATCGCAACGTCAGCCTGCCGCGGCTCGCTGCCGGTGCCGTCGTAAACCGTGCCGCCTTTAATGATGACGTCGAAGTCCGTTGTCGCTGGCGACTCCGACTGCTCCTGTGCGCACATTGCAAACACGATTGTCAGGAATGCGCCGACCCAAAGGCAATTTTGTTTCATTGCGCGAATTGATGGTATCGAACACCCAGCTTGGCGCAAAAGCCAACGCAAGGCTTGGAGTGCGCAGACACGTCCGCGCTTCCAAAAGCGGCGACGTGTCGCCGCACTCCAAAAGCAGATCTCGCTTGCAATCTAGCAGCAAGCTTGTGCGGCGAGAGAGCAGGAGTCGCTTTCGCTCGATGATTCAGCAGCCGCCATGCGGCGCTCGCGGGCTTTGCAGGTGGCGCGCGGCGGTTCGAGAAACACTCGCGTCGTGGCATCGCCGCTGGTCACTGAACGAACGTGATACGTCGATGGAAAAAAATTTCGGTCGCCATACTCAACGCGAATTTCGGAATCAACATCCAACGCGATCATTCCGCGCACTTTATCGAAAATTTTGAGGAACTTGGCCGCTCTCATGTAATCTTCGTCCGGATCCTCCGGCACCCAGAGTTGCACGATTGTTTCCTGCCAGCGGTTGGTTTTGCCGCCGCAATCGACCGTTTCGAATGAGGCGCCTTTTAATTCTGTGAGATGGTAGCCGTTGTGTACCGCGTGACCTTCCAGATCTACGAACATCAACTCATTGTCCGGTGCAGCACGCAGCGCGGATATGAATTCCTTTGTTGTCATTTGTTTCTTGTTCCTTTTGTCTTCCTCGCAACAAATCTGCAACAGACCCGTTGACGTTGGAGGCGTTCGCCGTTCATTTGCTCGTCTGTTTCCATCCACCCGCGCAAACCGGTGAGCACATGACGCACGAGCGGATCGGCGTGCTTCGCCCAGCGATAATGCATCCATTTACCGTTGCGGCGCGCTTCCACCAACCCCGCGCGCTTCAGATGAGCCAGGTGACGCGATACTTTTGGCTGCACCACCCGCAGCGTATCGGTTAGTTCGCAGACACAGGTCTCGCCACAAGCCAGCAAGTTTAGCAAACGTAACCGCGTCGGATCAGACAACGTCCGAAACAGGAACGCTGGCGCAGCATTTCTCGCCTTCATTTCGCGAAAAAACGTATACGCATTGCCGTATATGTGTCAACACCGAATCTTACGAACATTTCGCACGGAGTGCTGGACTCGCGAAAGCTTTCGGAGTTGGGAGTGCGATGCGTTCTCGCATCGCTTTCTGAAACCCGGGCAGGTTTGCACCCGGCAACGTTCAGCGGCAAGGGCGACCGATGCGGACACCTGGTCCGAATCATATTTAAAGGTTTGCTGGTGAGACCGTCCTGTTGACGGGGAACCAGCAGGCCACGCGGAGTCGCTCCGCGGCTTCGCAAAAGAGAAAGGGAAATTCAGAATTCAAGAAAGGGGATATCTGATGAAAACACCAATGAAACCCAAGCGTCACAGTCGAGCATTGCTACTGTTGATCCTTTGCGCAGGCGTCGTTGCAACTTTTCTGGGCGGATGTGCAGAGGGGCCTTACATGACGGCGTATGACAACGGTTATTATCCAACCGGGTACTACTATACACCGTCTTACCGGACGTATTCGTATTACGAGCCTGCGTATGACACCGTCGTACGCTCTGGTGTCCGATACAATGATGCTTATGGCCCGCGCTATTACGACAGGACCGTCTACGGCGATTGGTAATTGATTTGTGACGCGCGCTTGGTCGACGCATCGGTGCTGTTCGCCGATGGCGGATGCGCCGATGCGCTCAAGTTGTTCGGTGGACTTGGCGTTCGCCATCCACTCGCGTAGAAGCCAATATCGCAAGTGTTGTAGCCACGGCGCTGTGCGCCGTCCGTCACTGGGGTCTTCTTGCGATTCGGACGTCTCACAGAGGTGTGGGTATATCGTTTATTTAGCTTGGTTTTATTTGAACCGCCGCATTAAATGGGATCAAGCAGCTCTCAGGGGAGGAAGGAGTATCTATGAATACATGTCACACAGTAAGAATCATGCTCTCGCTCGTCTGCGCGGGCGTGTTTGCACTTTCACTTGGCGGATGTGCCGACACCTATTACGCCGGGAATTATTCGGCACCGGAGTCGCGCTACAATATCCATTACGGGCCAGACTATTATCCGTACTATCCGTGGTACAGCTATTATGGCGGAGCGTACTATTACGGAGAGTGAGCCGGCTGATTATTTCTCCGTTTCCTTTAGCAGTTCTACTAACTGATCTTTCCACAGCGCCGCAACCGTGTGGCTGCCGTGACCGCGGGTTTTCTCAGTTAAAGGCATCACGATCGCGCGTCCATGCGGGACGCGCTTAATCTCGCGCTCGAGAATTCCAAGCTCGGGCGGATTGATCAGATCGTCCGCGGAATTGATCGCCAGAAGCGGCGCGCGAATTCTTTCCAGATTCGGTCCGGGATCGTAATCGCGCGAAGCTTCGACCGCGTAAAGCACATCATTTGCGTCATCGGTCTTAACGATCTGCTCGACGAATTTGTCGAGAACTTCATCCGTTTTGGCAAGCGTCGGCGCTTCCTTTTGTCGCAGCACCGGATTACTGCTCATGAACCAAAGCATTTCCGCTGCGGTGCGAAGGCCCGGCGGCTGTGTTTTGTACTCGCCGCCGTTCCATGCCGGATCGTTGCGGATCACGTCGATGACCGTCCGGCGCCACGCCCGGTTGCGTCCCGAAATTTGCGTGGGCAAACTCGCCAGCGGCATGAGCGCGTCCATAAAATCAGGATGCAACTCGCCCCAGAACCAGGTGTGCATTCCGCCCATTGATGTTCCCATGACGAGGCGCGCATGATTAATGCCGAGTCTTTCGGTGAGCAGGCGGTACTGCGCTTCAATCATGTCGAGGTAACCGTAGCGCGGGAATTTCGCGTGCATTCCGTCACTCGGCTTGCTCGATTTGCCGTGGCCGATGCCGTCCGGCAGCACGATGAAGAATTTCGTCGCATCGAGCGGCTGATCCTTCCCGAACAATTCGCCAGCAAACTCCGGGCGAATGAATTGCGCGCCGCTACCGGTTGTCCCGTGCATGATAAGAACGGCATTCGTCGTTTTGCCCTGCGCATCCTTCTCCGGTTTCCCGAGCGTCCGGTAATGCAGGCGCAACTCCGGCAATGTTTCGCCTGAGGTAAATTTGAAATCGCGAATCGTGTAATCGCCTTCGGTCGGTGTCGGATAATCGGCTGCGAACGCGAAACTCGCGGCCAAAATGCACACCGGAAATGCGAAGATTCGGATTATTGGATTCACGTTAACGATTTCGTTGGCGTTCGGCTTGGATTCGTTTGAGCAGCTCCGTGTGGGTGCGTTCGAGCTCGTTGGCAAATTTCACGGTTTCGTCCAGAGCTCGGGGATATATCTCGAACCGGTTTCGCAACCTTTTGGTGGCGGGATCGTAAAAGAAAGAAACGTCCTGGTCGAGATTTGGCACAATCAGCTCGTCGCTTAATTTCTGATAACGCGCCAGGCGGCTTAGTCCCCAGCGGATAATCGATTCGTCGTTGCGCAGCGCGGTGAGCGTCTCCAGGTCGAGCAGCTGAGCCCCGCCAGATTGAAGCCACGTGGCGAAGTCGCCCGGGCTGTAATCGGTCGTAAAAACAAACGGACGCAGCGGCGGCATCTCGCCACCGTCCAGCGCTCGCCGAAACTCTGCGGCTGCTCGTTCTTGTTTCGCACGACTAATTTTGCCGCTCTCGATTCCCTCGCGAAGCGTTTGCTCGATCCACGCCAGGATCCGGTCGCGTCGTTGGGCATCCTGCTGTTGCTGTTGATAATTGTTGAGCCAGAACGCCCCGTAAACGCCAACGAACACCAAAACCAATTCAGCAACCCAGCGGACGATTCGCGACAAACCGGAGCGTTTTTCAGTTGTCTGACTCATCGTTAACGGGAAAATTGAATCAATGAGACAATCGTGGTCAGTCAACCATTTGACCGATTTTGTCGTGGATTCTGTCAAACATGCTCACGCAGATGACGCCCCTTTTTATCATTTGAGATTCGACCGCATATTCCCCGACGATTTCTACGTGGAAATGCTCCAAGCAATGCCGATGCCCGAGGATTACCGTGCGATGTCTGGCAAAAGCAAAATGGGAAGTAGCAGACCTGATGGAAAGCCGACGCGCGCGAAGATCGACCTTTTTCCCGAATACATTCGTCATTTGCCTCAAACGAAGCGCGCGGTGTGGGATGTGGCAGGGCGCGTCCTTCGCTCCAAAGAAGTGGGGTCGGCTTTCGTGCAGCGGCTTGCGCCCGGTTTAAAGCGCCGGTTCGGGGAAAATTTTTCAAAAGTTGGAATGTATCCCGTACCAATCCTCACCCGCGATATTCCGGGATACCGCATCTTCAAACATACCGACAGCCTTTGGAAAGGAATCACTGTCCAATTCTATCTGCCGCCCGATAATTCGACACCGCATATCGGCACCATCTTCCACGAGGTGCTGCCCAACGGCAGAAAACCGAAAAAGGCGCAGATGCCATTTTCACCGAATAGCGGCTACGCGTTCGCAGTTGCCGATAACACCTGGCATTCAGCCGACCCGGTTGGGCCGGAAGTGAAAACACGCGACAGTATTCTGCTGACTTATTTCGTCGATGCTGGATCATGGCGATTTGTGCGAAATCGCAGTCGGAGATTTCTGAATCTTTTGCTCAACGAGGTACGCAATCTGAAGCGGAGCTGAGCGGATCTCGGCGTATTCGAAAAACAAGCGTAATGGAATCGGCCGAAGCAACGACATCTGTTAATAGTAAAAGTGAACCCATCGCGCCCTGGTGGCATACGCTGCTGGTACTCGTGCCGATAGCTATCGGTTCTATCGCGAGTTGGTACGAACGTGGGCTGCCAAACGCACATCTGCCAGGCGTAAGTTATCGGCTCTCGAGCTATATCACAGTCCTGCTGGAAGAGTGGTTGGTGGTTCTTTTGATCTGGCTGGCATTGAAACGCCGCGGGATCTCCATAGGCAGCTTGGTTTCAGGTCGCTGGCAGACACTCGGCGCCTTCTTCAGAGATTTAGGACTAGCTGTCGGATTTCTTGTTATCGCTGTCCCGCTGATCGGTGGCCTGATGCTCCTCTTTCTGCATTTTTTTGGAGGCAACCCGAACAGCGCGCTCTTCGATATCACGCCCAAGACAGCACTCGAGCTTGTGGTATGGCTGGGAATGTCCGCGACGGCAGGTTTCTGTGAGGAACTCATCTTTCGCGGCTATCTCACGCGACAATTCAATGCGTGGACGGGCAGTCTTGTATTCGCTGTGGTCCTTCAAGGCATCGTGTTTGGGCTCGCACATGGATACTATCATCAAGCGATGGTTGTCATCATGGTTCAGGGATGGCTCCTGGGGCTGCTCGCCTGGTGGCGCAAGAGCTTGCGCCCTGGAATGCTGGGGCACGGGCTGCAAGACGCCATCGGTGGCGTAATAGCGTTCCTCTCGCGAAGCGCCTGAACTTCATTTTACACCACTGAAAAATTTCGTTAGCGAGGCAGCCCCGAAAGCGTTCGGGGTTCCATGTTGGCAAGCGCATACGCAGCCACTGCGACGACGGCTGAATTTTCTGCCAATTCTTTCGGCACAATTTTGTCCAGTGTATCAGCAGCAGTGTGGTGATAGTTGAAGTAGAAACGGCTGTCTTGAATCGGACTAAAGGAGACCACGCCGGCCTTCTCCAGCGGCTCAATGTCGGCGCCGCAATGTTCAACCAGATGGAGATTGCCCGCGCCGGACTCCTGCAAAATTGTTGCGACGGGCGCGAGCATCTTTTTCACTTCTGGTTTGCCCTTGATGTTGATGCCGAGCGGGTGCCCGGCGCCACCGTCTGTTTCCATAGCTGCGAAATGATTTGAGATTTCTTTTTCGTGATCCTTTGCGTACTGCTTTGATCCCGCCTCACCGTTCTCTTCATTCATCCACGCGATCACGCGGATCGTGCGCTTCGGTTTGAGACGAAGTTTTCGGATCAGGTTTGCCGTTTCCATCGAAACTGCGACACCCGCGCCATCGTCGATTGCCCCTGTGCCCAAATCCCACGAGTCCAGGTGACCGGAAACGATGATTATTTGTTCGGGATGTTCGCTGCCTTTGATATCAGCGATCACGTTTGCGCTCTCGATGTCCGGCAGAGTTTGCGGCGTTAACACTAATTTCATTTTCACCCGTCCTTGCCGGACCAGATCGACGATCAAATCTGCGTCTTCTGCCGTAACTGCACCCGCCGGAATTTTCGGCGCATCTTTTGCGTAATCTGTCATTCCAGTGTGTGGAAGCCGATAGTCGGCACCGCCCACTGAGCGAATCAAACACGCAACAGCGCCTTGGCTCGCGGCTGCGCTCGGGCCGTTGCTTCGATAAACCACCGCTTCGCCATAAGCTTCGCCGCCGCGACCCTCCGCGGCCATTTGTTTGTCGAACGGGTAATTGAACAGCACGATTTTGCCCGCGACCTTCTCCCGGGGCATCGATTTGAGTTCATCGAAATTTCTGACGTCAATCACGTCTGCCTCAATTCCCTCCGGAGGTGTTGCCACGCTTCCGCCTAGCGCGCATAAGACAATTTTCTGCGTTGTGCTCTGTGCCTGGCCGGGAAATTCGATCAGCGCTGCTGTCTCTTCACCGCGCACCCAGTGTGGGACCATCACCTTCTCGAGCTGCACTTCACAACCGATGGCCTTCAATTCGTTCGCGACGTACTCAACCGCTTTTGCTGCCTGAGCCGAGCCGCTCAAACGCGGCCCGATGTTATTCGCCAGATGCGCAACCTGTCGGTAAGCATAATCGCTTTCCAGAGCCGCCTTCTGCAATTGTTTCAGGTCCGTCAGTGTCTGCGGCGAGAAGACAATCGGTGTCGGCGATGGCGAAGCGCTCGAATGCGATGTTTCCGAGGGCGTTTGCTGCGCATCAACTTGTAGAGCACAAAGAAATAACAAAGCCCGCAGAAGATAGATTGCGCAGAATCGGTTTTTCAAGCGGAGAGGCAATTACGTCTCTTTGTTAAACTCGATCTCCTCGCCAAACAAATCAGGGTTCTTCGCGTTGTCATTGAGAAATTTAGCGACTGCCGTCGAGTCTTTCTTTTCTTTTGGGATTACGTCGCGGTTAACGCTGCGTAATATCAGTTGCTTGCTGTCGTCCGACAGCTTCCAAACCACGTAAGCATACTTGCGATCCTCGGAGTTAATGTCCTGGACACTGACAAACGGTGTGTCGGCAACGTCAGAGTGATAAGCACGGAACAAATCACCATCGTAGTAAACGATGTAGATATTCTCATCCAGCCGTCGCACTCTCAGGTGTTCCTTGCCATCCTGAGAAATCCAGTTGCCGAGAACTTGTTCCTGCACTTTCCGCGTGGGACTAGATGTGATCGGAACTTCGTATTCGCAAGCAGTAAAAGCGAGGATGCACAGGCTAACCGCAATCCCGAAGCCTGATCGTCGATAAATCAAAGTCGGAGAAGGCACCGCAAGAAGTTCAGGAACGAGATCAGTTTCTTCCCCAAATTACCTGGGGAGCTTCGACGCAATCACATCGATCTTCTCGATCGAAGGCGGTTTAGCCAGAAGTTCGCCGGCTTTCTCCATCAAGGCTTGCGCGACCTTGCCATTCAGGTGCGCATCGCGGCCAGAGTCATCTGCGAACGTGTCAAAAATACCGTATGTGGACGGTCCGATCTTAATGGCGAACCATGATATCGTTTTTGGCTCGGCCTCAACTAATCCCTGACCAGCCTGCAAGAATTTCTCAACTTCCGGTTCCTTGCCCGGCTTCGCTTCCAAAACTACCCACAATGCCTTTCCGCTCATGATTGCATCCTCCTTTTAGATTTTTCCATCGCACTCAGCGCCAAACCTGTCTACTAACAACTAGATTCGGTTCTCGTTAACTTTTTCGGCCCTCGTCGAAGTCGATCAGGTCCGGAATAGTGCAAATATCGTCGCGATCAGCGATTCCGGCTTCGCGCTTTCGTTGTTCCAATCGAGGCGTTACTGAATCGCGCCAACCGAGCTTCGAAATAAACCCGTTCCAAACAAATAGGTCACCTTGGTTTAGACGGCGACCTTTTTCGAAACACCATTCCAAAATTTCCTCATCCGTGCCGCCCTCTTTAACTCTTTTGATTAGATCGCGATGATGCACCCGCAGAAAATTGCAACACGCGCTGTCGGCTGTCTGCGGCGCGCCAAAATTTTCCTGATAATCCTCATGCAGCTCGCCGCGGGCGTGTAGCCGGATCTTGTCCAGCATGCGGGGAAAATACATCATGCCGCGCGTCATTTCCTTACAGCTCTTGGGATAGATTGTCATACGTGAATGAATCGCATCATCCGTAGTGGTGCAATATTGGCCAGCCTACTTCCAGAGAACCACTGGGAAAAAGCTCAAGTCAGCCAGACGCGCTGAACGAACCAAAAACTGCCGAGTAGCACGACAGCTGCTGAACACGCCGGCGCCCATCGCGCAATAAACATCGGGTTTTCCCGGAGTTTCCATATGATCGGCAGCGTTAAAGCAGTAACCATGATCTGACCGAGCTCGACGCCTAGATTGAAAGAGAACAGGGGCAGCACGATGCCGCCGGTGCCCGAGCCGATGCCAGCCTCGCGCAAGGCCGAAGCAAAGCCGAAGCCATGTATCAAACCAAAGCCGAAGGGCACCATTCGCCGCGCTTTCGGAATGTCGCCGCGCAAAAGGTTCTCGATGCCAACAAAAACGATGGAAGCAGCGATCAATGGCTCAACAATTCGACTTGGAATTTGCACGAGCTGCAGTGTTGCCACTGCCAGTGTGATCGAGTGCGCGATCGTAAATGAAGTGATAATACCTAACGAGGAGAAAAAGCCACCCGCCACCAGCAGCAGCCCGAAGAGAAAGAGCAAATGATCGTATCCGGTCAAAATATGTTTCACACCCAGACAAAGAAAATTCGCAAACGAGCGAGCGGCTTCGAACATCGCTGTACTCGCGTTGGTGTGGGGCATTTGCACTGTCGCGCGGTCTGCGGCTGCGCTTAACAACCGCTCGAAGATGGTTTCCCCGAGTGAGTTTTGTATCTGGAGATACTGACGATGCCCAAGCGGCAGAAACGCGAGGATCTTGGATTGAATCTCCAGACTCGAAAAGCCGATAGCGTGGAAATTCAGACGAACTTCTACGTTGTTGTTCCCATCGAGACGGCTGTGAATCGAGCTGTCTTTGGCGATTTTGCCATCCGCTGCGATGAAAAGTTGCCTCGCTACAGCCGTTTCGAGTTGCGATCGTGTCTGTGCGAACTCGGCTTGCGTCACAATCCCGTCGTGATCCTTGTCGAGTTCGGCAAGTTGTGCCGCGTCCCTGACCGCAAGCGTCAACGTAACCTCCAGACTATTTCTGCAGGAGCGGACGGCGAGGCTGCTTAAACCGGGATCATGCGCCGCCGTCTTTTGAAGCGGTAACAGCGAAAGCAGAACCGCAAGAATTGCGGCTCGAGCAACGCGCGACCCGGCCAGGCGCGACGACGCGGCCTGGCCGGGATCCCAAAATTCCATAAGAGAATGACGGACCGCGACGCGTTGGAGCGTTATGGATGGGAGTGGTTGCGGCCGTTCTGCGGCGTGGATTCGTAAGGGAATACTTTGTTGTACGCCACGTCGTTAAAGTCCACATTGTCCCCGGCTGGCCCACGAATGATTGGCGGATTGACGCGAAGATTGCTGATTAGAGCAGTCACCGCGATGTCCACTACATCGTCGCCAAAACGGCGGCCGTTCGGCCAGCCGCCAGGAATAACGCCGTTGCCAAAGCCCGGTTGAATTTGGCTGATCAGGGTGTCGCCGCCAAAGATGCCCAGCCGCGAGAAGCCAGGGTCATCCGGGTCGGGCCCCTGTTGGGTGCCATTGCCTGCCAGGCGGCAGGGATCTGTGGACAAATCAACTTTAATCAAATCAGGAATAAAGATCCCTGCGATGTCGGTTCGGCCTGTCTCGACGTCGGGCAACTGGCCATTGAAAAGAATGACGTTAATCAGGTGCGCGAGTTCGGGAGTCATCGCGTACCCGCGGAACAACTGGTTGTCAAACATGGGGCTGGTTCGGCTGTAACGATCCTTATCAGCGATGGCAACCAGGCCCTCGTTGAAGAGCGGGTTGCCTTGCCGGGCGACCTGCACCCAGGGGCCATGTAAGTCCGGACCGCCGTTTCTCACCAACTTCGTTGTTTCATCGCGCAGTATTTGCATCTGACGGCGGCTGGTTGTTGCATAGACGCCGGCAATTTGCTGGTCACCGCCCAGTTCGCTTACCGGAATCACCAGCGCCATCAGGTGAATGTTGAATCCGCCCTGCGAGTCCTTGCCCGGCGAGCGAAGCTGCAAGAGATCGAAGACGGCATTGATGTCGGCATAGAAACCATCGTCACGTTGACCCGCGAACGAGAAGTAACCCCCGCCCAGGTTCTTGATGGTTTGTGTTGTATAACGATCCAATTCCGGTTCCGTGGCCACACCGTCCTTCGCGGGATTGTTGCCGTCGTTGCCCTGATTATAAAATGGAGTTGCTATCCCCTGATTGTTGGGTGGAACGGTACCCGTTCCCAGTAGTGTGCGACGGTCGTGGTGGCGATGATCCACCTTGGTAACGGTGTAAGTTTGCACGAGGTTCTGGTTAGCATCCCCGACGTCATTAATAACACCAAGGTATGACTGCAGGATCGTGTTCTGGTTCCTGAACGTCGTGTTGAATTGGAACTCGTAGCTCAACGTGGCTCTACCCGCACCTACGTCGTTTCCAGTCGCAACGTGGATTTGATAAAGCACGTTGTCGTCGAAGTTGTACTTGTTCGGGCCGATGCCAGGTTCCTCGTGGGGATACACGCCCAGAGCTGTGACAAGGCTCTTCGTTCCGTTCTCATTTTGCACGAACGCGTAAACGTCCGTGGTGTTTGCTGCGGGATCGCGAGTGATCAGCGGCGCATCCATGTGACTGGATGCTTGCGCCGCGCCGATTAAATGTGCCGCGATCAGTGCCATAACACAGCGCGACATGAGGCATGTTATTTTTTTCATTTGTCTTTAGGTTTTGGTTTGGGGTTGGGTTTTCCGCGCGGCATTTGGCCCGAGCGAAAAAGTTTCTTTTGGGTTCGAGGCAACGGACGCCTTCTTTTCAGCGCCGCGCTCTGCGGTTTGAAGTTCATTGCGCTCAGATGGCAAAAGCAGATGCGAGAGTTCGCTCGCTTTGCGCAACCAGCGCTCCGCTTCGGCTGAGTGACCGGCTTGTGAAGCGATGATGCCGGCATGGAAAAACAGCCGCGCGTCTTGGGTGCCTTCCGCCAACGCCCGCTGCATCTCGGTGTGCGCTTCAGTCAACTTCCCTGCCGCCGCCAGCGACCAAGCCAACGCATCGTGAGTGAAGACATCACCCCGCGCGTCAAGTTCTGCTCGCGCAAGGCGAAGCGCCGTTTCAGGAGACTCGTGGCGCGTCGCGAGATAGAGCGCTAGCGTCCGCGGATCGCTGCTCACGCCGCGTTGGCAAAGTTGAGCTTCGACTTCAGAGGCTTCCTTCTTCCTGCCAGCTAGGCGCAGCGCCTCGGCTAGCGTCCACTGATATTCCGGAAGCGGATTTAGCTTCACCGCGTTTTGCAAAGCGTCCACGGCTTCGCCCAACCGGTTTTGACCAAGGAGGATCCTGCCCTGCAACAATAGTGTTGGTGGATAATTGCTTTGTAGCGAGAGTGCCAGCGCGCACTGTTTCTCTGCTTCATTAACACGGCCGGCTTGAAACTCGTAGAACGCCAATCGCGTGTTCACCCATGAGGCGGATTCAGCATCCTGCGGGCTGGCAGCACCAACAGCCAGTTGCATCGCTTCGATCGCTCCCTCGAGATCACCTTTGAGCCAGCGCATGTGCGCTGCGCGAGCGTATGCACGAAGGTCAGGCTTCAAATTCATCATCTGCTGATAGGCCTCGACCGCTTCTCCCAGCTTTCCCTGCTCCATCAACGCGTCGCCCAGAAGACCGTAGTCAAAGCTGAGTCCCCGTTGCTGGACGAGACCCCGCGCGAGGGTTTCGGATTCTTTAAAGCGATGCAGATTCTGCAGCACGTGCGCACGTAACAGCATCGCTTCCTGGCTTTGCGGATTGCGCATTTCGATCGAACGCGCGCATTGCTCGGCTAGTTCGTAAAACCCTGGGTCGAAACTTTCGCGCGCTTTAGCCACGAACGCCCAGCCAAGTCGCTCGAGCCAGAGTTCGACATTTCTGCCCTCACGAACCCGCTGCTGGAGTTGGGAAATTTCTTTGTCGATGCGACTCTCGCCCGTGTGCGGAACTAGCACCAAGCCAAGCGAACCATCTAAAGTTGTTGCAGCTGCAGGGACCGTGTTCGGCTCCCTCTTGTTACTTGGCCGAGAGAAAAGAATTAGCAAACACGTCACCACTAGGAGCGGGGCAAGAAAATCAGAATTTGCCCAGCACGTATGCCAGCGCTGCAGTTGGTAGCTTGTTTGCGGCTTTTCATTTTTTTGCGTTCGGCAAGCATTACGCCGAGACGTGGCGAGTGGATGCAGTCGCGACGAAAAAAAATTAGATTGCGCAAGGAATTGTTCGCGCGGGTCGCCAACAACCGCTCTTTCGAACCCCGGGCGCGCCCTCAGCCGTTCGAGTCAAAATTCCATTGTGACGGTGACTTCGAAACTCCAGTCGCTTTCTTCGTTCTCCAGGTCGAGCGAAATGCTGTAGCGACTGGAAGGGCCGCTATCGGAAGGCTCGAACGCGACAAAGCGATCGATAATACGTTCGTCGATTGCGCGCGCGGCTATCTCCGTGACCGCCACTGCCTCTGCAGTCGCAGACGTCGGCGAGGACGATGCCCCATTTTCCTCCGCAACGACTGGTCCAGCCGCGACCATGGCCAGTATGAAAATAAAAATGCTTGCTTTCAAATGCCCGGTGATACGCCGCAGCCATCCGCCTGGATGCTTTGTAAGGCTCGCTAACGACAGCGATCGCGAGCAGGAGACGATTACGAACTATTTCAGGTCGTACCAACGAGCAGAATGGGTCCCTCTTTTTTGGGGACGCCGCCTTCGCGCTCCAAACTGATCGCAAAAGCCTTTACGTGTTCCGCTTTCTCAACCGGCTTGAAGCGAACTTGCGCAACACCGTTCTTATCTACCCGCACAACACCTGCGCTAATTGGATCCTTGTGCTCGGCATCGACCGCCCACAACTGATAATCCTTGCCCGGCTGTGCCGCAGGAAGATTGCTGATACGTATCACGCCGCTTTGACGCCCAGGTTGCCATGCCACCGTCGCTTTCGCATCCGCCGGTGCAGGCGCAGACGGCGCGAGAGCATAAAACGTCGTCTGCATCAACGGATCGGATCCGCGAATATCGGCGAGCTCGCGTTCCAGTCGTACGCGATCGAGAGCGAGCAAGCCGCAAAAAACCGCCAACGCTGCAGCGATGGCCCATGGTACCCAGCCGAATCGAACGCGTTCCTGCGGAATCGGCGTTGGCTCTTCGGTTTTAATCGCAATCTCGCGCATGATGCGGTGCTTCAACGAGGCAGGCGGCGGCTGCGGTGGAACCGTCAAGGCAACGGTTCCTGCTGCTTCGCGCAATTCGCGAGCGATATCGCGCAATTCGGCGTTCGCGTTCAACTCCGATTCGAACGCAGCGGCCTCGCGCGGCTCCAGTAGCCCGAGAACGTAGAGCGCCGCTTGGTCCTGTTGTTCTTCCGAAATCATAAAATCATAACTCAGGTGCGAAATTGTTCTCGAAGCTTGAGAAGGCCGCGCCGGATTCGCGCCTTCACCGTACCGAGCGGTTGTCCAAGTTGCGCAGCAATCTCGTGATGCGTGCGATGCCCGAAAAAAGCCAGCTCGATCGCCTGTCGCTGGTCTTCGGGCAAGTTATTCAACAAAGATCGCACATGAGCTGCCTCGTCTTTTTTGTTAGCGGTATCCGCTGCGTTCTCAACCGTGGATGCATCAGTTGCCTCGGCAACTTTGTTCTCGGCTGTAGACTCGACTACAACGCGCAACCGCCGGTCGCGCGCCCGCAATCGATCGATGACTCGGCTTCGAGTGAGCAGCACGGTCCAACTGAAGACGCTGCTCTGTTCTGGATCGTAAGTCCCGGCACGCGACCATATTTGGAGAAAGACCTCCTGCAGAGCGTCCTGCGCCTCTGAAGCGTCTCCCAACATCTTGAAAGCCAAAGAATACAGCGGTCCGCTGAGCCGGTCATAAAGGGCGCTAAAGGCGCCTTGATCGCGGCGGCCAATCTGGGCGATCATTTCCTGATCCCGCATCTGCTGCGCTGTAGATGTTTCCGCCATCAGCAACCGATCAGTTGTATCGAGTAATCCGACGAATCGTCGAGTCTGGATGCAATGATTTTGCTGCGCGATCCATCATGCCCTTGGTCATTTCCTTCAGGCTCTTTGGATAGGTCCTCATAGGCGAATGAAACCGCATCCGCGTGGCCGTACAATAGTTGCGGGGATTCAACGCTCCCGCTGTTGAAAGCGACGCGAGGACGCGTGCGCACTCCGAAAGCTTTCGCGAAATGAGGTTGGCGGTGTCGTATACATTTCGCACGAAGTGCTTTGGAGTGCGATGCGTCTCCGCATCGCTTTTGGCGAGAATCAAAATCTTCCAGAAAGATTGGGTCTGACGGGATGGACCGGTCAGTTCCCTCCGCCGTTGGTCAACTCCAGAATCCGCGCCCGTTTCGCACCGTAATCGAGCGAATGAAACCGCCGGATTTCGTCGAGTCGACGCACACCGTTAAGAGTATCGAGATAATGCGTGTAGCTCGCTGCGAGCTGGCTGGTCTCGAGATAGCGACCGCGGAGATTTGCGTCGCGAAATGCTTCGGGACATTGCCGGGCGAAAAGATGGAAGTGCAACCAGCGCCGGTCAGCTTGCGAGATACGTTGGGGTTTTCGGAAAAAGGCGACAAAGAGTAGGAGAACAAGATACGTATCGACCTGCGCCTGGAGCTCAAGATTGCGTGCAAAATCTTCCGACGCGACCTCGCGCATTCCCTTTTTGAACTGAAGCGCAGCATGAAGCGCATGATTGAGTTCCTCGACGAACATGATTAGCGACCGGATATTGCGGTCACCCAAGCCCGCGCGGGGATCATGTTGCTCCAGCTGCTCAATCAGCCAGCGCGAATAATAAATGCCGACGTAAAGCTGGTCTCCGGCGCGACGCAGGAACGTCCGCGCGAGCTCGCTTAGTTCGCGGGCGGATTTTCCGGCCAACAGTGACAATTGCGCGCAACGCGTCCGATCGATCAGACAATCCTCCAGATTGATCCCGACCTGCGCGTACGTTCGCTCGAACAATTTCTGGATTTGGCTGAACAGGGTCTCGTTCACAAACATAGCGATGGGCGCGCATCCTCATCGAGATTGAGCAATCGGTCGGAAAGCTGATTCAGCGCGAGCCGCACGTCGCGAAATCGATCTGCCAATCTTTCGAAAACGTCGTCCAATTCGCAGCGGCGAGCGACGGCGTGCGAAGCTACAAGCTGATAGTTCGTCCGACCAACCTGCTCGTAAAATTCGATATCCGGTCCGCCGCGCAAGCTGCGCTGTCCCGCGACGGCGGGATGGAAAATTCCGCTGATGAACAGCGAGTAATTCCCGATGTGCGCCCGGACCAAAAATGCCTGCTCCGGAGTGGCGCGCGTCAGCGCGATTAGCATGTCGGAAATGTATTGCTCGGCGAGATGATGGGTTTCGTCGGAAATCTGCAACCGGCTCGCATGCGAAAACGTTTCCAGCAACGACGCTACATAATCGCAAAGCTTGCGGTCGCCGATCCCGCCCTGTTGCAACACGTGCCGGGCCAAAACGTAAAAATAAAACTGAGACGAGATCCGCAAGTGTCCGCAGTGGTTCAGGATTGCATCGACCAATCGCGGGTGATCGAGAATTGAATCGCGCGTGTCGATATCACTCAGAAGATCGACAAGCGACACCTGATCGCTTTGCGAGCGCGCGAGCGTGCGCACAATGAAGTCGAAATCAGCCGCGGTAAACCGCGCCCGACAATTCGCCCTGACCATCGGGACTTCATAATGCGCGATGACCGCGGCGATGGCAAGTCAGAGATTTTAGCCACGGATGAACACGGATTTTACACGGATGAATCAGGAATCGAGGAAAGGGATTTCTGAGATAGAAGGCAAAGCTGCGAGGGTAGCAGCGAAGAAGCGAGGGCAGCGACTGAGTTTCAAACCAGGAAATCAGGAGTCGACTTTACCGGAGTTGGTTAATGAAATTGTTGTAGTCCTCGTGCGTGCCGATCCAAAACCAGACGACGAGGTCGCCGTGTTTCTGCGCAACGGCGCGATAGTGATCGCCGATTCGTACCGACCAGACGTTTCTGACAAGCGGCTTGAACTGCATTGAGGGGTGAAACGGATCACGCAACCAGAGTTGAAACTTTTCTCGCGCGAGACATTGAACGTGAGCCGGTAGTCTGTTGAACTCATGCCAGAAACGCCGGTGCGTTCTCGACGTCACGGCATTTCGCGGGTGCGTCCGGACTTGATGTCCTCTTCGACTTCGTGCAAGACCTCATCGAGCTTGCCACTCCCGATGTCGCGTTTCATCTGCTCGTCCCATTCGTCGTCGTTCCAACCGTGCAACCACGCCGCCAACTCGGCGCGCTCTTCGAACGAAAGCTGTTCGATGGCAGTCTTGATTTCAGGAAGGCTCACGTTGGCGATCTTACCATCGCTCGATTGCTCTTCCAAGTTCCGGTAATCCAGCCGGAAAGAATGTCGATAGGAAGCGTTGACCCCCTCTTAACCCCCACTCCGCTCATTCCTAACGAAGAATCTCGCAGTATGTCGTCTCCAATGTTTTAGCGACTTCGTCAGGCGCAATTGCCCAGAGCGTAGCTAAATTTGAGACGATTGACCACGCATCCCATGGTTTTGCAGGCTGTTCGTCAAACCTGCCAAATGGACCATCCGATTCGGGAACAACTCTGTTGCGCGGGATCGCCGCCAGAGCGCTTCGCCCAGCTCTGCTCGAAAACATAGCCGGATTTATCGAGAACCAGCAGCCGAGTTCGACTGCTCGGTCAACTTCGCGCTTTGTTCCAGTGAACCAATGAAGTACGAATTTGCCTGCGTTAGGTTGTTTGCTTAAGACATCAAGTATTTTCGCGGCTGCACCACGGCTGTGCAGAGAAAAAATACGGCCTCCGGCTAGCGCAGACATTCGAAGTATGTCTCGCAGGATTGCTTCTTGTTGTGGTAGAGTTGCGCGGTGGCGAGCGGAGCCGTCTAGGCCGACCTCGCCAACGAACTGTGTTCGTGTGAGAAGCTTTTCGAAGAGCCCAAGCTCATGATGCCGCACGGCTACAAGCTCAGGATGTAAACCCAGTGCTGTGTTAATATGGCTATACGATCGCGTCAGAGCGGAAGTGCCTTCAAATGCACTCGGGACCGTGGTAACCGAAAGTAACCGAACCTTCTTACTGTCACAAAGAGCAGCGATAACAGACGGGTTAGGATACAAATCGAGATGACAATGAAAGTCGATCATTGCCAGCTGATACCGCTGAGAAACTCTTCGAGCTCTTTCAATCCGCGATGCACGACGTCTAGGTAGACGCCGCGTTCAGCGGGATCATATGGCAAAGGGCCGGGTTCATTGACCCATCGTGCGATGTTTCGTGTCTTCAGCTGCGCGACCGCGAGGCGCGCGGCAAAAACGTCATCGTTATTGCTATGGGTGGACAAGTCTTCAGCCCAGTATCCTGTCCGGTCGTCAATGTTCGCCCGCGAGAACGCAGCACGCCGGATTAAGCAGGGAACACAACGTCCGCAGTGTTGGTTTAGGCGTTTACCCTTTCCACATGAATACGTCACATGGGCGAACTTCCTGACGATTTGATTTTTGCACGCCACGAGCATTTCTCCCTTCGTCTTACCTCGATAACGGTTCGTGAGTACAACCTTCAAACCCACGCTGTCGAGAATGCTTTGAAGCTGACCGATGAAGTGGGGATGTGTAGTCCGCGTGCTTAGGCTGCCCATGCGCCGCCGGTAGAACGGTGGATTGATAGAAATCAAACCATTCTCGGGTAGGAAAACTTCGACGCGGTCGTTGCCCGTGTGTAACCCCGACGCGGCGATAACTCCATAAGCTAGGAAGAGAATAGAACGGGAGCGCGAGGATGCCTCATATGGTGGAACATGTCGTTCGATAGATTTTCCTTCGAACCTGTTCTGATCGAGCCGCAACTGACAAGCGAGATACTCCTGCGTCTGTCCCTCCTTAGGCGATGCCTGACTCACGAGTAACGGGAAGCGTTTACCATCGAGTAGATCAGCCGCCCCTATGAAGCTGTCCAATCCGCCAGAGAACAGGCAGATACAGTCGCGATCAGTAAGCTTAGGATGCCATGTCGGTGGACGACTTCCATTCGGTCGGAACGCAATCTTCCAAATGTCTCCGGTAAGAAACCGCAACGTTGCTGCGATCTGCTCTCTTAACGCGTTCCATGGCTCTGGGTCCGCCAGCTCCACTTCGAGTGCGATCTCGCGCGTCCAGCCATCTACCGCCGACGAGCGTAGAAGGAAACGATCGGTTCCAAAGACGGCAAGTGCTATAGATAGAAAATCCCATGCTGTTACTGATGGGGGCGCCGGTAGAAAAGCGCGAGCTTGCTCTGCTAAGGGATGACCAACTCCAGCCAGTTTCTCTGTCCCTACGTCGTATAAAACAATCGGAAATGCGTCACGCTTGCGCGCTGCATTCGCTCGTGAAGGTTGAACGGTAGCGACTACCGTCCTCATTCCCAGCTTCCCATCTCCTGGTGTACCTCACGAACCAAACGAGCGACCAGGTTTTGGACGGCCGGCGTGCTCAAATTGGTTCCGCCAGTATTTAGAAGCGGCGTACCTACCACATCTGTCACTTCGCGAATTAGATTTCGCAGATCATTCTCGCGCTGAACTGCGATAGGCGGGCTAACTGCAGCTAGTGCCTTCCCGCTGTCCGTCATTACAGAAACAAATACAAGTTCGGCAACGAAACGCAGAATAGCGATACGAATAGCGTTCGCATCCAAAGCTGCCGGATCAAAGGCGTCTGGGCTGCCTATCGCTTCAGCGAGCGCCTCGCCAAGAGCTGCGCGCAAAACATCTTCATCGAGGATTCCTGGCGGTCAAAAAGCGTCGACGATCTGTGCAATAGCAATCTCCGACGGCAGTCCAGCTAATCCGCGGATGTCTAACTCATCAGGCGATGGAGACGCGCCTGCACCACTCCGCGCGAGCGCCGCTAATGCGCCTCCGCCAGATCGAATTGCTCGTGATAATCGCTGCGTTCCACTGCGCGCGCCACCGCGAGCACTATTGGCCCAATGACCTAACGCGCTTCGTGCACGACCACGATCGCCAGTTTCTACATAGCGGCGTAGATCGCCCCGGAAACTCCTAAAAGGAGCTGGCGGTACGAGCGGTGACGGCGCGGGGGTAACTCGCGGTTTATCCTCCTCGGTAGGTGTCGAGTTATCATCGTTACTTGCTGGATTGCTATGCTCGGAGGGAAGCACTGGGTCTTCGTTCGCCCAGGGCGGGATTAATGCCGACCCAGCTAAAGCGTCTCCTTTCGAAGGCGAGGTGCCCATTTACTTCGTCTCGACCATTTCGGCGTTTTTCAAGAGAAAGAGTATGCCTTTGTCCATACTCTTTTGCGACAGGCCCGACACAAACGCCTTCAACTCAGCACTCAACGTCGGGTCGTCTTTTGCGAGAATTAGCGCGCCGTGAATACCGTCGACATGCTTCGCCCAATCCGCCTGCCGCATGTTATCTATCAGTTGAGACATCACGGCTGCACGTTCGGGCGCCGATAGACTTGTAACTACCTTCTGCGCAGCAGGAGAGTTCACGCTCGCAACTTTAGTTAATGCGGCAACCGCCTCCTGCGCCGCAGGACTAAGGCCTCGATGGGTCACTGCAGGTGCCATCACATCGCGACTAAGAAATACCGCCGGTTTGAGATCGATCTTGCCGTCAAAGAGAGGTTCCATTCGCTGCCAGTCCCGGATGAATGGTTCGAACTTCTTCCACGTCTCGGGGAGTTCCATCGCCTTCTTCTTCGACTCACTCGGGGGAAGCAGATAACTTTGCGATTCCGCATCTTCCATGACGAGTCCGTATAAAGTTCGTGTCGCGTCTTCACTTGTGCATCGTTCAAAAACCGCAAGTTTCGCGAGGGTGGCTAAGTCGACGTTCATACCTCGGCCTTTAGCAATCTGCTGCCTCAAGCTAATTGCGTTCATGAGCCGCTTCACAATACGCGGGTTACCTTGGATCTGCGGCGCACTAGCCAATGTCGGTGCGAGACGATCAGCAATAGCAAGGCGATCAATCAGATCGCCGCTATTGGGGATCATTTTGACGATTTCCTCCTTGGTGAATGTCTTTCCGCTCCACCATCCTTGAAGTGCGTTGAGTAACCGCTCCTGAACAGCCGTAAGCGATTCAGGTGATGCCAGGGAGACATAAAGCGAATACATGTACGCACGAAGGTCCTCCGCGCTGACCTGTGGAACTCGCATCGGCACTTGAATGACTTTATCGAGATAATCACGAACGTGCGACGCTTGAGGATCATTGAAGTGTTTTGCAACCGAATGGCGAATCATGTCTTCGTCAGCGGCAATGATGAATGCGGTCCGCGGCATAAATAAGAATAGACGTACAGCCTCCAAAGTGGCGATCGCAACGTCGGGCAAGCAGCGGTCCAAATTGTCGATAAACAAAATGAGCGTTGTATCCAGGCCTTCGAGAAGTTCGCCAAACTCCTTTCGAAACGCTTCGATCTCCTTTGGAGGAGTCTTCTTCTCCGCTGGCTTCAGCAATCCGCCGAGCGTATGCACTGCTTCCTTTGCGTCCTTTTTTACAGCGTTGATGTCGTCCGTCGTGCCCTCTCCACGAGCAACCAAGCTTAGCGCATTGATGCCCCGACTAATGAATCCCGGCGGTATTCCGAACGCCAGGCTGACGCCAACGTCCGCCGCCAATCCCAAGGCTCTAAAGTAATTCACTCGGCCAGCGAGATCATTGGCCTTCTGCAACAGTGTTTTGTTATCCTTCGATAGTTCGAGCAGCTTGGTGGAGACGACCTCCATTAGCGCGGCGCGCGCATCATCGAACCCTTGGTACAGCCACGCGTCGAATTTGATGACGGCGTGCTTCCCTTTCTTTGGCAAGCGGTTCTCCACCAGTCTCAGCACGGTCGATTTCCCGGTGCCCCAAGTTCCAAACATGCCGATGGACATTGGGAGCATGTTCGCGTTTTGAGTAAGCGCGACGATTTGATCGGCTACTTCGGTGAAGTTTAAAAAGTCCTGATCACTCTCGCTGTCTCGCCACATTTGTTGTCCGAAGGAAGGGTTTTCTGCCGCCAATTAACAACTACGGGTTAGCAGCGGCAAAGTTCATATCTCTTTAGCAAAACAGCCGGACCCTTTCGAGTCCGGCTGTTCGAATTCACATATTGTTTTGGCTTAGTAGTCCATGCCGCCCATGCCGCCTGGAGGCATCGGAGGAGTTTTTTCCTTTTCAGGAATCTCCGTCACCAATGCTTCGGTGGTGAGCAACAGACCCGCGATCGACGCAGCATTCTGCAGCGCCGTGCGCGTGACCTTGGTTGGATCGACAATCCCCGCCTTCACCAGATCGGTGTATTCATCGGCGGCGACATCGTACCCTTCGTTGCCTTTGCGCTTCTTAACTTCCTCCACAACGAGCGCGCCTTCTTTGCCGGCGTTGTCGGCAAGTTGGCGCGTCGGCTCTTCGATGGCGCGGCGCACAATCGCTACGCCAACTTTCTCGTCGGGTTCGAGGTCCTTGATGTTGTCGAGTGTTTTCTGCGTGCGCAGGTATGCGACACCGCCGCCAGGGACGATGCCTTCTTCAACCGCCGCACGCGTGGCGTGCAACGCATCTTCGACGCGCGCTTTTTTCTCTTTCATTTCGGTCTCGGTCGCAGCGCCGACGTTGATGACTGCAACGCCGCCTGCGAGTTTCGCCAGTCGCTCCTGGAGCTTCTCACTATCGTAATCGCTGGTCGTCTCTTCAATTTGACGACGGATCTGAGCGACGCGGCCCTGGATGTCGGCTTTTTTGCCTTCGCCTTCGACAATGGTGGTGTTCTCCTTGTCGATGGTAATGCGCTTGGCCCTGCCGAGGTCTTCGAGCTTGATGTTCTCGAGCTTGATGCCGAGATCTTCGCTGATCAGACGCCCGCCGGTCAGCACCGCGATGTCTTCCAACATCGCCTTGCGACGATCGCCGAAGCCGGGCGCTTTCACCGCGCAGACCTGCAATGTGCCGCGCAGTTTGTTCACGACCAGAGTTGCGAGTGCTTCGCCTTCCACGTCCTCAGCAATGATGAGGAGCGGACGGCCGGCCTTGGCCACTTTCTCAAGCAAAGGAAGCAAGTCCTTCAAGCTCGAGATTTTTTTCTCGTAAATGAGGACGTACGCACTTTCGAGCACGGCCTCCATCGCCTCCGCGTTGGTGACGAAGTAAGGCGACAGATAACCTTTATCGAACTGCATGCCCTCGACGACTTCCAGCGTGGTCTCGATTGATTTGGCTTCCTCGACCGTGATCGTGCCGTCCTTGCCAACCTTGTCCATGGCGTCGGCAATGATTTCGCCGATCGTCTTGTCCCAGTTGGCCGAAACGGTCGCGACCTGCGCGATCTCGGTGCGATCGCTGACTTTCTTGGAGAGCTTCTTCAGCTCCTCGACGATTGCTTCGACACCTTTCATGATGCCGCGCTGCAACGACGTCGGATTCGCTCCGGCAGTGACGTTGCGCAGACCTTCGCGGTAAATTGATTCCGCGAGAATCGTCGCCGTGGTCGTGCCGTCGCCCGCGACGTCGGACGTTTTGGAAGCGACTTCGCGCACGAGCTGGGCGCCCATATTTTCATACGGGTCCTCGAGCTCGATCTCTTTCGCGACCGTCACACCGTCCTTGGTGATCGTTGGGCTACCGAATTTTTTGTCGAGAATGACGTTGCGGCCGCTCGGGCCGAGTGTGGCCTTGACGGCCTTCGCCAGTTTCTCGATACCGCGCAGCAACGTGTGCCGCGCGTTTTCATCGAATTGTAGTTGTTTAGCTGCCATATAATTAGTTGATAGTCTTTAGTTGAGTGTTGATAGCGATCATCAACCGATGATGCCGAGGATGTCGTCCTCGCGCATGATCAGATAATTTTCATCGTCGATTTTGATTTCGGTGCCGCCGTATTTTGAGATCAGCACCTTGTCGCCCTTTTTGACCGTGAAGTCGATTTTCTTGCCTTCCTCGTTGACTTTCCCGGTGCCCAGAGCAACCACTTTCCCCTCTTGTGGTTTTTCCTTGGCGGTATCGGGGATGATAATCCCGCCTTTTTTCACTTCCTGCTCTTCGAGCGGCTGCACCAGCACCCGATCGCCGAGCGGTCTTACGTTAACTGCTGCCATAGGTTGTTTTTTACTCCTTATTGGTTTGTTGGGTTGAGCCGGCGACTGTCGATTCTGGCGACCGCCGCCGACAAATTGTTGTTATTTTTTCTTGTCTTCGTCGACGACCTCGAACTCTGCGTCGACGACGTCGCCTTCGCCCCGCCCTGCGGGGCCGGCGCCTTCTTCAGCACCAGGACCTTGTTGCGCTTCGGGGCCGGGTTGCGGCCCGGGACGCGGACCGGCCTGCGCTGATGCCTGCTTGTAAAGCTCGGCGCTGACTTCCTGGAACTTGTTCTGCAAGTCGTCGTACGTTCGTTTCATCGCATCGGTATCGTTGCGATTGATCGCGTCGCGCACCGCGGCGATCGCGTCCTCGACTTGCTTCTTCTTGTCGCCGGAAATCTTGTCGCCAAGTTCTTTCAACTGCTTCTCGGACTGATAAGCGAGCATGTCCGCGTTGTTCTTGATCTCGATGGCTTCCTTCGCCTTCTTGTCCTCTTCTGCATGCGCTTCGGCTTCACGCTGCATCTTCTCCACTTCGTCCTTGGAAAGACCGGAGCTGCCGGTGATGGAAATTTTCTGTTCCTTCCCGGTGCCCAAATCTTTGGCCGAGACGTGCAGAATACCGTTCGCGTCCGTATCGAATGTCACTTCGATTTGCGGAACACCACGCGGCGCGGGTGGAATTCCATCGAGGTGGAAGACGCCGAGTTGTTTGTTGTCGCGCGACAATGGCCGCTCGCCCTGTAACACCTTGATCTCCACGCCTGGCTGATTGTCGCTGTAAGTCGAGAAGATCTGCGATTTTCGCGTCGGAATAGTGGTGTTCCGCGGAATCATCGGTGTGGCCACGCCCCCGGCCGTTTCAATCGAAAGCGTAAGCGGGGTAACATCGAGAAGGAGCACATCCTTGACGTCACCCTTAAGAACGCCCCCCTGAATGCCGGCGCCAATCGCGACCACTTCGTCAGGGTTCACTCCCTTGTGGGGCTCCTTGCCGATAAGGTCGCGTGCAATCTGCTGTACTTTGGGCATGCGTGTCATGCCGCCCACCAGCACGAGCTCATCGACGTCCTTCTCCGTAACGCCTGCGTCCTTCAAGCAAGCCTTCACCGGCGGGATGGTGCGTTGGAACAAGTCATCGCAAAGCTGCTCCATCTTCGAGCGAGTCAACTTCTTCTGGATGTGCTTCGGCCCGCTCGCGTCCGCTGTGATAAACGGCAGATTGATTTCGTATTCCTGCGTGGATGAAAGGGCGATCTTCGCTTTCTCAGCTTCCTCCTTGATCCGTTGAACCGCGTCCGGCTGCTTGCTTAAATCAATGCCCGTCTCCTTTTTGAACTCGTTAATGATCCAATCCATGATGCGCGCATCCCAGTCGTCACCGCCGAGGTGCGTATCGCCGTTCGTCGCTTTTACTTCGAAAACGCCGTCGCCAATTTCGAGCACGGAAATGTCGAACGTGCCGCCGCCCAAATCGTAAACTGCAATCTCCTCGTCTTTTTTCTTATCCAAACCGTAAGCGAGCGACGCGGCAGTGGGCTCGTTGATGATGCGCAATACTTCCATGCCGGCGATCTTGCCCGCGTCTTTCGTGGCATTGCGCTGTGAGTCATTGAAATATGCCGGAACCGTAATTACGGCCTGCGTGATTTTTTCGCCGAGCTTCGCTTCCGCATCGGCTTTTAACTTCGACAAAATCATCGCCGAGATTTCCGGCGGCGAAAATGTTTTGCGCTGGCCGTTGATCTCGACCTGCACGTGCGCGTCGCCGTTGGCGGCCTTCACGACCTTATAAGGGACGCGTTTAATTTCCTCCTGAACTTCATCGAACTTGCGGCCCATGAAGCGCTTGATCGAGAAGACGGTGTTTTCCGGGTTGGTCACTGCCTGGCGTTTCGCAGCCTGGCCGACGAGTCGTTCGCCGCTTTTTGTGAAGGCAACTACCGAAGGCGTCGTGCGTGCGCCTTCACTGTTTTCTAAAACCACAGGGTCGCCACCCTCCATCACAGCCATGCAGGAGTTGGTGGTGCCCAAATCGATACCTAAAACTTTAGCCATAAATTAAAAATCCTTTCTTGGTAAGATCGCCGACGGACGGAATCGCCGTGGCGAGACTTTAATCCCAACTATTCTAAGCAAGCCTTAGGCCAGACCCGGGGCCTAGGCTTAAGTTCCTGTTCGTCAGGGTCTAACGCAGATCAGGCGATAAACTGATTTCTCGCGTCCGAGACAATTCGGCTCGATTCCAAGGCGATTCCCAAGGGGCGTCGCGCCAATGCGGCGCGCTTCTATCCGGATCACTTGAGAAGTGTGAACACCTGGGTGTACGAACCATCGGCATTTCGCGTACTGGCCGACTGGCCACGAGCTCCCATGTACTTACCGGTACCGCCCAGTATGGCGCGCACTACAGGCTGGCCCGCATCAAATTCACCAGCGGTCGGTGGATAATCGCGTGCGCCCAAAGCCACAATTTGATCCTGACGATTGGCAAAGCTGAAGAACAGAACAGTTGCGCGCGTCTCCAAGTTTGGGTTTGCGTCAGTCGCCATTTTGATCAGCGTCTTGGAGCCAAACACCTCGCCTGTGACTGGACCGCCGGGAGTAGAGTGTAGCGCAGCCAAAAAATGATAGACATCGCCCGGACTGTTTCCCGGTGGGCCGAGGTCAAGTAGTTTCAGCGTTGGTGCGTCTTCATACACAGTAAACGTTTCAGTGGGAGCTGTTGTCGAATGCACGCCGCACGCGACCATCAGAGTTGAACCAAGCACAGCCGCCAATCCTATTATTCTCCGCATAATAATCAGGTTCATTGTAAACTCCTTTCGAAAGTAAAATTAAGTTTCTGCGAACTGCGTTAGCACTTCTAGTCAGATTCGAAAACGGCCTAAACATTACGCTCCTCACAATCAAAATCGTCACGGAAACAAATTCTGTTTCGCGAAATGCGCGCGCCGCGATAAAATTTCAGCGTGCGACAATATCACGATCTACTCA
>Ga0193713_1000055_pt1 | contig 30911 bp, 26 predicted proteins | sample H3a2metaG_FD_143054 | JGI IMG/M metagenome (GOLD analysis project Ga0193713, IMG submission 143054) | Soil microbial communities from a riparian zone of the East river system, Colorado, United States - H3a2 | ecosystem: Environmental > Terrestrial > Soil > Riparian zone | place: USA: East River... | reverse complement strand
TCCAATGCACAGCCGGGTTCGTGTCGCGCGAGTAAAGCGCGTTGTGCACCGGTGACTCGAGCGGTTCGTAATGTGTAGGCATCGGTCCATCTTGCAAACCGCTCGGGACGTAAAGCCACCCGAGCCCGTCTTCATGCGAGATGAACGCCGAGTCGCCGGGAATCCCATCAAGGCCGCTCTCGTTTCCGGTTGGTCGAAACTCTGGCGACTTGTCCAGCGGAAAATCGGGGTTATCAATTCCGGTCCATTTCTTTTGCGCGCCGTCCCACCAGATTAACTTCTTGCGGTCGCTCCACGGCTCGCCGGTCGGGCTGGCGCTCGCTCTATTATATATGATGCGGCGATCGCCCGGCCAGGCGAAGCCCCAACCGTGGCCAAGATAATCTTTCGAATTACGCGAGTTCGCCTTGTTAATCTTATCTGGACCGAGGACGCCTGAGTAAATCCAGCAGCCGCTTGCGGTCGAACCGTCGGACTTCAGCCGTGGATAACCGTCAACCTGCGGACCGTGATGCGGATTCCCTGCGCGATCGATGCCGAAAACAATTCCGTCATTCTGCTGTTCTGTAGTTGGACGTTGGACGTTGGACGTTGGGCGTTGGGCGTTTTCTTGATGCTCAAGCGTGTACCAGCCGTTGATCTCTGCCAACACGGCTTCCATTTTTGGATCGCCCGACTCGTCTTCCGGATACCACCAATCGAGTGCGCGCAACGGTTCATCGAGCGGATCGTTGGATTGTTTCGCTTTGGCGATCAGGCGCAAAGCGAGCTGATGCATGAACCACGCCTCGGAGCGCGCGTCGCCCGGCGGATCGACAGCTTTCTGGCGCCACTGCAGCATGCGCTGCGTTTGTGTGAAGGCGCCTTCCTTTTCGGCATGACCCGCCGCTGGAAAAAGAAAAACCTCCGTTTCGATGTCCTCTGCGCGAAGCTCGTCGCGCTCAATCTCGGGCGAATCACGCCAGAACGTCGCCGCTTCGATTTCGACCATCTCTCGAACGACCAGCCATTTCAATTTCGACAGCGACGCTCGCTCGAACCTGGAGTTTGCCGCCGCGACCGCCGGATTCTGGCCCATCATGAACATGCCTTCCATTTTTCCGTCGGCCATGTCGTAGAGGTATTCGAAGAAGGAATGGTTGCTGGTGATCTTCGGGATCCAGTTGTAGCCAAAATCGTTTTCGACCGTTGCGTTCTTGCCGTAGTACGCTTTCAGCAAGCTGATGAAGTACGCTGGAAGACTATGCCAGAGACCAGTTGGCTTTGTTTGACGCGCCAGGTAATCGCGCAGCGTCGTTTCGGTGCCATCGCCGCGGGGCATTGGCAGATAACCAGGCAAAGTATCGTAGAGCGTTGGAATGTCAGTCGAGCCTTGGATCGACGCGTGACCACGCAGGGCCAAGATTCCGCCGCCCGGACGGCCGATATTGCCGAGCAACAGTTGCAGGATCGCCGCGGTGCGAATGATCTGAACGCCTTTTGAATGTTGGGTCCAGCCGAGCGCATAACAAATCGCCGCGCTCTTATCTGGACCCGATGCAGCGACTAGCGCGTCCGCGACTTTGTGAAAAAGCGCCGGCGGAATGCCGCAAATTTTCTCTACCATCTCCGGGGTGTAACGAGCGAAGTGGCTGCGCAACGTTTGGAAAACGCACCGCGGATGTTGCAGGCTCAGATCGCGCTCGGGGAAACTAAGGCCGCCATCGCCTTTGTAGAGCCAGGTCCTCCTATCGTAGCCGCATTGCTCCCCGCTCCAGCCGGAGAAAACGCCGGTCGCGCCTTCTTCCGCGTCGCGAAAATCTTCGCGCAGAATGCATGAGGCATTGGTGAAGTGGAGAACATACTCGCGAAAGAATAGTTCGTTCTCGATAATATGCCTGACGAGTCCGCCCAGAAACGCAATGTCGCCGCCGGCGCGGATCGGCACCCAGATGTCCGCCAGCGCGCTGGTGCGCGAAAATCTTGGATCGACATGAATGATCGTCGCGCCGCGCTCCTTTGCTTTCATCACCCAACGAAAACCGACCGGGTGCGCTTCGGCCATCGAAGAGCCTTCGATTAAGATGCAATCCGCGTTAGCCAGATCTTGTTGCGCGGTCGTAGCTCCGCCCCGGCCGAAGGAGGTGCCCAGACCGGGCACCGTGCTGCTATGTCATATCCGCGCCTGGTTGGATATGCACACCATTCCCAGGCCCAGAGTAAATAATTTTCGGATGAGATAATTTTCTTCGTTGTCGAGCGTGGCGCCGCCGAGATGGCAGATCGCGGTCGTGTGATTGATGGTCGCGCCGTTTTGTTTGTGCACAAACGTGCGTTTGCGTGATTCCCAAACGCGGTCTGCCACCATGTCCATCGCGTGATCGAGCGAAATTTCCGTCCACTCTTTCGCGCGTGGCGCGCGATATTTCATTTTCGTTTCGCGCCGATCATGCGTGAGCAACTGGTAGGAGGCCGCGCCTTTGGGGCAAAGATTGCCCTGGCTTATTGGACTCTCCGGGTCGCCCTCGATCGAAATCAATTTGCCTTGCTTGTGATAAATCAGCTGCCCGCATCCGACACCGCAGTAAGGGCAAATCGATCGTGCGACTTGTGCATCGTCGATTCGCGCATGCATCGCGCGCGTTTTGTCCGACATCGCTTCGATTCCCGTGCCGTCGCACCGCTCACGAATTTGGCGAATGACGGGCCATTTCGAAAGCAACGCAGTTAGCGATGGCATCGCGTTTATTCCTCGCTTAAGCAGCCAAGTTCACTGTTATCGTTTTCGTCGCAGCGCGTAAAGCCAAAACAAGCTCCGATCTCAAAGAATCGAGCGCACCACGCCACCGTCGGCGCGCAAAGCCGCGCCATTCGTAGCCGATGAGAGCGGGCTGGCGACAAACGCAACCAGTGCCGCAACTTCATCCGGAGTAGCGAAACGTTTCAGGAGTGACGTGGGCCGTGCTGTCGTGAAGAATTCTTTTTCCACGGCGGCGGGCGTCGCGTGTTTTGATTTGGCCAAATCGTCGATGAATTTTTCCACGCCTTCCGAACGAGTTGGGCCAGCCAGTACCGAATTGACGGTCACGCCTGTTCCCGCGGTGGTTTCAGCCAGTCCGCGGGCGAGCGCTACCTGCATGGTTTTCGTTACGCCGTAATGGATCATTTCCACCGGAATATTCGCAGCGGATTCGCTGGAGATAAAAATGATGCGTCCCCAACCGCCCGCCTTCATCCGTGGCAGATAATGACGCGACAGACGAACGCCACTTAGAAAATTCGTTTCAATGATCGCCAACCATTCCGCGTCGGTGATTTGTTCAAAGTCCTTGACTTCATAAACGCCCAGATTGTTTACGAGAATATCCACATCGGGATAGCGTTTTGTGGTTTGCGCTGCCGCGTCCGCCTTAGACAAGTCGAGCGCGAGCCCTTCGAGTTTCGCTGCTGGGACGTTCGCGCGAATGGAGGCAATGGCTTCTTTAACGCGCGCCTCGCTGCGTCCGTTGACGATCACGCGAGTGCCTTCGGCGGCGAGCGCTTTGGCAATGGCTAAACCGATTCCTGCAGTAGAACCGGTGACAAGAGCGAGTTTGTTTTCTAATTGAAGATTCATAGTTATGGGTTGGCAACTTACCTTCTCGGATCGCGGCTTATCCCGCGTTCCTTAAGCTGCGGCGAGGAACTCTGGTTCCAGAATCCCCTCTCTCTTAATAAGCGCGCGGCGCAACTTCGCCAAAGCAATGTTCTGTAGTTGGCGAATACGCTCTCGCGTAATGCCAAAGTCCTTACTGACATCTTCCAGCGTCTTCGGCTTTCCACCGTCCAAGCCGAAGCGCTGCGAAATGATTTTTCTCTCTCGGGGATCGAGCACTTCAAGCAGCCCGTCCACTTCGCCGAGCAGATTTTTGTCGCGCAACAATTCAAACGGGGTTTGCGCTTCGTCATCGCCGATCACCTCGGAAAACTCCGTCGAGTCATTGTCCGCAATCGGGGCGTCGAGCGAAGCCGGGCGGATACCGACACTCTTTAGTCGTGTAATTTTATCGCTGTCGATGCCAATCTCCTGACCAAGTTCGTCGTCCGTCGGCTCGCGGCCGAGCTCGTCGCTCATCTGGAGTGAGACGCGACGTACCTTTGCGATCTTGTCGGAGAGATGCACCGGAACTCGGATCGTCTTGCTTTGGTTGGCCAGGGCGCGCTTGATCGATTGTTTGATCCACCACATCGCATAGGTACTCAGCTTCGCGCCTCTGGTCGGTTCGAAGCGCTCAACTGCTTTGGTTAATCCAATGTTACCCTCGGAGATCAGGTCGAGCAGCGGCAGACCGAGATTGGCGTAATCCCGCGCGATGGTGACAACCAGCCGTAAATTCGCATTAATCATCCGCTCGCGGGCTGCCGTATTTCCCTTTTTAATTTTCTTTGCGAGCGCGATCTCTTGTTCCGGCGTCAAAAGGGGAAACCGCCCGATCTCTCGCAAGTATCTGTTGAGTCCATTATCGGTTTCATTCATGATGGGAACTTATTCGCCCGAGCAAACCGATCGCTATTGCCCAAGCGTGGGATTTTGAAATACCGCTCGCGAGGTGATTCGCGATCTCTCTTTCGAGATAGCAGTTCGGTGCCGGAATACTTGGCGTCTCGGGTATTGCGACGCAAAACGGTTGAAAGAGCGGAAATAATAGGTAACGCCACGATCATGCTTATAAATACTGCGGGACGGTTTATCTGCGTTCTAGCTTGTGCTGCCGCACTGGTCATTCTTTCGCCGCCCGCTCGGGCTGATCGCGAGTTGACTGAGCGCAATAAGGCCCTAGTCCGCGATTTTTATACAACCGTGCTGATCGGTCGCGACGTCGATGCGGCACCGCGCTTCCTGCGGGCCGACTACATTCAGCACAATCCTCAAGTACCCACCGGCCTCAAAGGTTTCATGGACACGTTTCGGGCGCGTTTCGCCCAAAAACTTCCGGATGATTACAAGCGCGAGTTATTGAATGTCATCGGCGAAGACGACATGGTTGTCATTTATGTGCGGCAAACGTGGACGAGCCACGACGGTTAGCATCACCAGGCGCTCGGGTTCGACATGTTCCGTGTCGAGGACGGGAAAATAGCAGAACACTGGGATGCGGATTAGGACTTGCAGTTTCGCCTAAGTAGCTTCGGATAAGCCGAACGCTGCTTGCGGTGGAACCACAACTGCTCGGCGGCTTGCCCACCAGCCGCGCAGGCGATCAAAATACAGGTAAACGACCGGCGTCGTGTATAGCGTGAGCACCTGACTGAAAATCAAGCCACCAACAATGGCGATGCCCAGTGGCCGGCGCAGTTCCGCGCCCATACCCGACGACATGATCAAGGGCAATGCGCCAAACAAAGCTGCTGTTGTGGTCATAAGGATTGGTCGGAACCGGAGCAGGCACGCCTGAAATATCGCTTCGCGTGGTCGCATGTTTTCGGCGCGCTCCGCTTCGAGCGCGAAATCTACCATCAGGATCGCGTTCTTCTTCACGATTCCTATGAGCAGAAGGAGGCCGATTATCGCGATGACGCTTAACTCGGTATGGAACAGCATTAGTGCTAATAATGCGCCAACACTCGCCGATGGTAGCGTTGATAAGATCGTAACCGGGTGAATGTAACTCTCATAAAGAATGCCTAGGACGATATAGACCGCGATTAGCGCGGCGAGAATCAGAAATGGCTCACCAGCTAACGAAGCTTGAAAGGCTTCCGCTGTTCCGGAAAAACTCCCGTGAACCGCACTCGGCATTCCGATCCGTTGTTGCATCTGGTGAATAGCTGTAACTGCATTACCTAGTGCCATCCCTCCCGCCAGATTGAAAGAAATGGTAACTGATGGAAATTGGCCCTGGTGATTCATAGCAATTGGTGCAGTGGTCGGCTCGTAACTGGCAACGGCACTCAGCGGCACAACGGACGTTGGCGTAGGGCTAGGTGAAGAACTGGCACCTGCGCCGGACGATGAAGCAACAGCATTCGCGACAGGAGTCGAACTGGTGATCGCGATCGCCGGCGTAGCAAACGGAGTCGGTATAGGAATCAACTGAAGACCAGCAGGTGTGCTCGCAGGCGTAGCAATCGCAATCGGCAAAGGATTCACCTGGAGAGTGGTAACTGCGGTCGTTGAGCTAGCAGTGATGGTCGATGGTATAGCAGTCGCGATCGGTGTTGATGTAGTAGAACTTACAACGGCGTTCAACACGCCAGGTGAGGCGGTGGGAGCTGGACTCGCCACAAGAAGTGCATTCGGATCTGGCAGCGTACCGGGACTCGGTGTAGGAGTCGGAATCGCTACTGGCGCGGGCTGAGAACTCGTTAGGCTAGATAACGTGGTACCGACGGTCAATGCGGATGCCAGCTGAGAACTGCCAGGCATTGAGAATGGTATCGGCGTTGGGCTACTTGCCGGCCGAATGTAGATGGCATTCAAACCTTCCGGGTCTTGCCAGAACTGCGGATCAACTTCCATGACCACATGGTATTGATTGAGGGAAGTAAACATGGTCGAGACCTGTCGCTGCCCAAATGCGTCGTAAAGCGTGTCGTCGAGGATTTGTGCTGAAATGCCTAATCGTGCCGCAGTCTGTCGGTCATAACTCAGCGAAGCTTGCAAGCCTGCATTCTGTTGGTCGCTGTTCACGTCAGTGAAGCCAGGCAGCTTGCGCATTTCTGCCAGCACGATCGGTCCCCATTTCACGAGGTCGCTCAGGTTTTCGCTTTGAATCGTATATTGGTATTGCGCGTTACTCTGTCGGCCTCCGATACGCAAGTCCTGCCCGGCTTGCAGGAATGTCATCGCGCCAGGAACACCGGCGAGTTTCGGTCGCAAACGATTGATGACCTGGCTTGAGCTGATTTTTCGTTCCTCCAGCGGCTTTAGTGCGACGTAAACAAACCCGCTGTTGGTGGCGCCGTTGCCGCCAACGAAAGTGACCACGCTGGAAACTGCCGGATCAATTTTGATCGTGTCATTAACGCGCAACGCAGCCTGTTGCATCGCCTGAAACGACGCGTCCTGCGAGCCTTGCATTCCGCCAAACACAGTGCCGTTATCCTGCAGGGGAAAGAAGCCTTTCGGCACAGTGACGAACAGATAGCCGGTCGCCGCGATGGTTGCGATTAGCACGGCGAGCGTGATGACCGGATGGCGCAGCACAATTTGCAAGCTGCGCCTGTAACTCTCCGACATCCACGCGAAAGCATTTTCGCCTAGCTGCGCAATCCTTCCGCTGTAGCCAAGGCGCTGTATCGCCGTGTTTGCGGCTGCAACGTCGTCCGGTTTCTTAGATGCGCGTGTTGGCCGCAATAACCGCGCGCACATCATCGGGGTTGTGGTTAACGAGATCGCGAGCGAAACGAGAATCGCGGTTGAGAGCGTCACCGCGAATTCGCGAAACAACCGCCCAACGATTCCGCCCATAAGTAAGATCGGCGTAAACACTGCGACTAGCGAAATACTGATGGATAGAACGGTGAAGCCGACTTCGCGCGCGCCTTTGAGCGCCGCTTGCATCGGCTGCATTCCTTGTTCGAGATAGCGCGAAACGTTTTCGATGACGACGATCGCGTCATCCACTACGAACCCGGTCGAAATGGTCAACGCCATCAGGGAAAGATTATCCAAGCTGTAGCCGAACAGGTACATCACACCGAACGTGGCGATGAGCGACGTGGGAACCACAACTGCCGGTATCAGCGTCGCACGCCCGTTTCGTAGAAAAACAAAAACGACAAGGACAACGAGCATGATCGCTATCACGAGCGTGCGCTCGACTTCAAAAACCGAGGCTCGAATCGTCGTGGTCCGATCGAGCACAATCTGCATGTTTATCGCGGCAGGGATCGACGCCTTGAGCGACGGCAGCGCCGCCCTCACTCGATCGACAGTTTGGATGATGTTTGCGCCCGGTTGACGAAATATGACCACTGGGATGGCAGGCTTGCCGTTTAGGTAGCCGGCGGCACGGATGTTCTCGACTGAATCGCGCACGGTCGCGATGTCGGACAACCTCACCGGCGCGCCGTTGCGGTACGCGACAATCAGTGGCGCATACTCCTTTGCCTTTAACAACTGGTCGTTCGCCAGAATGTCAGCAGTCGTTCGTTCGTCAGAGAGCTGTCCTTTCGGCATGTTCGCGTTTTGCTGACTCAACATCGTCCGCACGTCTTCGAGGCTGAGGCCTGTGTTGTTCAGTTCTGTTGGATTGATCTCAACGCGAACCCCCGGCAACGCGCCGCCGCCGATATTCACTTGGCCTACGCCTCCGATTTGCAGCAGGCGCTGCTGGATAATTGTCGACGCAGCATCGTAAAGCTGACCGCGGCTGTAAACGTCCGACGTGAGCGCGACGATCAGGATCGGCGCGTCAGCCGGATTAACTTTTCGATACGTCGGATTTTGTGGCAGGTTCGACGGAAGATTTGCGCGTGCAGCATTGATCGCCGCCTGCACATCGCGCGCGGCGCCATCGATGTTACGACTCAGATCGAACTGCAGCGTAATGGTCGTCGTACCAAGATAGCTAGCCGATGTCATCTCAGTAACGCCAGCGATATGCGCGAACTGACGTTCCAACGGCGCAGCGACTGCGCTGGCCATGATGTCCGGACTCGCGCCCGGCAACGTTGCCGAGACGTTGATCGTCGGAAAATCCACCTGCGGCAAAGGCGCGGTCGGTAACTGCAGAAAAGCGACGAGTCCCGCGAGAGCGACTGCGGCGGTCAGCAGCACCGTCGCGATCGGCCGCCGAATGAACGGAGCGGAGATGTTCATGCCGGTTCAGGCACGGCGAGACCATCCGCGCTTTGTTCCGCAGCGCGCGAGCGGGGGAATTTCGCGGCTAATCGATCAAAGAAGAGATAGATGACTGGTGTTGTGTAAAGCGTCAGCACCTGACTAACCAGCAGTCCGCCGACGATGGTGATGCCGAGTGGGCGACGGAGCTCAGCGCCGACCCCGTCGCCAAGCGCGAGAGGCAAACCGCCGAAGAGCGCGGCGAACGTCGTCATCATGATCGGCCGGAAGCGCAGCAGGCACGCCTGGTAAATCGCGTCCAACGGCTTCTTGTGCTCGTTGCGCTCGGCATCGAGCGCGAAGTCGATCATCATGATCGCGTTCTTTTTCACGATGCCAATGAGTAGAATGATCCCGATCAATGCGACGACGCCGAGCTCGCTGCGGCAGACCATCAACGCGAGAATCGCGCCGACACCCGCGGACGGCAGCGTCGAGAGAATTGTGATCGGATGGATGTAGCTCTCGTACAGAACGCCGAGGACGATGTAAACGGTGACGATCGCGGCGAGAATAAGCCACGGCTCGTTTTTCAATGATGCCTGAAATGATGCTGCCGTTCCTTGGAATGACGCCTGCACGCTGAGCGGCATACCAAGTTCCTTTTGCGCCTCTTCAACCGCTCTAGTCGCATCGCCGAGCGCTGCACCCGGAGCGAGATTAAACGAGATGGTTACTGACGGAAATTGTCCCTGCCGATTGATTGCCAACGGCGCTGTGCCGGATTCAAAATGCGTGAACGCGCTTAGCGGCACTGCTCCACCGCTGCTCGATTTCACATAGATGTCGTTCAGTTTCGCCGGATCCTTCTGAAAGTCTGGCAGCGTTTCCAGAACGAGGTGATACTGATTAAGCTGAGTGAAAAGCGTCGCGATTTGCCGCTGACCGAACGCGTCGTAGAGCGCGTTATCGATTGCTTGTGGCGTAATACCCAGCCGTGAAGCTGTAACGCGATCGATAACGAGCCTGGCTTGTGAGCCGAGTGTTAGTTGATCGGTGGCTACATCACGCAACTGTGGGAGCGTGCGTAGCTTCTCGACTAACTTCTTAGTCCAGGTGTTCAACTCATCAGCGTTTGCATCTTCCAGTGTGTACTGGAACTGCGTCCGGCTGACGCGATCTTCGACCGTCAAGTCTTGCACCGGCTGCATGTAAAGAGTGATGCCATCGACCCGCTCTAGCTGCGATTGTAAACGGCGGATCACATCCGAGGCGCTGATCTTTCGTTCATTCAGCGGCTTGAGATTAATTAGCATGCGCCCGCTGTTCAGGGTCGTGTTTGTCCCGTCGATCCCGATAAATGACGACAAGCTTTCGACCGCCGGGTCTTCCAGAATGACGTCAGCCAAGGCTTGCTGCTTCTCCGCCATCGCCGTGAAGGAAATGTTTTGCGGGGCGTCGGAGATGCCCTGGATAACTCCGGTGTCCTGCACGGGAAATAGTCCTTTCGGCACGATGATGTAAAGAAAAACGGTGAGCACGAGCGTCGCAGCCGCCACAAGCAGAGTTGCCTTTTGCCGCTGCAACACCCATTGCAAGGTGCGTCCGTAGAATTCGATTACCCGGTTAAACGCACGCTCCGAGGCTTCGTAGAAACGCCCCCGTTTCTGCTCGGCTTTTTGTTTGAGCAATCGCGCGCACATCATCGGCGTAAGTGTGAGCGAGATCAGGGCTGAGAGCAGGATGGTCACGCTCAACGTGACCGCGAACTCACGGAACAACCGCCCAACGATGTCACCCATGAAAAGCAACGGAATCAGCACCGCGATCAGCGACACTGTTAGCGAGATAATGGTGAAGCCGATTTGCTTCGCGCCTTTGAGCGCGGCGTTCAAGGGTGTTTCGCCGTCTTCAAGGTAACGGAAAATGTTTTCGATCATGACGATCGCATCATCGACAACGAAGCCGGTCGAGATCGTCAGCGCCATCAACGTGAGATTGTTGAGGCTAAAGCCGAGCAGATACATCACACCAAACGTGCCGACGAGCGATAACGGCACCGCAACACTGGGGATGATCGTTGCGCGCAAGTTTCGCAGGAACAAAAAGATCGCCATCACTACCAACGCAATCGTGAGTACGAGTGAGAACTGCACGTCGTGGACGGAAGCGCGGATTGTGACCGTGCGGTCAGTGAGAACCGAAACGTCAATGCCCGCCGGCAAGTTCGCCTTTAGCTGCTGTAATAGCTGCTTGATGCGATCGACAACCTGAATCGTGTTGGCGCCCGGTTGACGTTGAATGTTCACGATGACTGCCGGTGTCTTGTTCATCCAGGCGGCGAGCTTTGTGTTCTCCACACCATCGATAACTCGCGCGACATCCGACAAAATCACCGGCGCGCCGTTGTTATAGGCGACCACCAGCGAGCTGTAATCCTTGCTGGTGAGCAACTGGTCGTTTGCATTGATCTGATAAGCCTGGTGCGGTCCGTCGAAGCTTCCTTTCGCCTGATTGATGGTCGCCTGCGTTAAGGTCAGGCGAAGATCGTCAAGATTGATTCCGTACGACGACAGCGCGGTTGGGTTTGCCTGGACGCGCACCGCCGGCTTATGTCCGCCGCTTATCGAGACAAGCCCGACGCCGGACAACTGTGAAATCTTCTGCGCCAACCGCGTGTCGGCCAGGTCCTCGACTCGCGCGAGTGGAAGCGTTTTCGATGTAACCGCCAGTGTCATCACCGGCGCATCGGCCGGATTCGATTTGCTGTAGATCGGCGGCATTGGCAGATCAATGGGCAAGAAAGTCTGCGCTGCGTTAATCGCTTCCTGCACTTCCTGTTCGGCAACATCAATGTTCAGGTTAAGAGCGAATTGCAGGGTGATGATGGAGCTGCCGTCGGAGCTGACAGATGTCATTTGATTCAAGCCCGGCATCTGTCCGAACTGGCGCTCCAAAGGAGCAGTAATGGCCGAAGCTGTGACGTCCGGACTCGCCCCAGGATCAAACGTCACGACCTGGATCGTCGGATAATCTACCTCCGGCAGCGCTGAAATAGCGAGTTGCTTGTAAGTGATCGCCCCCGATAACAACAACGCGGCCATTAGCAGCGACGTAGCGACTGGCCGCAAAATGAATGGACGCGATGGATTCACAGCAGTTACTTGTTATGTGAAACGACTTTTGCCTCGACCGCAGCGGGCCGGATTGCTACCTTCGCGCCATCGCTTAGCCGGTTGAAACTGTCGGCCGTCACAACTGCACCGGGTTGCAGACCCTGCACTTCGGACACATTGCCGTTGGTGGTTACAACTGTAATCGTGTTCGCCGCGACCGTTTGATTTGGCTGCAACGAGTAAACGAAAGTGCCATCGTCATTTCGCTGGATGGCGTTGTTAGGCAGCAGCGTGACACCTGTATGCGTGTCGACTAACAGTCGCGCATTGACGAATTGATTTGGAAACAATGAGTCATCGTCATTTTTGAAAATAGCTCGCAGCCTGAGTGTGCCGGTGGTGGGATCGATCTGGCTGTTGAATGCTCCAAGGGTGCCGGTCGCGAGCTTCTTTTTATTCGCGCGATCGTAGGCATCGACAGTCAGCTGCTTTCCGTTATGCACCGCCTGAACAATTTGCGGGACGTCGTCCTCTGCCACGTTGAACTCGACGGTGATGGGCTGCAGCTGGGTGATCATCACCAACGGAGTGCTCCCGTTGGCTTGAACAATGTTGCCCGGGTCGACAAGCCGCAAGCCAACGAGCCCGTCGATCGGCGAAGTAATATGGCAATAGGCGAGATTTACTCTTGCCATATCCAGGTTGCCCTGGTCCAACTTTACCGCGCCTTCAGACTGATGATCGGTAGCAACTTGCGTGTCGTACTCCTGCTTTGAGACCACCTTTTTGTTCAGCAGATCGGTCTCTCTAACGAGGTTAACCTTGGCGAGTTCGAGCTGTGCTTGATCGCGCGCGAGCTGTCCTTCGGCTTGAGTTACTGCCGCCTGAAAAGGAGCGGGATCAATCTCCACCAGCGGATCTCCGATGTGGACGCGCTGTCCTTCCCGATATTCTACTTTCGAAATCTGTCCCGATACGCGCGCGGTCAGCGAAACGGTGTTGAGCGGTGTGACTGTGCCGAGCGCTTGGACGTACACGCCGATGTCACCACTGGTGGCCGTCGCGGTGCTGATCATCACCGGGGGAACTGTGGGATGAGTGGCGCTGTTACTTCGCGCCTTCCAATGCGCATAGAGCGCGATCACGCCAAGAACGAGAATCGATCCGATCGCAATTCGCCCCCAGCCCCGTCGTCGACCCGGCGGGGGAATACTTGGTCGGAGGCTGGCATTCTTGCCTGCCTTTCCATCCGGTGAACGAGACATAACCGCGTGTTCGCCGAGCCCATTAGAGCTGGTCATGCTCTAGATTCGGCTACAACTGCATCAACCGCGATTGCGCGAGCTTGGGATTTTTCGGTGCCACCCGCGAGGTGATGTGGCCTACCTCTTTCGGGATAGAATAAGCTCGAGTAATTCTAAAAGGCTGCGTTTGCGAACTCCCACATGTGGCGAGAGCTGAGTGCCGGCATCGATTGTGATCTTGCTAATGCGAGCCGCAAGCGAAGATAATTTCTTCCATGAAACTCTGGACCTGGAAAAGAGAGAACCTCCCGTCGCTATCGCACGCTTTCCGGACAACGGTTGCGGCGACGATCTCGATATTGCTCGGACGGCTAGTGGGATTGCCTGAGGCATACTGGGCTGCGATCGCCACGGTAGTGGTCATGCAATCACCTCTGGGCGACACGGTGCCGTTGGCGATCGAGCGAATTGTCGCCAGCGCGCTGGGCGCGTCGCTCGGAGCAATTGAATCGATTTACTTCGGCGCAAACCTGTTCGTATTCGCGCTCGCGGTGCTCCTTCTCGGGCTGATATCGTTTGTGCTTCGTTTAGAAAAGGTCGGGTATAGCTACGCCTGCATCACGCTGGTGATCATCGTTCTCATCCCCCGCGCGGAAACGCCGTGGATTGCTGCGGCACATCGCTTCGCCGAAGTGTCACTGGGAATTCTCGTCGCACTCGTCGTCGTCGCCGTCTGGCGGGAGGAGCGGCGGCTCGTTGGTGATACTACCGCAGGAAATTGATCCAGACCACGAGCATGTTTGAGCCGAGCTTTCAGCGCTTGCTCCCATGGTCATTAACTTCGCAGGCGATGACCAGGTTGATTCGTATCCCTCGAAAGAGGTGTTGTCCGCTCTCTCCTGCGAAGCATCGAAAAATCCTCCGACCGCTTCGTAGTGGTTGGGCGCGAGGTTGTCTAGCTTTCTAAAAGCAAATTATCAGACATGAAAACCAAACAACCTCAAAGCAATTCCAAGCGGGCGCCGTGGAGAATTTTCCGGCGATCGTCGCGGCGCCACGATCCGATGCTCGTGCTGAACATGACCCTGTTTAACTTCACAGACGGATGGAATCGCGCTTTCTCCAGGGAGCAGTACGCACGCTTTTCCGTCTAACAAGTTAATACAATCGATGGACTCAGCTCAGCCAGGAATGAACGCCGCCCAACAGTTCGTTGTTGTGAAAGCGCCACTCGATCGGGTCTATGAGCAATGGTCGCGTATCGAGGACCTGCCGAAATTTATTCCCCCGTTGCGAGAAGTGCGAAGAATTGATGACACGCATTTTTCGTATACGTGGCATCCCAATGGCGACGAGCAACAGGGGCTTTTCCACATCGTGCTACAAATTCCGGGGCGCCGGATAGCCTGGCGCACAATGTCCGACGGTTTCATGTCAGGCGTGGTCTCTTTCGAGCCCCGTTCTCAAGAGCAAACGGAAGTGACGTTAAAAATCCGTTCGATCTTCGATCCTCCAAGTCTCTCCCACAGAGTGGAGGAGTATCTGCGCAATTTTAAGCAGCTCGTTGAGAATGGGGAAACTGCTTCTGCACGTAGCGGAGTGAAATCCAATAGGCGAAAAGGAGAAACCTATGAATAAGAATCTCGAAAAAGTGAAACTGCTGGCCCGCGATTTGCGCAATGGAAAACAATTCCCGCGCAGCCCGCGCGCTACGCTGGCAGGCTATGTGTTGGCGCCGCGTGCCATAGACAAATGTCGCGCCGTGTTGTTAGGCTGGGAAGGCGAATACCATTCCAATTGTCCGCTCGATCAACGCTGGCTTAAGTTTGCTGAGATCGACTACGACGACTTCCAATCGTTCGTCGCCACCGGCGCGACCGATGATGAGATTGCGGCGTGGATTGGCGAACATGCAAAAAAACGTCCGCGCGCTGAGATTATCGCTTGGAACAATAAAGAACGCGACCTGCATCTGAGCGATCTGCCCCTGGAAGTCCAGGAGTACATGGAAGATTACATCGAGCGATTTATTCCGCGTAACCGGGTGGTCTACCACTGGTTCGACGTGTACGACATTGAAGAAGAACGGCTTTGAAAGGTATCGCTCAACGCGATACCGAAGCTTTGTTTCACCGAAATTTGTCCGTGTATTGGTCGGCGAACAGCGCTGGTAACCCGCCGGTGTGTAGAAACAACACAGTCTCATCCTTCTTGAAAAAGCCTTTGCGGAGTAGATCAATCATGCCAGCTGCAGCGCGTCCGGTATAAACGGGATCAAGCAACAAACCTTCGCAGCTCGCAAACAGCCGGATCGCTTCTCGCTCCCGTTCAGTGACGACGCCGTAGCCGGGGCCGCAGTAATCCGCATTCACCAGAACATCGGCTGGCGTAAACTCGATCCGGTCGCCAATTTTCTCGCTGGTTGCCGATGCTAATTGCGACACTTCCCTTTTCAACCATTCTTCGGGTTCATCAACGCTGATTCCCATGATCTTGCCACTGAATCCAAAAACGCGCTGACCCGACAGCAATCCGGCATGGGTTCCGCCGGAAGAAGTCGCAAACACGATCCAGTCAGCGCTAACCTTCTGACCGATCAGCTCCTTCATTGCGAATGCATATCCCAACGCACCCGTGGCGTTCGATCCGCCGTACGGAACGAGGTAAGGGCTTTTTCCTTCCCTTGTCGCGCGCTCAAAGGTCTCCTGAAGAATTCTGTCCCGATCTTTCCGATCCGCGACGTACACGATTTCCGCTCCGAATAATTGATCGAGCAGCAAATTTCCAGATGCGTGCTGCGATTTGTCCCCGGTCAACACGAGAATGCATTCAAATCCGAACCGAGCCGCTGCCGCCGCAGTTTGACGGCAATGATTGGATTGCAACGCGCCGCCAGTGATCAAGGTCTTCGCACCTTCCTCGCGCGCCTCTGCTACGAGAAATTCCAGTTTGCGCGTCTTATTGCCGCCAAAAGCGAGACCGGTTTGGTCGTCGCGTTTGATCAGCAAACGTGGTCCGCCGCGCAGAGCTTCTCGAAGCCTCGGGAGTTCTTCCACCGGCGTCGGAAGATGAGCAAAATTCAGTCTGGGAATGTCCTTGATTGCCATAGAAGGTAAGGGTTAAGCCTATACTGCGCGAAAGTCTCGACACCAAATCCATGGCGTTTAGGATTTCACCCCGTGCAAGTGAACAACCTGTCGCGAAACAATCGTGAAATTGAACGCAAATTTTTGGTTAGACAACTGCCGGAGAAATTGAAGCGCCATCGCCACTGGCCAATCGAACAAGGTTATCTGGCCACAGAACCTGCAGGCAGACAGGTGCGTGTCCGAAAAAAAGGCAAAACTGCGTCGCTTACTTTCAAGGTCGGTCGCGGCGCGCACCGGGAAGAACGCGAGATCAGTCTCAGTCCGAAACAATTCGCCGCGCTTTGGCCGGGAACTGCCGGGAGAAGATTGCGCAAGGTTCGCTATGAGATTCCCTGGAAAAATCTGCTCATCGAGATCGATGTTTATCGCGGCAGACATGGCGGTCTGGTAGTGGCGGAAGTGGAATTCCCCGACCAAGTAACATGCCGCGGGTTCAAGCCACCTTCCTGGTTTGGACGGGAGGTGACTGGCGAGAAGCTTTACAGCAACGTGCGACTCGCCAACGAGTAGACAGACAACTCTGTGCGCTTTCGTTTGAAAATGCGCGAACCGTTGGGGGCCGATTTAGTCTGCCGTTACGTGCAAAAAGATTGTTGTTCTGCGGCGCCCCATGGCATCCTCGATCACTTATTATGAAACAAAAAGTTCTCTGCATTTGTGTCCATAACAGCGCCCGCAGCCAAATGGCCGAAGCGCTTCTCAACGATATCTGTGGCGATCATTTTGAAGCGCACAGCGCCGGACTGGAACCGGGCACACTGAACCCGCTGGCAGTCGAAACGATGCGAGAAATCGGAATCGACATTTCGCGCAAGGGAACTCAATCCGTGTTCGACGTTTTTAGATCAGGCGAACTGTTCGCCTACGTCATCACCGTTTGCGACGAGACCAGCGCTGAGCGCTGCCCCATCTTTCCGGGAGTAACGACGCGATTGCACTGGAGTTTTCCAGATCCTGCCGCGCTCACCGGCACGCGTGAAGAGCGCCTCGCAGGTACGCGCGAAATTCGCGACCAGATTCGCGAGCGCATCGAAATGTGGTGCGACGAAATGTGCGCCGTGGAAAGCAACTAGAGACCGAGCCGAACATAACGAAGACGAACACGATCAGAACACTACCGGCTTGAAATTTCACCCCGGAAGCCTTCGGAGCTGGCACCTTGGTGTTCGTAACATTCAAGGTACTTGATCCCCGAGCCGGTATTGAAAATGACCACGTGTTCGCCCGCCGCGATTTTGCCGGCGTGGCGCAGCAATTTGAAAGCGGCGAAACACGCTCCTCCTTCTGGGCAGACGAAAAGGCCTTGCGTCGATCCCACTTCGCGCGCGCTGCGGATCATTTCTTCATCATCAACAGCAATGGCGCCGCCATTGGATTGACGAAGAATATTCAGGATCAGGAAATCTCCGATCGCTTTCGGAACACGCAGACCGGCGGCCACGGTGTGTGCGTCGGGAAATTCCTCCGCAATTTTTTTTCCGGTTTCAAACGCGCGGACAATCGGTGCGCAACCGGTGGCTTGCACCGCGAACATGCGCGGCCGCTTTTTGCCGATCCAGCCGAGCGCCTCCATTTCGTCGAACGCTTTCCACATTCCGATAAGCCCAGTGCCGCCGCCAGTGGGATAAAGAATCACGTTGGGCAATTGCCAGGCGCACTGCTCCGCTAATTCGTAACCGAGCGTCTTTTTGCCTTCCACGCGATATGGCTCTTTCAACGTGGACACGTCGAACCATCCTTCCGCTCCTTTTCGTCGGGCGATTTCAGCGCCGCAATCAGTGATCAGTCCGTCAATCAACGTGACTTGAGCGCCGAGCTCGCGGCACTCAACGATGTTCGCGCGCGGCGTGTCGCGCGGCATGAAGATGTGCGCTTCGAGACTCGCCCGAGCTGCGTAGGCAGCGAGCGCGCCGCCGGCATTTCCGGCGCTGGGGGCCGCAAGCTTGGTGGCGCCAAGATATTTTGCCATCGAAACGGCCACGCTCATTCCGCGCGCCTTGAAACTCTGTGTCGGGTTTAGGGATTCGTCTTTGATCCACAGATCGATGTCATCAGCACGGCAGCTGCCGGATGCACGCAAAAGCGGTGTTCCGCCTTCGCCTAGCGAAACCGGGTCGACGTTATCAGGCAATGGCAACACTTCGCGATAACGCCACAACGATTTTTCCCGTGTGGCGAATGTCTCGCGCGTGAGCGTTCGACTCGCCGCGGCAAGATCAACAATCGCGAAGAGCGGTTTCTGGCAGGAAAGGCAGACGTTCTGCAACTGCGACCAGTCATGGTGAAGGCCGCATGCGCTGCATTCAAGACGCTTCAGAAACATTGGCAAATGAAGCGTACGTGTGACGCGGCGGCGAATTGCTGTAGCCGCTTCGCTGTGCGAAGCGCCACCTTGAGGTGTTTGCTAGTCGCGCATTGCGCCTCGCACAGCGAGGCGGCTACAGTTGCCCGTTGTGATAGATTTGTCGAGATGGATTTACTGACATTGACAGAAATTCGCCGGGCGGCATCCCACGCCACCGGGAGCGTGGTGCTGGCGCGCGTGCACGTGCAAGTGGAATCGGCCATTGCAAAGACGCAGCGCGACGGGAAACCGTACTGCGAACTGGTTTTGGCAGATGCGTGCGACCGGATGAAACTGCGGGTCTGGAGCGACCATCCTAGCTACAAAACGTGCAGTGGACTCACGCGCGAAAGTTTCATCGAACTGACTGGAGAGTTTCGCCAACACCCGCAATTTGGACTCGAGGCAGACAAGTGGATGTTTCGGCCACTCTCCGATCAAGAGACCAAGGAGCTGTTAGAAGGGCCAGCGGACCTGCGCGCAAAGCAAGCGACTGACTGGGAATTCATCGTACAAGCCATCGACGGCATCCGTGATCCCCGCCTCCGCGCCCTAACGCAAATGTTCGTGAACGAATGGGGCGATCGTTTTCGCCGCGCCGCAGCGGCACGCAAATATCATCACGCTCGACGCGGTGGATTGGTTGAGCACACGGCGCAAATGATGAGGGTGGCGAGCGAGATCGCGCCGCTTTATCCACAGTTGAATCTCGATCTTTTGATCGCCGGTATTCTCTTTCACGACTCCGGTAAACTGTGGGAAAACCAATTCTCCGAAACCGGCTTTGTTATGGATTACGATGAACTCGGTGAACTAGTCGGCCACATTTCCATCGGACTCGAGGTAGTGAATTCACTCTGGCGAAGGCTCAGCGCCGACAATGCAGAGATGTGGAAAAATTACTCGCCGTCCTCGGAAGATGTGCGCCTGCATCTCCTGCATCTAATTGGCGCCCATCATGGCCAGAAGGAACTGGGTTCGCCAGTTGAACCGAAGACCCCGGAAGCGATGACGTTGCATTACATCGACAATCTTGATTCAAAGTTGGAAATGTTCGCTGCCGGGTACACAACAGCCCAACCGCTGGCACCGCGAATCTTTGATCGAGTGCATCCGTTGCCTGGGACACTGGTAAAATCACTGGAGAAATTTCACCTGGCGTCCGACACGAAAGTGCCATCCGAAGGTCAGCTTCTGTGACGGAATACGAGCGCACACAGATCGGTCACGTGATCATCTGGGCCTTGTTTGTCCCGGCAGTTCTGTTTGCAATCAACGCAACCGTCGGATCATCGCCGCATCGGGAGAGTCTCTTAGTGGTTTCCGTCGTGCTTCTGATTACGCTCGCGCTGTTCTACAAACTCACCATCACGACCAACGAAGAAACTTTGTGTGCGTCCTTCGGAATTGGAATGATCCGCAAACGAGTCTCGGTTGCGGACCGATTCGGATTCGCTGGTGGTACGGCTGGGGAATTCACCTGACGCCGTACGGCTGGCTTTATAACGTTTCCGGATTGGACGCCGTGGCGATCACGTTGCGCAACGGCCGAAAATTCGCGTTAGGCACGGACGATCCTCAAGGCCTCGCCGCGGCAATTGGGAGCTGCTGCAGTTCCGGGAAATAAGACTACACCGTCGCTTGGGTAGCGCACGCCTCTCGCAGCACGTAGTTTGCGAGACACTATTCTGGGGAGCACAGGCTGCCAGCCTGTAGTTGCCGGCAGCCCTGCCGGCAACATCATTGGACGCGGAGTTCTGAGGTGACGCCGTTTCCCGGCCTCGGCAAGCTGCCGAGACCAGCAGGCTAGCAGCCTGCGCTCCCCAGCACGCAAGATGCACGCGCTACCTACTGCAACTCGCGGAACCAACGCAGCGCGATGGACGTTTGCGCGTCATTGACTTCATGGCCGCCGTGGAAAGTCCCAATTCGCATTCGGTGGAACCCTGTTCGCTTGATTAAACCGGCGACGGCGTATTGCTGCTCGACGGTCGCGATCCTGTCGTCGCGCCCAGCGCTGATGTAGATTGCGGTATTAAGAAAATCCGCGCCGGGCTGGATTCTCGCGTATCCATCGCTCACGTGGTCTTCGTTTGCGCCGGTCATATAAATTCCACTGATGCGACAACCATTCCTCGCAAGCAAAGGCGCTACGTAACCAACTGCTTTTCCTCCTCCAGAGAAACCGGCGCACGCGATCGGCCACTTTTCGGAGCCGGGAAAACTGCGATGTAGAGCGTGAATTGCCGCGAGCGTCATTGCGCCACGCCATGCGGCAGTATCGTTTCGCGCATTTTGCGGCCCGTCCCCGGCCAACAGCACCCAACCTTCAGCAAGCCCCACCCTCCGGTAAAACTGGACAAGATCATTTCGATTCTGGCGTTTGAAATCGCTCGTGGAACAAGGCACCAAAACCGGCCAACTCTTCCGCGGATCGAAATTCGCAGGCGTCGCCAGCACAGCGACTGCGTATGGGGGCACTACATTGCCTCCCTGCGCAGCCAATGATTTTTCCTGCGCGCTCAGAGGAACATTGGCCTCGACCGTTGAACCTGGAGCGAAGCTGTTTCCACCAAAATCAAGAGAGGTCTGCGCTGCATGCGCAGCGAACGCCGTTAGCACATTTAGGGCGACAACGACCCGTCCGATCAAGACTACGTTGTTCACGAAGTTGTGGTACCTATTCAAGCAATCGATACCAAGTTAGACTCATTAGGACCGACTCGTGCTCATTCATCGCAGTGATTCCAAGCGCCGCTTCGCTTCTGCGAGATAAGCCTCGTCAATTTCGAACCCGATAAATTTTTTCACACCGCAGCGATGAGCTGCCACGGCTGAATTCCCGATACCGAGAAATGGGTCGAGCATTGTATGCACGCGCGATGCTCCGTGCAGATTGATGCACCATTCAGCCAATTGGACCGGAAAAGTCGCGGGATGCGGTCGCTCTTTCTCCCGGCTCTGAATCGTTTCATAGGGAACAAACCACGTGTTACCGCGACAGCGAAGGTCGGTTCCGCGCGTGTGCGACCAGCGGGCGATGTTGCTTTTGTCCTGATATGGAACGCCAAGCGCAAGCCGATCGAGTTCGACGCGACCTGACTTCGTAAAATGAAAAACATATTCGTGGCAATCGTTAAGAAAGCGCGGCGAATTAATTGGCTTGAAATGGCCGTATGAGCGGATTGTTGTAGCCGCTTCCCTGTGGGAAGCGCCACTTCGAAGCGTAGCATCCTCGCGCACCGCGTCGCCCGCAGGGCGACGGCTACAACGTTCTTCGATCGCGATCGATTTGATCCAGTGAATCGTATTCTGTAAAACAAACAAATCATGCAGTTCGATTGCGATTTCATGCGGCAACATTGGGCTCGACGGCGCGGCGCCGATGTTTAGAAAAAACGAGCCGCTCGATTCCAGAATTCGTCCGACTTGCCCTGCCCATTTGCGGCACCATTGCAAATACGATTGTCGATCCTGTCGGTCGGAATATTTTCGATAACGAACACCGAGATTGTACGGCGGTGAGGTGACCACCAGATCGATGCATCCGTCAGGCAGCCGCGACATTCCGTTGATGCAATCTTCTCGGCGAAGATCAAACCGCGTCATCGCGAGAATTTGGCGTAACTACGTGCTTTGTACAAGCAGAAAGCGGCCGGCGTATTCTGGGGAGCGCGCGCGCCTCGCCCGCAGTTTCCGGCGCCTCGCCGGAAACCTCTGGTGACATCAGCGGTGCGCGCGGGAGCTCTTCGGCGAAGGCGCCGAAGAGTGCGGGCGAGGCGCCCGCGCTCCCCAGCAGCCTGTGCTCCCCGGAGAGGATATTCGCGTGTTTTCGTGAATTCGTTTATGTTCTGCCAATGGCGGATAAGCCCTCCAAACTGAAGATCGCCGACCGCGAGTTCACGTCGCGTCTGCTCGTGGGCACAGGGAAATTCGCGTCCAACGAGCTGATGCGGGATGCGCTCATTGCGAGCGGCACCGAGCTCGTGACTGTGGCGCTGCGACGCGCAGATATTTCCGGCAAACACGATCCGTTTGCGAACATTCTCGATTTCATCGATCCGAAACGTTTTCTTCTTCTGCCGAACACCAGCGGCGCGCGCAACGCGGAGGAGGCTGTCCGGTTCGCGCGGCTGGCAGCGAGCGCAGGCTTGCCCACATGGATCAAACTCGAGATTCATCCGGATCCGCGATATCTGCTTCCAGATCCGGTTGAAACACTGGCGGCCGCGGAAGTTCTCGTGAAAGAAGGATTCACGGTCCTGCCTTACATCAATGCCGACCCCGTTCTGGCAAAACGATTGCAGGACATCGGAACTGCCACGGTGATGCCACTGGGTTCGCCGATCGGCAGCAACCGCGGGATCGAAGCACGTCTGCAGATCGAGATCATTATCGAACAAGCCACAGTCCCGGTCGTGGTTGATGCCGGATTGGGTGCGCCAAGTCACGCAGCCGAAGCGATGGAAATGGGCGCCGACGCCGTCCTCGTGAACACGGCGATTGCAATCGCTTCCGATCCCGTTCGCATGGCAAAAGCGTTCAAGAAAGCAATCGAAGCAGGCCGCGAAGCGCGCGAAATCGGATTAGCCGAAAAACTCAGCGCAGCGGCGGCCACCAGTCCATTGACCGGATTTCTGACTGGAAGATAGCCATCCTGGCTATCTCGGACTGCGGGCTTCCAGCCTGCAGACTCGTGGGATTTTCCAAGGCTGACGCAGCCAGTTGATGCAAAGGCAGGCAAGATGCCTGCCTGCCGAGACACGCTGGAAGCGAATCTTCCAAAGCTACAGCGCGGTCTCACTTAGGAGCGGTTCTCGATGTCTGATGCCGCGTCTCGTCTCTTTTTGCAATCGTCTCAGGCGGCTCATCAATGCGACCTTTGCTGCCGAACGCATCCGATCGATGAATAAAATTCCGTTAAGATGGTCGCATTCATGCTGAATCGCCCGCGCAAGAAATCCGCTCGCCTCAATGTGGATAGTGCCGCCTTCAAGTGTTTGTGCGCGAACGATGACCGACTGCGCCCGTTCAATGTCGCCGGTGATTTCCGGAAAACTCAAGCAGCCTTCGAGGCCAACTTCAGTTTCGCCGTGGAGCTCGATTTCGGGGTTAATCAACACCAGCGGCATCGCCGTCTTCGGATCGACATCTGTTCCGTCTAGTTTCAGCATGCTCGGCCGGTCTTCGACTGCCGAAACATCCAGCACAGTGAGTTGCAACGCTTCACCAATCTGTTGCGCCGCCAGTCCCACACCGTGCGCCGCATGCATCGTCTCAAGCATGTTCGCCGCCAGCTCCCGAATGCGATCGTCGATTTCCTCGATCCGTTTGCCTTTTGCCCGAAGCATCGGGTCCCCGTACTGCAAAATCGGCAGGATCATTTTTCTTCCCGGGTAAACGCAGGCAAATTTCTCACGCCTGCCAGCTTTAACGCGTCCATCACCTTAATGATCGTGCCGAAGGAAGCTTTTTTGTCCGCTTGCAACGCGAGCGCCGATTTGCGCGCTTCAGGTAAATCACGCACCGCGCCCTCCAGTTCCTCCACGCTCATCACTCGTCCATCCAGCTTGAGCTCATCATTTTGATCGATGCTGACAATCGCGTGTTCGAGTTCGCCCGGTCGTTTCTGCGCGGTTTTGGATTCCGGCAGGTTAATCTGCACCTCCGGCTGGTCCTTCTTAAAGGTCGTCGAAACGACGAAAAAGATCAGGAGAATGATGAGAATATCGACGAGCGAGACGATGATAATGAGAGGCGCGCGCCGTTTTCGCACTGCGAATTTCATGTGCTCAAATGCCCTGCGCGCTTCACGCTACCGGCGTCGGAATCGATAATTGTGTGGAGGGCGGCAGTTTTGCCGTTTCAAATTCGCGTGAGGACCTGCCGTAATAGAGTTTGTTGATTAACTCGACGACCAACGTTTCCATCTCCACGGACATCACCTCCACTTTTCTCGAAAAATAGGTGAACCCGATCAGTGTCGGCACGGCAATTGAAAGCCCGAAGACAGTGGCGTTCAATGCTTCGGCGATTCCGAGCGCAATCTGGCGCGTATCCGCTGCGCCTGAGCTCAATCCGAGATGGGAAAAAACATGCACGAGTCCCGAGACGGCGCCGATCAGCCCGAGCAAGGGAGCGATGCCGACGATGACTTCAAGCACAATAAGGCCCTTTTCCAGCCGAACCATCTCGTGGCGTGCACGAGTTTGGACCGCTTCGATGTTTTCGGAACGCGGCGCACGCAAATATTGCAGCGCCACACGAGTGATCCGCGCCAGCGACGAAAGATCGTGATGCACGATTCGCGATAGAAGCTCGGGACTTTCGCCGGGCGCCAGACGTTCTATTTCCTGTTCGATTAATGGCGGCATCACGTTTTTGCGTCGCAACGCCAGTCCGCGCAAGATCATCGTCGTCACCGAGACAATCGAGCAGGCCAGCAGCGGCCACATGAAAAGGCCACCTCTGGTAAAGAATCCGAACACGGTATTCGCGATTCCCGGCGTTTCGGCAATGATCCAGGCGACGATCATCGGTTTGGAAAAATGATGAAACCGAGTCCGTCCACTTCCAGGCCTTCGGGCGGCAACGTGTTCGCGACCTCTTCAGGAATCGGCGGAAGGTGCGCTTCGAGCACTGATTGCACGCAAACGTTAGCAAACGCCTCGTTCGAACTGTTCTCGGTGATTTTGAGACCTTTCACTTGTCCGCTCCGATCAATATTAAATCGAAGCCGCAAGGTGCCGATGGTAATTAAATCACGCTTCTGCTCTACAAAGACGTACCAGCGTGACCCAATTGAATCTGCCACGATTTTTTGGTAGCGACCGAGCGGTGTGCCCAAAGCATTCACTGCGGAAATGCCGCGACTGGTGATGTTACCGGAGATACGGCTCCGTTCCTTCATCCGCCGATACGCAGATTGGGCTTGCGATGCTGCCGTCGAGGGCTCGGACGCAGCAGTTGGCTTTTGAGTCAACAGGGCAAATTGCTCCGCAGCGGTAATTGGCGCTGGTTGCGGAGCAGTCATTTGTTTTGGTTGCGGTGCAGCGGTCGACTGCTGCGGTTGCGCTCCCTTTGTTTCCAACGAGTGCGGATTTGTCTCAAAATCCATTAATGGTCGGTCCTTCCCATCCTGTGACGGCAACGGCATTTCACCAACCGCGGCGAGCTCGCTTGCTCCAATTGAGTTGGCGTTTGATTCGAAGGTCTTCTCCTTCGGCTCGGGGGCTTTTTTCGATTCGTCTGTTTCAATGAAGGCGGAATTCTTTGAGGCTGGAGATGTCGGGGACAAGTCCATTAGCGTGAGCTCAGCCGGCTTTTCCTCAAACGGAACGGTGGGCGAGAAGACGCCGCTGAAGGCGGCAAGCAAAAATGCCACGACCAGGTGAATGAGAATCGCCGCAAGCAGCGCCCACAAAATCGTCCGCGCGTTATATTCGTGATCGCGAAAGCTTTCGGAGTTGCCCGGCTGGGCGAGCATGATGTCAGCCGTGGTCATGACAGCGGTGTCTTGATGGTGAAGGATTCAGGCTCCGAGTTTCAGCTTAAGACCGGAACATTATCTCAGCCCGGCAGGACTGACAACTTGCGCCAACCTGTCATTCCGAGCCCCGAAAGCTTTCGGGGTCGAGGAATCTCTCGATACTTCTGTCTTCCGCGAAGTTATCCGCGCGTGATGAAACAAGTACTGCTGCGCATACCCGCCGTGTTCGCCAAAATAGGTTTCGGAAAATTCACGCAGCTGTTGCGCCGTCATTTTCTTCCGGCGCGGGAAATAATGCTGTCTCAAAACCCGTTCGATCCAGACGTCGATTGGGAAGGCGCGGAGCCGCTCGTAAGCAAAGAGCATCACGCAGTTTGCGATCTTCACGCCCACACCCGGCAGCTGGCACAGGTTCTTCCGAAGATCGCTATCCGGAAGCATCGACGATGATTCGAGATCACATTCGCCGGAACCGACAAGCTGTGCTGTCGCGCGCAGGTTTTTGGCGCGATAACCAAGCTTGCATTCGCGCAACTGACTTTCGGAAGCTCGGGCGATTCGCTGCGGCGACGGAAAGGTGTGAACCGCGCGACTCCCAATTTTCCGTTGGTCACCGAAGCGATTCCGAAGCGCCAGCGAAATCTGCCGAATGTGCGCCACCTGCTTCATCGATGAACAGATGAATGTAGCCAGACACTCCCATTTCGGCTGCCGAATGATCCGCAGCCCGCGACAAAAGTCGCGAGCGGCATTCATCACCGGATCGTTTGGGAACGACTCGCAGATCTCTGCCAGAGGATGATCGAGCGCGAAATAATGCGCGGCGATTCTGGGGAGCACACGTGTCTCGCGTGTTGGTTTTGGCGTCCCGCCAAAACGAACTTTCAAAATATCGTCGTCTTGCTCCGCGTAAACCGCGTACTGCCCGATCGTTCCTACAAATCCGCCGCCCGCCTTTTCCCAATGAAAAACCTGCCCGGAACCAAGCGTCATTGCGAGATCGAAATCAGGCGCTGCAAACTCTGTGAAATTCACCAGCAAACGTTCAACGCCCAACGCTCAACGTCCAACGCTCAATGTCTGTGTAAATCTGTATTGATGGATTCGACTGGCTCACCACAGCGTCTGCGGCTAAGTAAGCGCCGACATGGACAGCCGGCTCGCTATCGATAGCGCAGTTCTCCTTCTCTATTTTGTGGTCATCATTTCCATCGGCCTGTACATGGGCCGGAAGGAGGAGAATCTCGCCGATTTTGCACTCGGCCGACGCCAGATTGCCTGGTGGGCGATCCTCGCATCACTTATCGCCGCGGAAACGAGTGCCGGCACATTTTTCGGCACGCCCGGTGAAGGCTTCACCTTTCGCAATTACACGTATCTCCAACTTGCTCTGGGCACCATTCTGGCGCGCATCCTCGTGAGTTACATTTTCATCAAGCCTTATTACGACTACAAAGTCTATTCGATTTACGAATATCTGACCGCGCGCTTCGGCGTCGGCACGAAAAATGCCGCATCAGCCGTTTTCCTTTTCACCCGCGTACTGGCGTCTGGCGCGCGACTGTACGTGGCAGCGATCGCACTTGCGCTCGCCTACGAAATGGTGCGAGGCGTGCGGCCGAATCAAACTGAAACACTTTTCATCTACATCGGAGCAACCGTCGCGATCGTCATTTTGACCGCCATCTACACTACGCTCGGCGGAATCAAAGCCGTCATCTGGACAGACGTCATTCAGGCTTCCCTTATGATCGGCAGCGCGCTGGTCGCCCTCGGTCTGCTGTACTTTTCCATTCCAGGCGGCTGGCACGAGATCGTGCAACGCCACGGTGGATTTCACGTCTCGGATTTCATCACGACGGGACTGAGCCCAGCCAAGACCGGATGGGACAAGATCAAAGGAATGTTCGCGATCGAGTACACGATTTTTGCGGGCCTGATCGGATCGACGTTTATGACCATGTCCACACATGGAACGGATCAGGACATGGTCCAGCGAATGTTGACCGCGCCCGATGTGCGCCGCAGCCGTCGATCCGTAATTATGTCCGGGCTCGCCGATATTCCGATCGCTTTCACGTTCCTGAGCATCGGCCTTTTGCTCTGGGTTTTCTACCAGACGCATCACGATCCGAATTTGCCAAAAACGCCGAACGAAATTTTCTGTCACTATATTCTCTATGAGATGCCTGTCGGCATGCGCGGTTTGCTTCTCGCCGGAATTTTCGCTACCGCCATGGGCTCGCTTAGCACGGCACTAAACGCGCTCGCCACCAGTTTTACTCGCGATTGGTACGAGCCCTACATCAATCCAGCATCGACGTCGGAACAAAGTTTGCGCGCAGTGCGTTGGGCCACGGTTTGGTTTTCGGTTCTCATGATCCTGGTCGCATCCATAACATCGTATCTCGTCATCGTTTACCCGAACGTGCGCATCATTCCGATCGTGCTCGGCATTTACGGTTACACTTACGGCTCGGTGCTTGGTATCTTTCTCGCCGGCATGCTGACGAGAAGCCGCGGAAATGATCGGGGCAACGTTCTCGCGATGATCATCGGCTTCATTGTCGTGGCAATTCTCAGCGGCTTGCCGAACAAACTTGCCGCGCTGTTTGGATCGATGGCCTACAAACAACCCGAGTGGCTGCCAGTAATGGAATTTCCGTGGTGGATCTGCTTCGGCACCATCGTCACGTTTTGCGTTGCGGTTTTGTTCAAGACCGCGCGCGAGCACAGCCCGCCGCCTGCCGGTTAGCACAAATACAAATCAGGAATTTGACTCACCATGCCTCGGTCATTACTCATAACGGCAGTTTTTCCGTAATTCTCAACCACTGAATTCCCATGGCCCATATCGTCACCGAAAAATGTAACGGATGTAAATTCACCGACTGTGTCGAAGTCTGCCCGGTCGCGTGCTTCTACGAGATGGAGACCCAGCTCGTCATTCATCCCGATGAATGCATCGATTGCATGGCGTGCGTGGAGGTGTGCCCGGTCCACGCCATTTATGCCGATATGGACCTCCCACCGGAATTCACGAAAGACACCGAGTTCAATTCGGTTGAGGCAAACCGGATCAAGGACGCAGGCGGAGAGGCAATCACGGTTAAGAAGGATCCGCTGCCGACCGCGGCCGAGCGAAAAGCGGCTTTAGGTTATTGAGCCCGGAAGCGCCTGCTGGTCATGCACGACCTGGTGCTAGATCTTCGTTACGCGCTGCGGGGGCTTTGGAAGTCGCCCGCGTTCACGCTCGTAGCGTTACTCACTCTGATGCTGGGAATCGGGGCGAACGTCGTCGTCTTCGGAGTAGTGAATGCGGTCCTGCTGCATCCGCTAGACGTAAGCGACCCTCAGAATCTCTACCAGCTGCGTCTCAAGCCGTGGACGAGCTTCAAACTACTGACTACGTCGTATCCTGCGTATGAAGACTTAAAGCGGCGGAACACCACGTTCAGCGGGATGACCGGCTTTGATGGATTTGCTGAGGCAACCTTGAGGTGGGGTAATACGGTGAAAAGTGTTACCGGCTATGCGGTCACCGGCAATTACTTCGATTTGCTCGGGGTGCAACCTCAAGTTGGACGGTTCATTCACGAGGCGGACGAGCATGGGCCGAATTCAGCGCCCTATGTGGTGTTGAGTAATAATCTATGGCGAAGCGTATTTAACGCCGATCCGAGTGTAGTCGGGACCACCGTACGGCTGGATAAAGATCCCTACACGGTAATCGGCGTGGCCCCGGCGCAGTTCCACGGGACGGAGAAATTTGACCGGCCGGACTTCTGGATTCCCTTCGTGAACTGGGGGCAGCAAATCTTGCAAAACCGGACATCCATCTCGGTGACGGTGCTTGGCCGACTAAAGCCAGGCGTGACGCCCCAACAAGGCGCGGAGAATCTGAGTGCGATCGCGGTTCAGTTGGCAAAGGAGTATCCACAAACGGACACCGGAATGCCGCTGCGGCTGGTCCGGCCCGGACTCTTCGCGGACGACGGTGATGTCATTCGCGGATTTCTCTACAGCGCGACAGGGCTGGCTCTGCTGGTGTTGGTGGCGGCGTGCGCCAATCTGGCCAGCCTGTTTGCAGCGCGCGCGACCGATCGGAGTCGGGAGCTGGCGCTTCGCGTCGCGCTTGGTGCGAGCCATTGGCGACTCGTTAGGCAACTGATGACTGAGGCGATGATCGTGTCGTTGATCGGCGGAACCGCGGGGTTGGTGACCGCGAGCCTGCTGCTCGGTGTGCTGAACCGATGGGATTCGCCCTATGGTCATCTGGCAGTCAATGTCGATGCGCGTGTCTACTTCGTCGCACTGATCTTGACTCTGATCAGCGCGCTGTTTTTTGGAATAGTTCCGGCGCGCCAGGCATGGCAGAGCAGTCCCTTGCAGGCGATGAAGAGCGGGCCGGTGGATTCAATGCCGCTGCGCCGGTTTGCCTCGCGCGACCTGTTGCTGGGCGCACAAATTACAATCTGCATGCTGCTGGTAACGGCCTCGCTTGTCGCGGTGCGCGGCATGGTGCGCTTGCTGCACGCTCCACTGGGTTTCCAACCGCAGGACGTGATGTTGGCCGAGACGGACCTGAAGCTTGTGGAACCGGGCGGCGACGTGCCAATCGAGAAAAAGAAAGCAATGATTGAAGCGGTGCGGAACATTCCCGGTGTGGTGGCGGCGGGCGCGGTGAACCGAGTGCCTTTTAATGGCGGTCTGCGTGGGGTTCCGATTTTCCAGCCGGGGACCATCGAGTTCACCCTGAACAATTCTGTCCTGGCGCCCTACGTGTTTACCATATCGCCGGGATACTTGGAGGCTGCTGGTACTCG
>Ga0193713_1000053_pt1 | contig 31203 bp, 28 predicted proteins | sample H3a2metaG_FD_143054 | JGI IMG/M metagenome (GOLD analysis project Ga0193713, IMG submission 143054) | Soil microbial communities from a riparian zone of the East river system, Colorado, United States - H3a2 | ecosystem: Environmental > Terrestrial > Soil > Riparian zone | place: USA: East River... | reverse complement strand
CCCGTTCAATATGGCCTCGTACTCGCTGCTTACGATGATGGTGGCGCAGGTTGTGGATCTCACTCCGGGCGACTTCGTCCATACCTTTGGCGATCTGCATCTTTACAAGAACCACCTGGAACAAGCGCACGAGCAGCTTTCACGGGATTGTCGATCCTTGCCACGAATGAAACTGAATCCCGCCGTAAAAAACATTCACGATTTCAAGTTCGAAGATTTCGAGCTTGTCGGCTACGACCCGCATCCATCGATCAAAGCGCCTATCGCAGTGTAAACGAGCTGTAGAGGCAGGCGTGTCGCCTGCGAAAAATACAAGCGCAAGCAGCCGACACGGCTGCCACCACAGAACAGAGAAAACGAAGAGCGGAAGGTTGTGTTACGGCCGCTGTTCGGGCGCGGTCTTATCAACACTATTCGCGCTTGCCGTCTTCGGTCCATGCGAGAGATCAACCAAGTCAGCCAAGATGTTTAGCGCTTCGTCGCGCTCCGGATCGATCGCCGGTGTCTTGGTGTCATCATCCGCGCTGGCAGTGCCCGAAATCAAATCTGTATCCGCATCCGAAGCAGCGTCGGGATCAACTTTGGGAGCGGTCCCATTCTTCTTTGCCTCAGCCAATTTCCCGGGATACATGATCAATTGGAGATTCGGTTTATCAACCGTATCGAGCGTCACCCGGTAAATTCGCGGCTCCTCCTGGTTCCGCGCCAGGCGGTCCTTCGACCGCGTTTCCTTGCGCAGTTTATCCTCCTGAAGCTCCTTCTTTCGCTGATCTTCGTTTAGCGAAATCCGATTCTCATCGAGCTTGTGACGCAAACGACCGATGTCCTCCATCACATAGTGAAATTCAGGGTCGTTCTTGATCCGCTCCTCCGAGCGTCGCCCCAGTTGATCGATAAACAAGGAATGGCTGTCCGACCACTTCGTGTACCTCGCCTTCGCGACCTCGTCATAAGGGAGGGCGTTCTTTAGCGCGCCTTCGCCAAATTCCGGCAGATCGCTCAAGCTCGGCAGGACGACGTCCGAAGCCACGCCGTGAAGCTGCGTGGAACCGCCCGCTACTCGATAAAATTTTTGGATCGTCAATTTCAACGCACCGTCCTCATCCGAACGGCTGCCGAGAAGTGAAGCGAACCTGCCAATCGGAAGAATCGTCTGCACCGTGCCTTTGCCGAACGTGTTCTTATCACCAACGATCACAGCGCGACCATAATCCTGAAGAGCGGCCGCGAAAATTTCGCTGGCGGACGCGCTTTGCCGGCTGGTCAAGACGACCATTGGTCCGGAATAGGCGATGCCCGGATCCGGATTGGCCGAGACCCTGATGCTTCCGTTATAATCTTTCGTCTGAACGATCGGACCGGATTTCAAAAATAACCCCGTGAGCGAGAGGGCCTCCTCCAGTGAGCCGCCGCCGTTTCGCCGCAGGTCGATGACCAAGCCGGCGATGTTTTCTTTCTTCAGCCGTTTGAGCAATGCCAACACGTCGCGGGTCGTGCTCTTCTGGTGCTTGTCCATGTCCGCATAAAAAGAAGGCAGCGTGAGCCAACCAAGTTTTATGGGATCGCCGTTCTCGTCTTTCCTAATAATGATATCAGCGCGGGCTTCCTGATCCTTCAGCTTAATTTCATCGCGCACTAGTTCGACATTTTTCCGGCGCGAAGGGTCTGTGGCATCCGAAGGAATCACGAGCAAACGCACGTGCGTGCCTTTCTTCCCGCGGATCATCTCGACAACCTTGTCCAACCGCATCTCGCGAACATCGACATAATCGGCCGGGCCCTGCGCCACAGCACTGATCCGGTCGCCTACCTTAAGTCTCCCATCGGATTGCGCGGGCCCGCCAGGAACCAGGCTTTCAATTTTCGCGTAACCGTCTTCCGACCGAAGCATGGCCCCGATGCCCACAAGCGAGAGGCCCATGTTGATGCTGAAATTCTTCATGTCGGCCTTACTTAAGTATTCCGAATGCGGGTCATACGCCTGGGCGAGCGCATCGAGATAGAGCTTCATTTGCTCGTCCTTATCTTCCTCATGGATGTTCCGAGCGAGGCGATCGTAGCGGCGCGCAACCAGTTGCGCAGGAGGCTCAATAGGATGTTCGCTCAAATGTTCCTGTAAGAGCTCGTTGCTGATCCGACCGCGCCAGAGTTGATCGGCTTCCGCCTCATCTTTTGGCCATGACGATTTTTGACGGCTCAGTTCGACTGTCGCGTTGCTCTTGAAGTCGATCGGCTGCTTCAACAGCTCCTTTATTTTAGCGACACGATCGTCTACACGCTTGGTATAGAGAGCGTAAATGTCGAAAGCAGGTTTGAGGTTGCCGAGCAGGACGTCCCCGGCCATCGAAGTGCCATACTTCGCAGTCAGCTCATCAACGTCCTTCTGAGTAAAGAATAGATGGCTGAAGTCGAGCATCTCCAGATACGTCTGTAGAAATTTTCGCGAAACTTCCTCATTGAGCTTTTGACGTGTGTAATGGCCCTCCTCCAGGAGGCGGCCAACCGACATGGCAATTGTTTCTCTCGACGCCGCCATGGCTGGCGGAGCCGCGATTGTGGCCGTTAACAGGATGGCGCAAAGCGCTAATGATCGTTGCAAAGATGATCTCATCGGTGAAAAGAAGAGTTAATTACGTTCGCAGATTTCAGCATGAAGCGCAAGGCAACGAGACGAAGATCGGCATGTAAAGTAGAACATGAGACAATCGACAGTCGGGAACATTCAAATTATTCGTAAAAACTCCTGGGTTCAGCTGTAGCCAAATCGCGCAACAATCAAATCCAATGAATTACAAGCAGTTCTGCGGTGGCATTTTTGAAACGAATTGTTACCTGCTTAAAGCGCCACAGGGCTGGATTCTTTTCGACGCACCTGAAGGTTCCTGCGAATGGGTCCGGTCACTTGGGGTTGATCCTAAACTTTTGCTTCTGACACATGGGCATGTCGATCACGTACAGGATGTCGCCAGGATTAAGCGGCAGTTTGGTTGTTCCATCGACTGTCATCCGCTGACTGCGCCGATGATTTCGGATCGAGAATTTTTCCGCAGCTTCGGTTTCGAACTGGAGATTGAGCCGGCGAAACCTGATTTTCTGATCGAAGAAACGCCCAGCCGGGATTTTCTTGGTCTTCAATTCCAAGTTTTGGAAGTTCCCGGCCATTGCCCCGGCAGCCTTTGTTTCTTTTTGCCGAATGATCAACTGCTTATTGGCGGTGACGTGCTGTTTGCCGGCAGCATCGGGCGCGGAGATTTACCGGGCGGAGATATCGATCTGTTAGTACACGAGATCAGGAAAAAATTATTTCCCCTCGGAGACGAAGTCACCGTGCTCCCAGGGCACGGGCCGCCGACGAAGATTGGAACCGAGCGCCGCACGAATCCTTTTGTCGGCCTCGGGTAGCCAACAGCCTGGCGTTCTACTGAAGCTGAAACTCCGAGTCGACCAACGGGACATAGCGGAGCGCCCGCGCTCTGCCGTTACATGGCTAGATCAGACTAGACTAGGTCGGCGAGAAGAGAAGCGAGCGGCTTGAGGTCGTCGATCTTCGCCACGATCTCCCGCAGCGAGCTCACCGCTCTTGGAACGTATCGCAGAAAATGCTCATGTCCGCGGACCAAGCCCAGAAAGCCATAAGCACCCAGTGCCTGCATTAGGCGTTGCATCGCACATAGTTGCAGGGTGTTGTCGAACTGCCCGTCAACTGTCCGCCCATTGTCCGTCTGCTTTTGCCGGTAGTAACTAATCAACTCAGATCGCTCTGCGCCTGAAAGCTCGACATACGGATCAAAAAGCAATGATGCCAGATCATATTCAACCAACCCCGGTCGCATCCCTTGAAAATCAATTAGATTAGCCTGTCCGTTCTGAATAATGATATTTTGCGATTGAAAATCGCGATGGACCAAGACCCGTGGTAAACTCGCCAGACGTTTTGCAATTTCGCGTAAACTGGGAAGGGCTGCCAGCTCCTTGCGTTTTGACTCGCTAACCGTGAAATAGCGGCCGATGCAATTGTTGAAAAAGTATCTCTGTTCCCAGCGGTAAAGCGCAGTGTTAAACTCGGCTGGCAAATGCTCCTTCATTTCGATGCACACGGACTCCGGCAGACTGTGAAGTTTGATAATTTCATCGAGCGCTGATTCGTAGTACGCGCGGCGGACCAGCCAGCTGTCGTGCCGATAACTGTAGAGATCCTGCTCACCCAGGTCCTCGATCCAGATGAGACCTTCCGTTTCATCGTGAAAATAAATTTTAGGGACCCGGATTCCGTGCATGTCGAGAAATTTCGCGATCTCGACGTAATGCCGATTTTCGTCACGCTCCAGATTATACTTAACCAGGATGAGCGCGTGATTCGCCGAGCAACGAATCCGATAAAATTTTCGATCGGACCCGCCTTTTTCGATCGGGTGAATTCTTACATCGGTTTCATCCAGCAGCGGAAAATGCATCCGAGTTCGCCGGAGAAGAAATTCGGTCCTCATACTAAATGTCGCTGTTTTGATAGGCGCCGCTGACCTTCTTTTGGGAGCGGACAATACAACCATGAAGCTGACTTTTGGAAGCAATTTGTGAGGCTGGCCACAAAATTGTGTCTTCAAGGACGGCCTTCTCGCCGATCTGGCAATTTTCGCCAACAACCGAGCAGCCGCGTAGCTCGGCGCTCGGATCAACAATCGCTGATTTCGCGACGCCCTCGGGCCACTCACGTGTTCTGATGTAATAAGGCATCCAATGTTCTCGTAGAATTGTGCGATGCACGTCGAGATACTCAGCACGCGAACCGATGTTGAACCACTTTCCGTCGTTTATCACCAGGCCGCCGATCTTACCACCCTTGCCTATCCAATCCGCAACAATCGGAATGAATGAAATTTTTTGTCCAGGGGGGATCTGCTTGAAAACGCTCGGATTCCAAACGGCGACATTCGCGAAATCAAGATTTCCCGCCGTGCCGTGGCGATTCGCAATATCCACAACGCGGTGATCGCGCAGAGCCACGTCCGAAGCCAATCCTGTATTGCGTAATGCGAGCGTAACGTCGTTCCCCCGCCGAAAATGTTCGTCGATCAAGGGTTGCAGGCTGATGTCGGTCAAGATGTCGCCGCTGTAAGTCAGGAATGGATCGCTGCCGAGATAACTCTCCGCATTCTTGATTCCCCCTCCGGTCTCAAGCAAATCCGGCTCGTGAACCAGCGTAACCGAATGGCCTTCATACTCGTTATCGCAAAAAAAGTTTTCAAATAGCTCGGCTCGCTTGTGCGTGTTAATGACGAAGCTTTCCACTCCCAGGTTGATTAAATGATCGAGCGCAAAGGTAATAAGAGGTTTTTGAAAAATCGGGATGAGGGGCTTCGGTAAATCCTCCGTCAGCGGTCGCAGGCGTGTACCGAGCCCAGCGGCAAGAACGAAAGCTTGCGTGATTGTGTTCATCGCACCACAGACTCAGTTAAGACGAAAGAAAACTATTTGAAGCGCGATTAACTCAATCGCGTGGAACTTCCAGCGAATCCGTCACTCGCAATCTGTTCACAACAAGGTCGCCGATTTCAAGACGCCTGATTTTCGCTCGACCAATGACGAGGCGGCCGACCGCGACGACGCCCAATGCAAGCGCTCCTATCGCCAGCGCCCCAAGCGCGAGAGCTCCGACGCTCTGCGCTCCGATCGCCAATGCGCGCATGCGCATGGACTCAAGTTCATTCCGTTCTGCCTCGTGCATGCTGTGATAAATTGTCGGCAAGCTTAATCCACGATATTCGGTCCTCCGTCCAGATATGGCCGGCTGGAGTAACGATTTCGGGCTGATCGAAAGTGGCAACAGTGACATCGATTTCATCAGCATCGGGTTCGCTCGTGAAAGTTAGCGAACTGCCGCACGTCGCGCAGAACGAGCGGACGCGCCCGGCCCATGCAATTTCAAGCGGCTTTCCCTTCGTAAATTGAAAATCTCTTCGCTGAAACGAAGCCCAGGTCACAAATGGCGCACCAGCACTCTTGCGACAATCTTCGCAATGGCAATGAGTGACGTTGTAGAGCTCGCCGATGCCTTCGTATCGCACAGCACCGCACAGGCAACCGCCGCAAATCGTCTTTTTCGGCTCCGTTTCCATCACAAATTACAGGGCAACCGCGCGGTTACTCAGTAATCCTAGTAGGTCAAGTTAGGCCCAGCGGAACGCCGCAAACCGGCTCGCTGCCAGGGAAGCTCGCGCTTTTGTAAATAAAGCGTGCGCGTGCCGAAATCGATGATGCCGTGATGGCGCCGCAGCGTTTCCGCACCAAGCAGGCCGACAACCGGCGGCGAACCTTCCAACAATCCATCGGGAATTCATCCTTCCAGATCGATCACGCCTACGTCCTTGCCAATGATATCGACCGCACCCACCGATAGTTTGCGAATCCTTGCCACGCGCAGGCCACGCTCCTTCAGGTTCACCGCCGAAGAACTATACGGCGTCTCCCGGGTGGCAATTCGCATTCGCCTAACGAAGGAGCGATGCAAGAGCGTGGCAAACGAACCCGTATCGACCATAAACTTGGCAGCTTTCCCATTGATCGAACCATTCACGTACAAATTAAAACCGTCGCTTACTTGAATCGGAACAGCTTGCAATCCGCGCCGGTCGAGACCAGGAGCCCCACCCAAAACGTTGGGGTCGGTCTTCAAGATCAACAACTGTCGTTGGCAATCCAGTACCGCCTCAGTTGGAAAAAGAATATCCGCTCCAATGATTCCGTCGATTTCCTCTTCGTGAACCAGCCGCGCCGCGCGGGCAGAGTTTCCCAGATCGACAGTAACCATCGGTTCATCGATCAGGGTCAGCCCTCCGAGCCGAAGCTCGCGCGCGACGGCTACGTTATTGAATGCGCCGTTGATCTGAACGCGCGACGGCAGGTTCGACTTGGCCGTGATTGGTTTGAGTCGAAAATAATTGCGACGATTTAAAGCGATTGCGCTTACCGGCGCACCACTATCAATCGTCAGCCAGGCCTCTCTGCCGTTGATAAAAGCGCGCACCATCAAATGACTTTGCCGAGAGCGCACCAGCGGCAGCGCTACGAAATGCGTGTCTGCTCGCGCGTAAGCGACCTCAGGCATGACAGCCAATTCGGCAACCAGCACAACTGCAGCGCACGAAATCGATAAAAATGTCCGCCACATTCGGCGCTGGCTTGAACAAGTCACGGGGCGTGAGATTAACACGGTTCTTTTTACGTGAAAGCAATTTCGCGTTTTTAAGATCGATGCCTTTGCGAACGGTGAACCGAGTGTTTTGTCATTGCGCAGCACTCCTGAGTGATGATTTACTCTCCGCTAATGCAACCGCCTCAAATGACGACGGCGATAAGTGAAACACCCGTAGCCGAGCAAAAATTCGTCAGGGGACTCGGCCTGCTTGATTCAACAATGCTGGTCGCGGGCTCGATGATTGGCTCGGGAATTTTCATTGTGTCAGCGATCATTTCACGGCAGGTTGGTTCGCCCGGTTGGCTGCTGGTTGTTTGGATCGTGACCGGTTTACTGACGCTGATGGCCGCGCTGTCGTACGGCGAGCTGGCAGCGATGATGCCGAAGGCAGGTGGCCAATACGTTTACTTGCGTGAAGCCTATAGTCCGCTCTGGGGTTTTCTCTACGGCTGGACGCTGTTTCTGGTGATTCAAACCGGCACGATCGCGGCGGTGGCGGTTGGCTTCGCTCGCTACAGCGGCGTACTGGTCCCTTGGTTCTCAGAATCCAACTATTTAATCCCGCCAATCCGTTTTGGTGGCTGGTTTAGCGGCTACGCTGTTTCACTTTCTACCGCACAGTTTCTCGGTCTGGCGATGATCGCGTTACTGACTTTCATGAACACGCGGGGGTTAAATCTTGGCAAGCTCATACAAAATATTTTCACAACAGCCAAAACGGGCGCCCTGATCGCATTGGTCGTGCTGGGAATCATCGTTGGCGTGAAGTCCGGAGCAGGTACGGAAAACTTTCGCGACCTTTGGACTTTACGAGGCGGGTTGCAGGATGTGGGAGCGGGACTCACCGCCGCCACCGCATTCGGTCTCTTCGTCGGCATCTGCGTAGCACAGACCAATTCCCTTTTCTCAGCGGACGCGTGGAACAACATCACTTTCATCGCCGGAGAAGTGAAGGAACCGCGGCGCAACATACCGCTGTCGCTCGCCTTCGGTACGCTTCTGGTGATCGGACTTTATCTGCTGGCGAATGTCGCTTATCTGGCGACGCTTCCGTTCGCCTCGATCCAAAATGCGCCAAGCGATCGCGTCGCCTCGGAAACTGCAAACGTAATTTTTCCCGGCGCCGGGGCGACGATCATGGCAGTCGCGATTATGATTTCGACCTTCGGTTGCAATAATGGACTGATCCTCGCAGGTGCGCGCGCCTATTATGCGATGGCGCGCGACGGCCTTTTTTTCCGGCGGGTGGGTGAATTGAATAAAAACCATGTCCCTGCGTGGGGGCTGATTATTCAAGGAATTTGGGCCGGTGTTCTCGTGCTTCCGCGGACAGTTAAAACAAATAGCGCCGGCGACGTTGTCGGATACGGGAATCTTTACGGCAATCTGCTCGACTACGTTATTTCGGCCGCGCTGATTTTTTACATTCTCACAATCGCAGGACTGTTTTTGCTTCGCTGGAAATGTCCTGATGCCGAGCGTCCATATAAAGCGTTTGGATATCCGATCGTCCCTATTCTTTACATCATTGGCGCAGGCACAATTCTCTTAGTTCTTTTCGTCTATCAAACCGCAACCACGTGGCCCGGGCTGATCATCGTGCTGACCGGCGTGCCGATTTATTTCTTCTGGAAATTTCTTGGAGCAAAATCACCACCAGCTTGACTTGCTCCGCCCATCCCGAGTAGCACAAGTCAAAACCAACTTCGCCCATGAACGTATTTCGACGAAAAAGCGTCACCCAACTTCAAGCTGATGCACTGACGGACGATCGTCTGAAACGGGCGCTTGGGGCGACCAATCTCACGGCGCTCGGCATCGGCGCAATCATTGGCACGGGTATCTTCGTGCTAACCGGCACGGTTGCGGCGCAGAACGCGGGGCCAGCCGTAATTTTATCGTTCGTGCTGGCGGGCGTAGCCTCGATCTTTGCGGCGCTCTGCTACAGCGAGTTCGCGTCGCTGGTGCCGATGGCCGGCAGCGCCTACACCTACGGCTACGCGACACTCGGCGAACTCTTCGCGTGGATCATCGGCTGGGACTTGGTTCTGGAATATGCGCTCGGTGCGGTCACAGTCTCTATCGGTTGGTCAGGCTACGTCGTCTCGTTTCTGCGCGACATTGGCATTCATATCCCGGCCCAGATATCGGCGGCGCGCGGGACGCTCATTACTTTGGCGGACGGAACGCAAGTTACGGCCATCTTCAATCTGCCAGCCGTGATCATTATCGCTATCGTCACGCTGCTATTGGTGATCGGCATTCGCGAATCGGCGACAGTCAACAACGTCATTGTGTTTGTAAAAGTGGCGGTGGTGCTGCTGTTCATCATCGGCGCGGCTCACGCGGTTAATCCCGCCAACTGGCATCCGTTCATCCCACCGAACACTGGCGTACGCGGCCATTTTGGCTGGAGCGGCGTCATGCAGGGAGCAGGGATCGTGTTTTTCGCCTACATCGGTTTCGATGCTGTCAGCACAGCGGCGCAGGAAGCCAAGAATCCCCAGCGCGACATGCCGATCAGCATCATCGGCTCGCTGCTGGTCTGCACAGTGCTCTATATCGCAGTGTCGGCGGTGGCTACCGGCATTGTCCCGTATCTGCAACTGGATGTACCGGATCCGATTGCCGTCGCTGCCGATCACGCCGGGGTGGGCTGGATGGCCTCGCTAATCAAACTGGGCGCCATCGCCGGTCTCAGCTCGGTCATTCTGGTGATGCTCTTGGGCCAGTCGCGAATCTTTTGGACGATGGCTGACGACGGTTTGCTGCCGAAATTTGTGAGCAGGATTCATCCAAAATTCCGCACACCTTGGATCACGACGATAGTAACAGGAATCGTTGTTGCCTGTTTTGCGGCGGTCTTCACCGTGCGCGAAGCTGGCAGCTTGGTTTCGATCGGCACGCTGCTGGCCTTCGTGATTGTCTCAATTGGCGTTCTTGTGCTGCGGCTACGCGAGCCGGAGTTGCCACGCACATTCAAAACGCCGGCCGTGTGGTTCGTCGCCCCGCTAGGGGCGTTGTCGGCGCTTGCTCTTATGATCTCGTTGCCGTGGCTGACCTGGGAGCGGCTGATTTACTGGTTTGCTTTCGGCATCGTGATTTACTTCGGCTACAGCGTTTACAACTCCAAACTTGGCCCGCGGAAAATCCCCGGTGAGACCGCCTGGTCGCGCGCGCTGAAAATCGCCGGTGTAATCTGGATTGTATTCGGCTCCCTCGGCTCGATCCTTTGGCTGGCGCGTTATCGCACGGACTACATCCCCGGCCCACTCGGCATCGTCATCGGTGCGGCTGGATTTGTGCTCGCGTGGAGTCTGGGCGCCCTACTAAACCTGGTTGCCCAAGTTTCCGATCATACACATGCACGGCATTTGATGATGGAAACGCCAGGCGAGAGCGGGAAGTAGTCGCGGCAGCAATCCCGCGAGGTGACGCGCCAGAGTTGGGAAAATGCGCCGCCGATTTAAAAGGGCGACAGGCTTTAAGATCCAGCCGGGGTCCAGTCGCCCTTGAATCCACGCGACGGGCTTGTTGCGCCTAACCCGAGAAGTGCTTTGGCACGTCTCTTGAGTTTTTCGCGATCGATTTGATTGAAAGCGCGCCGCGCATCGGCGAGCTCGGATAGCGCAACGCCTGTCCGCTGGAGAATTTTGCGCTCTTCGGATGATAACTTCTTGTGGGTTCCGCTGCTCACTGCACGCGCTTGAAGTCGCGAGATGACCGTGGCCAATGTTTCGTGATCCGCAGGTCCAAACAAATCGACAAGCTGTTGAAAACGGAGATGAAATGGAATCGTAGCAAGATCCACATGCTCAGCTTCGGATGTTTCTGCGGTCGGGATCATAACCTCATTCGACATCGCCACTGAATGCCAAACGTCAGCGGGCTGGTAATAGCCGATCTCAATGCGACAAGCACGATGTCGTTGCGACATTGTAACATAATGCATTCCGGCCATCGGTTCGACGGCAGCTTCTTTCTCCTCCAGGCCATCTGTACAGAGAACGCGGAGATGAACCTGCCGATCGATAGGCACGCCGCTTTTGAAAATCGATGGCCACTCAACACTCCAATATGCGAAGATCGTCCAAGGGTCGCGCGCGATGGCGAGGAGATGCGGTGGACCATGAAAGCGCGGCAGTTCCAAACCGTTGCTTAAAGCGTATGATTGCTCATCTTCCGCGAGAGGGACGACCGGCTTCCTGGAAATATGGAATGTCTCTCTCGCCTTCATTTTCCACAAATTGGCCCAAATCGACAAAAGGCCAACCACAGATTTTTGTGGCGAAACTTCAAAAATCCCATCTCTACTTGTTTAGGAGTTTTTCCGCGCCTTTTGCCGGGTTTAACGCATAGTTCTCGTCTATTTGAGAAAACGCATGAGCGCAAAGATCGTCGGTCTCGAAGAACTTTCGGAGCGCAGCAAGCAGTTACGTGCTGCCGGGAAAAAACTGGTCGCGACGAATGGCTGCTTTGATTTGCTGCACGTTGGGCACGTGCGCTACTTGCAAGCGGCGCGTGCGCTCGGCGATTTGTTGGCGGTCGGCTTGAATGGTGATCGTTCAGTCCGCGAATTGAAAGGAAAGGGACGTCCGATTATTGCTGAGCGCGATCGCGCAGAAATTCTTGCCGCTCTACGGTGCGTAGATCTTGTCACAATTTTTCCGGAAGTGCGAGCGACGCAGTTTATTGCTGCAAGCCATCCTGCCATTTATGTCAAAGGTGGGGATTACAGTCCAGAAACGCTCAACGAAGAGGAACGCGCTCTTTTGAAGGAAATCGGCGCGGAGATTCGCTTCATCCCATTTGAGGCTGGCTATTCCACTTCGCGTTTGCTCGAACAAATATGCAGGAGCAGATGCTAAATGTTGTGGCGCGCTTGCCGCAATCGATGTCCTTGTATCGTTAACCTCGGGATGAGTAAGTAAGTGAAACGGCTGCCAATTGGAATTCTCGGATCAGGAAGAGGAAGCAACTGCCGGGCAATCCTTGAGCGTATCCGCTCAGGCGACCTGGCAGCCGAAGCGCGTGTTGTAATCTCGGACGTCCTGGATGCGCCAATCCTCGACATAGCGCGGGAATTTTCCGTTCCTAACGCATACTTGCCACCTGGCCAATTTCGCACGCGGTTAGAGCCGGATGCGGAAAACGAGCTCGTTGATATGTTACGCGAGGCAGGTGTTGATCTCGTAGTGCTCGCTGGTTTTATGCGCGTGCTACATGCACCGATGCTCAAAGCTTGCCCGCGGCGTGGCATTAATATCCATCCATCGCTTCTGCCAAAATTTCCCGGACTCGACGCGTGGAAACAAGCCCTTGCGGCCGGCGAAGAGGTAAGCGGTTGCAGTGTTCATTATGTGAACGAGAAAATCGATCACGGTGAAATCATCGCTCAGCGTGAAGTGGCGATCATGCCGGGAGACACGCCCGAAAGCCTGCATGCGCGGATTCAAATTGCCGAGCGCGAGTTATACCCGGCTGTGATCGCGGAATTTTGCGAAAGATACCAAGCAGCGGATTTGTAATTTTGAATCTCGCGATTCAGTCGCGAGCTACGATTTCATTCAAGCGTCTAGAGCTGTTCTGCTTTTTGCCCGCGACTCAGTACCTCCTCCAGCGCAACAGTCGGTTTTTTTTGCTCGTACAGCACGGAATAAACCTGATCGATGATCGGCGTCTCGATCTTCAACTGTCGCGCGCACTCAAAAGCGCTCCGCGCAGTGGGAATTCCTTCGGCCACCATCTTCATGGATTGGGTGATCTGCATGAGTGATTCACCTCGCCCGAGGCGTTTGCCGACAGTGTGATTACGGCTTCGCTCACTATAACAAGTCACAATCAGATCGCCCGCGCCGCTTAACCCATAGAACGCTTGCGCAGTTCCTCCCATGGCAACTCCGAGGCGCACCAGTTCCGCCAACGATCGCGTCACTAACGCCGCTTTCGAATTGTCGCCCAATCCGAGCCCGTCGCTGATCCCAGCCGCCACGGCGAACACATTTTTCAAAGCGCCGCCCAGTTCGATGGAGGTGACCTCCTGGCTAGTGTAAATACGAAAGCGTTGGCTGCCCAAGATGCCTTGCAGACTTGTCGCGCACTCACTGTCGCTGCAACCGACCACGGTCGCGGTGGGAAAGTTTTGTACGAGCTCTACCGCCAGATTCGGCCCCGATAAGACCGCGATCTTCTGCTTTGGAAAAAGTTCGCTTAGGATTTGACTCATCCGCATCCCAGTACCGTGCTCGATCCCTTTCACGCAACTCAATAGCACCGAACGAACATGGCCAATCGGTTCTCGCAGCTGTGCTCCAACTTTTCGCAAGGCCATTGATGGCGTCGCGAAAACGATCAGATCCGCTCCGGCGCAATCACTGAGATCGGAGGTAACACGCACTGATCCAGGTAGTGTAAGTCCTGGAAGGTAGTCACTGTTCTCGCGCGTTTCTCGCATGCGCGCCACGCGATCAGCGTTGTGACCCCAAAGCGAAACGCGACGTCCATCTTTGCCCCATAACCAGGCTAAAGCCGTTCCCCAACTGCCAGCACCAAGAATTGCTGTTTCGCCGATTTTCACTTTCGAGTAAAACGCGCCTCTGTTCCACGCACGAGGCGCGAAAGATTTGAACGATGGCGCCAAATCACAACTGCCGCGAGACAAACCGACGAGTAGAATAACGATTTTCCTGCGGTTTGGCGTAGCCAGGTCATAATCAAAATGATGAAGGGTAACGCGGCCGCAGCTGCCACTGAGGCCACCGAAACATAGCGCGTGACCGCGAACGTTACTATCCAAACCGCGGCACCAACCAGCGCCGCGACCGGAGCCAAGCCGAAAAGCGCCCCGGCTGAAGTCGCAACGCCTTTGCCGCCTTTGAAGTGTAGCCACACCGGAAAAGAATGCCCCAGCACGCTGGAGATCGCCGCGACAATTCCAAACGTTTCTGACGAGTTCCATTCTGGCGGCAATCTCGTAGCGATCAGCATCGACATCTTCACGGCACCGAAGCCCTTCAAGAAGTCCGCCACGAACACAGGATAGCCGTAACCCTTTCCGAGCGTGCGTATAACATTAGTGGCGCCGACGTTGCCGCTCCCGCACTTTCGAATGTCAATTCCTGCGATTCGACCCGCGAGATAGCCGAACGGAATTGATCCCAACAGATAGCTCCCGATCACTACGACGGCGAACGCGAGCATCAGAGGTTTACTCGGAATTAGCGGCCAGTTTCATAGTCGTCAGTCTATGTAAGTTATTCTTATATAACCATATAGATATTATCGAAACATCAGCTGGCGTAATTCCGCTTATCCGGGCTGCCTGTCCCAGGGAGTTGGGCCGAGTGGTCGCTAGTTTTTGTCTCGTTTCAGAGCGAAGCCCAGGAATTTCGTCATAATTCAGCCAATTTGGAATCACTTGCTGCCGCCTACGCTCGAGCTGCCGATTCTGGTCTGACTGTCGGGCTGCATAACCCTCGTATTTGAAATCAGTTTCAACCAACTGCCAGATTGCTATGGGCAGGAGAGAAAGAAGTTCTAACGGCAGGTCATTGGCCCCAAATTCGGGCCTTTTGAGTAATTGAGCGATCGGGAGGCCATTGAGCTTGGTCTGAACGGCTAGTAGTCGCGCTTGATCCAAAAGACGCACTTTTTCCTTATAGCGAGTCCACCGTCCATGACCTACTAATCCCACGTCAAATGCACGGGGCGTCAGGCGCTGATCAGCATTATCGTGTCGCAGAAACAACCGATCTTCCGCCCGGCTTGTAAACATGCGATAAGGCTCTTCGGTGCCTTTAGTGACGAGATCGTCGATAAGAACTCCTATGTACGCTTCGCTTCGCTCGAGCACTAGTGGCGAACGGCCTTGAAGCTTCAAGGCGGCGTTAGCTCCCGCGATTAAACCTTGAGCCGCCGCCTCCTCATACCCTGAAGTCCCATTAACCTGGCCGGCGAAGTACAACCCATCAATCAGCTTCGTTTCGAGAGTCGGCGAGAGCTGGGTTGGGGGAAAATAATCGTACTCCACAGCGTACCCCGGACGCATTATCTCAGCTCGCTCCAGAGCGGGGATTGAGTGTAAAAATTCAAGTTGAACGTCATATGGCAAACTGGTCGAGATGCCGTTTACGTAATATTCTTTTGTGTGGCGGCCTTCCGGCTCAAGGAAAAGTTGATGCGACTCCTTATCCGAGAACTTTACAACCTTATCCTCGATCGATGGGCAATACCTGGGTCCTGTCCCTTTGATCTGGCCGGCATAGAGCGGGGAGCGCTCAAGATTGGCGCGAATGATCTCATGCGTCCTTTTGGTAGTGTGAGTTATCCAGCAGGACAGTTGTTCCACGTGGAACTTTCCGCTGCGAACAGGGTTCAGCGTAAAGATCTCTCCCCCGTAGTCACCAATTTCCTCTTCATAAAAGGAGAAGGTCGGCGGCGGTTCGTCGCCAGATTGGTTTGCGCACCGGGAAAAATCAATCGAGCGCGAATTTAAGCGACATGGTGTGCCTGTCTTGAATCGGCCGACTTGGAAGCCTAACTGGCGAAGATTATCGCTGAGACTCGAACTGGCATCAGCCATTCGTCCTCCAACCTTGGTCGCTTCGCCAATGTGCAAAAGGCCCCGTAAGAATGTCCCTGAAGTGATCACGACACTTCGGGCAGGGATTGTTAGCCCCAAATCGGTTTCCACCGCAACGACCTCTCCATCCTGAACAAGAATGCGTGAGACGGTTCCCTGTTTAAGGTCGAGATTTTCTGCCGACTCCAAAATGGCCTTCATGCGGAATTGATAAGCCTTCTTGTCGCACTGCACCCTTGGCGCCCGAACTGACGGCCCCTTTGTCCTGTTAAGCATTCGAAACTGAATTCCTGTAGCGTCGGCGTTCAAGCCCATTGCGCCCCCCATGGCGTCTATCTCGCGGACAATATGCCCCTTGGCGAGCCCACCAATCGCCGGATTGCACGACATTTGTCCAATCGTGTCCAAATTTTGAGTCAACATCAAAGTCCGGCATCCAACTCGTGCAGCGGCTAGTGCCGCCTCGATTCCGGCATGGCCGCTGCCGACAACCAATACCTCATATTCTGTTGGCAGCTTGAATGTCATGATTTACGTAAATATATAATGATCAACTATTTACTTGTATTCGATGGCGGGCGTCCGCTTCCTTTGTTGGTCTTGTCGAATCGTGCGTAGTCTGTATTGCGGCGTATGCCATGCGGCCGAGCACTATCAAAAGCAGCGCTGTCGTCACAAATGCGCCTCCCCATATCCAATACTCAATCGTGCGAGGGTAATTTTTGCCCCGCATAATGCGCACTGCAAACTGACCCAGCGTGCCGGCGTAAACATACAAAAAAAGACCAGGCGCCCGTCCGATGGTCGCCCAAAGCATGTAGCTGCCAAACGGGATTCGCGTAATGCCGTAAAAATAATTCAGCAAGCTTGTTGGGAAAAGTGGATGCAGCTGGCTCAACAGAATAATCTTCCAGCTTTCGCGTTCTACCGCAGGCCCTAGCGCACGCAGTGTTGGGTTACGTGAGAGTTTCTTCTGAAACCATCGCCTCGCGATCCATCGGCTTAGTGCAAAGGAAATTGCTGTAGCAACGAAGTTACCCACCAGCACGATAAAAAATCCCCACCACAACCCAAAAAAGAAACCTCCGCCGACGGCGAGAATGCCACCGGGAAGCAGAAGGATATTGCAAGCGGCGAAAAGCAGCGGGTAGCAAACGGCACCCCAGGCACCCCAGCTCATCACGCGCTGTTGCGATGTTTCGATAAAACTGACGATCGGAAGGAAGCGCGAAAGCACAATTGCCAGGACAATTGCAATAACAAGCGCTCCAACTTGCCACCAAATCGCGCGGCTGACCTTCGGCATCCGCAAATTCTGCTCGCGTCACTGACTTAGCGCAAATCTCGTCTGCGGAATTATCGGGGCTAGAAATTCGTATCACTTAATTCGTATCACTTAACTAGACACTCGAGTGTTCGGCCTTTCTACGACGCGGAATACCAAGGCTGTCAAAGATCATTCGGGTGGCGTCGGAACGGTTGAGTGTGTAGAAGTGAATCCCGGCCACATCGTTGTCCAGAAGGTCGTGACATTGTTCTATCGCAAAATGCAGACCGACACGCCTGACCATCTCAGGATCGTTTTGGCAACGCTGTAGAGCGCGCAGAAGCCTGGCGGGAAATCGCGCGCCGCCCGCCAGCTCCGCTATTCGTTTGAAGCCGCCAATGGAGGTAATCGGCATGATGCCAGCGATAATGGGGATGTTGATGTCGACGAGCGCACAGCGTTCGCGGAAATCGAGGAAATCGCGATTGTCAAAAAACAGCTGCGTGACGATGTAGTGGGCGCCCGCGTCCACTTTCGCTTTGAAGTGATCCATTTCGAGCAACCGATTCGGCGTGGCAGGATGTCCTTCAGGGAAGCCAGCCACTCCGATCCCGAAACCGCGGCGGTCCGGATGCGCGCCGGACTGGTTGAACCGGCGAATAAATTTAACCAAATCGATTGCATGTTGGAACGAGTCCCGCGATTTATCGTAGGCAATTCCAATCGGCCTATCACCGCCGAGCGCGAGAATGTTCCCGATGGCCGACTCGGCGTATCGAAGGAGAATGGCTTCGATCTCCTCTTCTTTGTGACAGACGCAGGTCAGGTGGGGAATAGGGTCGAGCTTTGTTGTGTGTTGAATGCGCTCGACGAGACCGTGCGTCAAATCACGTGTTGAGCCGCCGGCACCGTACGTCACGCTGACAAAATGCGGCATATAAGATTCGAGGTCGCGAATCGTTTGATAGAGAGTCTCGGCCGCCTGTGCAGTTTTCGGCGGAAAGAACTCGAACGAAAACATGGGAGAATCCCCTCGCATAATATCGCTAATGTGCATGGACTTGCCGCCTACCTTCGTTCGTCCCGCGACTTTCGGTCAACTCACCGAAACAACATTTTCAACCATGTATTCGGCATAAACCGCACGCAATGTGGGCTGGGTTCGCTCGCACCAATTCCTCCAGACAGCGTTGTCCACGGCTCCGTGATCAGACAGCAGCATTCCCGTCGCGCTGCCATCGCAATGAAATTCAGGGCAAAATCGCGAACACCCGCGCTGGAAACCCTGAGCCGCCTTTTGGTTTTGGAAAGCTTGCTACGGTAATCGCGCCGGCTTCGGGGACCTGATCGAGATTGGTAAGCAGTTCGATCTGATAATGGTTTGTGCTGAGAATGTACTTTTCAAGCGAGTAATCGTCTTTGCTGGTGGCGACTCCCGGATCGGTATCTGTCGTCTCGTGACCTGATGCGGTAATCTTGCGTTGTTCATAAAGATACTTCAACGCCGGCAAACCCCATCCGGGATAATGTGCAATGCCATTGGCATCCTTGTTTTCCATCCTTGCCGCGTCGGGCCAGCGCTTCGACCAATCAGTCCGCATCGCAACAAACGCACCGGCGGGGATTGGTCCGTGATCTGTTTCCCATTTTTTTACGCGCTCAAGCGATAGCGTGTAATCGGGATTTTTTGCAGACTCGTCGTGCACATCGATGACAACGAGAGGCAGCACCATTTCTTTCAGATCGATCTGATCTACGGTGCGAAGCCCCTTTATGAAATGAGCAGGCGGATCCACATGCGTCCCCCATTGGCCGACATGCGTATACAGTTCGGAAAAAAAACCTGTTCCCACGACGTTAGGTCGCTTCTCGTACCAGTAAATTGTTTTGCGCGCCTCATCGGGAAACCCCGGCCAGTGCGGGATTCCCGGTGCGAACTCGTGCGTCAGGTCTACATATCGTTTGCCGGCAAGAATCTGTTGAATTTGCCAAAGCGACGGTTCCTCGGCACTCCATACCGAGGAAAATGCCGCGACGAACAGGCCAACACTCCACAAGAAGATTTTCTTAGTGGGCATTTAGCTTTGTTAAAGCATTTAGCATTAAGAAGCCAATATCTTCGAATAACTTTGAATAAGTCCCGTCCTTCTTCGAAAAACCAAAGCTATCGGTCTTCCATGCTGATGTTATTAACAGCTCATCCCGAGGGAAAAGTATGAGGCAAATACATGGTGCATTAGACTGACTTATTCTCAATTAGAAGAAGATGATAAAAGAGTGAAAACTCTAATCAAATTCATTACCAGCTGTGGAAAACTTTTTGACGCCGAAAAACAAAACGAGAACCGATTGTGCTACTGGAAACAACGATAAAATGCAGCAGGAACAGGTTCCACTTCATGAGCCAACAACAATTCCAAACGCACGTGCGTACCAACCTTACAAGAATGACAGTCTTTTCGAGCACGCCACCTGGGTTTATGCGTTCTGTCGAGAACATCTTTTTCGTGACGATACGAGACGTATTATCACGGCTCTTTGGCCGGAGGGACCTCCTGCTCCGGGAACAACTCTAATTGAACTTGGCTGCGGGCCAGGGTTTTACTCATGCCGATTGGGAGAACGCTTTCGGGAAATCTCAATCACTGGAGTCGATCGCTCTGGCAAACAGGTGGAGTGGGCCAGCCAGCGAGCCGAGGCGCTGCGCCTAAGCAATTGTTGTTTTAAACGAATCAACGCGCTCAAGTTGTCGTGTCCCCATGCAGCGTTTGATGTCGTCCTGGCTTCGCGATTACTCACTATTTTGCCCGAACAAGCTGGCGTCATCGCCGAGATGTATCGTGTTTTGAAGCCAGGAGGTCGCTGTTTCGTTGCCGAACCGCGCTACGCCTTTTGGGCATCAATTCCACTTTTGGCGATGTGGCTCCTCGTAGGATTAGTTCCCTCCGAAAATGGCTTTCGGGAACCTCACAAAGCAACGGTATTTTCGGGCGATGCATTCGCAAATCTTTTCCTGGCGCAACCATGGAAGAAGATTAGGACTTGGAAGGATGGACGCTACCAGTACGCTCTTTGCGAAAAAGAATAGCAAGCGACAGCGCAAATGAGAAGGGATCATCGCGTTGTTGATCCGCGTAGAGCGGCTAAGAATTTCGATGGCTGCTCGGCATTGGCGCTGATGACCAAGGCGCCTCGCGCTGGACAGGTAAAAACGCGTCTTGTCCCGCCACTCACGAATGAGGAAGCCGCGCAACTTAACAGGTGTTTCTTGCAGGATACAGGTGCCGCGATTTCTGTTTGTTGCAGCAGCCTCATTGCGCCAAACCTCGACCGGCCAATCGTACGTGGGGTTGCGGTTTACACCCCGGTCGGTTCCGAATCGGACTATACCGATATTCTGCCCGCCGATTTCAGTTTGCTGCCACAGCGTGGCAAAAATTTCGGTGAACGCCTGTATTTTGCGGCCGAGGATTTGTTTAACTGCGGCTTCGAGTGCGTTTGTTTGATTGATTCTGATAGCCCGACAATTCCCGCTGAGAATTTTGCCAGGGCGGTGGAACTTCTTTCGCTGCCGGGGGACCATATCGTCCTGGGCCCTTGCGACGACGGTGGTTATTATTTAATCGGCTTAAAACAGCTGCACCGAGAAGTCTTCGAGCAAATCGAGTGGAGTACCGAGCGGGTTTTCGAGCAGACGAGACAGCGCGCGACGCAAATTGGTGTCGCTGTTCACGAGTTGCCTCGCGGATTTGATGTCGATGATCACGCAACCCTGCATCGACTTTGTGACGAACTGTTCGGCAAAAATGCCCGCGATAATGTCGCGCCTCAGACCCAAGAGTTTCTGCGCGAACTAATCGCACACGACGGTCGCGGGCGTGTTTGGTCGCTGTAGGACGGCCGCGTTGCGTACCAGATCTCAGGGCAACTGAGGCGGTTGCCGTACCACAGCTACATGACTAGCCTCATGTTCGCATGGCAAAACGCGCATTAGTTACCGGCGGCGCGGGCTTAATCGGCTCACATGTCGTCGATCTTCTCCTAAACGAAGGCTGGCAGGTTCGGGCATTCGATAATCTGGAACCGCAAACCCACCGTCGCGGAAAGCCGGCTTGGATCAACAAGAAGGCGGAGTTCATTCACGGCGATTTGCGTGATCGCGACACGATTATCGCCGCGCTAGACAGGACAGACGTCGTTTTTCACCAGGCTGCGTACGGCGGTTACATGCCAGAGATTACGAAATTTGTGCATGTAAATTCGCTCGGCACTGCCCAAATGCTCGAAGTCATCCGCGAGAGAAACCTGCCGGTTAAGAAAATCGTGGTCGCCAGCTCGCAGGCTGTCTACAGCGAAGGCGCCGGCGATTGTCCTAAGCATGGATTGGTTTTTCCGATGTTGCGTCCGGTGGAGCAATTGCGCAACGGCGATTGGCAGGTGCATTGCCCACTCTGCGGCGCAACCACAACGAGCGTTCCAACTCCGGAAAATGCGCCGGTCGGTGGCGAAACCGTTTACGGCCTGACGAAAGTTGATCAGGAGCGGCTGGTCCTCCTATGGGGGAAACAGCTCGGTATTCCCACGGTCGCGCTGCGTTATTCCTGCACATACGGACCGCGCCAATCGATCTTTAATCCCTACACCGGTGTTATCGCGATTTTTTGCACGCGTTTGCTGAACAATTTGCCACCTGTGCTGTACGAAGACGGGCAGCAAACGCGCGACTTTTCGTTCGTGGAAGATATCGCCCGGGCGAACTTACTCGCCACGCAAACGGACGAGCTCGACGGATTGCCAGTGAACATTGGCAGTGGCCGCGGCACGCCGATTCGCGAAATCGCCGAACAACTCTCCAATGCTCTGAAGATCGACATCGCGCCCGAGATCAACGGCGAATTTCGTCCCGGAGAAATGCGTCATCTTATCAGCGACACCACGCTCGCTCGATCTGCTGGTTACAAACCAGTTGTGGATCTCAGCGAAGGCATCGGTCGTTACATTGATTGGATTCGCGCGCAATCAGACATTCGCGATTACTTCAGCGAAGCCAGCGAAATTTTGAAGAACAAAGGCATCGTTCATCGAGTGAAGCGATGAACATCGCCGCCACCATTCCCGATTTTAATGCGCCGGTCGTCGATCACGCGCGCAAGGATTTTCCGTTGCTGCGCGCGGGCATGACGGTAGGTGAAGCGCTGGAGCGCATCCGGCGTGAAGGCGTGGGTGAACGCGTCATTTATTTTTATACGATCGACGGACAGGAACGGCTGGTTGGCGTCGTTCCTACACGGCGTTTGTTGACAGCATCGCTGGAAACGCCGTTGCGCCAGATCATGGTTCCACGCGTTGTGGCTGTTCCTGCCAGCGCGACGATTCTCGACGCCTGCGAATTTTTTGTGCTCTACAAATTGCTCGCATTCCCGGTCGTGGACGAGCAACGCCGCGTGGTGGGCATTATCGACGCGAACCTTTTCGCCGAAGAAATTTTAGAGGCAGGCGACGGTACAGCCCGAGAAGCGGGGAGTCCTATCACGCAGGTGAGTCCGGATTTCTTTGAGGCTCTCGGCTTTCACATCGAACAAATCCGCGGCGCGTCGCCGTGGCGGATTTTCCGGTTCCGTTTTCCGTGGTTGCTGGTCACGGTCGCGGGCGGCACGCTCTCAGCAATCCTGGCCGGCTTTTTTGAAGCGACACTCGCACACAGTTTGGTGCTGGCGTTCTTTCTCACAATGGTGCTGGGACTAAATGAAAGCGTAAGCATGCAATCGATGAGCGTAACAATTCACGCGTTACGTTCTGTTCAGGTCACGTGGCGCTGGCTGGCTGCAGCATTTCGTCGAGAGTTGACGACCGCGCTCCTGCTCGGCGCCGCATGCGGCCTTGTGGTCGGCGTGGTTGTTTGGCTGTGGCGAAATAATGGCGCCGCGGCGTTCGTCATCGGCGGCAGCATCGCGCTTTCGCTCGTCACGGCGTGCGGGTTTGGCCTGGGCGTGGCGTCGCTTCTTCACCGGTTCAAGCTGGACCCGAAAATTGCGGCGGGACCGATCACGCTGGCGCTGGCGGATTTTTTCGCGCTGGTGATTTATTTCACCAGTGCGTGGCTGGTTTTGCAATGAGGAGCGTCTCGGTCATTATTCCCGCGCTTGATGAAGAGGAACCGATCGCCGGCGTCGTGCGGGAATGTTTTGCGACAGGTTTGCCCAACGAAGTCATTGTCGTTGATAACGGCAGTACTGATCGCACGGCCGAACGCGCCCGTGAAGCCGGTGCGCGCGTGGTCACCGCGCCGCGCGGATATGGACGCGCGTGTGCCGCCGGCGTTCGTGCGCTTTCGCTCAAATGCGACATTGTGGTTTTTCTCGATGGCGACGGCAGCGACGTGCCCGCGTTCATGAATCAGCTTGTCGAACCCGTGGCACAGGGGACGCACGATTTCGTGATCGGCTCACGAACTCGCGGACAACGCGAACCGGGCAGCATGAATCTTCAGCAAATCTTTGCCGGACGAGTCGCCGGATTGATTTTGCGACTGCTCTACGGGGTTCGTTATACGGACATGTCTCCATTTCGTGCCATTCGTCGTGATGCGCTCGAACGGCTCGACATGCGCGAGCAGACCTACGGCTGGAATCTGGAGATGCAGATGAAAGCCGCGCGCAATGGCCTGCGCGTTCTCGAAATCCCTGTAAACCATCGCCTGCGTGCCGGTGGCGAATCCAAAGTGTCAGGCACGTTGCGTGGTACATTTGTCGCCGGTGCGCGCATTGCTGCGACCTTGGTGCGCGTCGCTCTCGGGTAGTCGATTCCATCTGGCAGTTCCTGAGTTTGTGTGTAGCGTCGCCCTATGGTTTCGATGCTTGATCTCGAGAGATTTCGCACCACGCCGCTCACCCGTGAACCGTTTGAGTTTTTGATTGTTCCAGAGTTCGTAAAGGCTGAGGCGCGCGCTGCAATCGATAAGGATTATCCCGACGTTGCCCGGGCGGGTAGCTTTCCGCTTCGAGAAGTAACTTATGGCCCGGCGTTTGCGAAGCTGATCGAGGAGATGCGCAGCGAGGAGTTTCGCAACGCGTTCGAGGCGAAATTTGACGTCGATCTGACCAATCGCCCGGACATGATCACCGTGCGCGGGCGTTGTAGCGAGAAAGATGGTAAGATACACACCGATTCTGAGACAAAGATCATCACTATTCTTGTTTACATGAATTCGGCTTGGGAATCTTCTGGCGGCCAGCTTCGCTTGCTGCGGTCTGGGACGAGTCTGGAAGACCTCATTCTCGAAGTCCCGCCAACCGAAGGCACGCTGCTGGCGTTTCGCCGCAGCAATAACTCATGGCACGGTCACAAGCCATTCTCCGGTCCGCGCCGCGTCATTCAATTCAACTGGGTTACAAGTGAGGCGGTAGTACGGCGTGAGCAAAACCGCCATCGGCTTTCCGCGTGGATGAAAAAAATGCGCGGTGCGCTGTCAGGGGAAAGACAGGCGGCCTAAGCGCCCGACCAGCGAGCTGTAGCTACGCTGCCCGGTTTGATTTACTTTTCAGCAATTGAACGGTCAGATTGAAACCCCAAAGAATTGCGACGCATTGGCACTGCGGTCCGGCGAATTCTCGCGGATCTTGCTAATTAAGCCCTCGGCGCTGGGTGATGTTGTGCACACGATCCCAGTGCTGGTGAAGCTGCGCGCGCGTTATCCACGTGCGCGGATTGACTGGCTGATCACGCCGGAGAACGCGGAGATCGTGCGCTGCCACCCGGCGCTTTCGAATGTCGTTCTTTTTGCTCGGCGCGATTTCTCGAAAAGAGGTCGCAGGTGGCGAGCGATGCTGGGATTTCTCGATCTGCTCAAACAAATTCGCCGCGCGAAGTACGATCTGGTGATCGACATGCATGGCCAGGTGCGTTCGGCTTTTTTCGCGCTCATCAGTGGCGCACGCGTGCGCATCGGGTTTGATCGACCAGTCAAACGAACGCTTACAATTTCCACCGAGCACGATCTCAAGAACGTACCCAGCCATGGCTGGCGCGGCGCGCGCGAGGGTTCATGGATCGCTTACACGCATCGTATTCCTATTCCGACGCTGGACGTGCATGCAATCGATCGTTACCTGTGGGTCGGAGAACTGCTTGGATTCGACGACAACCCGCCAGATCTAACAATTCATCTTTCTTCGGAAACCGTACATAACGTTGAGCGATTGCTGAAAGAGAAAGGTGTGGACGCGTCCCAGCCATTGGTTGTTCTGGTGCCGGGAACCATTTGGGAGACGAAGCATTGGACGATTGAAGGATTTGCAGGGGTCGCCCGGCATTTTCTCCGCGAAGGATTTGCCGTTGCGTTGGCGGGCACCAAACGCGACCAACCGCGCTGCCGGCAAATCGCCGCCGCGGCGCCAGGTGCGTGCGACCTTTCAGGAAAGACAACCCCCGCGGATTTGGCGGCGCTTATACGACGTGCTGAGGTCGCCGTAACCAACGATTCCGGCTCGATGCACGTTGCCGCGTCGCTCGGCAAACCGATGGTCAGTGTCTTCGGCCCAACCAACCCGGTTCACATCGGCCCGTACGAGCGACCAGAATCGGTCGTGCGCGTGGATCTTCCGTGTTCGCCATGCAATTACCGTCGTTTGAGCCAATGCCCGTTTGGTCACGCCTGCATGAAGCAAGTTACGTCCGCGATGGTGGTAGAGCGCGTACAGAAAATTCTTTCGACCACAAGATCCGCGACTGAATCGGCCGCTGTAGCGTGCGCTGTCCTCAGCGCGCCATCCGGGGGCAACAAACACATCCGCTGAGGACAGCGGACACTACAGCACGGAAAGCTTTGCTGCGGACGCGCGCAATTTGATTCCCTTGCTGCGCTGACGCTCATAAAATGGCCTTGGGTTATGAGTAGGACAAAAGCAATCTCCCTTGGCCTGCTTGCCGGATTACTCGCCGGCATCGTGATGACAGCTGCGATGTTGGTGCTTGCTGTGCTGGGGGTGGCAACGCCGCTTGTGATCATCGGCGACCGCCTTTCGGTTTTCATCCCACCCGGTCCGTTTCTTTCGCTTATGGGCAAGGTCGGGGGTTACAATCATCTCAAGCAACTCGGCGTTGGATCAACGATAGCTGGTCAACTCGTTGTTGGCGCAATTGCCGGAGCGATCTTTGGATTGTTCACGCGCCGCAATCCTGCGCGGGCTTCAGCGCTTTGGACCATGTCGATATTCGTTTTGTTGCCGATCGTTGTGTTTGCAGTCGCGCTTTGGCCAGTTTTGGGCACGAGTTACATTGGCCTGCCCATCGGCGCTGCGCGTCTGGTCACGCTAGTCGGTTTCGCACTGTGCGTGTTTGTCTTCGAACGAACACTGGTGGCTGGTTTTCGATTTGTTACACAACGAAGAATCGGCGATCGGGACTACGAATTCAGCCCGGCGATCGGACGCCGTGCTTTTGTCCTTGGCACGATCGGAGCCGCGGTTACGGGCGGTGGGATCGCGTTGGCTCGCAAGCTTTATCGTGCCGCGACCTTCAGCTACGACGGCACGCAGTACAAAGGCCGCATTGTCCAGCCGATCACGCCTAACGAATTGTTTTATTGCGTGACGAAGAATGTGGTCGATCCGCGGGTGGATGTCGATCTTTGGCATCTTGAAGTATGCGGCCTCGTGAAGAACGCCGCCACGTGGCGGTTCGACGATCTGTTGGGATTCGAAATGAAGGAGCAGGAAACAACGCTGATGTGCATCAGCAACGGTTTGGATGCGGGACTGATCAGTAATGCTGTCTGGAAAGGTTTTCCACTGCGCGACGTTCTGGATCGGGCCGTCCCACTTTCTGGCGCGGCGCGGGTGCGCTTTCGTGGTGTCGACAATTACACCGATACGATTCCGGTCGAGAAAGCGCTGGAGCCAACCACGTTACTTGCTTATGAAATGAACGGCGCAGAGTTGCCTGATCGCCACGGCTATCCGTTGCGTCTCATCGTCCCGGGTTACTTCGGCGAAAAACATGTGAAATGGCTCACCCGAATTGAAGTGACCGACGCCACCGCGAAAGGATTTTACGAGACACAAGGCTGGGGCCCCGATTTTATCACGCCGACAAGATCGAGAATTGATGTGCCGGATCCCTGGTCGTCGTTTGCGTTAGGTAAATTGAACGGGCCGATTGAAGTGAAGGGAATCGCCTATGGTGGTGACCGGGGTATCTCGCGCGTGGAATTGAGCAGCGACGGCGGCACCGCGTGGCGCGACGCTGAGATCTATTATTCCGGCGGCAATCTGGCATGGTCGCTTTGGAAAACCGAGTGGATGCCAGATGCGGCAGGTGACTACATGTTGGTCGTCCGGGCCGCCGACGGGGAAGGCGATTTGCAGGAATGGGACGAAGATAGAGGCCCATTTTCCGGCGTAGCGGGCTTACATGAGATTGGCGTGCGAGTGACGGCGTAGCGGGCCCGGTCTCCAGGCTCTGGGTGTGAGGTGGCTTGTCACCGCGCGGCGACGTCGCCCCGGCAACAACTTGCGCTGTGTGCTAGATTTTATCGATGGAAAGAGTGATCATTGTTGGAAGCGGCTGCGCTGGATTGACAGCGGCAATTTACGCGGCCCGCGCGAATCTGAGCCCGTTAGTGCTGGAAGGTCGTCACCCCGGCGGACAACTCTCGACTACTACGCTCGTTGAAAACTATCCCGGTTTCCCAGAAGGAATCGATGGGCCTCAGCTCATCTTGAACGTGCACAAGCAGGCCGAGAAATTTGGCGCCCGATTTTCGTACGCCGAGGCGACCGATTTCGATGCCAGCAACCGGCATATTCGGATCAAAGCCGATGATGAGTGGTTGGAGACGGAGGCGCTAATCATCGCTAGTGGAGCTTCAGCGCGATATTTGGGAGTCGAAAATGAACAGAAATTGATCGGTCACGGACTGACCTCTTGCGCCACATGCGACGGCGCGTTTTACAAGAATGTTCCGGTTTGCGTCGTTGGTGGGGGCGATTCTGCTGCGGAGGAGTCATTGTTCCTCACCCGCTTCGCTTCAAAGGTCTATTTGATTCATCGACGTGATAAGATGCGGGCTTCCAAAATCATGCAGGATCGCGTGTTTGCGAATAAGAAGATCGAACCGATCTGGAACACCGTGGTTACTGAATACATTCCCGACGAAAAAGGCGAGATGCGCGGTGTTCGCCTGCGCAACGTGAAGACGAATGAAGAGCAGGAATTAGCCGTGGCCTGTGTTTTCGTGGCGATTGGTCACGATCCCAACAGCAGGGCGTATCGAGGCAAGCTCGACATGGATGGGGACGGTTACTTGATCACGAAGAACCTGGTCGAGAGCAGGCACCCCGGCGTGTTCATTGCGGGCGACGTGGCCGATCGCGTCTACAAGCAGGCCGTGACGGCGGCCGGCTCCGGGTGCGCAGCCGCTATGGATGCGGAAAAATACCTGAGCGAATTGGAGTCCGATGCTTGATTGTCGCTTCTGTAGCCGCTTCGCTGCCTGCTACGCCGAAGTGCAGCGAAGGCGGGTGCGAAGCGCCGCGCTGGTGTTTTCAGTATCCGTGCATTGCGTCGTCCACAGGGCGACGGCTACAGTGCAAGCTTGAAAATCTGCGACCTCACCCAGTTTTACTCTCCGGTAAGTGGAGGCGTGAAACGGTACGTTCATGAAAAGATTGCGTACATCAGCAACTGTTCGCCTGACGACACTCACGTGCTTATCATCCCCGGACCGAAAAATGAGGTAACAACAAATGGCCGGTCGCGAATCTATTCAATTCGCTCGCCATTAGTATCTAGAAGCTCACGTTATCGCGCACTGCTAAATCTCCGCGCGATTGAAGAAATTCTGGAACGTGAGCGCCCTGATCTTATCGAATCAAGCGATCCGTATCAGATCGGATGGAAAGCGATTGCCGCTGGTCGCGCGCTAAGAGTTCCAGTCGTTGGTTTTTATCATTCCCATTTTCCGGAAGCGTATCTGCGCGGCGGCACGAAATTTCTGGGCATACGCGGCACGCAGCGAGCGATGAAATTGACCCGCGCTTATGTGCATAGACTTTACAATCGTTTTCAAGCCACGCTGGTACCATCCGAAAAGCTGGCCGAGCTCCTTTCCGAATGGGGCGTGCGAAATGTGCGGCCGGTACGACTCGGGGTTAACACCGCCGTTTTCAAACCCGTGCCCGATGATGAAGCCGCCACTCGCCTCTCGTTGGGCATCGGCCGCGGGCAGACGCTGCTTCTCTACGCGGGGCGATTGGCCAGAGAAAAAAACACACAAACATTGTTTCGAGCTTTCGAGCTTCTACTCCAGCGGCGAGCGAATAAATTTCACCTGTTGGTTATCGGCGACGGACCGCAGCGGAACAAAGTGCAAAAGTTGCGACGGCGCGCTGGAAACCTCTCTTGGATTTCATACTGCGCAGACTCCATTGATCTCGCCCGTTACTATCGCGCTGCCGATCTTTTCGTTCATCCAGGCGTGCAGGAAACATTTGGACTTGTGGCGCTGGAAAGTCAGGCATGCGGCACACCCGTAGTGGGAATTCGCGGGAGTTACATGGATCGGATTATTTGTCACGAGCAGAAATCGTGGGCGGAAGAGAACAATCCGGAAGCGCTGTCCTATGCGATTGAAGATTTTAGCGCTAAAAAATTGTCCGCTTTGGGAAAGGCCGCCGCGGGCGCAACGGAAAGGCTCTATGGCTGGCCGCGCGTATTTGAGGAACTGTTTTGCATTTATCGCGAGGTTCGCGCAAACTATCGCCGATTTTAAATGACGGACGACGACCATATGCCGTTCCTCATTCGTGGCTTTCGCAGATCGGACCGCGAAGCGGTAAGAAAGCTCTGCTGCGATACCGGATTTCTCGGTGACCCGATCGATCCCGTGTATGAAGATCGAGAATTGTTCGCTGATTTTCTCACCACCTATTACACCGATCACGAACCGGAGTCGTGTTTTCTGCTTGAAGTGGATGGCGAAATTCGCGGGTATCTTCTGGGGTCGCGCAAGCCTCTGCAAAACCAGATGTACGCGCTTTACCAAAACGTCTGGCTCTTTTTTCGCTCCTTGACGCGATATTTCCGCTACCACGAACGCTCGCGCCGATTTATTCGGTGGCTGCTCGTGTATGGTTGGCGTGAAGTGCCGGCAGCGCCGAGACGGACGCCGCATTTTCATATCAATTTGCTGCCAGACGCGCGCAAGGTTTCGACGACACGCGCCTTGATGAGCGCGTATTTAAGTTATCTCTACCGCTCCGGTGAAAAACGTGTCTACGGTCAGATTATTACATTCGAAAGTCGGCGCGGAGAGAAAATGTTCGAGCGCTACGGATTCAAAGTGCTGAACCGGGCGGAGATCACGAAATACAGGGCAATTTATCCCAAATCGGTTTATCTCAGCACAGTGATCAAGAACCTGGAGACGGCCGAACCGCTCTCCGTCACGACGCGTTCACGCTTATAACCCTGGCAAACTTGTTCCAATCGGCGGTGTGCGTTAATGTGCGCCGCATTTTTGCCGGCATAGCTCAGTTGGTAGAGCACCTGATTTGTAATTCAAGCCTAACGAATTGCGCATCGTTTCACTGCTTTGCACAGCGTTGCCGATGCTAGGCGTTTCGGTCGTTAGGCATTCGCGCTGTGTTGCCCAGAATTGCGCGGTTTTGCACCAAAAAGTTGTCCGACCGTAGAAACGACCGTGGAAAATTCAGCGGAGCGCGGTTCTTTTCCGTTCACTGGCACTCTCGGCTCTACTCATTTCGATGTGCCGGCAACCCAAAAACGGGCCCAACGAAACCAGATAAGACGCAAACTGGCCATATCGAAATCCGCTAACTGGATATTGTGCTTTTGTCTCATCCGCGGTTTAGCAATGGACAATTCAATTAAATGAGGCAATAAACAATCATGAAACCAAAACAGAGATTTATCAGCATTCTGGCAGTTCTGTTCGTGTTCCCATTGATGGGGACGTTCGCTCAGCAAGCGGCGAACTCAGGCTCTATCGAAGTGATCACGACTTTTGATTATCCCGGGACCGGAAATCAGACCTTGCCGCAAAAGATTAACGAAAGAGGCGACATCGTTGGCGAGTTCATCGATTCGAACGGAGTGACGCGCGGTTTTGTCCGGTTCAGCGATGGTAGCTTTAGCGCGCCG
>Ga0193713_1000052_pt1 | contig 31277 bp, 31 predicted proteins | sample H3a2metaG_FD_143054 | JGI IMG/M metagenome (GOLD analysis project Ga0193713, IMG submission 143054) | Soil microbial communities from a riparian zone of the East river system, Colorado, United States - H3a2 | ecosystem: Environmental > Terrestrial > Soil > Riparian zone | place: USA: East River... | reverse complement strand
GACCAAGGGCGCGCCGGACACGATCAAGATGCAGAAGAATCCGAACGTGACCGTGCGGATGCGCGGCGTGATGGAGAAATGCACCTTCTGTGTGCAACGCATCGAAGAAGCAAAGATCGGGGCGCTCGCGCGCGCAGGCGCTTCGCCGGAGACGCGAATCCCGCGCGATTCTTTCACCACGGCCTGTGCGCAGGCGTGTCCCACGGAAGCGATTGTCTTTGGCGATATCAAGGATCCGGAAAGCCGTGTGTCAAAAATGAAACAGCAGGATCGAAATTACCGAATCCTCGACTATTTGAACGTCGTCCCACGAGTCAGTTATCTCGCGCGCATTCGCAATCCAAACCCGAAGATGCCCGACGCGGAGAACATTGGGGTCGCAAGTTTACAGGAGAAATTGCCGGAATGAGAAAACATAAGGCACTTAGTGTGCTCGAAGCAGCATGTCATCCTGAGCGGAGCGACGGATCTCGCGCCGGCTGCGCGATGTACACGAATGCTGCTCGCGTGACCAAGCACGTGGTGAGAGGTCCCTCACCGTCTACGCGGCTCGGGATGACCGCAGTTTAGAAGTATGGACGGAGCACCAACAGCACCACAGACCATTGAAGAGGCGGAGCAGGAGATCACTCGCGTACCGCTTGTTCTGCACCGGCGCAACTTTAGCTGGTTGACGGAACGGATCTCCGGAGTGGTGGAACAACCCGCCCCGCGCTGGTGGTGGGTGGCCTTCGCCATCACTGCAAGCGCCGCGACCTTCGGACTTTTTTGCATTGGCTACCAGATTTCCACGGGCGTCGGCACATGGGGAAATCAGATCCCCGTCGGCTGGGCCTGGGACATTACCAATTTCGTTTTCTGGATTGGTATCGGACACGCCGGCACACTCATCTCCGCAATTCTGTTTTTGCTTCGGCAAAAATGGCGCACGTCGATCAACCGTTCCGCGGAAGCGATGACGCTGTTTGCGGTGATTTGCGCGGCGATTTTCCCAGGTATCCACGTCGGCCGGTTCTGGATGGCGTGGTATATGGCGCCTATGCCTAACAACTGGGCGATCTGGCAAAATTTCCGCAGCGCGCTGATGTGGGACGTGTTCGCAGTCTCGACCTATTTTACTGTCTCGGTCCTTTTTTGGTACACCGGTCTGATTCCCGATTTGGCCACGCTGCGTGATCGCGCAACCACAAAGGTCAGAAAGTTTCTTTTCGGAATTTTCGCGTTCGGCTGGCGGGGATCCAATCGCAACTGGCGCCATTACGAAATGGCGTATCTGCTTTTGGCCGGCCTGTCTACGCCGCTGGTTCTCTCGGTGCACAGCGTGGTCTCATTTGACTTCGCCTCGACGCTTATACCGACGTGGCATTCGACAATCTTTCCGCCCTATTTCGTGGCGGGCGCGATCTTCGGCGGGTTCGCGATGGTGTTGACCCTTCTTCTTCCGGCGCGTGCCATATTCAAACTGCACGACGTGATTACTCCCCAACACGTCGATAAAATGGCAAAGATCATTTTATTGACCGGCTCCTTCGTCGCCTACGCGTATGCAATGGAGTTTTTCATTGCCTGGTACAGCGGCAATTCCTACGAGCGATTCGCCTTTTGGAACCGTATCTTTGGTCCCTACTGGTGGTACTGGTGGTTTGGCATGCTTTTCTGCAATTGCCTTTCGCCGCAACTTTTCTGGTTCAAGTGGTGCCGCCGGAATGTGTTTGTCGTCTTTTTCGTCGCCATGTGCGTGAACGCGGGAATGTGGTTTGAGCGCTTCATCATTATTGCCGGTGGTTTGGCCCGCGATTTCCTGCCGTCGTCATGGAGAGTTTATCATCCGACATGGGTAGACATTTGGACGTACATCGGCACGCTCGGGATTTTCACGTCGCTTTTCCTGCTATTCATCCGTTTTCTGCCGATGATCGCCATGTCTGAGGTGAAGACCGCAGTGCCAGAGGCGGACCCGCATTACGGGCACTCGCCTGGGAATCAATCGGTATCTCCCGGCGGAAAGGAGCGCACATGATGATGAGGACTCCTGCCGGTCACAAGGTGTACGCCATGGCTGCGGAATATCCCAGCGCGGCTGCCCTTTACGAAGCAGCCAAGCACGTCCGTGATGCAGGCTTCAAACGCTGGGACGTTTACTCTCCGTTTCCGATCCATGGAATGGACGACGCGATGGGGCTGGGAAAATCCTGGTTGAGCGGATGGGTTTTGTTCGGCGGCGTCACCGGCTTACTCACGGCCGCTGTCGTCGAATTTGGGCCGTCTTCGATTCTCTACAAGCTCGATGTGCACGGCAAGCCGTGGAATTTTTGGACCGTCCCCGCGTTCTTCCCGATCATGTTTGAACTGACAGTCCTTTTCGGGGCGTTCGCCGCATTTTTCTCGATGCTTGGCATGAACGGATTGCCCCGCTGGTATCATCCGATGTTTAACTGGGAACGATTTATCCGCGTGAGCAACGACGGATTTTTCCTCGCGATCGAATCGCGCGATCCACGGTTCACCGAGGACGGTGTGCGCGAATTATTGGAAAGAACCGGCGGCGAACACATCACCATTGTGCACGAGGACTGAATATGTTGCGCGGCTTTCTGGTGATTTTTGTTTTGTGCGGGATCGCGATCGTCGCGGTCTTTGGATTTCGTGGGCAGAAGAGCACCGCCCCGCCGACCGAGGTTTTTCCCGATATGGTGCGACAGATGAAGGTTCGTGCGCAAGCTCCGCTCGGTCTTTTTGCAGACGGGCGCGGCCCGCGCCTGCCGGTCGCGGGTACGGTGCCGATTGGCTACGAGATGCCAAAGCCGGACACTGTAGCCGGTATCGGTGATGCCGGCCTGCCGGGGTCAGCGACCCCGGCTGCACTGACCTGGTCGCATCCACAGGCCAGTTTCAGTGCCGGCACTGATTACTACAACACTGGCAAAATGGGGGATCACTGGGGAACAGGCATTCCGGTTCCAGTCACGCCTGAGTTGATGGACCGCGGGCAACAGCGTTTCAACATCACTTGCGCCATGTGTCACGGCGCTACCGCAGCAGGTAACGGGATTACAAAGCAGTACGGTCTCGCGACTGTCGTTACGCTTCAGGATGAACGAATCCGCAAGATGTCCGATGGCGAGATTTTCAACACGATTGCGAATGGCAAAAACACAATGATGGCCTACGGGCCAAACATTATCGTGCCCGATCGCTGGGCGATCATCGCGTACCTGCGTGCGTTACAGCGCAGCCAAAACGCAACGACAGCCGATGTTCCTGAGGATCGGCGCGCCGAACTGGAGAAACAATGAGCGAGCGTTCCCACACTGTCCCAACACCGGAAGGCGAATATTTCGAGAGCAACCGCTTTGCAGGCCTCTCATCGCTCCTGGGATTAATTGCCATTGTGGCGCTGGCGCTTTGCGTCGTGGGCGCATTTCTAAATCCGCATCAATTCAGCTATTCGTGGCTCTTTGCCTTTGCATTTTTCTTCACGCTTTGCGCCGGGTGCTTTTTCTGGACGATTGTGCATCACGCCACCGACGCCGACTGGTCGGTTGTTGTCCGGCGTCAGTTGGAAAACATTGCGGTGTTACTGGTGGTGCTGGCGATTCTGTTTGTGCCGATCCTTCTCCTTCGACGCCATCTGTATTCCTGGATGGACATCCCGCCCGGTGTCGAACATTCGCTTGATGCAAAGCGCGCCTATCTCAATTGGTATTTCTTTCTGGTCCGCGCCGTCGTGTTTCTCGGCTTTTTCCTTTGCGCAGCACTCGCCTTACGCCGCTTATCGGTGAAACAGGACAAGGACGGAAATCCGCGGTTCACGATCCTGATGCGTAAGCTGGCGTTTATCAGCCTTCCGATGTTCGCGCTTTGTCTGACCTTTGGGGCGTTCGATTGGTTGATGAGCCTGAATTACCGCTGGTTTTCCACGATGTTCGGCGTGTACATCTTCGCTGGTGCAGCAGGCAGTTCGATGTCGCTGCTCGTCCTGGTCATCACAGCATTACGGCGGGCTGGATATTTGAAGGGTATCATCACCCTTGAGCATTACCACATCATGGGAAAATGGATGCTCGCCTTTACAATTTTCTGGGCCTACATCGGTTTTGGCCAGTACATGCTCATCTGGTATGCGAACATACCGGAGGAGACGCAATTTTTTATCACCCGAAACACTGAATCGTGGTGGGCGCTGAGCATGCTGCTCGTAGTAGGACGCTTCTTTATCTGTTTTGGGATTCTGCTCTTGCAATCGATCAAAAAGGAGCCGCGGCACCTTTGCTGGGTCGCTGGATGGATTCTCTTCATGCAACTACTCGACATGTACATCATTGTATTGCCGGCCTTACACGGCACCGGTGTTCATGTCAGTATCTGGGATTTCCTGTCCCTCATCGCCATCGGCGCAACGCTCGGTTTCGTTTATCTGCGAATTGTACCTCGGACTTCTCTCTTTCCGGTGCGCGATCCGCGCCTGATTGAATCTTTGAACCTGGTGAACTGATATGGCTGGTACCGAATCACTTCGTCAAGTTGCCCAGGCACGCGCTCCATTGTCGACGTGGTTCGGCATCGTGCTTCTCTTTGCGCTTTTTGGTGTGATCGTGCTCGCGATCATTGGGCCGTCGCCGCGTAGTAGTGATTACGAAGAAACCCGGGCGAAAAAGCGTGTGGAGAATTTGAAGACGTTACGCGAGGAAGCCGACAAGGCTTTGACGACTTATGGTTGGATTGACAAAAACAAAGGCGTCGCTCGCGTTCCAATCGAGCGCGCCATGGAATTGACAGTTGCCGATCTGGCGAAGCAAAAGCCGGCGCCCGCAGGTCCGATCGCTACGCCGCCGGAAACGCAGGCAACCGCAGGCGCTGGCGCGAGCCCTGTTCCGGCGTCTTCAGCCCCGGTCGGCTCCCCACCATCCGGCGGCGCATCGCCTGCGGCATCGTCGCCCGCGCAAGCTCCAGCCTCGCCTTCGCCAGCGGCTCAGTCGTCACCACCGAGCCCGGCTTCACCCAGCCCCGCGAAAAGTCCATGACCATTCTTGACGTTTCAATGTTTCAACGCTTTTGCGCTCAATGAATCCTGCCGGAATACCACTTAAAGAACCGTCCGTTTCCGCTGCTGCAGGTGACACGGAGCAATTGGAACGGGCACTGATCGACGCGTCAACACGCGTGCCGGTATTGATCTTTTACACTTCGGCGGTGGCGTGGCTGATCCTTGGCACGTTGCTGGCCGGTTTTGTTTCGTTCAAGCTGCACACGCCGGATTTGCTTTCTGACATCAGTTTTCTCACGTGGGGACGCGTGCGGCCCGCCCATATGAACGTGATGGTGTACGGCTGGGCATCCATGGCTGGCATGGGCACGGCAATTTGGTTGATGGCCCGATTGTGTCGCACAGTCCTGCGGTATCCGCTGCTCTTGGTTGCGGGCGCTGGATTTTGGAACTTAGGAGTTCTCTTGGGCGTGGGCGGAATTCTCCTCGGCGATAGCACCGGTTATCAGTGGCTCGAGTTCCCCAGCTACGCTGCTATCATTCTTTTTGTCGCTTACACGCTCGTTGCCTCCTGGGCCGTGCTGATGTTTCGGTTTCGGCGCGGGGAACAAATTTACATTACGCAGTGGTATTTACTCGGTGCGTTCCTCTGGTTCCCGTGGCTTTACGCAGCCGGCCAGTTGATGCTCTTCGTCGTGCCGGTGCAGGGCGTGTTGCAATCGGCTGTCGGCTGGTGGTACGCAAACAATCTGCTTTTTCTCTGGTTCGGCGCGATCGGTCTCGGCACGGCCTACTACATGATTCCCAAAGTAATCGGTCGCCCGGTATACAGTTATCATCTCGCAGCGATCGGTTTTTGGAGCTACGCGTTGTTCTCGAGCTGGACCGGGATGCAGCGCCTCGTCGATGGACCGTTCCCAGCCTGGATGGTCACAGCCAGTATCGCAGCCACAATCCTCACGCTGATTCCGGTCGCCACCGTTGGGCTCAATCATCACATGACGATGCAGGGTTATTTCCCGATCATGCGTTACAGCCCGACGCTTCGTTTTACCGTGTTCGGCGCCATGTCGTACACCGTTTTTAGTCTGGTAGGTATTTTGATTTCGCTGCGCTCCGTTGCCCGCTACGTGAACTTTACGCAGGCGAGCATCGCGTATTCACATCTCGGCCTTTATGCATTTTTCACGATGGTGATTTTCGGCTCAATGTACTACATCGTGCCGCGACTGATTGGACGCGAGTGGCGCTATGGGTCGTTGATCAAACTGCATTTCTGGGCATCGGCCTACGGCATTGGGCTGATGACGCTGATGCTTCTCGCCGGCGGCCTTACTCAAGGCCCGAGCATGGAAAACCCCTCGCTCGCTTTCAGCGAGAGTGTGGAATCGGTGCTGCCTTACCTGCGCGGACGCAGTTTGTCGGGGATTCTGCTGACAGTGTCGCACTTCATCTTTGCGTATCACTTCGGATTGATGCTTTTCGGCCTGGGTCGCAAATCGACGGTGCCCACATTTCTTAATCCAGTCGAAGCGGAGGGGGCCGAAGTGGCGCACTAATGAAAGGACTCGCCCCTCTTTTTCTCGGAATCTTCGGGACATTTGCGTTCTCCTGGGTGGGATTGACTGTGATTCCGAATTGGCAAATCGGACACCTCAATCCTCAATCTGACGAGGAAGGCACAGATATCTATCCAATGCCGCAATCGGGAATGGTCACGCGCGGCGCGCGCGTTTACGCCGCGAACGGCTGCAACTATTGCCACAGTCAACAGGTCCGCGCCGAGTATGCGGGCGCCGATATCGAGCGAAAATGGGGTGACCGCCGCAGCGCGCCACGGGACTACATTTTCGAGCGACCTGCTTTACTTGGGAAGATGCGCATGGGCCAGGACCTCGCGAACATCGGCGCGCGCGCACCAAAGGAAGAGGAAAGTCCTTCGCCAACCGGCAGCGCAAGTCCCGCGCCACAAGGAGCGGCGGTCTCGTCGGGCGCTGTAGCCTCGGCGAAGGCGGCCAGTCCGCCGCCAGGAACTTCGCCTTCGCCTGCAACAGCGCCCGCAACGTCACCTGGTGCTATTGCATCGAAACCGCCAACCAACCCCGGTCCGGCGAGTCCTCCACCTTCAAAGTCTCCTACAACAGCAGCGGCTGGGGGCACAAGTCCAGCTGCAGCTGCATCACCGCCTGCGGCAGGACCACCCTGGCCCGAGCAAACGGCGGGATTACCACCAATGTATTCTGCTGCCTGGCATCACGTGCATCTTTATTCGCCGCGCAGTATCAATCTTGACTCGAACATGCCGTCCTATCGTTTTCTCTACCAAACTCGCCGAATCAGTGACGCGCGCTCATCAGACGCTTTGCAACTTACCGGTTCCGACGCTCCGCCTGAGGGATGGGAGATTGTTCCAACTTACGATGCGAAATGTCTTGTGGCGTACATGATGGCGCTTAATCAATCGCATCCATTAAAAGAAGTTAAATCGGCCGGTGCGGCGCCCGCAGCGTCGCCAGCGGCTTCACCTTCGCCTGCACCTGCACCCGGAGGACCGCCACCCAAATGAACGAGAGCACCCCAACACCGGACCCGCATTCCGGCCAGGGGATGGATTACAGCGAAATCGCTGACGTCCAGAATGTCCATGCCGCGGTGCAGCGGGAAAAGCGTGAGCCGCGTGTGGGTCGCGAACCGCTGTCCATCTGGTTGATCGCAGTGTACGGACTCGCCGTATTTTTTGGCGGCGCGTATCTTGGCCGCTACTCGGGAAATTTTAGCGGTGAAGCGCTTGATCCATACGGCGGTGAAATGGCCACGATGAAAAAGGTTACCGGACCGCAGGGCGCCGAACAGGCGGCGGAACTTTCGCCACATGATCGCGGAAAGAAGATTTTCGCCGCGAATTGCCAGACGTGTCACCAGGCCAACGGCCTCGGCGTGGCAGGACAATATCCGCCCTTGGCCGGTTCGGAATTTACAACGGGCGGTTCGCGCCGGCCCGCCATGATTGTCATGAAGGGTTTGCAAGGACCAGTCACCGTGAAAGGGCAAAAATTCGGTGCAGCGGTGATGCAACCGTGGGACAAGACATTGACCGACCAAAAGATTGCCGACGTTCTCACATACGAGCGAAGCGAGTGGGGGAACAACGCCAGCCCGGTGACAGCCGAGCAAATTGCCGCGTTGCGCAAGGAACTGGCTAACCATCCAAATTCGTTCACTGAACCCGAGATACTTGCAGCTCCCGAGGAGGATCTTCCGGGCGGCGCTCCGGCGGGTGTTGCACCTCCCAAACCAGGCGAAGCCGCAAAGCCTGGCGAACCACCGAAGCCGCAAGGGTAGCCAGTGTGCGGGCGCCCCGCGTGCTTAACGTCGGCGTCACGCTTTGGAAAGCGTCTAGCCTTCTCGATTCGGAGTGCCGAGGATGTGGCTCTTCGGCGGCATCATCACGTTGTCGAAGTTTTGCGTGAACATCGCAGCCGCGAAGAAAGCGACGGCGCGCAAGGTTTCCTTGCCGACATTGACGAGGTCGTGTTTTACCGGCGTTGGAATCGCAAAAACACTGCCAGGACCGACCCGGTAGGTGCTGCCATCTTCCATATGCAATTCCCCGGTACCAGCAATGATGTACTGCGTCTCTTCGGTAGCGTCGGTGTGCCAGCCGAGGCGATGCCCGGGCCCAATTTCATACACGATGGTCGAAGATGCGGTCGTGCCGTGGCCACCATAGACGGCAAAAGCGCCAGCCCAATGAACTGACTCATCATCCTTAGCCCAGACTTCAGTGCGCTTAAGTTTATCGGATGCAACGACTGGATTCATGGGGCCGAGGCTAAGGGGTGGCCCGGCAGAGTCAACAACGGAAACGCCTTCTGTGCGTGTTGCAGTCGACACGACTTCCACTACGGCAGGAGCGCTTCGGCGAGCAGCTCCGCCATGTGTTTTGGCCGGATATTCTTGAGATGACTAATTTGATGCCGACAACTTGTTCCTGAGGAGATGATCTGTGTCTCGCGCCCTTGATTCTCGAGCTTGTCGATCAAATCCTGGGCGACTTGGACGGAGAGATCGTACTTCTCCGCAAGCGCGCCGAACGCGCCGGCCATTCCGCAGCAGGCTGTATCGAGCATGACGGCTTTCCTCCCGGGCAAACGTTCCGCAAGTCTTCGCATGAACGCAGGATTCATGATCGATTTGGCATGACAGTGTACGTGGATCGCGAGCATCGTCTCCGAATGCTTGAAGTGCAGCGTATCCGGTTCCTGCTCGAGCAGATCGTTCACGAATTTTTCGAATAAGAAACAGCGGTTCGCTATCTTCTCTGCGCTCTCGATCCTTAGCTCGCGATAATCTTCCACGAACATCGACCAGCACGACGGCTCGAGAAACAAGATCGGAGTGCTGGAATCTTGGAATGATGAAAGAAGGTCCACATTGTGTTTTCCGACTTTCGCCGCGGCATCGAGATTTCCCTGGCTAAACGCCGGTCGTCCACAGCAGCGCCGGTTCTTTGCGAGCGAAACCTCGAACCCGAGAGCTTTCAGCACTGTGACCGCGGCAATTCCGATGTGTGGTTCGTGGTAGCGCACAAACGTGTCGTCCCAAAGAATGACGGGACCTCGCTTGTGTCGCAGTGCCCTATCAGCGCCGCTGTAGCCACGGGCGATGACCGCGGACGGGTTGCCGGGGTCGGCGACCCCGGCAACAGCACGTTTCGCAAACCACTTATCGAATCGTTCGCTTGCGTAATGCGGCAGGGAACGTCTCGCGGATATTCCAATCGCTTTCTCCATGGCGATACGGACCGGCCTGTAATGCAAAATGCGGTTTGCCAGCGACGGCATCACACATCCGATCTTGCCTAACAAATCGAGGTTGCTGAAAAGTCGCTCGCGTAATGGCAAACCGTCGCGCTGATATCGTGCATGCATCAGTTCTGCCTTAAGCAGCGCGAGATTCACGTTGGATGGACATTCGGGTGTGCACCCTTTGCAAGAGAGACAGTTGCTCAGTGCGGCATCCAATTCCACCGAATGCAACGGATCGTGTCCATTGACGCGCAATTCCAGCGCAGCGCGGACTATGTTGGCGCGGCCACGCGTAGACATGACTTCTTCATGGGTGGCCATGAACGTTGGGCACATGATGCCGGTTCCTTTAAGACAACCGCCGCAGCCGTTGCATTGTTCCAGGTTGCCGATGAACGAATGGTCTTTGAATGCGAAGCCGAGCACGGGCTCGAAGGGAATCTCCAGTGGTCGCGTGAAGTTTTCGCGCAGATGATTGTCGATTCTGTGCCGGACGGCCTCCCGCAACCGCGGGATCCCTACCTCAAAAATTTTTCCTGGATTGAAAATGCTTTTCGGGTCGAAAATTCGCTTGATCTCGCGCATTACTCCGAGCAGCTCATCGCCGAGTTGCTCGCGCATGTATTCCGTGCGCGCGATGCCAACACCGTGCTCGGCGGAAAGTGAGCCTTTAAATTGGCGCACCAGCGCGGAGGTTTGATCTGCGACTTGGCGAAACTTTTTTAGGTCATTAGCGTTGTGCAGATCGAGCACGGGTCGGACATGCAAAAGTCCACTGGCGGCATGACCATAATAACTCGCCTCCAACCCAAGCGGCTTCATGATCGATCGCAATCCGCGCACGTATTCCGGCAGCTGCGCCGGCCGAACGGCGGCGTCTTCGATAAACGCAACCGGTTTTGCCGGCCCGATGCAACCGGTCAAAAGTGAGAGCCCGGATTTGCGGACCGACCAGACAAGATTCATCTGCGTTGGCTCGGTGAGGATTTTTGTGCGCAGGCCGACTTTTCTCGATTGTAAAATCGATAATCGTTCCGCGACATGATCGTAGAACTCGATAATCAAAATCGATTCGCAAGGCTGCGCGTCGAGCTCGAGCAAATCGCGCGCCGCCTGAAAATGAAGCTGGCCTTTGGTTTGATCGAGCAAAGGACGATCGATGTGTTCAATGGCTGCGGGTTTAAGGTCGAGAAGCTCAACCGTTGCCTGCATCGCTTCATCCACTGAGGGAAAAAAGATCAGACCCAGGCCTTTCTCACTCGGCAGCGGCGAAATCTTAAGTTCGGCGGAGAAAATCGCGGCGAGCGTTCCTTCGCTGCCAGCGAAGATATTAGTGAGATCGTTCGGGGCCAGGAGGAACCTTTCGATGCCGTAACCGGGCCAGCGTTTTATCAGGCCCGGCGGCCAGCGCTCGGCCATTTCCGCGCTTCGTTCACGGATGAGATTCTCGATTCTCGCGCGCTCGGCAGCGAGCGATTCAAGCGTAGGCCCGATTTTTTCGATGCGCCCGTCGGCCATCACAGTCTCGAGCAAAAGAACATGATCGGCGGTTGTACCGTAAACTGGGCAACGCGCGCCGGACGAATTGTTCGCGATCATTCCGCCAAGTGTCGCTCGTGAGCTGGTTGCCACGTCCGGGCCAAAACAAAATCCGTGGGGCCTAAGAAAATCGTTGAGTTGATCGAGCACCACGCCCGCCCGGACACGCACGCTGCGTTTTTCGAGGTCAAGGTCAGTGATCTGGCGGTTGTGCCGCGAGAACTCGACAATCAACCCTTCGCCAACAGCGTTCCCCACCAGACTCGTGCCGGCCCCGCGCGGAGTGACTGAAACGCCGGCGTCCGCGGCTGCGCGAATCACTGCGCTTGCTTGCTCTGCGCCTTTCGGAAACGCGACGCCTAGCGGCTCGATCTGGTAAATCGAAGCATCTGTCGCGTAAAGCTGTCGCGTCAGATTATCAAAGCGAACATCACAACCGGTTTGCCTGATTTTCCTTTCCTGCGCGGAAGTCATTTCGACCGCTGGAATATCACACGCGCGAAGCGATTTAGAAACTGCAGAACCCTTTGTCGCCGCGAGCAAACAGAGAGGGCCTTGCGGCTGACCCAGCCGCCACTACAGCAAATCCATCTGCGCATTCTCTGGCGCTGCCTCGGCAAAGCGAACGCCGACGCCGATCAGTCGCACCGCCTTTCCGGTGCGAGCAAACGCTTCGTCCAGAAGAGAACGGAAATCTGGTAATTCAGAAGCAAGGCCAGCGCGCTCGGCAGTGGTTCGCGTGAAATCGCTGAATTTCAATTTCACGAATATTTTTGTGATATCGCGGGTTGATTCCTTTTGCGCCAGATCAGCCATCAAATCCTGGAATAGTTCCTCCAGCTTTTCTTCACACTGCTCGAGCGTCGTCAGATCAACAGCGAAAGTTTCCTCAGTGCTTAGCGACTTGCGCGGACGATCAGGTTCGACTGGCCCGTCATCGACGCCCCGACAGAGATCGTAAAGATCAAGACCGAATTTGCCAAAAAGATCGACAAGCTCCGGACGCGAGAAGCGCTGCAACTCGCCGCATGTTTTTACGCCTAGCTCTTCAAGTTTTCGCTCGGTCTTCTCGCCGATTCCCCAGATTTTGCGAACCGGCAAATCTTGCATGAACCGGGGCACTTCTTCTGGTTTCACTTCAAATTGGCCGTTTGGTTTGTTCATTTCGCTGGCGATTTTGGCGATCAATTTGTTGGGACCAATTCCTGCTGACGAAGTGAGCTTCGTTTCCCGAAATATTGTCCCGCGGATCGCCTGTGCGAGCGGCCCCGGTGCTCCGGGATGGGCGCTCACATCGAGATAAGCTTCGTCGAGCGACAAGGGTTCGATCAAGGACGTGAACCGATACAGGATCCCGCGAATGACCGCAGCTTCGCGTCGATAAACATCGAACCGCGTCGGTAGCACGAGTAAGTCCGGGCAACGTTGCAAGGCCATGAACGTCGGCATGGCTGAACGCACTCCAAATTTGCGCGCTTCATAATTGCAGGTTGTCAAAACGCCGCGCCGATCGCGGGCGCCCCCCACAGCTACAGGCTTGCCGCGCAATGAAGGTCGGTCGCGAACCTCAATCGCGGCATAAAAGCAGTCCATGTCGAGGTGGATGATAGATCGCGGCTTGGATTCTTTTTCCACCGACCGAATGTAGCATCAACGCCGAACATTTTCGGGCGTGTCAATGAACCGGGGATTGCATTTTCCTGTGATTTGGATCATGACGACCGAATCGCATGACGGCACTTGCAACGCGCGTTTTCATGGTGAGACATGGCGCCACCGTTTTGAGCGCCGAGGATCGGTTTGCGGGTGCGACCGATATCGAATTGTCCGAAGAGGGCCGCGAACAAGCGCGACGCCTTGCCGAGAGATTAAGTCGCGAGAAAATCGCCGCTGTTTACGCGTCGCTGATGGGTCGGACGGTCGAGACCGCTCAAATTATCGCTGCGCCGCATAATCTCGAGGTTCAGACACGCGATGGCTTCCGGGAAATTTCACACGGTCACTGGGAAGGGATGCAGCGGCGCGACGTGGAAGAAAAATTTCCGCAGGAAATGGCCGAATGGGAAAAGGACCCCTACACGTTTGCCCCGGCAGGTGGGGAGAGCGGCCTGACGGTTACGGCGCGCGCTTTGCCAGCATTGATCGACTTGGTACGCGAACATCCCGGCGAAAACATCCTGGTTGTGTCTCACAAGGCGACAATCAGACTTTTACTGAGCTCGTTGCTCGGATTCGATCCGCGGCGATACCGCGATAACCTCGACCAAAAACCGGCTGCGCTGAATATTGTCGATTTTCGAAGCCCGACGCGCGCGCGATTGACCCTCTTTAACGACACCTCGCACTATGACAAGGCGTCCATTCCGGAAATTCCGAAAGCGCGCTTGTCGAAATGGTGGAACACCGGCGCCTAGCGCCGACGGTTCTCAATCAGTTCGCCATTTCAAAATCGATATCTTGAGATTATACCGTGATGAGATCCTTTATCGCCTTGGGTAGGGCGCGACCGCCGGTCCGCTGTTTTTTGGTCGGTGGAAATGTTTTTCGGCTTTGCAAACCGCGCTTCTCTCTAGATATTGAAATGATAACTTTCTCCTGAAATGGATTCTTCTGCTTCGATCGAAACCCATCACGATCCACATTCACACGCCGGCGAACATGAACACCACGAGCTTGGTTGGTGGCGCAAATATATTTTCTCCACCGACCATAAGGTGATCGGGATTCAGTACGGTCTTTGTGGTCTCTCCTTCCTGTTCCTTGGCTTTTGCCTGATGATGTTGATGCGCTGGCAACTGGCTTACCCTGGGCAGGCGTTGCCGGTGATCGGCAAATTTCTCCCGCATATTTTCGGAGCCGGCTCGATGCCGGACGGCAAAATGACGCCTGATTTTTACAACTCACTTGGAGCCATGCACGGCACAATCATGATTTTTCTCGGCGTGGTGCCGTTGGCATTCGCTGCGTTTGGAAACTTCGTCGTGCCACTGCAAATCGGCGCGCCGGACATGACCTTCCCGAAAGTGAATGCTGCAAGTTTTTGGGCATTTGGCGTTGGCGGTGTGATCATGCTGATTAGTTTCTTCGTGCCTGGCGGCGCGGCCAAAAGCGGGTGGACTTCCTACACGCCGCTTGCGGCGTTCGCGGACACCGGGCCTGCGTATAATCCCGTGTTCAACGGCCAGACGCTCTGGCTGATCGGATTTATTTTCCTGATCACTTCGTCGTTGCTCGGCGCCGTCAATTTCATTACCACAATTATTCAATTGCGCGCCAAAGGGCTGACCTGGATGCGGCTACCGTTTTTCGTGTGGGCGCAATTTGTCACTGCGTTTCTCTTGCTGTTGGCGTTCCCGCCGCTGGAAGCTGCGATCGTCATGCAATTAATGGATCGCCTTGCTCACACCAGCTTTTTCCTCCCGAGCGGTCTGGTTGTAAATGGCGCGCCGGTGTCCATCAGCGGCGGTGGCAGCCCGCTCTTGTGGCAACACTTGTTCTGGTTCCTCGGGCACCCCGAGGTTTACGTGCTGATTCTGCCCGCATTCGGCATTGTGGCCGAAATTCTGGCAAACAATTCGCGCAAGCCGCTGTGGGGATACAAGTCCGTGGTTTTTTCCGTGTTGGTGATCGGGTTTTTGTCGTTCGTTGTCTGGGCGCATCACATGTGGCTCACCGGCATGGGCTCGGCGGTCAGCGCATTTTTCCAAACGACCACCTTACTGATCTCCATTCCATCAGTGATCATTTTGAGCGCATTTTTCATTTCGCTTTGGGGCGGTTCCATTCGCTTCAATGTGCCGATGCTCTTCACGATTGCGTTTCTGCCGATGTTTGGAATCGGCGGTTTGACGGGTATTCCGCTGGCATTTAATTCGGCCGATCTTTATTTGCACGATACCTACTACGTCATCGCGCATTTCCACTACATCGTCGCTCCCGGCACGATCTTCGGACTTTTTGCCGGCGTCTATTACTGGTTCCCGAAAGCGACTGGCCGAAAGATGAGCGAGTTCTGGGGGAAAGTGCATTTCTGGCCGACCCTGATCTGCATGAACATGATTTTTCTGCCGATGTTTTTGCAGGGAATGGCCGGAATGCATCGTCGCTGGTATGACGGCGGCCAGGGATGGGGCGTCGCGAACGAGCACACAGTTTGGGGATTGACCGGGTTTCAATGGAACCAGCCAATCTCCTGGGCAGCCTGGATAATGGGTCTCGCCCAGATTCCCTTCATCATTAATTTCTTTTGGAGCATCAAACACGGCGAAAAGGTGAACGATAATCCGTGGGAAGCGACCACGCTGGAATGGACTGCGCCTTCCCCTCCACCGCACGGAAATTTTGTTCATACCCCAGTGGCTTATCGCGGTCCCTACGAATACAGCCTGCCTGGACGCGAATGCGATTTCACGATGCAAAATGAACCGGTGGAACCAACTGAGCGAAGTCGTCGTAAACCTCCCGCGGAACCTGTGCTCGCCTGAGGAACGCGATGGAAATTCCGTACACAATCTCAACTCGTCCCGATACCGGGCTTTGGAATGCCAAGATCGGAATCTGGCTTTTTCTTGCGTCGGAAGTGATGCTCTTTGGCGCGCTTTTCTCTGCCTACATTTTTTTGCGCATCGATGCAGCCCCCGGGACGTGGCCACACGGCCTGCTCAACGTTCCGGTAGGCACCATGAACACCGCGATACTCATTTTGTCGTCGGTGACGGTAGTGCTGGCGTGGGCGGCGCTAAAAATGAGAAGGTATCGAGCCTATTGGTGGTACATGCTGGCCACGATTTTGTGCGGCGTGATTTTCTTGACCGTTAAACTCGCTTACGAATGGCCGCAGAAGTTCGAGCACTTTGGCGCTTACATTAAGCCCGAAGCGCTCGCGAAGTACGAGCAGTATCTGGGGAACGAGCGACGCATTGAAAAGGAACTCGAACCGCGAATCGAGATCACTGGTCACTTGCACAGCCAGAATGCGAAGGAATACGAAGTAGCGCTCGATCCCGTGAACGCTGATCCAGACAATCCTTCAATGGATCGGCCGCACTTTTTCCCGTTGCCCGTCACCGACAAAATCGCGACGATCGAGAAGGCAGACGTCCAGCGCGCGACAATGTTTTTGCCCACGCACAGCGCCTATTTTGCCAGTTATTTCACCATCACAGGTCTGCACGGATTGCACGTGTTGGGCGGCGTGCTCGTCTTCATTTACATGTGGCTGCCGGTCAGCAAAAAACTTTACCAGCGCAACCCTGAACATCTGGCTAATCGCGTCGAGGTGAGCGGCCTTTTCTGGCACTTTGTCGATCTGGTCTGGATATTTGTATTTCCACTGTTTTACCTGCTCTAAGCTATGAACAACCCGCCCGACGTCACGCAGGACCCAAAAGAATACGAGGAATACGCGCACGGCGTGCATCAACATGTGATGCGCTATGTTATGGTCGGTGTCACGCTGCTCGTATTTACCGGAATCACAGTGGCGCTATCTTATGTCGATTTTGGTGCGCGCAAGGCGAACGTCGCCGTGGCCATGCTGGTAGCGACGCTGAAGGCTGGGTTGGTGGCGGCAATTTTCATGCACCTTGCCGCCGAAAAACGCCTGATTTACCGCATCCTCATTTTCACCGGTTTCTTTGTGCTGGGACTTTTCTGGCTTATTTTCTTAGCGTGGTACGACTACCCGATCTTTCACTAAATGTCGCTTAAAGGTTTCCATATTGTTTTCATTATTTTCTCGACGCTTCTCGCGCTGGGAGTCGGACTGTGGTGCGTCTGGGTCGATCTGGTGGAAGGCGCGCCGATTTATCTCGCAGGGGCAATCGCATCGTTTGTGGCCGCTGTAGCGTTGATGGTTTATGGCGTCTGGTTCTACCGCAAAATGAAACGGCTGCGGATCATCACATGAAAACGAAAATTCTGTCGGCTTTGCTTTTGTTCGTCTTCTCGCCCGTTGGCCAAGCGTTGGCGTGTCCCTTTTGCTATGGCGCGAAGGATGGAAAATCGACCGAACACATGGCAGTCGCGATCTGGTTTCTTTTTGGCGCTGTGATGTCGGTCCTGGGCGGGATCGGAGCATTCGGTTTCCATCTTTGGCGGCATGGGCGCATGCCTGCCGAGCCGCATCAGGAGATCACCGAGGAAGATCTAAGCAAATATGAGTAGCCTGGCGCTGATCAACGAGTTTCTGGGACAGCCGCCCAACGCTTCCTCGCACGGATATCAGATCGATCACATCCTCGAGTTCTGCCACTGGTTCATGGGCGCGCTTTTTGTTGGGTGGTCGGCGTTTTTTATTCTTACGCTGATTCGGTTCCGAAAACGCCGGCATCCTGGTGCGGATCATCTGGGTGTGAGGAGCGGAATCTCGACGCATCTGGAGTTTTCAGTCGTCTTGATCGAGGCGGTGCTCCTCCTCGGCTTCGCGATTCCACTTTGGGCGAAACGCGTGAATCAGTTTCCACCTGGCAAGGAAGGGCTGCTCGTCCATGTTGTAGCGCAGCAATTCAGTTTCAATTATCACCTCCCAGGACCGGATGGACAATTTGGCCGGCGCGATATCAGCTTTGAGAGCAACTCAAATCCGCTCGGCCTCGATCCGAACGATCCCGCCGGTAAAGACGACATTGTGACGGCTGGCGAACTTCACGTGCCGGTGAATCGGCCGGTCATCGCCGAGCTTTCCTCAAAGGATGTGATCCACGATTTCTTTTTGCCAAGCATGCGGATCGGTGGCGACGCAATCCCCGGTTCCCTGATTCCAGTCTGGTTCACTCCCATTAAGACGGGGACTTACGAGGTGATTTGCGCCCAACTGTGCGGTCTGGGGCATTATGGAATGAAAGGAACGCTCGTTGTCGATACACCGGCGGATTATGAAGCGTGGCTGAAGGAGCGCGCCGAACTTTCTGGAACACAAACGCCGCCGCCAGCGACGCAGCGTCCACCCGGGGAGCCGCCCGTTGAGCCCACTCCGGGCACAATTCCGCCGCCGGGCGCAGGCAGGCCTCAAGCCACCGCCGCGAAACCGCAGGCCTCGCCGGTCGCGCAGCCGCCGCCGCAAGGCAACCAACCCGCACCTGCCGCTTCGCCGAGTCCCGGCGGATAATATCGCTTGTGTAGCGGCGCTATATGAGCGCCGTATTTGTCCCATCTCGCTTGTCGAGCGTATTATTTTGGGTGGCGACTCTATCAGGATCTCCTGACGCGGCCATGAGCGAGCGCCGGCCCAATAAATGGCTGAACCGTTTCGCATGGTTCATTTGCGTAGCCGCACTTTTTCTCATTTGCAGTGGTGGGATGGTCACGAGTAAAAACGTCGGTCTCGCCGTACCGGATTGGCCGACCACGTTCGGTTACAACATGTTTCTGTTTCCGGTCTCAAAATGGGTTGGCGGAATTTTGTTCGAGCACACGCATCGCCTGATTGCTTCAGCCGTTGGGGTTCTCACGATCATTCTGTCGGTTTGGCTTTGGAGCAGCGAAAGCCGGCGATGGGTGCGCAACCTCGGTCTAATTGCGCTCGCCGGTGTAATCTTGCAGGGAATTCTCGGTGGCCTTCGTGTTACCATGCTCAAAGACGAAATTGGCATCTTTCACGCGTGCGTCGCTCAAGCCTTTCTCGCACTGCTGGTGGTGATCGGGCTTGTAACGACACCCTTTTGGCGATCACTCGAGGAAATTGATATCAACCCTAAAAAATTCGCGCCGATTCGAAGATTGGCCATCGCAATCACGCTCGCGATTTATGTGCAGCTTGCGCTGGGGGCGACAATGCGTCATCAGCATCGCGATCTATCGATTCTCGATTTTCCCACGGCAAACGGCGCGTGGATTCCAGATACAAGCACGACCGCGCTGACGAAGATCAACGCCTGGCGCGATGCGCGCGGTTTGTCGGACGTGGACCCTTTCCAAATCTGGCTGCAAATGACACATCGTTTTGTCGCGCTGCTGATTGGAATCGGTGTAATTGCATTTTGTCCGCGCGTTTGGAGAAACGCGCATCAGGTTGCCGCGCTCAAGAAATTGTCGATCTGGTGGGTCGTATTTCTTCTCGTTCAGCTGACGCTGGGCGCCTGGACAATTTGGACCAACAAAGCAGCCGACATCGCGACTGCGCATGTCGCGGTGGGAGCGATCATGCTATCTTTTGGCGTGAGTATCTCGGCCATTTGCTGGCGCATTTCGAAGATAAGCATTGGTAGGACGCGACAATTTCAGTCCGGCTCGGACCCGGGCGCGCCGCATAACGAACCTGTCGCTGCATGAAAACGGCCGCGCTCGAAGTCGAAAATGCAAAACATGCATTCCCGCGGACGAGATTAATTGTTGATCTCTTCGAGCTAGTCAAAGCGCGGTTGACGTCGCTTGTTTTGCTGACTACCGCGGTCGGTTTTTATCTCGGATCGGCGCCGTCGGTCGATTATGCGGCATTGTTTCGTGTCGTCTTTGGGACCGCAGCCGCAGCTGCCGGGGCCGCCGCGCTCAATCAGTGGTGGGAACGCAAAGCGGACGCGCTGATGCATCGGACGAGAATGCGCCCGGTGCCGGCGGGCCGAATGCGACCAGCCGAAGCGCTCGCGCTTGGACTTTTCCTCTCGATCTTTGGAGTTGGCTATCTTGCACTGACTTGCAATGCACTGAGCGCGATCCTCGCTGCGATCACGATCACGATTTACATCATCGCTTATACGCCGCTCAAGCGGGCCAGCACCGCGAACACAGTTGTTGGTGCTATCCCGGGTGCCATCCCGCCAGTGATTGGCTGGGCCGCGGCTCGGGGCGCAATCGACGCAGGAGCATGGAGTCTTTTCGTAATTCTTTTGCTATGGCAATTGCCGCATTTCTTCGCCATTGCCTGGATGTACCGCGAAGATTATTCGCGAGCGGGTTTCCGCATGATTTCGAGCGATGACCTCACCGGCGAGCGCAGCGCCAGTCAAAGTGTGTTTTTCTGTATTCTGCTCCTGATTTTAGGAGGCCTGCCTGCATTTGTTGGAATTGTCACCTACGCGTACCTCGCAATCGAATTAGTACTTGGCGGTTTGTTTATTGCCGTTGCAATGCGGTTTTTGAGAGTCCGCACCAGAGAGGCTGCGCGTTTATTGTTTATTACGTCGATCGTTTACTTGCCGCTGTTGTTGGGCGCGCTCGTGCTGACGAAATCATGAACACAACTTCTGCCACAATGAACCAGGCGCCGATACGCAGCGGCATTGCCTGGAAGCTAATTCTGATTCTGATTCCGATTGTAACTTTGCTACTGTTACTTTGGCTGCGTCACATCGAAGTGGCAGCCCTTCGGCAACGAACTGTTTCTTCCTACGGCACAGTCCCAGCTTTTGAGCTGGTGAACCAGAATGGGCAGCCGTTTGGGTCCGCGCAGTTAGCTGGCAAGATCTGGATCGCAGATTTCATTTACACCACGTGCCCGGGACCTTGTCCGATGATCAGCAGCCGGATGAGCGAACTGCAGAAACCATTGGAAAAATCTGATGTGCATTTGGTCTCGTTTAGTGTCGATCCGGAGAAAGATACGCCGCAAGTTCTGCGCGGTTACGCGGAGAAATTGCAAGCAGATCACGCGCGTTGGGATTTCCTCACGGGACCAAAGAGCGCGATTTACAAACTCTCGCACGATGGTTTCAAACTTGCCGTTTCGGATGGTGGCGATGAACGGGGAATTCCCGTGCACAGCACGCGGATGGTCTTGGTAGATCGGCACGGTCAAATCCGCGGTTATTACGATGCCACTGAACCGGACGCCGTAACGAAGGTGCTCGCCGACACAAATCATCTGCTGCGCGAGCAGGCAAAATAGCGGTAGCCGTGAGCGTCGAGCGGGGCACTTGTAGCGGCAGGCGTGTCGCCTGCGAAACTAAACGGTCGCAGCCGGCACGGCTGCCTACAGGAGATGTGAAAACTCTATCCCACTGGTTCTGGTCCTGCGCTTGGGCCTTCGTCACAGACCATTCGCAGATAATCCCGATACTCGCCTTTTGGCAATCGATCGATGGTAGCGGAGAGTTGAGACTCCGTAATAAAACCGACCCGAAGCGCCACTTCTTCCAGACACGCGATTTTCAATCCCTGCCGGTGTTCAATCGTGGCGATGTAGTTACTTGCTTCAAGCAATGTTGTCGTCGTGCCGGTATCCAGCCAGGCCACGCCGCGGCTGAGCAACTTCACATGTAACTGGTTCTCCTTGAGATAAAGCAAATTTAGATCGGTGATCTCCAATTCGCCCCGCGCAGATGGACGCAGTGTCCGACACAGCTCGACGACGCGCTCGTCGTAGACATAAAGTCCCGGCACTGCGAAGTGACTCTTCGGTTGCTTCGGTTTTTCCTCGAGGCTGATTGCCTTTCCATCAGCGTCGAATTCGACTACGCCGTACCGTTCCGGGTCACGGACTTGATACCCGAAAATGCAGGCGCCACGCTCTATAGCCAGCGCGTCTCGGTAAAAGTCGAGTTTTCCATAGAAAATGTTGTCGCCCAGGATGAGTGACGCACCGCAGCCCTCAATGAATTTTGCCGCGATCAGGAAAGCCTGTGCGATTCCCTCGGGCTTCGGTTGCTCGGCGTATTCAATCCGAATTCCAAGGTGGGTGCCATCGTTCAAGTAATCGCGCAGCATCGGCAAATCCTTGGGGGTGGAAATGATCAACACCTCGCGCAGGCCACCGAGCATCAGCGTAGCCAACGGATAGCAGATCATTGGCTTGTCGTAGATCGGGAGAAGTTGTTTGCAGACAATCTTCGTCAGCGGAAAAAGACGTGTCCCGGCGCCGCCGGCGAGAAGGATGGCTTTCTTCATTTTCGATTTTCGATTTTCGATTCTCGATCGGTGCCGCTCCAGCGCATAAGTAATTCCGCCCATTCCTGCCAGAAACGTGTCCCCGCAGTCAAATCGATCCCGCTTTTCTGGCTGACTAGTCCAAGCGCTTGCTGCGGAGCCGAACGGAATGTTGTCTTATCAACAAGAAACGAACTGCCGCGGGCTAATTTCCGATCTCTTAAACGACCGCATACACACTCTGATAACGCGTTCTGGATCCACTCTCGCGGTAAGGCCGGTCGCGCCTCGATCGTGGCGCTCACGGTAACATTGAGAAGTTTCTTTAAGATCAGCGCGCAAACGAGGGCACGGGAACTCGTCGCGTGGACATGGGAAACGTTCTTTCCTAGAAGAAGCTTGGTCAACACAAGAGCAAAACGCGCCTGCCGCAAAAAGATGGCACTTGGGGCCCTGACGCTCTGCTGCGCGCGATCTTCTTCCAGTTTTTGCGCGAGTGCGTAGTTTGCCCGCCATTCGGCCTCGATGACCATCGGGTCTGGCAGAAATTCGAGCGACGGCGCCATTTTTTCCATCGCTCGCGTGTACTGCGCACGAGAATTCAATTCGGATACGATTGGGACGATTGGCACATGACGTCGCTTCATCTCTTCAAGCTCGCGTTCAAGCAGCGGCAAATCTCTATCCGGCCAGCGCTCGATTAGATATGCAATCTCTTTGTTTGCCACAGCCGTTTCTCTTGTAGCCGCGGCCCTGTGGGCCGCTTTTTCCTGGCATGCAGCCGGTGTTCTCCGCAGAAGCTCGATAAGCGGTCCCACCGTGTGCTCGATTTGGAAATGTTGTTCGATTCGCGCCCGACCGGCGCGACCATAATGCAATCGCAATTTTGGGTCCTCTATAAGTCGGCTCAGCGCTTCGGCCAACGCCATTGTATCCTCAGGCGAAACGAGCAACCCCGTTTCGCCGTCCACGACTGATTCAGGAATTCCGGCCAATCGGGTGGACACGACCGGACGCGCAGCCGCCATCGCCTCGATGATTACAGTTGGAAAAACATCGCTCGCTCCTTGAGGGTCCGTCACCGAAGCAAGCGCGAAAATATCAGCAGCCCTGAGTTTCTCCAGAACTGCGCCCTGCGAAAGTGAGCCGAGCAAGTGAACACGGTTTAACAGGTTCAGCTTTCTAATTTTTGCTTCGAGTTCACCGCGTAGCGGACCATCGCCAATGATTTCGCAGTTGAACTCAAGACCCTGGCGCGCGAGGTCGGCGCAGGCGTCGATCAGGTATTCAAATCCCTTGAATGCAACCAGTCGACCAATGCTGATGATGCGCACCGGGGATGGCGCTATGTCAGTCCGGCTCGGAACCGCCGCTTCTTCGTTCGGCGCTGGAAAACGCGTAAGGTCCATCCCGTTATAAACACGGTGAATTCGGGAATCCGGACAGCGCTGGCGGAGCAGGTCGCGGCTGTAATCCGTTTCGGCCGCAACGAACTCCGCGGCGGCGCAGATTTCCCGCAACAGGTCGTCATTGCCAAGGTCCTTCATGAAATCCTGTCCATGCGCCGTCACGCTGAATGGAATCCCTGAAATCTCTTTCAGGAACATCGCGGTGTGCGCCGCTCGATTCGCGAAGTGAACATGAACATGATCGACACCGCGGCGCTTGAAATCGTTGGCAAAGTAAAGGGCATTGCGCGCGCGTTGCTCCGCCTTGACACTCGGGCCATATTTTCGCTCGTGGCGATCAACCAGGTTGCGCGGCCATTTGCCGTCCGTTTTCGCATTTTTTTCTGAAATCTTTAAGATTTCTTGCGGCGGCGCGTAATGAATGGGCGCGCGCAAACAGCCGATATGCTCGTGCCGCAGGCTCGTGAGCGGGGGATAGACCGAACCGATCTCAAGCTCGAAACCGAGCCGTTCCAGCGCCAGCATCTCCGCGTCGCAAAACGTCTGCGAAAGCACGGGATACCGGGAGTAAAGATAGCCGAGACGCATCGAAATCGGATGATTACCCGCTGCGCGCGAAAATAGCAATGGCTGGGGTGGCAGACTCGCCACGGCGAGTCCGTCCTGTGGGGGACCTGCCGCTTGCGTTTTTCAAAATGGACCCTGTAGTGGCAGGCGTGTCGCCTGCGGTTTCGAAAATGGGCAGCCGACACGACTGCCGCCACAATTCACGAAAAGCGAACGTCCTTGCCCGGATCCATCTCGAAGTCCAGGTCCAGCGAATCTTCCGTGTTCGGCTTGATTACTTCCTCCATGAATTTCACGAAAATGGAGTCTTCGCGGAAGATTGCGTACTTGTCCATCGACTCAAAATCGATGGCAATGAAGAACGGCCACGGCAATTCGGGGTCGATCCGCTTCCCACATTTAATGTTCAAGACCTCGGGAATTTTCAGCAGCTGCATGCGCGTATTCATCATCATCGCCTCCACGCGGGCAGGGGTCACCTCGGGTTTGAGTTTATAGAGAACGACGTGATGAACCATGAGGGTAAAGCTAATAGGCGTTTCCGATAAGACGCGCAAGTCCGAATCCGGACGCAACAAAGCGCTCCGTGGCAAAGTTGCTTGCGAAGGATTGATTTCAGCCGACAATCGCCTTCATTTCGACGCTGAGTATCGCTGCGCGCCATGCCGGCGTTGCAAATCAACGACTCATCTGCGGGCCGATGAAACTGATCCTTTAAGAACGTATGACCAGCCAGCTTGGAACCGGAAAAATCCCGGCGCCGGATCGCATTGAGCACCTTTTGCCGAAGGACGCGAGCCCCGGCGAAGTGGAATTAAGCATTGTCATTCCTGCCATGAATGAGGAAATTACCGTGGGCGAGTTCCTGGAGTGGTGCAAGGAAGGTCTTAGACGCGCCGGGGTGACGGGGCAGATCCTCATTGTGGACAGTTCGACCGATAATACGCCCAGGATTGTTCTCGAACATGGCGGCGAGGTTCTGCGCACTCCGAAGCGTGGGGTTGGCCGCGCGTACATCGACGCGATTCCGTACATGCGCGGAAAGTGGATGTTAATGGGCGACGCGGACTTGACCTACGACTTTCGTGAGATCGCTCCATTCATCGAGGAATTTCGCAAAGGCGCCGAGTTTATCATGGGCAGCCGCTTTCGAGGCAGTATCGAGAAGGGGGCGATGCCCAAATTGCACCGTTACTTCGGCACGCCTCTGACCAACTGGATTCTCAATCGCATTTATCGCAGCAACTATTCCGACATTCATTGCGGGATACGAGGAGTCACTCGTGAAGCTTTGCGTAAAATCAATATTACGTCGGATGGCTGGGAATACGCCAGCGAGATGGTGCTGAAAGCTGCGCGGTTGAAGCTCCCCAACGCCGAAGTGCCGATTAAGTTTTACAAAGATCGGGAGGGACGCCTCAGTCACCATCGTCGCGTGGGCTGGCGATCATCGTGGATGGCCGGTTGGGTGAACTTGAAGGTGATGCTGCTGTACGCGGCGGATTCATTCCTGCTCAAGCCCGGCATCGCACTCATGGCGATTGGATTGTTGCTTTCTCTAGGTCTCGCGACCGGTCCGGTGAGAATCGGACCCATTGGGTTTAGTCTGTACTGGATGCTCCTCGGGGTGACGTGTACGACCCTGGGGTACAGCTCGATCCAGATTGGGCTGCTAGCCCGCGTCCTGCACGGCTTACGACCTCGATTCGTTGAGCGGTTGCAAACCTTCGTGACGTACGATCGTGGAATGATCGCGTCGGCAGGCTTTATGTTGGCCGGTCTGGTGCTCCTTGGGCATCTCGTTTATCGGTATTTGAAACTCGGGCTGAACCTGCAAGCTATCTCGTATCCAGCCATTCTCGGTCTGTTGCTCGTCATCCTTGGATTCCAGACATTCTGCTTCACGCTGCTCATGGAAATGGCAAAGCGCGTCATCTCAAGGTCTCGGCAGTGAGTCCGCGGGTACATGAAAGCTATGGGCAGCACGGATTAACGCTGGCCGACCGGCTGGGAATCTGGCTGTCGCAGCGAGCAATTCGCCGGCATCTGCCGGGACGGAACGATTTAGAAGTCTTGGAGCTCGGCTGCGGCTACCGCGCCACGCAGTTGGTTGCGCTCGAACCCAAATTAAAACAAGGGATCGGCATAGATTTCCAGATCGCGCCCGAGCTGCAGACCCGGGAGGGATTCACTTTTTATCAAGGAACGATCGAGGAGATCATTCCGAAACTGGAAAGCGAAACTCTGGACGTGGTGATGCTTATCTCGGTCTTGGAGCACCTGGTTGAGCCGCAGTTCGTTCTGCAGTCTGCATGGCGTTTACTCAGACCTTCGGGACTGCTTCTGGTCAATGTCCCGACTTGGGTCGGGAAGCGATTTCTGGAATTATCCGCATTCCGGCTTGGTTTTAGCCCGAAACTGGAGATCGACGACCATAAAATGTATTACGGAAAACGCGATCTCTGGCCGATGCTGGTTCGTGTCGGCTTCAAGCCGAGTGAGATTCGACTGAAGTATCACAAGTTTGGTTTGAACTTGTTTGCTGCAGCCAAAAAGGCCGACCTCCGGCACCACGATTAGTGCACTGATTCACGTCGATTTGTTCAAGTAGCTCGTATGTTGTCGTCTCAATATTAAGACGTAGTTCTTACTTTCGATGGCCGAAGAAACTCGAGCGCCAAATCTCCTGCCGGTCGCTTTCGTACTGGGCGTGCTTCTATGGCTATTCACCATGACCGGAGGTCGCCAGGTCTTCGTCAACGAGGTGCTAGGCGAGGCCTACGATTCGCAGGCGGAACACTTTCTTCGAGGCGATGTCGGAGTCGGTGGTGATGCGATCAAGCACGAAGTCATGGTCGTGAACGGTAAGTCGCGCATGTACTTTGGACCGTTCCCGGCCTTCCTCCGCATTCCACTAAATCATATCTATCCAGGCGGGCGAGGGCATTGGTCGCGCATCTCTGGGTTTTGCGCAGGAATGATCGCGTTAGCCGCGTTCGCCGGACTTGTTCGGATCGCCTTGCGCGCGTCCCAACTGTCGAGTCGCTGGCAGAATTGGCTCGGCAATACTTCGCTGGTTGGGTTTGCGCTCGCCTCGCCGCTGCTTCTGCTTCTCGGAAATCTTTCCATCTATGACGAAGCAATCATTTGGGGACTCGCCTGGTCGCTTGCCGCTCTTTATTTTGCGTTGCGATCTCGAGACCTGGAAGGATCTGCGGTGACTCACTTGCTGCTTGCCTTCTCTTTTTGTGCCGCCGCAGCTTTACTATCTCGAGCGACCTTCGGCGCGCCGTTTCTTCTGATTGCGCCGGTTCTCGCGCTTCGCTTATTCCGCAGGAATCCAGTACGTAATCTCGCAGCCCTTTTTTTTCCGCTCGGAGCGGCGTTCGTCTTTTACCTGTTTCTTACTTACGCACGGTTCGGCGATCTTACTGGGATGCCCATGCGTTACTCCACCAACCTGGAGCAGCGGGAGTTCGCGTTGAAGTACGGACTCTTTCGTCTTGAGCGTGTACCTTACAGTTTTGCGGATTATTTCTTCTTGCGATACCCTGAACCCCAGCGTGATCCCCCGTTCTTAAAGGCAGACCGGCAGATTTATGATTATCCAGACCTTTATGTTATGTATTTCACCGAGACGTATTCGTCGCTCTTGTGGTGCTCATCGTGGGTGGTATTCGGCGCGGTGACCGGTGTAGCGATGTTGCTGCGGCGAGGCGGTGCCCCTCGGGTGGATCGCGCGATTGCGGCGATTTTTTTCCTGCAGGTTTTTCTCATTTTGTCCTTTATGGGACTGGCTCAGCGTTACACGGCTGAGTTTTACCCCTTCCTTGTTTTCGCTTTCCTGTTTTTTCTGCGGCAAGGCAATGCGGCATTCCGGTTTCGATATCTGTTTATCGCCCTGGTTGTCGTCTCGGTGACGATAAATTCGCTTACGACGGTATCGTGGTTAGTGGACGACGACTTGAATGTTCCACGGGAAACGCGAGCGAAGTGGGAGGAGTTTCTCGGAAGACCGTCACGTCTGCCATCACTTCAATGAAAGTTTTGCTGGAGCCTGCGGTTCTACGGGCACAACTCTGGCGCAAAGCTTGTAGCCGTTGATCCCACAGTTCTGCTCTGCGGGGTCGATAATCTCAGCACGATCTGCCCTTGTTCGAAAGAGACAAAAATTGACATCGATCGGCATGAGTAATGGACTGATCCATGTGATCTCGCTCGACGGCTGGGATTTTGCGATCTGAATTTAACATTAGCCGCTATTTCTATGGCTGAAGAATACCCAGCGCCAAACCTCGTGCAGTCGCCTTTGTTGTAGGTGCACTTCTTTGGATCGTTCCAACCACGGGCGGTCACCAGGTTTTTGTTAGGGAGGTCTTGGTTTTCACCGAAACGTTATTACGCTGAGCTACGAATGGGGCAAGGCACGGATCCCGTAGACTGCAATTTTCTGGCGCGCGGTATTCGCGTTGGCATCATGTCGGCTGGACAATCCGGTTAACCTTTTCATCTTGGGAGTCCCCAATGATTATCACGCGTTCTCCATTGCGAATCTCGCTTGGTGGTGGCGGGACTGATCTGCCTTCGTATTATCGCAAGCACGGCGGATTTCTTGTAGCCGCCGCGATCGACAAGTACGTCTACATCACCGTTCACCGCCGGTTTGTGGACGGTTTTTTGCTGAAGTATTCCCATCTGGAAGAAGTATCAACGATTGACGAAATCGAGCACCCGATCATAAGAGAAGCGTTCAAGCTGACGGGGGTGCAGGAACGTAATTTGGAGATTGCCAGCATGGCCGATATTCCGGCCGGCACCGGCCTCGGATCATCGGGCAGCTTTACAACCGCACTGCTTAAGGCGTTGCATGCGCTGCACAAAAATCTTATTCATCCATCTGAGCTCGCCGAGCAAGCCTGTTGTATCGAACTGGAAAAACTGCGCGAACCGATAGGCAAGCAAGACCAATACATTGCCGCCTACGGCGGAATCACTTGTTTTCACTTTCTGCCGGATGGCCAGGTCCAGGCGTCCCCTCTTAGGATTTCTGAGGAAGCGTACCTTGATTTGGAGGACAACTTGTTGCTGTTTTTTACCGGTTACTCGCGGTCGGCCTCAAAGATTTTGCGGGAACAGCACGATAAGAGCACAGAGTCCGACAGGGCGATGCTCGAGAACCTGCACTTCGTGAAAGAACTGGGGCGGCAAACTCAGGGCGCGTTGGAAGCTAACGATCTTCATGAGTTCGCGCGGCTGATGAATGTCCACTGGCAGCGGAAAAAGGAACGTTCGGCGAGCATGAGCAACGAGCGCATCAATGACTTTTATGATTGCGCGATCGCTAATGGCGCGCTCGGCGGAAAATTAATCGGCGCCGGCGGCGGCGGCTTTCTCATGTTTTACGCCGAAGATAAAGCTCGGCTGCGCCATGCCATGGGCGAGAAAGGATTGACGGAAATCCGTTTCCGATTCGAACCTGAAGGCACCAAAATTCTAATTCAATGAAGGGGCAAGGCGAGGAGATTGACCTGGCCAACTGGCCTGTGGCCATTCTCGCCGGCGGACTTGCCACGCGACTTCGGCCTGTGACCGACAAAACGCCAAAAGCGCTGTTGAGCGTCGCAGGCGAACCATTCCTGGTACACCAAGTACGGCTGCTGCATGCTCATGGCCTTCGGAAAATAGTGCTTTGTGTTGGCCATCTCGGCGAGATGATCAAGGCAAAACTAGGCGACGGAAGCAATCTCGGTGTTCAAATCGTCTACTCGTTTGATGGCCCAACTCTTCTAGGAACCGGCGGCGCACTGAAACGGGCGCTTCCGATGCTCGACGAACGCTTTCTGGTAATTTACGGAGACTCATACATGCCGGTTGATTACTCCGCGATTGTGGATGCTTTTGTTCTGAGCGGAAAAACCGCTTTAATGACAATCCTCGAAAATGAAGGCCGCTGGGATACCAGCAACGTCTGTTTTGAGGCCGGGGAAATTCGTCGCTATGACAAGAAACTGCGCACACCAGAAATGCGTCACATCGATTACGGCATCGCTGTCCTGAATGCGGCAGTCTTCGCGCCATTCCCAAATAATGTTCCGTTTGATTTGGCGGACGTTTACTCCCGCTTGGTGTCGGAGAAACAAATGGCCGCGTATGAAGTGAAACAACGCTTCTATGAAATCGGCTCGCGCGAGGGTCTCGCAGAACTTGATTCCCTGCTGCGCGGCAAACCAGCTACCATTTTGCCATGAGTTATTCTGAGGAATACCTGCGTGAGACGACTGAGATAATCTCGAAACTCGACACGGCACTTTGCGAAAAAGCGGTGGAGCTCCTGGCAGCTGTCCGTGCGCGAGGCGGCCGGCTTTTTATTCTCGGGGTCGGAGGCAGCGCGGCAAATGCGTCTCACGCGGTGAATGATTTCCGAAAGCTCGCAGGGATGGAATGCTATGCGCCTACGGATAATGTCTCGGAACTGACCGCCCGCACAAACGATGACGGATGGCATTCCGTGTTCGCCGAATGGCTTAAGGGAAGTCGCCTCAATGAAAAAGACGCGCTTCTTGTTCTGTCAGTAGGCGGAGGTAACGTGGAAAAGAATGTCAGTGCGAATTTGGTGGCGGCGGTACAACTGGCGAAGGAACGGGGAACCGCAGTTCTCGGGATCGTCGGCCGCGACGGAGGTTACACTGCGCGGGTTGCAGACGTGACAATTGTGATTCCTACCGTCAATCCCGCAAATGTCACGCCACACTCCGAAGCGTTTCAAGCGGTGGTGTGGCACTTGTGGGTGTCTCATCCCGGGCTAAAGCTGGCAGAGACAAAATGGGAAAGCATGAAGTAGCGCGACGCGCAGTCTTCCTTGATCGCGATGGGGTACTCAATCGGGTTGTTGTCCGGAATGGTCATCCCTATCCTCCGTTCAGTGTCGAAGATTTCGAACTCCACGACGACGTAGCTCCGGGCTGTGCACGGCTGAAAGCAGCGAACTTCCTGTTGGTCGTGATCACCAACCAGCCCGACGTCGGCCGAGGCAAACAGCGTCGTGAAACGGTCGAAGCGATGAATTTGAAAATGCTGTCGGCGTTGCCATCCCTTGATCGCATCGAGATTTGTTATCACGCGGGCGAGCGTTACGGCGAGCCGTGCGATTGTCGCAAGCCGCGACCA
>Ga0193713_1000051_pt1 | contig 31326 bp, 41 predicted proteins | sample H3a2metaG_FD_143054 | JGI IMG/M metagenome (GOLD analysis project Ga0193713, IMG submission 143054) | Soil microbial communities from a riparian zone of the East river system, Colorado, United States - H3a2 | ecosystem: Environmental > Terrestrial > Soil > Riparian zone | place: USA: East River... | reverse complement strand
CATTTCGCCACCTGCGCGAAGTTGATCATCCTTCTGGGATATCCCGGTGGGGGAGACGAGAGATGCTTTACTAGGGCTTACCCTCTCGTCTTCCCCCTTAACGGCCGCCGGGTCTTTGCCGTCGTCCACTGGCTTGGGTTCCGGCTGGTCGCCCGTAGCCAGGTCAACGACGAATTTGGCGAGCTGATTAGCGTCACGGGGTCTTTTCGGCTTTTCCATGCCCCCGATGCTCGCTTGAGCGCTCAAGCATGTCAAATTCAAACTGAGACACTACCGGGAGATTATTTTCTTATTGACAAAACATATCTAGAGGGTATTCTCACCGAGTATGAATTCAATTGCCGCCTACCTTGAGCGCAACAAGGTTTCCCAGCAGGAATTCGCGGATCAAATAGGTGTTTCGCAGCCTACTGTGCACGCATGGGCTTCTGGTTCCAAAAAGCCCGAGGGAGACAACATCCACCGCGTAGCCCAGGCGCTGGGCATCCCGGCGACGGATGTGCTGATCGAATTTCACCTAGGCGAATCACCTTGACCTGTGGCCGCGTAGGGCGCTTGGCGCCCCGCCAGGCAGCGCCAGGGCGGCGATCGGTCCCTACCCGCTACCACCCCCAGGGGTGCTCTGTGATCGGCCCATGAGCGGGGCGGCGCGCAGCGACGAGCTCCTCGAACTGGACCGCGCTTGGTGGGCCATGGTCACGGCTCCGACCATGGAGCTTCGGATCTCACGCGCCCGGCGGCTGGTCAAGCTCAGGAAGGCGAGGGCGGGGCAATGATGGGTGGCTGGGTCAAGCTCGAAAAGTCACTCCGCGATGACCCGCGGTTTCTGCGCATGGTTCGCACGCTATGCGCCGCGCAGAATGTAACGCAGGAGCGTATCAGTCGCCCCTGCGCTGTAACGCTGCTGTTAGGTGGCCTTGCGCAGCTCTGGATGTACGCCGATACGCACGTCCGCGAGGATGACACACTCGACCTTGGCCCCGACGAAATAAACGAGCTCATCGGGATCGAGGGTTTCGTTCAACTCATGCCCCTTGATTGGATTGAGATCCTCGACGCGAACTGCGTAAAACTTCCGGAATTTCATACACATAACGGCACCGATGCTAAGAAAAAGGCATTGACCGCCAAACGGGTCGCCCGCCATCGGATTAGGAATGTAACGCAAGAGAGTAACGCACGCGCTGACGTGTGTAACGCTTCTGAGTTACCAGACAAGACAAGACTAGACAAGACAAGACCAGAAGAAGAACCAAGAACTGTCAAGCCACCGCCCGCATTGAAACCCGTAGCGCAGGCTGCGCCTGCGATTGATGCTGGCCCCATCGATCGAGTCTTCCAACACTGGCGAGAGGTTCACCGCCATCCGCAAGCTAGGCTCGACGATAAACGCCGGAAGGTTATCCGCTCGGCCCTGAAAAATTACGGGGAGCCAGAACTCTGCGAGGCGATCAGTGGATACCTGAATTCCCCGCACCACATGGGCCAGAACGAGACTGGGACGGTCTACGACGCCCTCGAGCTGATGCTTCGTGACGCACAGCACATCGATGCCGGACGCCGATTCCACGCCGAACCTCCGAGGAGCGATCTGTCGGCGCAGACACGCCGGATTATCTCAACGACGGAGAACTGGACCCCGCCGGAGATGCGCCATGCAGGCGGCTGACGGCAAGCGCTTCCGTGACCTGATCCGTGGCATGGGGCGCATGTTCGGCCAGGAGCCTGACGCGCTGATCTTGGATGCCTATTGGCTCGCCCTGGGCAAATGGTCGATGTCGGAGTTCGAGTCCGCTGCCGCGCACCTGATGCAGACCTCGAAATTCATGCCGCGTCCGGCGGATTTCCACGAGCTGAGAAAAGCAGGCAGGCCTACCGCAGGTGAAGCATTCGCCAAAGCCATAGACCATGCGGCCTCGAGCGCCTATCGAAATGGGCCATTGGGGGAACCGCTGATCGATCGATGTGTTCGAGCCATTGGTGGTTACATCGCAATCGCCATGTGTGAGGAGGATAAGCTGCACTTTTTGGGGAAACGATTCGCTGAGCACTTCGAGACGATGCAGGATGCCGAGGACGTGCGTGAAGCGGTGCCGACGATAGCCGGTCCTCCGCAGCACAAGGCGCTTTCAGGGCCAACGAGGCTAAGAGATTTACTCCCTCGCGATGAATTCGCATGAGATCCGCCCGCCTGCTGCTTCCTTGGCCGCCCTCGGTTGCCGGCCTGTACGTCATCACAGATCGGGTCAGTGGCAAGTTCTACATCGGAAGCAGTGTCAACGTTCGCCGCCGCGCCATGCAGCATCAATACCGCTTGGAGAAACTGACCCATGCCAATCCCATATTGCAAGCGATCTGGAACAGCGGCGCGGATCGGCTTCGGATCGAGCTGTTGCGAGCGATGCCGAGTGCTTCCAGGGAGCAATTAATTGAGGCAGAGCAGTTGGAACTGACTGCTGCAGGCGTAGGGTCGAATCGTCAATGCATGAACGTACTGCCGATAGCTGGATCTCCTAAGGGCCAGCCGCGAAGCGAGGAGACGAAGCGAAAGATCGGTGCGGCAGTAAGGGGTAAATCCCCCTCTCTGGAGGCCCGCGCGAAGATGCGCGCAGCAAAGATCGGACGCCCGTTAACTTTGGCGCATCGCGCGAAGATCGGCGCCGCCGGACGCGGTAGACCAGGGCCTCGACATTCTTCAGAAATGCTAGCGCGTTGGCGTCGGTACTCAGCGGACCAGGTGCATTCACTGCGCAGCATGGTAGCGGAGGGAATGCCGGTATTCACGGCTGCTAAGCGCCTTGGGATCGTAAGAGCTACAGCTCGGCGGATCGTGGCCGGAGAGAGTTATCGTGAAAGTCATCACCCTTAGGCTGCCATTCCCCCCAAGCGTCAATGCCATGTGGCGCACGCCGAACAAGGGGCCGCTGGCGGGGCGCACGATGCTGAGTGGCGAGGGCAGGGCCTATCGCAAGGCAGTGAACGATCAGGTGACGCTACAACGCGTCGTACGCCATGAACTGAAGGGCAAGCTCGCCCTCTCGCTCATTGCCAGACCGCCGGATCGACGCAAGCGCGACCTTGATAATCTGCTCAAGGGCATACTCGATGCTCTGCAGCACGCCGCGGTTATCGACGATGACGGGGAGATCGATGACCTGCGGATCCGCCGCGGGCTTGTGGTCCGCAACGGGGAGATTGAGGTGCACATCTGTGAGATCCCGGGCGAGGCGACGGAGAGCGCGGCGCTGTTCGATGCGTAAGGCGTGAGCGAAGTATCAGCGCGCCGTCCAGGATCGTATTACGTTCAACGGATGCGAGGAGCGAAGACATGTCCTTGAAGCAAGTCGAGCTGGTCAGAAGGCGCGCGACCTCGGGCTGGGCAAATGAGCTCACGCGTCTGCGGGTGTGGCTCTCCACGATCGATGGGAACAATGATGCCGTCGAACGCCTCCGTGGGACATCGGGCCAGGAACTCCTCGCCGTGCTGGTCGAGAACACGCTCGGGCACCTCGGGCACGACACCGCCTTGTCAGCGAGCGCGGAGAGCGCGCACAAGCGCAGCCAGGCGGGCAAGGCCGCTCGTAGGTTCGCGTAATTAAAGTAGTTTTATCTTGTATGGCAGCACCCAAGGGACACAAGCGGTACGGCGGCAGAAAGGTGGGCTCTGTGAATAGGGCGACGGCCGACGTGCGCGCTGCCGTGGCCATGCTCGCCGAAGGCAACATCACGAAGGTGCAGGGCTGGCTCGATCGAGGAGCGACGAGCGACCCTCTGGGCGCCGCGCGCGTATTCTCCCAACTGCTCGAGTATCACGTTCCGAAGCTCTCACGAGCCGAAGTGACTGGCGCCGGCGGTGCTCCTTTCGAGGTTCGCATCGTTGATCCAACTCGCCACAAGTCTTGACTTGCCGCACGACTGGAGCACGCGGCCTTACCAGCACGCGTTGTGGCGCTATCTCGCGCACGGAGGCAAACGCGCAGTCGCCGTCTGGCATCGGCGCTCAGGCAAGGATGATGTCGCGCTGCACTGGGCCGCTACTGCGGCGATGCTTCGAGTGGGTGCCTATTGGCACATGCTCCCGCAGGCCAACCAAGCGCGTAAAGCCATCTGGGATGCGGTCGATCCGGGCACGCTCGCCCGACGCATCGAGGGCGCCTTCCCGCCCGTAATCCGCTCCACCACGCGTGAGCAGGACATGATGATCCGCTTTGGGAACAATTCGACCTGGCAGGTGGTGGGGTCCGATAACTACAACGCCCTGGTGGGTGCCCCTCCCGTGGGCGTCGTCTTCTCCGAGTACGCGCTGGCCGACCCGAATGCCTGGGCCTTCATTCGACCGATCCTCGCCGAGAACAATGGCTGGGCGCTTTTCATCAGCACTCCTCGGGGTCGCAATCATCTCTTCCGCATGAACGAGTTCGCGAAGACCGACCCGCACTGGTTCTCTCAGACCTTGACGATTCGGGACACAGGCGCGATCTCGGAGGAGCGCATTGCGCAGGAGCGTCGCGAGCTCGCCGCCGAGCGCGGGGACGATGAGGCCGAGAACATCATCAACCAGGAATACTTCTGTAGCTTCGATGCCGCAGTTCCAGGCTCCTATTACGGGCGGATCGTCGCGCGCGCCGAGGCGGAGGGGCGGATCTGTGAGGTGCCGCACGATCCGCGCTACCCGGTGACGAGTGCCTGGGATATTGGCGTCGGGGATTCGACCGCGATCTGGTTCCTGCAGCAGACCAAGTTCGGCGTACATGTGATCGATTTCTACGAGGCCTCCGGCGTGGGCGCCGATCACTACGCTCGGGTGCTCAAGGAGCGCGGGTATCTTTACGATGTGCATATCCTGCCGCACGATGCGAACGATCGAGAGTGGGGCAACAACGCCTCAAGTCGGCGCGATGTGCTGAAGTCCCTCGGGATCAAGCCGCACCGGATCCTGCCGCGCGCGTCCGTGGATGATGGGATCAACGCGGTGCGCGTGCTGCTCGCCCGCTGTCACTTCGATGCAGTGAAGTGCGAGCGCGGGCTCGATGCGCTTCGCCAGTACCAGAAGGAATGGGATGATCAGCTCCGCACCTTCTCGCTCAAACCGCTCCACGATTGGACGAGCCACGCGGCCGATGCCTTTCGCTACGCCGCTCAGGGGCTTCGAGTCACCGAGGAGCAGCGCGGGATCGCGGGCAAGCCGCGACAGAAATATGCGCTCACTTGAGTGTGCCGCCCGCATCGCGCAGATTCCGGCTCTCGCAGCTGGAGAGTGCGCGTGAGCCACCTAATCAACAACATTGCCAATTTAGGACGCAAGATCAACAAGTACGACCCGGTAGATCGGGCCGTGCAGAATTTCGTACTGGGGAGGCCCGCTCCGGGCACAAACTATTACGGCGAGGCGGGGCCGGTCCAGACGCAGGGTGTTCCTCAGATCGATGAGGCCGCGCGCAACCGTCAGCAGCTCGATCGGATCAAGCGCCGGCGCGGCGTGCTCGCCAACTTGTACGGCGGACAGAGCAACAGCGCGCCGGCTATCGCCACCCCTCAGCTGCTCGGCTCGTGAGCGATGATGCCGATAGCCTGATCAAGGCGCAGGCCACGCTTGCCACGAAGCGCAGCAATTTCGAGAACTGGTGGCAGCAGATCGCGCTCCGAGTGATGCCCGCAGAGGCTCAGTTCACCGTCGTCACAGATGAAGGGCAGCGCCGGAGCGAACGGGTGTTCTCGGGCAAGGCGGTCATTGCCAACGAGCGCTTCGCTGCGGTGCTGGATGAGCTCTTGACGCCGCGCTCCCAGTTCTGGCACAGCCTGGCTCCTGAGGATGAGGATCTGGCCGACTCCCAGGAGACGAAGATCTATCTGGAGCGTTTAAATAAGCTCCTCTTCACCACGCGCTACCGACCGAGGGCGAACTTCGCCAGCCAGAAGCACCAGGGCTATATGTCGGTCGGGGCGTTCGGCAATTCGGCCATGTACATCGATGAGAAGGTCGGGGAGGGGATTCGATACCGCAACACGCCGCTGCGCGAGCTCTTCTGGGCCGAGAACCACCAGGGCCAGATCGATACGCTCTACCGGCGCTTTGACCTTCAGGCGCGTCAGGCCGCACAGCGCGCGAAGGAGGAGGGCTGGCAGCTCCCGGCGAAGATAGCGCAGGCGGCCACCGACAAGCCTTTCGATACCTTCGAGTTCCTGCACTGCGTACACCCCAACGCCGAGCGGGCCTACGGCAAGGCCGGCGCGAAGGGGATGCCGTGGAGTTCTCACTACATCGCGCTTCAGGATCGGCAGATCGTCTCGGTCGGGGGGTACAACTCCTGGCCCTACGCGATCGGGCGCTATGTGATCGCCGCCAACGAGACCTACGGGCGAGGTCCGGCGGCCGGGTGCTGGGGGGCGATCCTCACGCTGAACGAGGAAAAGAAAACTATTCTTCGGGCCGGGCAGAAGGAGGTCGACCCGCCATTGCTCTTGGGTGAGGACGGGGCGCTTGAGCCTTTCAACACGCGCCCCGGGGCCCTCAATCACGGCATGATGAGCGAGGATGGGACGCGGCTCGTGGAGGTCTTGCACACCGGGGCGAATATCCCGCTGGGCCTCGAACTCATGACGCTTGAGAACGATGAGATCGACGATGCGTTCCTGGTCAAGATTTTCCAGATCCTCGCCGAGCACCCGCAAATGACCGCCACTCAGGTGCTGGAGATTGCGCAGCAGAAGGCCACGCTCCTCGCGCCCATGATGGGCCGGCAGCAGTCCGAGGACTTGGGCCCGTTGATCGAGCGGGAGATCGATTTGCTGGCGCGCGACTCACGCTACCCGTGGATCAGCCAGGACATGCCTGATGAGCTGAGAGAGGCTGGCGGGCGCTTCAAGATCGAATACCGCTCGCCCCTGGCGCGTGCCATGCGAGCGCAGGACGGTGTTGCCATCCAGCGCACGCTCGAAGTGCTGCCCGAGGCGCTCCAGGTCGATCCGAACTGCGCCTTCGTGATCGATGTGCCTGGCTCGCTCCGGGAGCTTGCGGAGATCAACGGCGTGCCGGCCAAACTGGTGCGCGATGTGAAGATGGTCGCGCAGCTCTCCGCTCAGAAGCAGCAGGCGGATCAGCTGGCACAGGTTGCCGCGGCCGCCCCGGGGATGAGTACCGCAGCGCTCAATGCGGCCAAGGCTGAGCAGCTTCGTGCGGGTGCATGAACACATTCCTGCAGTTCATCCACCGCAAGAGGCTTGCCTACCAGCGCGTGTTCCTCGGGCCCGATGGGAGACCCAACCCCGAGGCAATCGTGGTACTGGCGGACTTGAAACGCGTCGCAGGGATCAACCGGGGCGGCATCGTCGTCAGTCCCATCAGCCGCATGGTCGACAGCCACGCGAGCGTGTACCGGGCGGGGCAGCGGGATATGTTTTTGCGGATCATGAAATTTCTGGACCTCGAAGAGGCCGACAACATGGAGAGGGGCAATGACAGAGCAGAGTCAGCAACAGAGTAGCGGTGGCGCTGGAGGCGGCGAGACGTCCTGGTATCCAGAGCCGATGAAGGAATTCGTGACCGGCAAGGGCTGGAAGAGCCCAGCCGAGGCGCTCGACAGTTACGTCAATCTCGAGAAGCTGGTGGGCGCGGAGAAGGCGGGGCGCACGATCGTGCTGCCCAAAGATGAGAAGGACATCGAGGGCACCAAGGTCTTCCGCGCCAAGATGGGCGTGCCCGAAAACGCTGCAGACTACAAGCTCCCCGTGCCCGAGGGGCAGGATCCAAAGCTCGCGGAGTGGGCCTCGGGCGTGTTCCACAGGCTCGGCACGCCAGCCGCCCAGGCTCGAACGTTCGTGGAGGAGTGGAATAAGCACATCGATGGCATCGTCACTGCGACTCAGGCCGAGGAGAGCCGGGTGCAGACCGAGCAGATGAACGGGCTTAAGACCGAGTGGGGCGATAAGTTCGCCGGTAATGCCGAGCTCGCCAAGCGCGCGCTCACGCAGTTTGGGAGCGTCGCGAAGCTCGACAAGGCCAACCTGGACTCGCTCCTGGCTGCCGTGGAAAAGAGCGCGCCAGTGATGAAGCTCTTCGCCGCCGTGGGCTCATCGGTCGCCGAGCACGGATTTGCGGCTGGTGAGAGCGGTGGGACTGGCTTTGCCAACAGCAAGAAGGCCATCGAGGCGCAGATCGATGAACTGCGGCAAAAGCGCCTGGCCAATCAGGTCGATGAGAAGACCTTCCACAACGAAATGCAGCGACTCGGCCCGCTTCTGGATGCGGCCGCTTGACTGTGCCGCTCAAGACGCAAAGGATTCTCATCCGACACTGAACCCTCTCCCTGAAAGGTCCCCGGCCTGCGATTAATCTCAAGGGCCGGTTTTCTGGGGACGAAGGTGGACAAGCAAAGGCTCTTTGCCCCACTGACCGATCGAAAGTGATCCGCTTAAACCTGGGCGTACCAGGCGAGGCTGGCGGCCCCGATAAGGATAAGCCCCACCGAAAACAGCTCCCACCGTGCGCTGCACCAGCGCGGTCGATGTGTTTTCGAGTGAGGACTTACCATGTCCCTGAATATCCCGAACTGGTACGTCAACCAGTACAACCGCAACATCGTCCAGCTCGTGCAGCAGAAGGTAACGCGCTTCCGCTCCGCGGTCGGCACCGGCAACTATGTCGGCCAGCAGGCTTCCCCGGTCGATCAGATCGGTCTGGTGGAAATGCAGGACGTGATCTCGCGCTTCTCCCCGATGGGACGGGTGGATGCGCCGACCGATCGGCGCTGGGTGGCCCCGATTGATGCGGACCTGCCGCAGCTGATCGACACCTTCGACAAGCTCAAGATCCTCACCGACCCGAACGGCATCTACGTCACCAACGCGGTGGCGGCAGCGAACCGCAAATTCGATGATCGAATCGGTGCCGCCTTCTTCGCTGCGGCTCAGACTGGCGTTGCCGGCGCCACTTCCACCGCCTTCGATACGACCAACCAGGTCGTCGGCGTGAGCGTGGGCGGTACGACTTCAGGATTGAATGTCGCCAAGCTCGAGCGCGGCCGGCGCATTTTGCTGTCCAACGAAGTCGCGCTCGAAGATGAGCCGATCTATGTGGGCATCACCGCGATCGATCACGAATCGCTCCTGAACGAGATCCAGGTGATCTCCATGGACTTCAATCGTGAGGTCGCCTACGACAACAACGGGATTATCAAGCAGTGGCGCGGGTTCAACTTCATCCACTCGGAGCGCTCGTGGATCACCACGACCGCCACGGATGACGCGGCCGGCCAGTCCCGCCAGTTGCCGATGTGGGTCAAGAGCGGTATGCACCTTGGCATCTGGAACGACATTGAAACGGCTATCGATGTGCGCGCGGACATTCAGTCTCGCCCGTGGCAGGCCTACACCAAGATGAGCGCGAATGCGACGCGCCTGGAAGAGAAGCGCGTCGTGAAGATTTGGGCCCGCTGAGTTCTAACACAGGAGACTTGCAATGGCTGTCGTTACACTGAAGTCGGGCCCGATCACCCAGCGCGATGCTTCGCCCCGTACCTTCTCCAACGCCTCCGTGGCGCGCACCAACCTCAAAGAGGCGGTCGGCACGATCGAGGCGAACAACGGCGACAACATCGGCTCGAAGTACATCTTCTGCCAGGTGCCCAGCAACGCTCGCATCAGCGCGGTGCGCTACAAGTGCGATGCGATCACCTCCGGCGCCGCAGACATCGGGATCTATCGGACCACGGGCGATGGCGGCGCGGTAGTCAAGGCCGCCGCTTTTGCCTCCGCGGTCTCCATCGCCTCGGCTCTTTCGGTGCCGACCGATGTGACGCACGAGGCGGACCCGACCGACGGCAACGCAGACGATTTCGGTCTCGCCGATGTGGAAAAGCCCCTGTGGCAGGTGCTGAATCTCGCCGCCGATCCGAAGGTGCAGTACGACGTGGCGATGACCCTCACCGCCGCGACCACGGCCGCGGGCACCGTCTCGCTTTCAGTGCAGTACGGCGAGTGATGCGTCGATTCTGGCTGTGGTGTCGCTCAGGAGTAGATGCAATGGCTTCAAGGTTTTACGGTGTGAACGTCGGGGCGATGAATCCAAAGGATGTGACCGAGGCGGCCGCGACCAACACAATGGCCGTCGAACTCGCGATCGATCTGACCAAGTGCACGGACAAATTGCAGGCCGTGCAGCTGATCGAGGCGATCAAGAACTACATCCAGACGACCGAAACGAACCCGATCGCTTAACCCATGCCGATTCGTACCCCCGTCATGGAGTATCAGATCGACGGGAACGTCAACCTGGTGCGCGCAACATGGACGGGATTGCTCAATGGCGACACGGGCGCTCCGGTTGAGATCGGCGACTGGGCGGATCGCACCGTTCAGATCTACGGCACCTTCGGCGCAGGTGGCTCGATCAACCTGGAAGGCAGCCTCGACAAGACCAGCGAATCTCCGACATACGCGATCCTGAGCGACCCACAAGGCAACGCGGTCACGAAGAGCGCCGCGGCGATGGAAGTGTTCGAAGAGGGCCCGCTCCTGATTCGCCCTAATGTCACCGCCGGCGATGGCACCACTGCCTTGACGGTCAAGCTCCTGGCGAGGCGCAACCGATGAGCACCATGAGGGACGCGGCCAACCAGCTCGCCAAGCACCGGCGCCTGGCTCAATCGCTGCTGGAACTGATTGAGGCTGCAGATTCGGCCGCATCCCTGGAGGGGGCGGTTTCAGAGCGTACCGCTGCGCTCGAAGGGCTCAAGCGCGAGGTCGAAGCCGCCGAGCAGCAACTCGTGGGCAAACGTGATGAACTGGAGAAGCTCCGGCTGGATGCCGAGCAGCTGATCCAGAGCGCGCGCCGCGATGCCGCAGACATCATTGCGCAGGCAAAGGAGAAGGCGCGCGATCTATTCGCCGCCACTGAGGCCGAGGCAAATGCCGCCGCAGCGCTTCGAAAACAGCGCATGGCCGATATTTCAGGGCTGGATGCGCAGATCGCTGATGCCAGCAAGCACCTGCTCGAGCTGCAATCGCAGACCACCAGAGCCCAGCGTATCGCCGATGTGCTCAACGCGGCCTAAGCCATGGGCAATCGCTATATCGTCGCCCAGCTCGCCGTCACCCCCACGGCTGGGAACGATGTCTTCAGTCTCATTTCAGCGGCCAACCGGCGCCTGCGCGTGCTCCAGGTCGTCGCTCACGGTAGGGGCGCCACGAGTGCCGCCCAGGGCTTCACCATCGGCCGTGCTGCCGCGGGCACCACCCCAGGCGGCAACATCACGCCGGGCAAGGCGGATCACACCGAGGAGCCGAACGCTGTATTCACGGCGCCCACCACTTACGCTGCTCAGCCCACGCTCGATGCCAATCAGATCCCGATCGGCTTCAACGCGCTGGGGGGGCCCATCGTATGGAATCCTCCAAAGGGCACGTTGCTTGAGGCACGCAATGGGGAAGTGATTTCGCTCCGCGCCGCCTCGGGCATCACCTGGCAGGCTTGCTCTGTAGCGGCACTCGTCGAAGAGGATTGATCGGTGTCCGCCTCGGGCACGGCGATCATCGATTTTGGGGCCGGTGCGCTGGAGGCCTCCATCGCCGTCACCGGCCAGGGCGGCATTCTCTCGAACAGTCTGGTCGAGGCATGGCCCGCGCTCACCGCCACGGCGAACAATCCGGTCGACAGCGCCAAGGAAGAAGAATTTCAGGTGAGCGCCGGGGACATCATTGCCGGCACCGGTTTCACGGTCTACGCCCGCGCCCTGGTTGGCAAGGCCTTTGGGTTGTACAACATGAACTGGGTCTGGAACTGACATGGCCACGCAACTCGTCGACGTCAACGGCAATGCATTCCTGACCGATGTGGTCGCCCAGGGTGTGAACCTGGGCGCCTTGAATGCTGCCAGCACCCTGCAGTTGCGCGGCCAGGCCACCGCCTCAGTCCAGTTGACTTCGATCGGCTCCCTCACGGCCGCTTTCGAGGCCACGGTTGACAATGTGAACTGGTTCGCGGTGGTGGCGATCCCCTTTGGCGGGGGCGCCGGCGTCACGACCACCACGGCAAACGGGCAGTGGACCTGCGATGTGGCCGGGTGCTTTGGCTTCCGGGTCCGAGTCTCGGCGTACACCTCCGGTTCGGTGGTCGCCAGCGTCATCGCTTCTCAGGGTGCGAGTGTCTTCGGCTCAACCTCAGCGACCGGCAACGCGCGCACGGATCTGATCAGCGTCGCGGGCACGGCGCTGGGCACCCCGACGAACTTCGGCACGACCCCTGGTGCAGTGGTCGCTGAGAGTGTCAATTCCTCTGCTTTCATCGGTACGACGGTTGCAGTTGCAGCGTCGGCTGGCATCCAGAAGGTCGGGATCGTCGGCAACGCAGGCTCGGCGGCGATTTTCGATGGCGCCACGGGCGCTGCGGTGCCCGCAGGGGCGCTTGCCGATGGGGCCCGCGCTCAGAATGCGAACCCGACCGCCGTTACCAATGGTCAGTTGGTCAACCTTGCCGCGGACCTGGGCGGGCGCCTCATCGTCACCCTCCACGCCTATCGCACGTTGATCAAGACTCAGGCGCTGGCGTCTGCGGCCACAGCGGAAACGACTTTCATCACCGCAGGCGGGGCGAGCGTCTTTAATGACTTGATCATGCTGATCATTACGACGGCGGCAGCTCTAGCGAGCGCCATCACGATCCGTGATGTGACGGCGGGCGGAACGCCGTGGATCATCAATTACCCCAACCAAGCTGCTGTTCCCAATGCTCCCTTGATCCTGAACTTCAACCCTCCGCTTCAACAGGGCACGGCAAACAGCGCCTGGACGTTTGCTCAAACTGCAGCTAATGCGCTCAACATCACCGCGCAGTACGTCCAGCGCCTAGCTTAAACCATGTCCCTGTTGCTGGCCCTCCTCGGCGGCACACCTCCAGATGATCTCATCGTCGGTGAGTTCGCTGAAGCGCTCGAGGCGCTGCTCAACGAGGAGACTGAAGAATCCTTCCACACCGATCCGATCGCGCTTGAAGCGATCGCGCAGGATGTCATCGCCTTCGTGCTGGCTGAGATCGAGGAGATCGAGCCAGGCGATGAGATCGAGCTTAGCTACACGGTCAGTTTCCAGCCCGATGATGAGCTCACCGTCCCAGGCACCCTGGCCGATGCCGAAGAGGCCGAGGAAGAGCCCGACAACGCGTTCTTTGCCTACCCGGACGACGCGCTCTACATCGCCGATCTCACCATCACGTTCACCCTCGAAGCCGAAGAGGAGGAGGAGACAGCCGAGTCCTTCTGGTTCGGCACGATCGATGAGGCGCTGGCGCCGAGCATCGAATATCTGCCGGCCTTTCAGGATCTCGACGATCACGAGGACGGGGAACGCGAGCGCTTGGCATTCGAAGAGGATCAGGGCGGATGGTTCGAAACAGGCCTTCTCGAGGACGCGCCGCTCTTTGTGCCGGGCACAGACTATTGGTTGATCCGCACGCGCCGGCGCATGCGCCGTTGATAGTGCCGCTCGGATTCGCCAGCCTCGCTCGGCAAACCTGCGTTCCAAGCTCGCTGGAGAACTGAAATGGTTGGAGTCGTCAGAGACACCGTCAACAATCCATCCGGGCAGCGCACTTACCCGATCGCCTGGGCCGATGACAACGCCGTAGGGCTCGTGAAGCCGGATGGAAGCACCACCGGCATCCTTCCTCGAACGATCGATCAGGGCGCGATCCCACTGTATTTGCCGCCTTCGGGCTTCATGGCCAACAACGGCGTGATGGTCATCGGCCAGGCGCCGAGCGGCGCGGCCACGGCGAGCTTCAGTGCTACCAGCGGTGCTGGCGTGACTATGACGATGAGCGCCGCGACACTGCTGGGCACCGCCGCCGATGTCGGCCGCGTGCTCACGATCCTGGACACGACCTACAAGTACGCGGTCATCACCGCGCAGAGCAGCACCACGGTCGCCACCGTCACACTCACTGGAACACTCTCTGGCCTTGGCCCCTTCGCCAACAACACGATCTGGCTGAGTGGCTCTCCACCTGCCACCGCGAACACCTCGGGCTTCTCTGTCCCCTTCGATAATGCATTCGCCAATTGCTACCTGTACCTGCCCGCCGGAGCGCTCTTTGCAGGCTCTCTGGCTGGTCAGTATCTGGGCCAGATGTCGAGCACGACGCTCATCCAGTTCTACAACAACACCTACACCTCGGGCTCCCCGAGTGTCCCTCCGACTCTCGTGCCTTTCGTATGCACGGGCCCGGGTGCTTTCACGCAGACCACGGCCGCATTGCTTTCGATGTTCACCTCGCCCGTGCCTGCAAACGCCATGGGCCCACGCGGCTCGGTGAAGATCACCGCGCTGTACCAGAACAATAACAGCGCTGGCGCCAAGACCTTCACGACCAAGTTTGGTGGCACTCAGACCTTGAGCACCTCGGCCACCGCGAACCAGAGCACCAGCACGGTGCGCGAGATTTACAACAGCGGAGCATCGAACGTGCAGACCACCGCCGCCAATGGCCTCACGGGCACGGGCGTCGCTGCGGGCGCTACTCAACATCTTGCGAAGGACACGGCGCTCGCCCAGGACATCGCCGGCCAGGTGCAGCTCGCCACGGCGACGGACTGGGTGGGTGTCGATTTCTTCAGGACGGAACTTTTCCCATTGTTCTAACGCCAAGCTGCAAAGGGCGCGCCCATGAGCACATCTGACGTAGCGATCTGCAACCGCGCCCTTCACAAGCTCGGAGCTGGGACGATCACGTCCTTGAGCGAAAACAAGGAAAAAGCTCGGGTGATGAACGTCGCCTTCGAGCCAGTGCGTCGAGCCGAGCTCCGGCGCCATCGCTGGCGCTTTTCCATCAAGCGCGCGAGCCTTGCTGCACTCGCCGCCGCGCCCGATTCGGATTACAGCTTTCAATACCAGCTGCCCAACGATTTCCTGCGCCTCATCGAAGGCGGGGCGCTCACCAACATGGCCGACCTCACCGATTTTAGGGCGAGTTCGACCGCGCTTTACTCGGTGGAGGGCGGCAAGATCCTCACCAACATCGGCGCGCCCCTGCCGATCCGCTACATCGCCGACATCACGGACGCTTCGCTCTTCGATTCGTGTTTCGTGGAATCCTTCGCCGCTCGCCTCGCCCTTGAGTCCGTGGAGCGCATCACGGAATCGACCACCAAGCGGGCTGATCTAGCGCAGGACTACCGGACATCAATCCGCGAGGCGACGCGCGCCAACGCGCTTGAAGTGGCTGCGGAATCCAGCGCCGATTCCGAGTGGGTCACCGCGCGCGCCCAATGAAAGCCTCCCCAGCTATCACGCATCTCAATGCCGGGGAATTCTCCCCGAGCATGTCGGGTCGGTCGGATCTGGCCAAATACGCCAACGCCTGCAAGCTGCTCGAGAACTTCCTGCCCCTCATTCAAGGGCCCATCCGCCGGCGTGGCGGGACGCATTACGTGACGGAGGTGAAGGCGAACGCGAATCGCACCTGGCTCGTGCGCTTCGAGTATTCGGCGACCCAAGCATGGCAGGTTGAGTTCGGCGATCTGTACGTGCGCTTCTACACCAATCACGGCCAGGTCATCGTCTCAGGAGTTGCCGCCTATTCGGGCGCTACAGCCTACGTGCTCGGTGATCTGGTCGTGCAGGCTGGCGTGAACTACTACTGTATTTTGGCCACCACCGGCAACGCCCCGCCGAACGTGACTTATTGGTATCCGCTGACCGGTGTGATCTACGAGGTGCCTTCCCCCTACGCGGTGGCGGACCTGAGCAATACCGATGGGACGTTTGCCCTCAACATCGTGCAATCGGGCGATGTGCTCTATATCGCCAATCAGAAGCGCACCTACGCCCCCCGGAAGCTCACGCGCTTCGGGAACACGAACTGGCAATTTTCCACCTATCAGCCCAACCAAGGGCCGTTCCTCGAACTCAACAGCGGCCCGATCACGATCTACGCCTCGGCTCAGACCGGCTCAGTCACGCTCACCGCTTCAGCCGCGCTCTTTGCCGCAACCGATGTCGGTCGATTGGTTCGGCTTGAGGTCGAGAACATCGTCGTCAAGCCCTGGGAGACCAACAAGGCTTATGTCGCCAATGACCTGGCCAAGTTCAACGGCGTCACCTACAAGGCCACGAACAACGCGACTTCGGGCACCGCTCCCCCGGTGCATGAGCACGGCACGGCTTACGATGGCTTGACGGGCGTGAACTGGCAATTCCAGGACTCCGGTTATGGCATCGCTCGGATCACGGCCTTCAGCTCCTCGACCTCTGTCACCGCGAGCGTGGTCAACGATCCGATCAACGGCTTGGTGCAATTCCCGTTTCACGTGGTCACCGTCACCTATCTCACGAGCCGTTGGCAACTCGGGGCTTGGTCGGCAACGATCGAATACCCAGCGACCGTGACCTTCTTCGGAGATCGACTGTGGTGGGGTGGAAGGCAGCGCATTTGGGGCTCTGTCCCAAACGACTTCGAGAACATGGCCGGCGATTTCTTCGGGCTCACTGGGTTCGACAATGCGATCTGGTGGCAACTGCAGGCCGAGGACGTGAACGACATCCTGTGGATGAGCGGGGACGTGAGATTGATCATCGGCACGCCTGGCGGGGAGTTCATCGGGACGGAGATCACCACCACCGATCCGCTCGGACCCTCGAACTTCAAGACCGTGCGCCAAAGCAAGCATCGGACCCGCGCCGTGCAGCCCGTGGCGATCGGCTCGAACCTGGTGTACGTCCAGCGCGCCGGTAGAAAGCTCCTCTCGATGGCCTACGATCTGGCGCGCGATAATTTCGCCTCCACCGATCTGGCAGTCCTTGCCGAGCGCCTCACGCGTTCGGGCATCATCGCGATGGCCTACCAGGCCGAGCCCTATTCGATCATCTGGTGCGTGCTGACGAGCGGGGCACTGCGCGGGTTTACCTATGATGCTGATCAGGACGTGTCGGGCTGGCACCGCGAGCCGATCGGAGGCAGCGGAATCGTGGAATCGGTCTCCTGCATCCCAGCGCCCGACGGTCAAGGCGATGAACTCTGGCTGATCGTTCGGCGCACGATCAACGGAGCGAGCAAGCGCTACGTCGAATACATGGCCCGGCCCTGGGAAGGCGCGGACAATGACGGTTCGGCGGGCGATGATCAGGTCGATGCCTTCTACGTGGACGCGGGCGTGACCTACGATGGGGCGCCGGCCACCGTGATCAGCGGGCTCTCGCACCTCGAAGGGCAAGTCGTGCAGATTCTCGCCGATGGCGCCACGCACCCGAATCGCACCGTCTCGGGCGGCGCGATCACACTCGATGGGGCTGCGAGCGTGGTGCAGGTCGGACTTGCTTGCCCGGCGCGCATGGTCACCGCCGATCTGGAAGCTGCCGCGAACGCTGCTGGCACCAGCCAGGGCAAGCCCGCGAGAATCTATCGGGCCGCGGTGCGCTTCATCGATACCTTGGGCGGCAAGATCGGCAAGCCCGAGGAGGATCTGAGTGAGCCCAGCACGCTCGATGAGATTGACTTCCGCGTGCCCGATGATCCGATGAATCTCGCCCCGCCGATCCTCACCGGAATCATCGACGTGGTGTTCCCCGGGGACTGGGAGCTCGAAAAGAGAGTTGAGGTGCTGGCCGACACGCCGCTCCCGATGACCATTGCGGCCATTTTCCCGAGGCTTCACGTCAATGATCGTTGAACGCTTTAAGCCTGAGCACGCGCGACAGATCGAGCTACAGTCCGCCCAGAGCGATGCGGCTTTAGTGGATATGCCCTATCTGGAGATTCTCCACAGCGGCGGGCCTGCCGCCACCATGAAGGACGAGCAGGGCCGGGTGTTGTGTTGTGCAGGGCTCTTGGAACTGCCCCATGTCTCGCACCTGTGGTGCTTTCTCTCGCGCCACTCTGGCCCCCACATGCTGGCGATCTACCGTGGCGCACAGCGTCTTATCAGCATTGCCCGCTCGCCCGTGATAGCCACTTCGGTGTGCGGGTTCGAGCCCGGCTGCAGGCTCCTTCTGATGCTGGGGTTTCAATGGTGCCAAAAACTCCCTGGCATGGGCTTCTCGGGCGAAGATCACGACTTCTACGTGAGGCAATGACATGGCTTGGTTTGCACTTCTTGCTCCCTATTTATCAGCCGGCGCCGGAGCGATCGGCGCCGTGGGTACCGCGCAAGGGGGCGCTGAGAATGCCGGTTTATTGCGCGATCAGGCGGCAACAACTCTCTCTCAAGGCTATGCCGATGAGGCGACTCAGCGCCGCGAGGCGACGCTCCTGCTCGGCAAGCAGGCCGCCGCTGCTGCTCAAGCTGGCGGCGGATATGGGGGCACGACCGCCCTTTACATGAAGGGATCGGCTGCGGCCGCCGAGATCGATGCGCTGAACATTCGCTATAGGTCGGTGATGCGATCAAGAGGATTGCTCGCCGAAGGCGATGCGACACAGAGGGGCAGTCAGTTGCTCGCGGGTGGTCAGTTGCTCTCTGCGGTCGGATCTTTCGCCAGCGCCCGCGCCAGCGCGAAAACTTAAGGAAAGCGTGTGCCTGAGATTCCACTCTACGAACAACAAACCCGGCTCGGCGGGTCCGATCTTGGGCCGGGTCCGAGTGATTGGAATATCCGCGGGCCAGAAGGATTCGCTGCCGGTCTGTCCGATCTTGGCGGGAGCCTCACCCGGATTCAGGATGAACAGGCCGCGGTCGCGGCGAACGATGAGCTGCAGCAGGCTCGAAAGCACTGGGCTGAGCAATTCGTCGCACAGCGCGATGCCGCTCAGCCCGGCGCGCCCAATTTCACGCCCGATCTGTTGAAGCAATTCGATGAGGACACGGCCGATCGATTGAAGCGCGCGCAGACCCAGAAGGCGAGAAATTATCTCAAGAGCCAGTTGAACGAAGTGCGTCTGGGCCTGTACCAGGACGCTGTGACCTTCGAGGGCCATGCCCAGGTCCAGGATAAGAACGCGAAGCTCAGCACCGGATTGGATGCGGCGAGAACGGCCGCTGAATTCCGCCCCGGGGATTTCCCGACCCTCTATGGCGAGCAACACAAGGCGATCAGCGAGTCGGGTTTGTCTTCGGAATTGAAGCAGGCCCACGAAATCACAGCGCACGCCACCCTTGCCGATGCGGCCGTGCGCGGCATGATCCGATCTGACCCGACCGAAGCGCTTACCGAACTGAATAACGAAAAGAGCACTAATCCGGCCGTCAACGCGCTCGATTTCAAGGATCGGGAGGCGCTACGCAATGAAGCGGAGGCCGAGATTCGCCGGCGCGAAACAGAAGCCAGGCAGGGACAGGCCGAGGCTTGGGGGGCGATGTCCTCTCGGATCGCTGACACGAGCGCGGCCTATCAGCGTGGGCTCCCCGTGCCCAACGCTCCGAACTACAACGAGATCGCCGCAGTGGCACCAGACCGGAAGGATGTCGATCGGATCTGGCTGAACCTCCAGCGCGATCAGCAGATGGGCTCGCAGATCCGCCAGTTCAACCAGATGACACCCGAGCAGATCGCCGCCTCTCGCAAAGGGTACGCCGTGACGCAGGGCGGGTTCGGAGCCGCCGAACAGCTGCAACGGCAGGATGTGATGGATCAGGCGGCGAGGGCGTCGATAGAAACGCGAGTGAAAGACCCGGCCGGCTTTGCCGTGGAGAATGGCCTGGGCTGGCATCCGCTCAATTTCCAGGATCAGAACGCTTTCACGCAGGAAATCCGCACCCGCGCCAACACCCAAGGACTCGTCAGCCAAAGGGTCGGCATAGCAACTCCGCTTCTGTCCAAGGATGAAACCTCGATGCTCGTGAGCGGCATGGAGAAAATGAAGCCCGAAGAGGCGATGAGCCTGTACACCGGCCTTGCACTCGCCGCCGGGTCCGATCAGGCCTATTCCTCGATGATGCAGCAGATCAACCCTGACTCTCCCGTGCGGGCCCTGGTGGGCCTTCGCGCGCTGCGCAGCCCCGCCGTGGCCCTCACCATGCTGATGGGTGAGCAGATTCTCAACGAAACCCGGGCACAGAAAACTCAGGATGGGAAGCCCACCACAGGCCTGTACCTGCCCGAGACCGGAACGCTGAAGGCCGCCTTCAACGATGCGGTCGGCAGCGCTTTCGCCGATCACCCGGAAGTGGCCATGACCGCCTTTCAGGCAGTGGAGGCCTATTACGTGGGCAAGGCCGCCAAGCTCGGTCGGCTCGCGGCTGATAAATCCGACATCGATACCAGCATCGTCAAGGAAGCGATCAAGCAGGCACTTGGCACCGTGGTCGATTACAACGGTAACGGAGAAGTGATTGCCCCCTGGGGCATGGATGCGAGCACCTTCAATGACCGGGTAGCTAGCGCCTACCAGGCCGAGATCAAGCGCCTCGGCATGCCCGCGATCGCCAGCGGCCAGCTTAGCGCGCTGGGCTTACGCAATGCCGGCGATGGGACGTACAACGTGATGGCCGGAGGCCTGCCGCTCTATGACACGAAGGGCAATCCGGTCGTGCTCAGCGTGCAGGCCGAGCACGGCGTCAGCGGCAGCTTCGCGCCTCATGGTGTGACCGGACGCTACTGATGAGCGATCTGTTCGCTCTTTCTCCACGCGAGAACCAAGAGGTCGCTGATCAGATGGCCTCCGGGGGCATATACCCCGAGCAAGTCTCTGCAGGCCTCTTTCACGGCATCCCCACCGGCATCGGGCTCACTATCGGTCGCACCGCCGCGCATGCTGGGCGCGCCCTGGAGCTGGCCGGTTCGGTCCCGGTGGGCTTTGCCAGCGCACTCGCCTACGGCGATGAGCAGCAGCTCCTCGACAAGTATTTTCAGACCTTCGATCCCTCGATCAGCAAGGCAGTTGATTACTTCACGCCCAGTCCCGGGCAGGTGGGCACCGTCGGCAACGTGCTCGGTGGGCTGACCGAGACGCTGGGACTGCTGGCCGCGGGTGGCGGTAATCCAACGCTGATGCTCACGACGGAGGGCCTCTCGGGGGCCGCAGAACTGAGCCGCCAGGGCGTCAGCCCAGATGTAGCGGCGGCGGCCGGCACGCTCGAGGCGGGCGCCAATGCGCTGGGGTTTCGGCTCCCGATCCTCGGCAAGAGCCTCTCCTCGCGCCTGGCCACTGGTGCGGTCGGCAATCTTGCTCTCGGCCGCGCATCGAGCCTTGCCGAGCAACAACTCCTCTCGCGCACCGGGAATGAAAAGCAGGCCGAAGGGATCAATCCGTGGGATCTGACCGGCGCTAGTATCGACCTGTTGACCGGCCTCGCCTTTGGCGGCATTACCCATTTCGGCAATCGGCCCGTAAAGCCCAGCGAACGGGATGCCGCGCTCGCCGCACTCAACGCTCGCCACTTCCAGTCCGATACGGCACCCGGTGAGCCGGTGGACCTGGAAGCCTTTGTGGCTCACCAGCAGGCCATAGACCAGGGGACCAGCCAACACCTACGGGGAGAGCCCGTTACGGCCCCGGAGGCGGTGCAAAACGCGTTATTTGCCCAAAGGCAGGAACCAGCGGCGCCTGAGATCCCCAAAGACCTGCAGCAGCTCGATGCCGAGCGCACGCTTACCTCGCCCATCCCGGCTGGCGATGCACACGTCGCTCGCTTGCCGCCAGAGCAGCAGCAGGCGTTCCGTGACACTTATGCACGCGCCGCAGAGGCGAAGCCCGGCTTCGACAGCACGATCAGCCAGATTGCCTCCGAGGTGGGCGGCAAGGGCATCACGGCCGCGCTGAAGGGGACCAAGCGTGCGGTCGAGAAGATCCTGGGCGACTACGCTGGCGTCGCCTCGCGCATCAAGGACGTGCTACGCGCCACGATAGAGGTGAAGACTCTCGCCGATGCGCGAGGCGCCATTACGCAGCTGCAGGGGCATTCAGGTCTTGAGGTTCTCGATACTGGCGCGCGCGATCTGCTATCGCCTGAGGCCGGATCGCTCAACGGCTATCGGGACGCGAAATTCAACGTCCGCACCGCAAACGGATCTATCGCTGAGGTGCAGATCAACCTGAAGCCAATGCTTGAGGCGAAAGGCATCGGCCATTCGCTCTACAGTGAGTGGGATACGATTACCCGCAAGGCGCGCGAGCAAAATCGGCCGTTGACTGAAGCGGAAGCCAGCCGAAGAGATGATCTCGGCGGTTTGATGGAAGCGCTTTACGAGCCGGTCTGGAAGCGGCTGATGAGCGATGCGAAGGCTTCGGGAGAAACCGGACCGCCATTGCGATCCGCGGAGTCCATCGGGAATCGGCGCGGCGGGCCATCGAATGCGATGGAATCGAGGCCTCCGTCTGGAGTGGGCACGAACGCCACCGGGATGCCTTCAACATCAAGCAGCCGCGAACCCTTGGGGAGCGAGGCTGGGTCAAGCGCTGGAACTGGTGCTGACACGGGGAAACCTCCTACAGCAGGAATTGTACCAGAATCAGGCGCTCCCAAAGCCGCATCTGCACATAATGCCACCTTCGCAGTGGAATCCGCGCGCAAGGCCGCTCTCACGATGGACATAGCCGTCCCAACGGGCGAGTTCAATCGCGACGGGACGCCAGTCACCATGACAGCCCGAGAATTGCTCGCCAGAGGCGATGCGGAGATAGCCGAGGCGCAAAAGCAGGCTAAGGCCATCGAAGCCGTGGGTGCCTGCTTCCTCGCTACAGGAGCTTCCTAATGCGCGCCGAATGTCTCAAAGCAGCGGCCGTCGCTCTCGGTCGAACGCTCACCAAGGGCGAGGCCGACGAGATGGAGCAGCGCGTCATAACCGCCATGCGTCGCCTGGCTGCCAAGGATCCCAAGGCCTGGAGCGCCATGCCGCTGCCCGAGCGGGTGATGGAAGGGGCCAAGCAGGCTGCGGTGGATATCGTGGCCGAGAAGCAGCTTAAGCAGCAGCGCGAGTCCCTTGGCATTCTGGCTCAAGCCCGTATCGGCAAGTTCATCAGCGATGCGGCAACGCGCGACATGGACGGACTTGATGCCCTCGATCGCACGATCGCCTTCCACGCCGATGGGAAGGCCAACACGCTTTCGATTGAGACGCAAGCCAAGGCAGTGAGCCGTGATGCGCTGCGGCAGATGATCACCACGTTGGAGGCCTCAGATCCCAAGTGGTTCGGGCTGTTCGAGAACCAGCAGGGCGTGCGCGCAATCATTCAGGAGCTTTTCGGCGAGGACTCCGGAAGCATCGAGGCCCGTCACGGAGCGGCTGAGTTTCACAAAGTCGCCGAGCAGCTGCGTCAGCGCTTCAACCGCAGCGGTGGGGATGTGGGGAGCCTGGAGGACTGGGGCCTGCCGCACCACCACTCGCAGCCCAAGGTGGCCAGAGCGGGGCGCGATGCCTGGATGGCCGATGTACTGCCGCGTCTGAACCGCGACGCCTACATCAACCCAGACGGCACCAGGATGAACGAGACTCAGCTCGGGGAGTTCCTCTCGCATGCCTGGACGACCATTGCCACGGGTGGGGCGAACAAGGTCGAGCCTGGGCAGTTCACCGGGAGCGGGGCTCGGGCGAATCGAGGGAACGAAAGCCGCCAGATCCACTTCAAGAATTCGCGCAGCTATATCGAATACCAGGCCAAGTACGGAGATCGATCGCTCTACGAGGTGCTGGTCAATCACCTGGTCGGTGTCTCCAAGGACATCGCGCTCGTGGAGACCTACGGGCCCAACCCTGACCAGACTTTTAGGCTCCTTCGCGACACGCTGGTGCAGAAGGCCAAACTCGCTGATCCCACCAAGATTGGCAAAATAGATCGGCGCGCGATCCGGCTGGAGAATCTTTACAACGAAGTCGCCGGCAAACGTGCCCCCATCGCCTCGGAGTGGATCGCCAAGAGCTTCGATACGCTCCGCTCCTGGCTGATCGCCGCACGGCTGGGGTCGTCCGTCATCACTTCGTTTTCAGACGATGCCACGTTGCATCTTACCGGCCACGTCAACAACCTCCCCGAAATGCAGCTGCTCAGAAATGAACTCGCGGCACTCAACCCAACGAACAAGATGGAAGAGCGCATGGCGCTGCGCGCCGGCTTAGGGCTCAACACCCTGATAAGCTCGCTCAATCGCTTTGGTCAGGACGGCCTGGGCGCGAGTTTCTCTTCCAAACTCGCCAACGCCGTGATGCGCGCTTCGGGCTTGAACGCCATGACCGAAGCTCGAAAACGGGCGTTCGGCGTGACCATGATGAGCTCTATCGGGCAGATCAGCCGGGATGCGAAGAGCCTTGCCGCGCTCGATATGCATGACAACCGGATCCTGCTGTCCAAGGGCATCACCGACGCCGATTTTGCCGTCTGGAAGGCCGCACAGCTCGAGGACTGGGGTGGTGGGAATAACACCATGCTCACCCCTGAGTCGATCTACCGCATCCCGGACGCCGCGCTCAAGGCCGTTGATCGCAACGCGCTACCACAGCAGCTTCGCGAACAGGCGGCCATGCGGCTGCTGGGCGCGATCCTTGAGGAGACCGATGTCGCGGTGGTTGAACCTGGCGCGCGCGAGCGCTCGCAGATGCAAAGCCACCTGCAGCGCGGCACCTTGAAGGGCGAGCTCACGCGCTCATTTTTCCTCTTCAAGAGCTTTCCGATGGCGATGATCGAGCGCCATGTGGTGCGCGGCTGGACGCTGCCTACGGGCACGGGGCGCGCCGCATATCTGGCCACGCTCCTTGCGGCCACGACTGTCCTGGGAGCCGCTTCTCTGGAAGTGAACGAGGTCGTGAGCGGCCGAGATCCGAGGAACCTGTTCGGGGGCAAAGGCACGACGCGCAACTGGTTCGCGGCCCTGCTCAAGGGCGGGTCGCTGGGGATCTACGGGGACTTCCTGTTCTCAGGCTCCACGCAGTACGGCAGTTCACCGCTCGCCACGCTGACCGGGCCGGTGCTCGGTCTGGGCGAGGACTTCCTGAATCTCACGCAAGGGAATCTTGTGGAGTGGGCGCAAGGCAAGAAGACGCACGCAGGAGCGGAGTTCGTGCGCTTCGTGAAGGGCAATCTGCCCGGCGCTTCACTCTGGTATGCCAAGGCGGCCTTTGATCACTTAATTTTCCATCAACTTCAGGAATACTTTTCTCCTGGTTATCTGTCTAGAATGAGGGCTCGATCGCAGAAGGAATTCGATCAGCACTGGTGGTGGACGCCGGGGCAAATGCTGCCCGAGCGGCCGCCCGATCTCACGAAGGTGGCAGGACACTGATGCGCGGCTGGTTGTTGGCGAACCTCTTTATCGTGGTGCTGGTGCTCATCGGTGCCGGCTTTACTTTTCTGGCGGCCTGGATTTATCAATCGATTGATCCGAACGGGTTCATGGTTTTGCCCGCCCTCACACTTGTCGCGCTCGCACTGCTCGGCACCTATTACGTCGGTCTCTTGCTCTACAAATGGGTGGGGCGCTTCGTCAATCGCGGGGTTCGCCGCCGGTAGATAGTGCCGCTCGATTCATGTTGAGTGCGCCTCAGTGGCAACCGGGGCGCACGCATGACTGTATCGAGCGAAACCTCCTCAATCGAATACGCTGGCGACAGCGTTTCGGTCGACTTTCCCATCCCTTTCAACTTCCTGGCCAACTCCGACATTCAGGTCGCAACCCGCGATGCAAGCGGGGACGCCACGATCATTTCGGTCGGCTTTACCATCACGGGCGCCGGGACCGGGCTGGGCAACGCGAACTTCACAGTCGCACCGGCCACGGGCACTTCAGTCGTGTTGTCCCGAGTGCCGGCACTCCTGCAGCCCGTGGATCTGGTCTCTAACGATCGCTTCCCAGCCGAGACGATCGAGACCGCCTACGACCGGCAGACCTTCATCTCGCAGGCGCTGAAAGAAATCACGCAGCGCTCGATCCGCGTTCCCTACGGCGATCATTCCGCCGGCGCCTTATCAGAGCTTCCGGCCGCCTCTTCCCGCAAGGGCAAGGTGCTGGCCTTCGATTCGGGCACGGGGCAACCTCAGATGCTCGCGATCGGCAGCATCAGCGGCCTGGCAGTAGCGCTCACCGCGAGCATTCTGGGCACGCTGCTGTACCCGCGCACGGCCAATGAAATTGCCGCCAGCGTCACACCGAGCCTGTACTTCTATGCGCCAGGCGATGTGCGCCGCTACAACTCAGATCCCACCGGCATTGCCGATTCCACAACCCCTTTCCAGCAGGCCTCCAGCAGCAACTTAAAGGTCGACATTCCCGAGGGCACCTACAAGATCACCGGCCAGGTGCTCAACGCTTCTCGCGCCGTCACTTACATCGGCGCGGCGCGCGGCGCGGTAACGCTTAATTTAAACAACAACGCGGACGCCTTGAAGTGGACCGGCACATCCTCTGGCGGTGGCATCAAGCGTCTGGTCATCAACGTAACAGGCATGACCTCTGGCTACGCGATCAGCAGCACCCAGAGCCGCTTCTTCATCGACGATCTGAACTTCACTGGCAGCAGTACGGGCGCGAATCTGGGCGGGATCTTCCTGCAGGATTTCAACAGCGCACAGATCACCAACCTCTGGATGAATGGGAGCTACGGCACCAATGGCATAGCGATCAAGCTATACGGATCAGGCATCAATTCCGCCAATGTGTGCGACATCAATAACGTCGTATACGGCGGGGCAGGTGGGGCCTCTTCGACATCCTCCATCTTCCTTGTGGTGGACGGTGGCGTAGCAACGGTGGATATACGTCACGCCTCCGCGGTGGCCTGCTATGCGGCTCTTGTTACTACCAACTCTCCTGGTCTTGCCAACTTCGCCCAATTTATCGAAGGTGATGATTTCCAGGCCGATGGCATTTACAGCGATGCGCTTGTTTTCGGTACCAGCGGTACCGGCAATACCACCGGGCACAACTTCAACAAGCTCTATGTCCACCATGCGGGGCAGAACAATTCGGGTGCTGGCATCGGCAAAGGAACGGGCGTCTACATCTACGCCAATTGTCGCGCTTCCAGATTCCAGGGCGGGGACATCCTCACCTGCAACTTGGGCGCCATGTTCATCGACGGGAACAACATCAACGTCGCTGACATGGATATGCGCAAGAACAGCCAGGATTCTGTTGGCACGTATCCAGCAGTTCAGCTAGGCGCCAACTCCTTCGGCTGCAACATCCACCACAACACGCTCGGACAGAACACGGGAGCAGCGACTTCAGACCAGTCATACGGCGTGCAACTGGATGTGGGCGCCAAGAATCATATCGTGGTTCACAATTACCTGCTACTCAACACGCTCAATGCGATCAACGATCTGGCCCAAGATCCAAACACCCTTATCAAGGACAACCTCTACGCCGGCAATACGACCTTCCACGCCGCGCTTGCCCCAGCGGCAATGGGCGCGACGGTCAACAATTACAACCCGGTCAACTGGAGCGTGAATGTCGCGAACCTACGCCTCACGCCGAACGTCGGGAACACCACGATCAATGGGCTTTTTACCGGAGCCGGGGCGAGTACTTGGATACACGGAACGACTGTCCTGTTGCAAAACTTGAGTGCGGCGGACAGCGTGATCCTCGCGCATCTGAACGGTGGCTCTAATGCGTGGAATCAGTTTTCCATGCCCAGCGCTGGGCCTTTGACCATTCCGCCACTTGGCACCCAGCAGATCATGTACGACGGCTTCCTGTCCAAGTGGATCAAGGCATGAGCGAGCCGGACCTCAACGACCCGGTGTTCCTGCGTGATCAGCTCGACAAGGCTGTGGCGATGCTGCGCGCGCGCGATGAAACGACCAATCAGATCGTGCAACGCCTGGAAGCTCAATACGCCTCGCAGTACGAAGAGATTAGGCGTGATCGCAATCGCTCGCAGAAATTGTACGAGGACATGAAAGGCGAGCTGCGCATCGTTGCTCTGCGCTATTCAATGCTGCGCCAGCACCAGGTCCGCATCCGCTCGCTCGGGATCCTGGCCAGGGGCAAAGGGCTGGACGCGGCGCTCGATGCGGTGTTGACACAGATGGGCGTGCCTGCTCTGGAGAAAATGAGCATCGAGGCGGGCGTGGCGAACGCGATCCGAGGCACGCTGCAGTGACGCCAGACGATCAAGCCAAACTTCGCGCTCAGCTCAAAGTCGATGAGGGCTGCAAACTCTACGCCTATCAGGACTCGCTCGGCTTCCTGACCATCGGCTACGGCCGGCTGATCGATCGACGCAAGGGCGGACAGATCACACCTGACGAAGCGGAGTACCTGCTCGGCAACGACATCGCGCGCGTGGAGAAAGAGCTTGCCGCATACGCCTGGTTCAACAATCAGGATTCAGTGCGCCAGGCCGCGCTTACCGACATGGCGTTCAATCTCGGCACGGTGGGCCTGCTGCACTTCCCCCACTTCCTCGGCTACATGATCGCGAAGGATTACCCCAAGGCGGTGAAGGAGCTCATCGACACGCCTTGGCACTCGCAGGTCGGTGTTCGCGCCGATCGCCTCATCGCAATGATTTCAACAGGAGCATGGGCATGACACATTGGAGACTGATTCTGGAGATCGTCGGAGCCGTGTTTGTCTCTTGGGCAAGCCTGCTGGTTGGCCGCAAGAATCCCAAGGTCGCGGATGCCGCCAAGGAGTTTGCCGATTCCGTTGCGGCGGCGACTGAGAAGGCCAAGAAGTGAAGGCACTCAACGCATTGCTCAAGCTCTGGCGCTCGCACGGCACCAAGATCCTCGGTGGCTTGCAAGGAACGATTGCCGCCGTAGCAGGCGTGACCGGCATCATTCCTGACAAAAGCCTCAAGTACTGGCTCGGGGCCTCAGCATTGCTGACCTTCTGGCGGGGCTTCTCGAACAGCAAAGCCAATGGACCCTAAGTACCAGCACGATGAAACCTTCGCCTCCACCGTCACGGGGATCGAGGAGCTCCGAAAAGCCCACCGGGACGACTGGCCCGAGTGGCGTCGCACGCTTGTTAATGCTGCTCGGGCCGGCGCCCGCATGGAGCAAGAGCTTCGAGACGTGGAGGCGTCGGTTGAACAGTGCGCCAGACGAAGCGCCGTCAGCGCCCTCGCCAATAAAGTCGCCGCCCTTGAAGATGCCGCCCGAAAGCGCCGCGGGCTCTGGAGGTGGGTCATCAACCACTTCTGGACCCTCATGACGATTGTGCTCGCCGCCATGCTGGCGCATCGCTGGAAATGAATTACGACCTGCTGCAAGCCGAGATCGTCGGCGGCACAATCGTGGTGCTGGCGAGCATCTGGGGGCTCGCCCGTCTGATCCGCCGCCACCACTGGCACATCAGAGGCAAGCTCGATGAGCACCACCTGGCCACCCATGCCAAGCTCGATGCGATAAGCGAGCAGGAAGTCATCGAGCAGCGCACAGCCGATATGCAGCATCTAGATGAGCGTGTGGAAGCCGGGTACTTGCGCGCCGCGGTGGATGGGATGCGCGCCGCATTGCATGCCAGCGATGAAGCTGCTGCACTGCGCGGGGATAAGTCTAAGGATGCACTTAAAGGCTTTCAACTGAGCATCTGGCGGCAGTTCACTGAGCGCCTGCGGGCAACCTTCGACAAGAATCACGACCCGTCTGACGGCAATGGCAAATGAGCAGCGATCCAGAACTCAAGACGGCGGTGGTCGATCTGACGCTGCGGTATAACCGGCTCCGGACCGCGCTGCGCAAGATCTACAACACCGTCACTGCGCGTGGCCCGATCAATCTTGTGGCACGATTAACCGACGTTGAACACATCTCAGGCACTGTCCTGGGGAGACGCAAATGAGAACGCTAGTTATTTTCCTGATCGCCCTCGGCGCTGCCGTTGCCGCTCGCGCCGATACGGTGGATCTATATACCGCCCTGGGCTTCGGGGCTCTCCATCAATATCACAACGTGGATACGAGCCTGTGCACGAGCGTGCCCTGCGATCCATCCGATCAGGTCACGATCTACATCAGCACCCAGGCGTGGTACACCAGTCCGCCCCCGCAGCGCATCCAACTGTGGTTCGGGAGCGATTTAGCGAACTCCTACTCCGGCCCGTACTATGGCTCCGGCATTCCCACCACGCTCAGCGGCGCTTACTCGCCCCTCGCACAGATTACCGTCACGTTGAATGAAACGTCCCGTAGGGTGTGTACCAGTTCGGGTCGAGGGCAGAATTGCCATCAAGTGTGGACGCTTCAGGATGGGACACTCATCCGGTGAGCGCCTACCTCTACGGTGCCCTAGGAGCGCTGGGACTGGCCTTGGGGGTGGCACTGTGGGTGCAACGAGCCGAGGTGAGGCACCTCCAAGGGGTCAATGCGGAGCTTCGTGCCTCTCTATCTGTCGCCACCGCCGCAAATGTCTCACAGAAGCAGGCTATCGATCAGCTGACTTCGGCCAATCAATCGTGGGCCGATAAGGCGCGCGCACAGGCCACCGAATACAAGGCTGCCCTTGGGGACTTGGTGAGATCGAACCTCGCTAGAAACTCCGCACAGGACGCTCTGAGGGCCAAGGAAGCGACAGATCGGCAGAGCGTGGCGTGTCAGGCGTTGCTCAAGATGGACATCAGCCGCGTCTGTCCTGAGATCTCCAAAAACATTCAGGAGCGGGCGAAGTGATAAACTGGCGATCCTGCGCGGCTATAGGCGCTTGCGTCGCTGCTCTGGCAGTAACCGTCAGCGGGACCAGTGGCTGCTCACAGGCCCCAGTTGTCATCGATCATCCGAACACTGTCACCGTATCAGTGCCTGTGGTGCAGGCCGTCCCCAAGGAGCTTCTTTCAGATTGCCCGGCTCAGCCTCTCGCAGGAACGACGGTCGGTGATACTTTAGATCGGCTTCAATCTGTCGAATTAGCTTTAGCGCAGTGTCGGGATCAATTATCCCGGCTTCGCACATTGCAGCTATTGAGGTCGCCATAGCGCTAGCGCACGTCAATTGGCTAAGGTAGGAGAACCCCTCGCCTACGCTCATTTCCCCTCCAGCCCCTCTATAAACGCCTTGACCTCCGTCGTCGCTGCGCCGTCCTTGGGCTCGTCGGAGAGGGCGGCGTCGATGGCAGCGTCCAATGATTCGCCTGCGCTTTTCAAATCGCGTGATGAGCTTATCGGCCCCTTGCTGCCCATGAACGACCAGCCGATATGAACACCCAGCGCGGCGCGCACACTGCCAGCAACAGACTTTGTTAGCTTCACTTCAAGGCATGGACGTAGCCACCAGTACCGCCTAGCATCCACCAGCGCGGCATCACGCTCCTCCCGCAACCGCTCGATGGCTCCCGCAGCCTCAAGCTCTAGCCCGGTGTCCTTATTGGGACCGTAGGCAGCGATTTGATCGTTCGCCTGTTGCGTCAGCCGCGCTATCAGCCCGTCCAACGAGTCGGGGGAAGTCATGGTGCGGGTCTACCCAACGTAACGTTACCGTGCGCACGTCTCGATACGTCAGCACTTATTTCAACCCGCAGGT